>Ga0316198_10000035_pt1 | contig 50498 bp, 46 predicted proteins | sample OudBieAanoxic_MG_FD_204935 | JGI IMG/M metagenome (GOLD analysis project Ga0316198, IMG submission 204935) | Coastal sediment microbial communities from Oude Bieten Haven, Netherlands - site A anoxic | ecosystem: Environmental > Aquatic > Marine > Coastal > Sediment | place: Netherlands... | reverse complement strand
GGCGGGTTCGCCGGTGCCATGCGGGCCCTCGATCTGGGTAAGCAGGTCTGCGTGGTAGAAAAAGCCCAAATCGGCGGGACCGGGGTTATGTGGGGGGCGCTGGCATCGAAAACCATGTGGGAACTGGCCAAAGACTTCTGTGTGGCCAGTCAAACGAGCCGTGGGTATCGGGCCCATGCAATCACCGTAGATTATGGGGCCATGCGCAACACGGTTCTGACCGCTGTCCGGGAAAAGCAGGATCAAATGCGGACCCAGCTTAAGACTTTTTCTCCGGAGAAATGGAACGGACCCGGATCCGTGACCCTTAAGCGGGGCCACGGCGTATTCAAGTCCCCTAACCGACTATTAGTGACCCGTGGCAGTCGAAAAACAGAAGAGATTACGGCGGACTTTTTTCTAATCGCCACCGGCTCCAAACCGCGAAGTTTACCCGGTGTGGTCATCGATCAGCACCGGGTGATCGATTCCGATGGCGTGCTGCGATTAAAATCGTTTCCGCGGCGGCTGATGATCGTCGGGGCGGGAATCGTCGGATGCGAATACGCCACCATTTTTTCCAGTTTCGGCCGAACCAGAGTTTCTCTTCTGGATCATGAGCATCGCATCCTCCCCTTTGAGGATGAAGACATCAGCCGCTTTGTCGGCGACCATCTCCGGCGAAACGGAGTGGATATCATGCATTCGGCCCGATTATGTCAACTAAAACCAAAGCAAAGTTGCCTTGAGATTGAAATTAATCAACCCAATACGGAAAACCGTTTCATCGAAGTAGATGCCTTGTTACTTTCCATCGGCCGAGTTCCCAATCTGGCCGGCCTGGGTTTGGGAAAAGCGGGCATCCATTGCGACGAGAACGGGTACCTGCCCACCGATGAGAACTGCCGGGTCAGTGGCAACATTTATGCGGCCGGAGACGTCACCGCCCATCCAGCCTTGGTGAATCTGGCTGAAACCGAGGGGCGGTATGCCATCAAGCATATGTACGGGGTGAGTCGGCGGCCGTTGCGTTACGACAATATGTCAACCGTGATGTTTTTCTATCCCCCGGTGGCTGCGGTAGGTCTGAATGAAAAACAGTGCCGGGAGCAGGGAATTGCCCACCGGGTTGCTTACTATGCCAATTCGCTGGTGAATCGAGCCATCGCCATGCGGTCGGTGGACGGGTTCGTGAAAATCATCGTCAGTGATGACGGCGATCAGAAAATTCTGGGGATGCGGGCGGCCGGTCCTCAGGTTTCCAGCACGATCATGACGGTGGCCCTGGTGATGGATCAGAAAAAAGGAATCCGGGATGTCCTGAAGTCGGTTCATCCCCATCCCACCATGTCCGAAGGGATTCAAGAGTGTCTGCGATTGTTGCGCCACAAGTCGATTTACAAGCCGCGGGCCTTCCCGGACGAGATAAAGGTCCGTTCCTGGCGTCCATGATTGAGACCGTTGATAAACGTCTTGTTTAGTCAATTCTGGAGCCAGATTAAAAATTTATTGCTCGAAATATTCTATATATTCCTGCGGTTCAATTTTTCGTTTTTCCCCGATCTCTGAATATAGAGGGAATGGGCCCCAAACTTCAGATCAGTTCGTGGATTTTTTCAAATAGATCTTGAAAATCTTCAACATTGAAGCAGTATTGCATGGCCAGAAATTGCTTGCGGAAATCGCTCACCGCCAGTTTAACATCTTTTTTTCGCAGAATTACATCACTCATTAATTCGGCCAACCGCTGAAAATCGGATTCAATCATACCGAAACGCGTCATTTCCGCCACGCCCATGCGCAGCGAACCGGAAGCAGTAAAGCCCTCCTCCACTGGCGAGGCCTGGTAGTTAAGAATGATGTTGTTGTCTTCCAGCCTCCTGGCAATTTCCGGTCCCTGGGCGTAGCCCACGTTGAGGATCACCTGGTGGGTTTCGGTGAAGGAAATTTCAGGATCACCGGCCACATCTAGTCCCTGACCGGCCAGGGCCCGGGCAAAAGCACGGGCATTGAAAACCACCTGGCGTTGATACTCATCCTTAAAATGGTTCATCTCATAGGTAGCCATCAGCAATCCCAGAAGGGTGCCCAGATGATGGTTACTGACGCCTCCGGGAAAGGCGCGTCGCTCAATGGCTTCCCATAACAGGTAGCGTTCATCCATGCGATCCCAGTTGGCCGCCACAATGCCTCGCTGGGTACCGAAAAAGGTCTTGTGGGTCGACCCGGTGACGATATCGGCTTCTTCCTGGAAGGGGTCCTGGAAATGGGGACCGGCCAGGCCCAGCACATGGGCCATGTCGTACATGAGGATACATCCCGGCGCGAGGTCGTTCACCATTTTCCGCAGGGCCGCGACTGGTTCCTTATAAATCGTCATGCTCCGGCCCATGATGATCAGCTCAGGCTGGTGTTCATCGATTAACGTCTCGCAGGCGTCCAGGTCCACCTGGTATGGGTTTTCCGGAATGACCGGAAAATTCACCACGGCCGGCTTTTCCATTTTCGGGTCCCGTGCCACGAAGTCTCTTAACGCTCCCATGGGCTGGGCCGAAAGATGACCTCCCCGGATGATATGGTGGTTGATGACTTTTCCAATACGGCGTTGTTCGTTTTTTCGATCGGCACGGTTGAGATAATCCACCAAAGCGCTGAATACAGTGGTATTGGCCATCTGGCCGGAAATGGTACGGGTTTCCACCAGGCGGCAACCCAGGTACTCCAGAAGCGCTTCCTGCAATAACTCTTCGATTTCGCAGATAAAATCGGCTCCTTGGTAATAAAAAACATCTGCTTCGTAAAACGCTTTGACCTTCTTATGCTCGGCGTAGCGACCGGAGGGATCAAGGATGGTCAACAACCGGGTCAAGGTGGAAGCGGTCTGCTCTGAAGGAATTAGGTTGATGCATTGTTTTTGCCGCCAGTCACTGTTTTCCAGGGCCCTTTCGAGCAGATTACGTGCTCGGCCAGCGGGATCATCGGGTAATTTACTCCGCCTTCCAACCCGATATAGCTGCTCAGGCAGGACGGCCCGGGCATAAGGAGGTGCCTCGCTGCGGAGATGATATGGAACGATCACCGCCCGGGTTTTTTTCCCCCTGATTTCGATCTCGATGGTATCACCATCGTTTAGACGGCTGTCGAGTAAGGCCAAACCGATGGCTCGCTGGCCCTTTGTATCGGTCAATTTTGAGGCCGTACCGGTCCCATCGGTTTTCCAGTAAGGAACCATGGTGCCGCTGGTGATGTAGCCGACCGGGCGATCATCGGCTAGGATTCGGCTGCCGGCCCGGGCCACACCGCGGTCCGTCAGCGCAATCGGCCGGATTCGGAAAGGGAGATCTTCGATGCTGGAATAATCACGACGCGTCAATTTTTCGAAAGCCTCGAACTGGCGCTTGAGCGGATCACGGCCGACGAAATCACCTTTCAATGGAAAAAAACTAATCGCTACCCGGGCGAGATCGAGAGTGAAAATCGGAATATCTTTTCCTTCGGGGTCATCGCCCAATTCGTGTCCGTACAAAGGCAGGGCGGCTTCGAGGCGCAGGGTGTCCCGTGCGCCCAAACCCATCGGATGGGCGCCTTTTTTTACCAGCAGATCCCAGAGGGTTGGGGCTGCCTCAGCCGGAACGAACAATTCAAAACAAAGCGGTTCACCAGTATAGCCGGTGCGGCCCACCTGAACAGAAGTACCGTTAATGGTTACCGTTGCCAGTGCATTGCGGACCGGGTCGGGGAGCATGCCGTTCGCAAGGCTTTCCTGGAGAATCTCCTTGGAACGAGGCCCCTGGAGGCTGATCATGGCCAGGGCTTCTGATTGGTCAATGCATTCGGTATCGGGAAAATCTTCCAGGAAGGTCCTGAAATGTGCCAAGTCCTTGTCTCGGTTGGCGGCATTGACCACGAGCAGGAATTCATCTTCCTTGAAGCGGTAAAGGTAGGCATCATCAACGGCTCCGCCCTGTTCGTTGGCGATGATGGTATACTGGCTTTCGTTCATATCCAGGGCGGCGGCATTGTTGGTGAGAACGTGCTGGAGGAAGGGGAGGGCGTCTTTTCCTCGGAAAATGATCCGCCCCATGTGGGAGACATCGAATAGCCCGGCTTCCTTTCGGGTTAAAAGGTGCTCGGTGATGATGCCGGTGGGATACTGAATGGGCATGTCCCAGCCCCCGAATTCCACCATCTGGGCGCCGAGGGTCACATGACAGTCATAAAGAACGGTCTTTTTTAACGCGGCCATTGGATTGCTCCCTTTTCTGGTTAATAATTCCGAGACTTTTGATAACATCGGAAGCATAGTAAAAACGGGCGGGTAGTGTCAATGGTTGGCTGGTGAACGCACTGCCATGTACGGGAAATTATTTGCGCAATGATCGGTAGATCCGGCGTAAAATGATTTCCAGTAGATTCAGCAGAAAAATGGCCATAAAACAGGCCCCGATGATGGCGCCAATCCAAATGCAGATGATAAACGCCCGGCGATATCCCAGGTAGCGGCCAAACAGAAAAGCCAGTCCGAAAACGATCAGTTCAACAAACAAAACCACCCACAGGAATAATTTAATGTGGTTCCAAACGGGTCGGTTTCGTCTGGTCATCAGGGAATTTGAGAATCGATGCGGCTAGTGTCTTGTCATGGTTTTTATGTTGTGAGAGTTGCCGGGATTTCCAGCCCACGCCCTAATCACGCCTCAAACGCATCTCAGATTTTTTTTTCGAAACCATCAATCCGGCTCTTCGGAAGATTCGCCTTCTTCCGCCAGGACCTGGTTTGTATCGGCGACACCGGCTAGGCCGGATTCCGCAATGGTCGGCAGGGGACGCGGTTTTACTATGGAAATATCATCCGGAAATGGAGAGACCACCGGTTTTATACGTGCCCGGGCCAGCCGTTCGCCGCCTAGTTTGAGGAAGAGAAGAATGCTTTTTTGAAGTTCGATGTCACTCCTCAAGCCAGCGGGCACACGCCGTAGAACGCGATTAAAGGTCATTTCCATTGTTTCGGGAACCGTTTTGGCCATGTCGTCTCCTTAGAATTTCGATTCCGTTGTCAATGGGGTTATAGTAATTCACGTGCGTCAAAAGTAAAGGGTCAAGTTAGAGGCTTCACCCGTTTGGAAGGGTGAAATACGAAAATGATGATTGTCATGGCAATAATATCGATTTTAATCAGAATCAATTCGTATTTCACTATTGATCCGGAATTTCATTAATTCATGATCGATTCGAGCGCATCGACCACAGAATATGAGCACTTTCCCCGATTGAGCAAAAGTCGAGGTTGGAGATCCGCCTTTGGAGTGATGCTCCGAATACAAACCCTTGATAACGGAAAAGGTGGGATATGATGGCTTTCCCACTGAACCGCTATCGCGGGGGCCGGAAGGCCAACAAAATGAGATTGTTTGTGACTATATATCTCATTCATTGAAGTATGATTTAAATTTAATTGAATTGAAGATTTATACCGCAAATTAAAACACTTAAGTTGAGTTTCTCTTTTGTTTACGCTCGTTTGGGGTTTTACAATGATCTGTAAGATCAAAGAGGCGTTACATCAAATTTTCATTTGACTTGGCTTTTTAAGATGGTCATATTAAAAAATTATCAAATTAATTTATATGAGGAATGGGTTTGCATTACGAAGGTAATATTATCCGGCCGCCGAGCGAGGCCAACAGCATTTTATTGCAGGTCACCGTGGGGTGTTCCCGCAATAAGTGTACCTTTTGTGGTACCTACATGGGAGAGCGGTTTAGAATCAAGACAGAAGAGGTCATCATGGCCGATATTGAGTTCGCGGCCGACCACTGCCGTAGGCAGCGGCGGGTGTTTCTCTGTGATGGGGATGCCCTGATTATTCCCCAGAAAAAGCTGGTCGCCATTCTGACGACCATCAGGAAGAAACTGCCTTGGGTGACCCGGGTGGGGGCCTATGCCAATGCCAAGAGCCTGGGGATGAAAAGTCTCGCGGAACTTGAGATATTACGATCTCACGGCTTGGGAATTCTGTACATGGGCCTTGAAACGGGTGATGATGTAACCTTAAAAAAGATCAACAAAGGGGCCACGTCTGAGATGATGATCGAAATGGGGAAAAAAGCCCGGGAGGCCGGATTCAAATTGTCTCTTACCGTGCTTTTAGGGATTGCCGGCCGGGAACGTTCGCTGATCCACGCCACTGAAACGGGCCGGGTATTGTCGGCCATTGATCCCGAATACGTGGGCGCCTTGAGCCTGATGCTGATTCCGGGAACACCATTGTCTCAGGATTACGAAAACGGGATTTTCGCCCTTATTGAGCCCGAGGAGATGTTACGGGAACTCCGCGAAATGATTGCAGCCACTCATCTGAACCGGGGACTGTTTCATGCCAATCACGCGTCCAATTATCTGCCTATCCGGGCCCGGCTGCCCAGAGACAAGACCGCGACCCTATCTTTGATCGATAACGCCCTGGCCGGTAAGGTGGCGTTGAAGCCGGAGTACCTTCGCGCGTTGTAGTCGTTTGTTCATCCGAGTGGATTAATCTATCTCACTTTACTTCACCTGCAATTTGAGACATGTTTTCGGCCGATTCTGTACTCGGAGGTTATCCTGAAATTACATGCTATGACAGCAAATTTCATGATCGCGGTGACAGCGGGCATCTTGTTGAAAGGTGATCAGGTCCTGATCGGTCGGCGCAAACCCGGGCTTCGCCATGCTGGCAAATGGGAATTTCCCGGCGGCAAGGTGGAGCGGGGTGAAACTCCCCAGACATGCCTCAAACGTGAACTGAGAGAGGAGTTCAATATCCGGGTAAAGGTGGGAGATGTCTTTGACAATAATGTATTTTACTACAGGCGGGGACCGGTCCATCTAACGGCTTTTTGGGTGGATTGGATTGACGGAGAGATGCGGGCGACGGATCACGACCGTATCGCCTGGGTATTGCCAGCCAATCTCAAAGCCTATGATTTACTGCCAGCAGATATTCCCTTTGCCGATAAATTGGCTATCCATGTTGAGAACCGGAAAAGGGCCGGACCCTGAGTTTTCCGATTGGATGAGGCTGCTGGGCTGAAAGCCGAAGGGTTTTGATTATGGACCTTGAGCCTGCAGCCTATTTAATGCTACTTTCCGGTGACCTCCTGGCCGCAATGCTTGCAGATCTTGGCTCGTTTTTTAATGATTTCGGTGCAAAAGGGGCATTCACGGGTGAAAAAACGTTCGTGAATCTTTTTGACGGCATCGTCGATTGTTTTTTGAAGGATATTGTTACCAAATTTAAGGTTTCGAATCGGCTCAATGGCCTCGATTTCACCGAAATCACCCATCATTTCTGCCGCTTTTACCCGTACTCGGACCGGTTCCGTGGGGTCGAGCAGAATTCTTAGGACCGGGACCATGTCCTTGCGAGTGTAGCAGTCCGCTAGGATACTGAAGCCCCGCTTGATATTCTCCTTCAGCATCTCTTGCGCCGCCAGGGCTTCATCATCGATGATCTGTCCCTGACCCCCCTGGGCACTGAATACCGGCATGAGCTCAAATTTTCCAGAATCGGGATAGCAGATGCACCGATACGACGCATTGTGGGCGTAGTTTTCCATGAGATGATCCCAGCCTTTTTTATACACCTGGCATTCATCATTATAGCAAACGTATAAATATGCTGACCCCCAGCCGAGTCCATCCCCAAAGGTCATTTGCGGTGGCTCCCAGAGACTCATTTCCTGCTGGCAATACTTGCATTTACTCTTGGGTTTTTCCAGTATCCGTTCAAGTACCTGCTCTTTCGTTTCAAAGGCCATTGCCCCTCCATGTATTTGATCAATGATTCTATTATCGGAAAAAATATTTAATTAGCAAATGTTTGGCTTTCGGGCCGATCAAAAAAACGAAATTGAACAATTAATTTAAAGCATAAAAAGAAGGTTACAAGAAAAAAATATATAATATATTGAAATAAAATAAATAGAAAGTGGCTTTGGAAATCTTAACGGTCTTCGATTTTACAACCTCCTGTCCAAAGTAAGGTGTTAATCATATTTCACCCCATTTTTTCCCACTTTTTTATTATTGTATTTAACCTATAAATATTATTAATAAAAAAATATTATAATTACAAAAAAATCCTTGACATCGAAGGTGTAGTGTGGTTTATCCGCTAAAAGGTGGAAAAAAGTGGAAAACCAATCACATCAGTTCAGGGAAACCACCTTCAACACCATCGATCCGAAGGGGCGGATTTCCATTCCGGCCCGTTTTCGGGACATCATCCGTGTGGGCGGAGACAAGGTAGTCGTCACACGGATGGATGATGCCTTATATGCCTACACTATTGCCCAATGGCTCGATGTCGAAGGACGAATCCTGAGTATGACGGAAACCTCATCTAAGATGCGCCGTTTCAGGCGATTTTTCATTGGGGGGGCGGCCGAGTGTGGCTGTGATAAGCAGGGACGAATCCTGGTTCCACCCATGTTGCGACAGTATGCGGTATTAGAAAAAAATATCGTCCTGATCGGCCAGATCAATCACTTTCAGATCTGGTCCCGAGAACGTTACGACGAAGACGTCGATCTATTGAGTGAAGATATAGTGTCGCCGGAGGTAAGAAGTACGATCGCCAAACTTGGACTCTAAGATGGGGTATCGACATGTTTCCGTCATGCCGGCCGAAGTCCAGCGATTTCTTGATCCACGCCCGGGCGACACTTGTATCGATGCCACCATCGGTGGGGCGGGCCATGCGAAGGCCATCTGCCGATCGATTTTTCCCCAGGGATCATTTATCGGTTTCGACCGGGACAGGGACGCCATCGAGCATGCCAGGCAGACACTTTCGCCTTATGCGCCCATGGTCCGGTTGTTTAACGATAACTTTGTCAACCTACCTCGCATCCTTGCCATGCTGGATATCGATGGCGTGGATGCCATGGTCGTGGATCTCGGGATCTCATTATACCAGATTCGGCGAAGCGGCCGAGGTTTCAGCTTTCAGGCTGACGAACCCCTGGATATGCGTATGAACGCTGCTGCGGATCTCACGGCAGCCGACCTGGTCAATCGGCTTTCCGAAAAAAGACTGGCAGGTATCTTTAGGGATTATGGCGAGGAACGCTGGGCCAAACGGATTGCGAGAGCCGTTGGCGATGCCAGGAGAAAGAGCCCGATTAAAAAAAGCAGGCAACTGGCCGAAATTGTGGCAGGGGCAATCCCAAAATCCTGTCAACCAAGGCGAATCCACCCGGCCACGCGGGTGTTCATGGCGCTCCGAATCGCCGTAAACCGTGAACTGGATTGCCTGGCGGACTTGCTATCATTTGGCCCGGGATTGCTTAAAACCGGCGGGCGCCTATGCATGATTGCCTTTCACAGCCTGGAGGATCGAATGATCAAGCGTCGGTTTAAGGAGCTTGCCAAAGGGTGCGTGTGCCCGCCTGATTTTCCGATCTGCGCCTGTGGCCAAAAACCAATGGCCCGTTTGCTGACGCGTAAAGTCATTCAGCCGAGTCAAGAAGAGATCATGGCCAACCCCATGGCCCGGAGCGCTAAGCTCAGGGCGCTGATTCGATTGTAAGATGAAAAGATGATTCGAAAATGGTCAATTTTCAAAGGTCTCGGGGATCTTGGTAGCAATGGCGCGATCCAATCGAAGGAAGAGCCGAAAAACCGGAACATGGATTATTCTGTTGATTATTTGCCTGGTCGAATTGCTGACTTATACATGGTTTCGGGTCCAGCATGTCCGGACCGGATATGAAATCGGCAAATTAACCGCGGAGAACAGCCGCTTGAAAGAACAACGGAACATTTTAAGGGTCGAGATTGCCAGGCTCAAATCTCCCGCCCGGCTGGTCCGGATCGCTGATGAGCTCGGGCTTAAAAGACCCGAGCCGACTCAAATTCGGTCGCTTCCATGAAAAAAGACTCTCGCAAAAAAATACGTCGACGAATGCTGATGGTAGGGTGCGGTTTCAGCTTGATCCTGGCAGTTGTACTGGTCAAGGCTGCCCAGATTCAAATCTGGCAGGGGGACGATCTCACCCGTATCGCGGAGAGAGATTTTAAGGCATCGCGGGTCTCGATGGGGAAAAGAGGGACCGTTTTCGACACCCACTATCGTGAGCTGGCCGTGACCCTGGACTCGCAATCCATTGGTGCCCATCCGAACCAGATGAAAAACAAGGATGTCGTCGCCCGGCAGCTGGCCAAAGCGCTGGGGAAAAATCGTCGGGCAATATCCAATCAATTGGCTACTAAACACCCTTTCGTGTGGGTCAAACGTCAAGCGACACCACGGGAGGTCACAACCGTAAAAACGCTGTCTCTTCCAGGGGTGGTATTCAAGCCGGCGCATAGCCGATTTTACCCGAATCAGTCCCTGGCAGGACAGGCCATCGGTTTTACCGGTGTGGATGGGTCCGGACTGGAAGGAATTGAATTTAGTTATGATTCACATCTGCGCGGGCGAACGGATCGTTTTACCGTTTTAAGAGATGCCCGGGGCAACGGATTTGATGCCGAATTTTCGGTACTACCCAATTATACAGGTCAAAATCTCATTTTGACCATTGATGCCAATATCCAATTTATTTCAGAGCAAGCCCTTAAAGCAACTGTGGCTGAATTTAACGCCGACTCCGGCATGGCTGTGGTAATGGACCCTAAAACCGGGGCGGTTTTGGCAATGGCGCATTATCCTTTTATAGATCCGAACCTGTACAAGAAATACAAACGGGAACGCTGGCGTAACCGGATCGTCACGGATGCTTTCGAACCGGGGTCCACTTTAAAGATTTTCACTGCGGCTGCCGCTCTTGAATCGAAATCGAGTTCATCCCAAAGTATTTTTTATTGTGAAAACGGTGTTTATCGCGTGGGACCGAATGTGGTTCATGACACCCATCCGCATGGCTGGTTGACACTAAAGAAAATCGTTAAATTTTCCAGCAATATTGGAGCGGCTAAAGTGGTCAAGGCCATGGGTGGTAAAGCTTTTTATCAAACACTGGAACGATTTGGGTTCGGTTCCAAGACCGGTATCGACTGTCCGGGTGAAACTCCCGGTCGTTTAACCTCATATCGGCACTGGAAGCCCATCGATGCAGCCAATATTGCTTTCGGACAGGGAATTGCGTTGTCGGCCATCCAGCTGACAACTGCCGTCGCCGCCATTGCCAATGATGGTATTCTAATGAGGCCGTATCTGGTTCAGGCGATTACCGATCAAGATGGACGTTTATTGAAAAATACAACGCCGAAACAGATTCGGCGTACTATTTCGGCCCGTACCGCTCGAATCGTGCGTGGCATGATGGCCACTGTTGTAGATGAAGGTGGAACCGGAGTCAACGCGGCGCTTGAAAGATATCAGGTGGGTGGCAAAACCGGGACGGCTCAAAAGATTGAACCGAACGGACGATACTCACACAAACGGTTCATCGCTTCCTTTGTCGGGCTGGCACCGGTTGATCACCCGAAAGTTGTTGTCCTGGTAGTCATCGATGAGCCCCGCAAGCGGCATTATGGCGGGACCGTAGCCGCGCCGGCATTCAAACGGATTACGCAAGCGGCCTTAAGTTATTTGGATGTATCGCCCGTAGAAAAATCTAATCAGATGTTGTCCCTGGTCAGAAAGGCGGGAACGTGAAGCTTTCGGATCTAATAAAGCCACTATCCGGGAAAAAGGTATCCATAACGATCCCGGCAGAAAGCCGTATTAAAGATCCCGAAATTAAAAGCATTCACTATGATTCGCGGAAGGTAACAACGGGCGGGTTATTCGTCGCGATGGCGGGGTTCCACACCGATGGCCACGACCATATCGAGGCTGCTGTTGGTCGGGGAGCGGTAGCGGTAGTGGTCGACCGGCCAGTGGCTACGCCGGTCGCGGCTATACGAGTACCGAACACCAGGCAGAGTCTGGGACTCCTGGCGGCTTGTTTTTATGGATACCCATCCCGGGAACTGATCGTTATCGGCATCACCGGAACGAATGGCAAAACCACCACAAGTTATCTGATTGAAAATATTCTCACCGCAGCCGGTTTCAAGGTGGGCGTCATTGGTACCATCAATTACCGGTTCAGCGGTAACCAAGCCGATGCACCGGTCACTACGCCCGAGGCACTGGATCTTCAACGGATCTTCAGACAGATGTGCGATAATGACGTGACTCATGTGGTCATGGAGGTTTCCTCCCACGCGCTGGCCCTCAACCGGATTGATGAATGCGATCTGGATGTAGCTGTATTTACGAATTTAAGCCAGGACCATCTCGATTTTCATAAGGATATGATCGGTTACTGGGCCTGTAAAAAAAGACTATTTACCGAAATTTTATCCACCGGATCTAAGAAAACGTCTGCACGAGCAGTCATTAACCAGGATGATCCCCGGGGCGAACAGTTGGCCCAGAAACTGGGAGGAACGGTGGTTACCGTTGGTCGTGGCAAAGAAAACAGAGTCCGACCGACCCAGGTGGAAATGGGTCAGGATGGTATCCGGGGATCACTCTACTTAGAAAACGGCATTGTCGGGCAACCCCCGAAACCGCTGCGATTCCATTCACCCCTGGCGGGTGAATTCAACCTGGAAAATATCCTCTGTGCGGTGGGGGCTTGCGTGGCGGTGCAAATTGCCCCGGACGCTATCCGGCTGGGTATCGCGAAGACCCGATCGGTACCCGGTCGTCTCGAGCGCGTTGAAAATGATGCCGGTATCTTTGTTTATGTGGATTACGCCCACACGCCCGACGCGCTAAAAAATACGATAAAAACATTAAAAAAAGTGGCGGGGGGGCGATTGATTTGTATTGCCGGTTGTGGTGGCGACCGGGATAGAGCCAAACGTCCCCGAATGGGTCGGATTGCGGTTGGATTAAGTGACCTGACCATTTTAACTTCGGATAATCCCCGTAGCGAGCCACCCATGGCGATCATCGAGGATATGCTGACGGGTATCAATAACGGTTTCCGGCCATACACCGCGGACAAACTACCCGGTGCCGCCGATCGACCGGGTTACGTGGTTGAGCCCGACCGGCGACAGGCCATCCGGATGGGGATCGGTGCCGCCGCCCGCGGCGATACCGTTCTGATCGCGGGAAAAGGTCACGAAACGTATCAGATCATCGCCGGCCGGAAAATTCCATTTGATGATCGCCTAGAAGCGGCGAAGGAACTGTCGAAGAAAGAAGTTTTCGAAGCGAGTGACCTTGAACACAGCGCAATCAATAATTGTGCTTGAGATAGATCTTACTTTAAGGACCGAGGTAAAATTTTTTTGGGCGTTAAAGGTATGTTTAGGTGCGGGTGTCGATGGTGGTTTCAGGGTGCATTGCAATGAACGATAATTCAGTTTCCGAAAATGGGATAGCCCAACCGGTCGATTTTTCAATCACCGTGGGTGACGTGCTTAAAGCTACCGGAGGTATCCTTATATCCGGTAGTGAATCGGTTGTATTCGATGCCGTGGGTATCGATTCGCGCACCATTTTGCCCGGCAACTTATTCGTGGCCATCCAGGGAGAGCATCACGACGGACACGCGTTTATTCCCGGTGTAATTCAACAAGGGATTCGAGGCGTGGTGGTCAATCAAGCAAAAACCGAGGAACTGCGGGGAAAACGATGGAGCGATGAGGGGGTGACATGGGTAGCGGTGGAAGATACCATCCGCGCCCTGGGTGATCTGGCTGCTTATCAGCGTCGTCGGTACAAAGGTCGGGTGATCGGTATTACCGGATCCAACGGTAAGACAACGACCCGGCGCATGACGGCCGCGATTTTTCGCCGGTACTTTGAAACCCTGGCAAGCCGGGGAAATTACAATAACGAGATCGGGCTCCCTTTAACACTTCTGGGACTTAAGCCGGATCACCAATGGATCTTACTGGAGCTGGGTATGAATCATTTCGGCGAGATTCGACGTTTGTCCCGAATCTGTCGACCGGATATCGGGGTTATCACCAGTATTGCTCCATGCCATCTGGAAGGCGTCGGTTCGATTAACGGGGTGGTCAGGGCCAAAGCCGAGATATTGGAGAACATCCCTTCCGGTGGCACGGTGATCCTTAACCGAGACGATCCCCATCTGGTTCAACTGGGGAAGAAGATCGATACGAATGTATTGTTTTTCGGGGAGTCGAGAGAGGCCGACATTCGTGCCCATTCAATCCACGAAACCGGCGAGGAGATCCGCTTTACCCTTCAACTACCGGATTCACAGGCGGTGGTCAGGCTGCATGCGACCGGTCGCTTCATGGTTTCCAACGCCCTGGCAGCGGCCTCTGCAGGCCATTTGGCAGGCCTTTCAGGCGAGGAGATCCAAGCTGGCTTTTTACGTTTTCGACCGGTCACCAGCCGGATGAATGTCATTCCGACCGAGCGGGGAATGACCATTATCGACGATACGTATAATGCCAACCCGGGTTCCATGGCGGCGGCGATCAACACCCTGGTGACATTGGCAGGAAACAATCGGTCGATTCTCGTGGTTGGCGATATGCTGGAACTGGGTGAAGAAACCGATCGATTGCATCGTCAGGTCGGGGAACTGGCCGGTCAGGCCGGGATTATTCGGCTCTATGCCACCGGTCCCCACGCGGGGCTCGTCGCCGAAGGTGCGCGGGCGGGCGGCATGAATAAAAATCAAGTAATCACCGGTGAAAAAGAAGCCATCATCACCGATTTAAAAAAGCAACTCAAAACCAGGGACCGGGTACTTGTTAAAGGTTCCCGGGGGTCGGCCATGGAAGAGATTGTTGAACCAATTAAAGAATGGGCGTCTGGCCGGAAGGATGAAGCCTGAAACATGATTTATCACCTGCTATATCCTTTGCACACCACTTGGTCGGTATTTAATGTCTTCCGATACATTACGTTTCGGACGATTTACGCTACGGTTACTGCCTTTTTGGTATGTTTTGTTTTAGGGCCGTGGGTGATCAGAAAACTATCCGCCATGCAAGTGGGCCAATATATCCAGAACGACGGCCCCCAAACACACCTTCCCAAGGAAGGTACACCGACCATGGGAGGAAGCCTGATTATTTCCGCTGTGGTAATAGCCACCCTTTTATGGGCGGATTTAACCAATGTTTTTGTATGGATCGTTCTTTTTGTTATCATTGGATTCAGCATCATCGGATTTATCGACGATTATTTGAAACAGGTCAAAAAGCGCAACCAGGGGTTAAAGGCCCGGACCAAGTTTTCGCTGCAGTTTATCTTGGCCTTTATTACCGGAGCCTGGATTTATGCTGCCTCGGATTTTTCCACCCAGGTAACAATCCCATTTTTTAAACAGTTTTCACCCGACTTGGGGATCGGATATATTATTTTTGCCGTTCTGGTCATTGTGGGGACTTCCAATGCCGTCAATTTAACCGATGGCCTGGATGGGTTGGCCATCGGACCGGTGATCATTGCCGCTGGCGCATATATGGCCTTTGCCTATGTTTCCGGGCATTCTAAAATTGCGAACTATTTACAGGTTTACTACGTAGCTGGATCTGGCGAACTGGCTGTGTTTTGCGGTGGTGTAGCTGGGGCTGGACTCGGTTTTCTATGGTTCAACGCATACCCAGCCCAGATTTTTATGGGAGATGTGGGGTCTCTTCCCCTGGGCGCGATTCTGGGCACAGCGGCCGTTATCACCAAACAGGAAATTCTCCTTCTATTGGTGGGCGGTCTATTCGTTATTGAAGCAGCATCGGTCATCCTGCAGGTAGGCTATTTCAGAATGAGCAAGGGAAAAAGGATTTTTAAAATGGCACCGCTACACCATCATTTTGAATTAAAAGGTTGGGCGGAACCGAAGGTGATCGTTCGTTTCTGGATTATTGCCATTGCCTTGGCCCTGATATCTCTCAGCACGTTGAAGCTCAGATGAACAAGCCCGTATTGCAAGCCACACCAGCGGGTAAGAGATGGTTGTTGGACATGGATCTCTTAAATAAAAAAGTATTGGTTGTCGGATTGGGGATATCCGGTGAAGCTTGCGCCCGTTTTCTGAAAAACCGGGGCGCACGGGTGACTGTGAATGATGCCGATGATCATAGCCATTTAAGGAGTACTTCCGAACGGCTCCAAGCCAAAGGTATTAAAACGGTGCTGGGAGGACATCGGCCTGAGTTATTTGAGGAGGCCGACCTGATTTGCTTGAGCCCGGGGGTGTCGCATACGATCAGGCCGATCGCCCATGCCCGGGCCTTAGGGGTACCGGTGCTGGGAGAAATTGAGTTAGCATCCCGGTTCGTTGCCGAGCCGATTGTGGCCGTGACCGGCACGAACGGTAAAACCACGACGACGACCTTGATCGGGGAGATGCTGAAAGCATCGGGTCGTCGCACTTTTGTCGGCGGAAACATCGGAAGACCGTTGGTGGAGTATCCGGATTTGGATAAACAGGCTGACATCGTGGTGGTTGAAGTGAGTAGTTTTCAGCTTGATACCATCGATACGTTCCGGCCCCAAGTAGCGGTTTTATTGAACATTACACCGGATCATCTGGACCGGTACCCGGATTTTGACGCCTATATCCAATCAAAAGGGCGAATCTTAAAAAAGCAGGGCCCGGATGATACCGTCGTATATAATGCGGGTGATGAAGTCATTGTTGCTTTGATGACCGGGCAGTCGTCCCGGAAGCTACCCTTTTATGGATATAGACATACGCCGCCGCCATTTAAGGAAGGCGCCGCCGTGACAGGACAGACGATCTTGATTCGACAAGGCGGCGGGGAACACTGGATCGATTTAAACCGTAGCCGACTTGTCGGTGACCATCACCATGAGAATATCGCTGCAGCTTGCTTGGCCACCCTGGCGGCCGGTGGGACGGTGGCCGGCATTCATCAGGTACTGGATGATTTTGATGGTTTGCCCCACCGGATGGAGCCGGTTCGCACATTCAAAGAGGTGTTGTACGTTAATGATTCCAAAGGAACCAATGTGAATGCCGTTTCTCGCGCATTGGATTCATTTGAGGGAGTCATCCTGATCATGGGCGGTCAGGACAAGGGGGGAGATTTCGCTTCTCTGGCTTCTCTGGCGGCCGACAAGGTGAAGCAGTTGATCGTCATGGGCGAATCCGCTGCGGTGATTTTTGCTGCCTTGGGTCGGGTGGTGCCAACGGCTGAGGTCAACGACATGAAGGCCGCTGTCCAAAAAGCTCATGACCTTGCCGTACCGGGAGATGTGGTTCTTTTGTCACCCGGATGTGCCAGTTTTGATCAGTATGAAAATTATGCCGCCCGGGGAAACGATTTTCGTAGGAACGTGGAACTATTGCAATGACGGTTTTTCCCAAATCGAAAAAAAAGATCGGAGGGCGTATTACCTATGACGCCACCTTGCTTTTCCCCGTATTGTTTCTAGTGGGATTTGGAATTGTCATGGTATACAGCGCCAGTTCGGCCCTGTCATTAAAAGTACACGGCCATGGATATTACTATCTTAAACGCCAGGCGGTATTTTCCCTGGTAGGAATCATTGCCATGATCCTTTGTCGAACTGTTTCCTACCGTCTTTTCAAGCATTTTGTTTACCCGTTGCTTTTTTTGGCTATCGGATTGCTCATTCTTGTGCTGGTTCCAGGATTCGGTGTCACTGCCGGTGGTTCCACCCGGTGGCTGGCGATAGCCGGCTTGACGTTTCAACCGTCTGAACTGGCGCGTCTCGCCATCGTGTTGTACCTGGCCTATTCCCTGACTAAAAAACAGGCGAAATTAGATACCTTCTCAATTGGATTCGTACCGCATGTCATCGTATTGGTAGTATTGACGGTGCTGATCGGAATGGAGCCCGATTTTGGATCGGTGGTAATTTTGACAGTTCTAACCTGGATCATGATGTTCACTGCCGGGGTGCGGATGCATCATCTGCTGGTACCGCTACCTGTTATTTTAGCAGGGCTCGTTTACTTTCTGGTTAGCGCTCCTTATCGGTTGGCTCGTCTGGCCAGTTTTTTAAATCCTTGGGCCTATGCCGCCGACCAGGGGTACCAGGTGGTCCATTCTCAGATGGCGTTTGGAACCGGAGGGATCGTAGGGACGGGACTTGGACATGGCTATCAGAAACTTTTTTTCCTGCCTGAGCCCCATACGGATTTTATTTTTTCCGTCATTGGCGAGGAGGTGGGTCTGGTGGGCGTCACCATTATTGTGATGCTTTACGGTGTCATTGTTTGGCGCGGCATCGGCATCGCCCGGCATTGCCTGGAACCATTCGGTGCGCTGGCGGCATTGGGGCTGACGGCCGCGATCGCGTTACAGGTATGTGTGAATATGGCGGTTACCCTGGGCCTGCTACCGCCCAAAGGGTTACCACTGCCTTTTTTAAGTTACGGCGGCACATCACTGGTTATCAGTATGGTTTCGATAGGTATCTTGATGAACATTGGAGGACAACCATCGGTTCGAGTGAAAAAATAGGATGGAACATGACAAAGACCGATAATTCGCTGCTACCCAACCGATTGCGAGTGGTGATCGCCGGGGGGGGCACCGGGGGGCACCTGTTTCCAGGGATCGCCATTGCTGAGGCATTTTATGAAAAGATCCCGGATTGCAAAGTGTTGTTTATCGGCACGGACCGTCCTTTTGAAAAAACGATTCTGGCTGAAAAGGAATTTGATCATGAAACGATTTTTGTTCAGGCATTTAAAGGGAAGGCTCTCTGGAGCAAGCTTGCGGCCGTGGTGGTTTTCCCATGGGCGGTCTATCAGGCAGCAAGGAAAATCAGAAACTTCGGGGCGAATTTGGTGGTGGGGGTCGGCGGCTACTCGGCCGCACCCGTGGCCGTCGGTGCGTGGATAATGGGAATCCGGGTGGTCATCCATGAACAGAATATCCTCCCTGGAATGACCAACCGTTTATTGGCCAGGCTGGCCTCACGGATGTATGTTTCGTTTGAGCATACGCAGATGCCGGGGGATCCAAAGAAGATCCGTTTATCCGGCAATCCGGTTCGGCGGGAAGTGCTGTCTTTAGCTGGACAAAGACCGCCCCGCAGTCGTAGTGGACAGCATCGGCTGACCGTCATGATTTTAGGCGGGAGTCAGGGTGCCCACAGCATTAATCTCGCTGTCGCAGCAGCGCTTGATGAGCTGGCGGATACCACTGATCTTTATTTTATTCACCAAACCGGAACGGCAGATGAAATGGATATGAAAGCGGCTTATGCGCGTCATAAGGTACCCTGCCGGGTGAAGGTTTTTTTCAAAGACATTGCCAGCGAGTATGCTCAAGCGGATCTGTTGATTTGCCGGGCCGGAGCCACCACGGTGGCCGAGGCGGCCGTTCTTGGAAAAGCATGTCTTTTTATTCCGTATCCGTTCGCGGCAGAAAACCATCAGGAATTAAACGCACGGGTTCTGGTTAAAGACGGTGCGGCCGGAATGATTCTTGAAAAAGACTTAAACGGACGAACGTTGGCACGCTTAATTCAATACTATCTGACCCATCGTCAGGCGTTGATTTACATGGCCGACCGGGTACGGGCTTTTGGCCGTCCGGATGCTGCCATCGATATTGTGAATGATTGTCTGAACGTAATAGCTAAAAAACATCTACTTGCTTTACTTTTACTGGGACTGTCGGGCTTGAAATGGAAACGGTCGTCTCGCGGCTTAAAATTTTAACGGGATCGAATCTCGGGAAAGCATGTATCAGCATAAATACCATATTCACTTCGTAGGCATCGGCGGCATTGGCATGAGCGGTATTGCCGAATTGTTGTTGAATCTCGGGTATCGGGTTTCGGGATCAGACCTGGCCGCTACCGAGATCACCAAAAACCTGGCGCATCTGGGCGGTACAATCTACCAGGGCCATGCGGCTGACCAGATCAGTGGGGCGGATGTGGTGGTGACTTCATCGGCGGTAACTGATGACAATCCGGAAGTGTTGGCGGCTCAGCAGGTCGCCGTACCGGTAATCCCCCGGGCGGAAATGCTGGCCGAGCTGATGCGGTTAAAGTACAGTGTGGCCATTGCCGGTGCACATGGTAAGACTTCCACCACTTCTCTAGTGGCCGAGGTCCTCGCTGCCGGTGGTCTGGATCCCACTGTTGTGATCGGCGGAAAATTGATGGGGCTCGGGACCAACGCCGTTTTGGGGCGCGGCGATTTTATCGTGGCCGAGGCCGACGAAAGTGACGGTTCTTTTCTCAAATTCACCCCAACCCTGGCGGTGGTAACCAATATCGACCGGGAACATCTCGATTTTTACCGGGACCTCGACGAGATAAAATCAGCTTTTTTAACCTTTATCGATCGGATTCCATTTTATGGGCTGGCCATCCTTTGCCTGGATAATGAAGCCGTTCAAGACCTGATCCCCCAAGTAAAAAAGCGGTTCACCACCTATGGGTTGAGTAACCAGGCGGATCTTCAAGCCACCAATATTCAATTCGAGGGGCTCAAAACCCGGTTTAATGTGAGCGGGCCCAAAGAATCGTACGGCCAGATTTTGCTGAATCGAGCGGGACAGCACAATGTCTTGAATGCCCTGGCCAGTATTGCCGTCGGGTTGGAGCTGGATATCGCCTTTGACTGTATCAAAAGGGCCCTTGAAGCGGTTCCCGGGGTGGGCCGCCGCCTGGAAATCAAGGGTGAAGTTGATGGTATGACGATTGTGGATGATTACGGCCATCACCCTTCGGAGATCCAGACGACCCTATCGGCGATTCGAACCAGTTGGCCAGGGCGGCGGATCGTGGTTGTATTTCAGCCGCACCGATACACCCGTACCCGTGCCCTGTTTGATGAATTTGCCCGGTCTTTCTATCAATCGGATGTGATGGTTGTTTTGCCGATATATGCCGCTAGCGAGGAACCGATAGAAGGCGTGACGGGAAAAAGCCTATACGAGGAGATCAGGCGTCATGGGCATAAAGATGTCCGGTACGCCATGAATAAAAAAGGGGCGATCCGGTTTTTGCTAGACACAGTGACCCAAGGGGACCTGGTACTGACCTTGGGCGCTGGAGATGTTTACCGGGTCGGTGAAATGCTTGTGGAAAGGTTGTCCCCATGATGAATGCCGCCGTATCGTGCGATGGTAAGAAAGTCGCCACCGGGCTAAATATTGAAGAAAGGGGCTGGCTGGTTTCCCTTTTGGGGCAACAGGTTCAATTCGATGTACCGATGCGGCGGCATACGACCCTTGCCGTGGGCGGCCCGGCCGATGCCCTGACGATGCCCGCGGATATTAAAGACCTGACCACGCTGCTTTCCGGGGCCCGGCAGCGAGCCATTCCGTGGTTGATCGTCGGTGGAGGGAGTAATCTGCTGGTGCGCGATGGCGGCATACGTGGAATCGTCATCGCCTTAACACCTTATTTTAAAGGCATAACGGCCATTGATCATGGCTTGGAAATTGTTCGGGTAGCAGCTAAAGCGGGCACCAGGCTCCAGACCTTGTGTCGGTATACAATCGAGCGGGGACTGGCGGGAATAACCTTCGCTGTGGGGATTCCCGGTTCGGTGGGAGGTGCCATCGCCATGAATGCTGGCACAGCCGACGGATGGATCAGTGACGTGCTGGAAACCATCACAGTTCTATGGCCGACCGGACGGCTGCAACGGCTCAGCCGAGCTGACCTGGATTTTGGCTATCGTCGACTTTGCCTGCCGACTCCGGAAATAATAACAGGTGATCATCAAGGGGTGATCATCGAGGGCACCTTTGCATTCCCACGGGCTGATCTCCAACATCTTCGAATCAGCAGCCAGAAGATAAAAGAAAAAAGGAGGCGGCGACAGCCTGTGGGTGTATCCACTGCGGGGTGTTTTTTTAAAAATCCGCCTGCTGGGCCGTCCGCCGGGGAACTGATTGACAAAGCCGGGTTAAAAGGCAAACGGGTGGGGGGTGCGGAAATTTCTTCTCGTCACGGTAATTTTATCATCAACCGAGGTAATGCCCGCGCCGCTGATATTCTGACATTGGCGGATATAATCGAAGCACGCGTTGCCGCAGAATTTGGCGTTCGGTTAGAACCGGAAGTGATCATTGTAGGAGAATCGAATCATGCGTCAAAATCGATTTAAACGACGCCGGGGAAATAAACCGCAACATTTAAGAAAGTATATTGGACAGGGTGTGCGCATTAGTGTTGGATTGATTGGATTGACTGTGATGAGCTTTGCTTTGATAACCGGCCATGATTTTTTTACCCGCTGTGGCTATTTCAGCGCCACAACGATTCAAATCAATGGATTAAACCGGTTAACTGCATTCGAGGTGTTGAATCAGGCCCATCTGGAAGAAGGGGTCAATATCATGGCCGTCAATCTGTCGCTGACCCGAAAACGACTCATGGCCCATCCCTGGATTGCCGAAGCCAGCGTGAGACGGCAACTGCCCGATGCTCTGGAGCTGAGTGTAATCGAACAGGTCCCCCTGGCGGTGATTGATTTGGGACGAAAGTTCGTGATCAACCGAGAGGGTGATATTTTTAAAAAGGCAGAATCCACGGATATAAAGAATTTTCCGATCATCAGCGGGTTGTCCTATTCGGAATTAAGCTTATCCGATCAACCGGTCGGATCGACATTCAGCTCGGTTTTGGCGGTTTTACAGCTGGGCAATGAACACGGCAGCGTTGTCCCCAATTCCATCCTGCGCAAGGTGCATGTCGATCGCGAAATCGGATTAACCCTGTTTGCTTTTAATCGACCACTGGTTATCCGGCTGGGACACACAAACTATCCGGCCAAATATAAAGTGTTGGCCCAAGTACTATCCTATTTCAATACACATCAGGCTGATTTGGAAATTGATTGGATTGATTTGAATGATCCGGAACGAATTGTCATGAATCTCAAGGGTGAGTTGACCCAAAAGACAGATAAGGAGGTTTAACATGCAGGGGCGGGGAGAACTCATCATTGGTCTGGATATTGGTACGACCAAGATTTGCTGTGTGGTTGGAGAAGTTTTGCCTGGAGAAATAAACGTCATTGGTATCGGTACCCATCCCTCGGTGGGGTTGCGCAAGGGCGTGGTGGTGAATATCGAATCCACCGTGGAATCGATTAAAAGAGCCGTTGATGAGGCCGAACAAATGGCCGGGTGCGAAGTTTCTTCCGTATATACCGGTATCGCGGGTGGACATATTACTGGATTTAATAGTCGTGGGGTCGTTGCCGTCAAGGGGCGTGAAATCACAAAGGGAGACGTGGATCGGGTCATCGAGGCCGCTCGGGCCGTGGCCATTCCCATGGAGCGAGAGGTTATCCACGTCCTGCCCCAAGAGTATATTGTGGATGATCAGGGGGGTATTCAAAATCCGGTGGGGATGTCCGGCGTCCGTCTCGAAGCCAAAATCCATATCGTTACCGGAGCGGTGACATCGGCCCGCAATATCGTCAATTGTGTCAATCGTGCCGGGTTGGATGTTGGTGAAATCGTTCTGGAATCCCTTGCATCGGGCCGGGCCGTTTTGTCGGAAGAAGAAAAGGAGTTGGGCGCCGCCCTGATCGACATCGGCGGCGGCACGACCGACTTGGCCATCTTTAAGGGAAAAAATATTTTTCACACCTTTGTCTTGGCGTTGGGGGGAGATAATTTTACCAATGATATCGCCATTGGGCTGAGGGCACCCATCGCTGATGCGGAGAGGATTAAGGAGAGATACGGTTGTTGTGTTTTGGATCATATCGGTTCGGAAGAGACAATTGAAGTTCCGGGCTTGGGCGGACGTTCGCCCCGTAAGCTGCCCCGTCAGATCCTGGGAGAGATCCTTGAGCCGCGTATGGAAGAGATTTTTACCCTGGTTCAGCGTGAAATCGACAACCGTGATCTGTCCGATTGTCTTAACGCCGGGGTGGTGCTGACCGGAGGCGGCTCTTTAATCGAAGGTTCCAGTGAAATCGCCGAATCGGTGTTCAAGGTGCCTGCCCGAATCGGCAAGCCGGCTGGCGTCACCGGACTGACCGATATGGTGAACAACCCAATGTATGCCACCGGTGTCGGCCTGGTGGTTTTCGGGGCCGGGCAGGAACGCAAAAGAGCGGGCTTTGCAATTCGCGATAATAATATTTTTCATAAAGTAATGGCCCAGATGAAACGATGGTTTAAGGACGTGATCTAGATGATATACGTAACCGGATCCTGAAATAGATCAATTTGAACGGGTCGGTTACGAATAAAGTTAGAACAAAAATAGATTGATGTAATTTGAAATGATGGACAACGGCGGAATGGGAATAAAAGAGTTCCTTCTAATTAGTAAATCCATTTAAATTTAGATGCTTAAGGGGTATAGCCAAGTCATCACAAACCAAGGGGGGTGGAAAATGATGTTTACGTATGTTGAAAATGAGTCAGGAGCCAAAATCAAGGTGATTGGTGTGGGCGGCGCCGGTGGGAATGCGGTGAATAATATGATTGATTCAAATTTGGTAGGGGTTCAATTTGTCGCAGCCAATACCGACGCCCAGGCGCTGGACGTGTCCAAGGCTACCTCTAAAATCCAGCTCGGTGAACAGATCACCGAAGGTCTTGGGGCTGGCGCGAATCCGCTAGTTGGCAGGGAAGCGGCGCTTGAGAATCATGAAGAGCTAAAACGCGTGCTCGATGACAGCCACATGGTCTTCATCACCGCCGGTTTTGGTGGTGGGACCGGTACCGGGGCCGCACCGGTAGTGGCCGAGATCTGCAAGGAACTGGGCGCATTGACTGTGGCGGTGATTTCCCGGCCGTTCTCCTTTGAAGGTCGCAAGCGGAATCAGATGGCCGAAATGGGCATCGAGGAATTGAGAAATGTGGCCGACACGGTCATTACCATTCCCAATGACCGCTTAAGAGGGCTTGCTCCCCGAAATGCGCGCCTGATAGACATGTTTAAAAAGGCCGATGAAATTTTACTCCATTCAGTTAAGGGGATCACCGATTTGATCATGATGCCTGGGTTGGTGAACCTGGATTTTGCCGATATTAAAACCACCATGTCCAAGGCCGGCATGGCCATCATGGGGATCGGCATGTCCAGTGGTGAAAATCGGGCAATAGAGGCAGCCAATAAGGCGATTTCCCATCCGCTTTTGGAGGATATCTCCATCTCGGGTGCCAGGGGTGTCCTGGTGAATATAACCAGCAACAGCGATTTGACCATGGAGGAAATGGTTGAGGCTTCGGAGCGCATCCATGAGGAGGTCGGCAATGATGCCGATATTATTTGGGGAACGGTGATCGACGATAAGGTTGGCGACGAGATGCGGGTGACCGTTATCGCCACCGGCATTGGCGGAAGTGAAGCGACCGATAAGGTTCAGGAAGAATACCGGCCCAAGGAAGTGATAAGGGAATTTAAACCGCGTGGTAAAGTTAGGGATATTACCCCTGAAGACATGCAAAGAGGGTCCCGGATGAACGGACAGGGGAAAATTGAGGCAGAAGAAGTTCTGGAACAGGATATCGACGGCAAAGTCCATCGGCATTACGGTCTGGTAATCGATCAGGATGACCTTGAAATTCCGACTTTTTTAAGAAGGAGTGCCGACTAGCGAATCAGGCGGACCGGGCACCGGGTTTGGGAGTGGCTGCGGGTCATATATGAAATTTAGAACCGGAAAGCATACCCGCGAAAGTCGTCCAGCCGAAACCGGTGTTATTCGTAAGCCCTGGCAGGATCGTATCGCCGTTGCCCTGATATTTCCGAATACCTATCCCGTGGGTATTACCAATCTTGGGTTTCAATCCGTATACCGGCTGTTAAACGAGATGGATTCGGTGGTCTGTGAAAGGGCTTTCCTGCCGGAGAAAAATTTGCCAGCCCCCGTTCGTCCGCTTAGAACCGAAGAATCCGGGCGGATTCTGACGGAATTTGAAATTGTCGCTTTTTCAGTATCGTTTGAAAACGATTACCTTCATATTCTTACCATTCTTGATTTGGCAGGCATCCCCCTGCGATCGAAACATAGAAAACGTTTCCACCCCCTCGTGATCGCAGGCGGGGTGGCCTGCTGGCTAAACCCCGAGCCTCTGGCGCCATTTCTCGACATAGCCTTCATCGGAGAGGCCGAAGCACTTTTACCTCCGTTTATCCAGTCCTATATGAAAGGCGCCGAACGATCGGTATTTTTTGAAACGATTGCTGCCGAAATTCCCGGTGTCTATGTGCCTGCTTTTTACCAGACAAATTACAACCCGGATGGTTCACTGGCCGCGACATGGCATTCGGCCGATGCGCCGGGCAGTGTCCGGCGGGTGATTGTACCCGATTTGACCCGCTCGGTTACCTGTACCACAGTGGTATCTTCCCACACTGCTTTTGACAGTCCTTTCCTTATTGAAATTGGCCGCGGATGTTCCCGGGGGTGTCGATTCTGTAGCGCCGGGTTTATTTATCGGCCGCCCCGGTTTCGAGATATATCTTCGCTGGTTGATTGCCTGGCGAAGGGGAAAAAGGTGACCGATCGGATCGGTCTGGTGGGGGCGGCGGTTTCCGACCTGCCCGGTCTGGAATCACTGTGCCATCAGGCAGCTAAAATGGGGGTTTCGTTGGCGTTTAGTTCCCTTCGGGCAGATGCCCTCAATGGAAAACTCATTGGGGCGCTGGCAGACAGCGGGGTGCAAACAGCTACGATCGCCCCGGACGCTGGTTCCGAGCGTATGCGGCGAGTGATCAACAAGGGCCTGACGGAGAAAGATATTTTGAACAGTACCGAAGCCCTGGTGGCCGCCGGCATTGCCAATCTGAAGCTCTATTTCATGGTGGGGTTGCCCTGGGAAACCGATACGGATGTGAATGCAATCGTCACGTTAATCGAGCGTATAAAAAAGGTATTCCTTCGGGAAAGTCGCCCATGGGGGCGGATGGGGACCATTACCGTCAGCTTGAATTGTTTCGTCCCCAAACCGTTCACCCCTTTTCAATGGGTGGCGATGGAAGATCTTTCCCTCTTAAAAAAGAAAATCATGATGGTCCGCAAAGGACTCGGTGGAATCCCCAATATCGTCTTTCGAAGTGAAAGTCCCCGCCAGGCGTATGTCCAGGCACTGCTGGCCAGGGGAGATCGGCGGGTCAGCCTAGCCCTTATCAATGCCCATCGCCATCATGGAAACTGGTCCCGGGCGCTGGCTGAAACCGATTTCGATCCGAATTATTTCGTGTCTCGCTGGCGCGATGTCAATGAGCGTTTACCCTGGGATTTTATTGATGCAGGGGTCAGCAAGGATTTCCTGATTAAGGAATATAAAAAAGCGTTACAGGAATTCCCATCAAGCCCTTGCCCGATTGAGCATTGTACGCGATGTGGTGCCTGCCCATCGATAAAAAATACTTGAAAGCGATAGGGCATTATGGTAGCTAAGCTGAGTTTCTGATTCTCAACCCATTGAATCAGGCATTTCCTGGCATTTATAAAGGTTAAAGCGGTATTTAAACACAGAATAAAACGGACAGTTCGTATCGTGACCGGATCGAATCGATGCGACCCTGGACGACCATGTGAGGGACCTGAAACCTGATGGCTTCTAAAACGGAAATTAAAATCGCGTACGGCCTGGCCATTTATTTCCTTTTTGTGGGGGTTTTAAGCTATACTGTTTTTTCGGCTGAGAAACCGGAAACACCTGTACGGGTGATGTTTAAAAGCGCAACAGGCAAGGTGCTTTTTGACCACAAAACCCACACCGGTGACAATGGGTACGGGCTAAATTGCAAGGATTGTCACCACCACCCCCTTGAGGAAGAAGCCGATTTAAGTTCCTGCGGTAAATGCCATATCCAGGGTCAGGCGGAATCACTGCCGGTTTCCTGCCAGGATTGTCATGAAGCGGACGAGATCGAAGATACCGAGATGGTCAAGCGGGGAGATGCATTTCATGGGCAGTGCATCGGATGCCATCAGGAGTTTGGTGCGGGCCCAATAGACTGTGCCGAGTGTCATGTTAAATAGCTAAAAAATGGCTTTATTCAAGTGTAACACATTAAGGAATATAAAGTGATGCTAAAGAAATCCTTTTTTGGTTTAACCCAGCCCTGGCTTAATTATGAAAAGTTTTTGGAACCGCCCAAACGTATCCGGCAAATCCCGCCACCTGATACAGTTACCTATTTTTTTAATACATCCTTTGAAAAGACGACCGATTTGAAGCTCAATATTGGTGATTTGATCAATCGTGGCGAACCGATAGTGTTAAAGGGCGAACCCGGTGGCACCCAGGTGGGTACGTCAACCGGGACGGTGGCTGCGATCGCCCCCTATTCCGGAGATCTTGGTCGTCGCTACACCGCTGTGACGGTAAAAGTTACCGACAAGGAAATGCGAGATAACGGTTTTGCCGCATGCACCGAATCACCGGACATCGAATCGATGCGGGCTTATCTATCCGGTGCGCCCGGAAATCCGCCGCTGGATCGGCTGGTCGATCCGGAAAAGCCGATCGATACCATTGTGATCGATGCCACGGATAACGATATCCTGATCGGTACCCGTCAATATGTACTAAAGACCGACTTTCCATCTGTTATAAAAGGAATCGAAATTCTACGCCGGGCCACCGACATCGATAGAATCGTCATGGTCGTACCCCGAGAGAGCTTTCAGGGGTATGGCCATATCGGCGCGGAGGTGCTGGCTGCCGATCTTAAATACCCGGCTGGCAATCCCTATCTGATTGTAAGCAACCTATTGAAAAAGGAAATTCCGAGCGGCCAGTCTTTTGAAGACATCGGGGTATGCTTTTTTAGTATTGAAGCCGTGGCGTCCCTGGGGCGCGCCTATACCGAGGGGTCGGTGCCCGACAATAAAATTATTACTTTTATCGATAAAAAGGGTGCCCAGTCTTTGGCGGCGGTCCGGGTGGGTACCCCGGTAGCGGATGTGCTTTCCGCTTACGGTGTGACCCTTAATGACCGGGACCGGCTGATTTTTGGCGGACCCATGACCGGCCGGGCAGTTTATGATGTTGAACACCCGATTCTGGCCAACACTGATGCCGTCTTCGTCCAGGACCGGGAAAGCATCCCTTATTCGTCGGATTATCCCTGTATTAATTGTGGCGATTGCATTCGGGTCTGCCCGGTAAATATTCCCATCGATATGCTGGTCAGGTTTTTAGAAGCCGGTCTGTTTCAGGAGGCTGCCGATCAGTATGGTCTCGAAGCGTGCATTGAATGCGGATTATGCAGCTACGTCTGTGTTTCAAAGATCCCGATTTTTCAATATATCCGACTAGGAAAATATGAACTTTCACGTGAGCGCCTGGCGGAGGCAGCGAATGATTGACCGGAAAAAGCTTATCGTATCCCACGCGCCCTTTTGGCACAACGGCAGCAGTGTTACCCAGCGTAATTATAATATTTTGCTGGCGGCTTTGCCGGCGGCCGCCATGGGTTGCTTTCGATATGGAATGCCGGCGTTGGGAGTGGTGTCGCTTTCCATTGCTTTTGCGATTATCTGGGAAAGGATAATGAACCTGGCGACCCGCCGGACGGTTACGATCGGAGATGGCAGTGCGGCCTTGACCGGCCTGCTGTTCGCCATGCTCATGCCGGCGACGGCGCCCTGGTGGCTGGTCGTTGTCGGAACCTTTCTGGCCCTGGTTATCGGCAAACATATCTTTGGCGGTATTGGCAGCAACCCCGTTAACCCGGTTGCTCTGACGATTGCCATCTTGATGCTTTCATGGGGGGACCATCTCGACTTTAATGAAGCCTTGGCCAATTACGATTTTGGGTTCGCCATGGTGTATCCACTGGCTGAAGTGAAGCATTTCGGAACGGCGGCGATCGATTCATTTTCCCATGTGGATCTTCTGCTGGGAAGGCAAATCGGCGGCATCGGCGCTCCTTTCGGGCTGGCACTGATCGTAGGGGGAATTTATTTGATCCTGCGCGGATTCATTCGATGGGAAGTTGTTCTTTCTTTTCTGGCGGGTGTTTTTATTACCGCCATGCTGTTCTACGGTGCTGATGCCAAAACCTACGCCGATCCCTTGGTTCATTTACTGACTGGTTATACCCTGGTGGGCGCCATTTTTCTGGCTACGGATGATTCTTCCTCCCCAGTTGGTTTTATCCCCATGCTGATCTATGGCGCCACCGGTGGTGTAATGACCGTGTTGATCCGGAATATCGGTATCTGGATCGACGGTGTCGTCCTGGCTATTCTGGTAGCCAACCTTGTTAGCCCGCTTTTGGATAAAATACGGCCTAAAGTGTTAGGAAAGGTGAGCTGAAATGAACGAAATGGTGAAAATGGTTGTCGTGCTGACGGTTCTGACAGCGTTTTCAGGAGGGCTCCTGGCATCGGTTCGAAACGGAACCGCCGAGCGGATCGAGATACAACAATTAAAATTCGTCAAGGGACCGGCGATCAAAACCATACTCGAAAGTGCCGAGAACGATCCGATAGCCGATCGTTTTAAGGTAAAAGATGGTGAGAACGAATACAGTGTTTTCGTCGGAAAAATCGGCGGAAAGGCCAGCAACATCGCAATGGAGAGCTTTGCCACAGGTTATGGTGGCCCCGTGGGCGTGATGGTAGGGATCAATATGGATGATGATTCAGTGCTCGGTGTGGGCGTGACCACCCATTCCGAAACACCTGGTCTGGGATCACGCGCCAAGGATGATCCTGAATTTGTTGCGCAGTTCAAGGGAGGAGCCGTTAAAGACCCGTTTAAAGTGGCCAAGGACGGTGGTCAAATCAACGCCTTATCCGGTGCCACCATTACCTCCCAGGCGGTTTGTCAGGCGACTTCCGCTGTCGGCAGCGCCTATCAGAAGCTTAAACCAAAAATTCAAGAACAAATTGCCACGATGAAATAACATGTAAAGCGGAATAAAAAATGGCCAAATCAATCGCTCAAGAATTCGTAAAGGGTCTCTGGGCCGAGATTCCACCATTTCGATTGGTGCTTGGATTGTGCCCGGCGCTGGCCGTCACCAAGACGGTTGAGAACGGTTTGGGAATGGGAGCCGCCACTACTTTTGTGTTGGTATGTTCGAATATTCTCGTATCCCTTTTAAGGAATATCATCCCGGATAAGGTCCGAATCGCCTGCTTTATCATTATCATCGCCACTTTTGTGACCGTGGTGGAACTGGTGATGCAGGCGTATACCTATCCGCTTTTTTTAAAGCTCGGTATCTTTATACCGCTCATTGTCGTCAATTGTATCGTCCTGGGTCGGGCTGAAGCCTTTGCCGCCAAGAAGTCGGTGGTTTATTCCCTGGCCGATGGTTTGGGTATCGGTATCGGGTTCACACTGGCACTCGGCGCACTGGGGGCCGTTAGGGAAATCCTTGGGAATGGTACTTTTTACGGGATCTCGCTTTTTGGTCCGTCTTTTGAGCCGTTTACATTTATGGTTGAAGCGCCGGGCGCCTTTGTCGGTCTTGGCCTCATGCTTTGTGTCATGAATATGCTAGAGAGCAAATAGGGGAAGTAATGGGTGATTTAATCGTTTTGGCTGTCAGTTGTATCCTGGTCAACAATATCCTCCTGGCCCAGTACCTGGGAAACTGCCCGTTTTTGGGGACTTCCAAAAAAATGGAAACGGCCGTAGGGATGGCTTTTGCCGTTGTATTCGTTCTGGTGATGGCCGGACTTATCACCTGGATATTAAATTCGTTTGTTCTGGTAAAATTTAACATTGAATACTTGCGAACCCTGGCGTTTATTCTGGTTATCGCTTCACTGGTTCAGTTCGTGGAGATGTTTTTAAAAAAGAGCATCCCGGCCCTGTATGCGGGGCTGGGTATTTTCCTGCCACTGATTACTACCAATTGTGCTGTTATGGGTGTCTGCCTGATCAATGTTAAAGAAGAGTATACGTTTATTGAAGCGCTGGTGGCCTCTTTCAGCTATGCCGTGGGATTTGGCCTGGCTCTGATCCTCTTTGCCGGGGTTCGGGAACGGATTCTGCTGGCCCGGGTTCCCAAGCCATTACAGGATACTTCCATCGCTTTGGTTACCGCCGGTATATTGTCACTCACCTTTTTTGCATTCAAGGGCATGGTTTGAGGCCCGAATCCGCAACCTTGTAGTTTAGTGGATCCAGAAACCTTCAGGAAGCTGATCTTTTTCGTTGAAAAGTGATCGATCCGACCTTATTTTAATGTAAAACCGATTGCATCGAAAACATAGCGGTGTCGAATATGAGACCTTTGAATAACACCCCTGTTTGTCCAATTTCGGCCTCCAGTTCGGCTTTAAATCCTTGAAATCCGCAATGTATTCATTTGGTTAAAAAGGCGCCTTCCTTGAACTTGGCCAAAATTGAACTTTTTTCAAAGGCCTCAATGTATACTCGAAAGGGGGCATGAGGTGCGTATGGCGACCAGCATCGATACCAGGGGCCTGTTTTGTCCGTTACCGATCACGTTTGTCTCGCGAAAATTAAGACACATGCAGAAAGGGACCCGTGCCGAAATTCTGGCCGATGATCGCTCTTTCAAGCACGACCTGGAGTCCTGGTGCCTTGAAACAGGTAATCGGCTGGTCGATTTCAATGAAAGGGAGGGGTGTTGGCGCGCTCTGATTCAACGCGGAAGCGGGTTTCATGGAGATGCGCTGTGGGAGAAATTTGATTTTATCCTGTTAGGGGTCAAGGTACATCTCACTCAGATTATTACCCGGATTATTCCTGGATTAACATCGAAATATCTTATCACCTTTGTCTCTATCGCTGAAGGCCAGCGAGCCCACCAATTTTTAAAAGAGCAGGGGTTTAGCGATTACAGGCTTCTTCCGGTTCCTGATGAGATTTACCCTCATTGCGGGCTGGTTTTCGGTACGATTAAAAGAGAAACGGCACGACAGATCTTTAAAGTCCTGCGGCATGCCAGCTATGCCGTGGAAGATATCCATCGTATCGATCGGGCCAAATTTTATCCGAAGCTCGATGATGCCGTGGATGATTAAATCCTTATCTTAACAATAGGAATATTTGTGAAGTGTTCTGAATAGTATCTTTCATATTCCTGAACCGTACAGTAAGTTCATCAATCGAATGGAAGGTCGCAATAAGGAAAAGGGAATGGCCAAGAAAAAGAAAAAACCTGACAATTACCAGGTCTGGGTTGATGCCAGAAAAAGCTATCATCTTTCCGACACACAAATACAAATGGCGTGTGAACTTGGAATGAATCCTGAGAAATTCAGTATATTTAATAACTATAAAAAAGAGCCATGGAAACCGCCTCTACCTGTCTTCATTGAAGAAATCTATTTTCAAAGATTTAATAAGAAGTTCCCCGATGATGTTCGATCAATTGAGCAAATTATAAAAGACCGGATCATCTCCGAATTGGTTGAATGAAAAAAGGGCGATAATTAATGACTCAGGCTTGGAAGACGGGTCATTCCCATTCTATTCGTGGTGAAATCGGCGGGATAATCATGTTTATCCTGGTCATCTGGATAGGTTTTGCGGCGGATTTGATGTTGCCTTTAGAAAGGTTTGGCCTGATACCCCGGCGCGGGGCCGGTCTATACGGTATATTTTTCATGCCTTTCCTGCATGGCAGTTTGGGGCACATTATAAGCAATACGGTGCCTTTGTTTGTGCTGATGCTTTTACTGGCCGGGTCTCGCCCCAGTTCCATGATTATCGTCGCATCGGTCACTTTTTTGAGCGGACTGTTACTCTGGTTTTTCGGGCGCCCCATAATTCACATCGGTGCCAGCGGGCTTGTGTTTGGGTTAATCACCTTTCTTATTTTTTACGGACTGTTTGAGAAGCGCATAATATCCATCATTGTTTCCCTCCTGGTTGGATTTTTATATGGCGGTAGCCTGTTTACAGGTGTGATGCCAGGCCAAACCGGCATTTCCTGGGACGGTCATTTCTGTGGTGCGGCGGCCGGAATCATCATTGCCTGGCTGGTTACCCGCAAATCAATAGGGTCACATTGACATATTGTGATTAATAAATGAGCGGATAAAACGGAGAATCCGAGTGGGACAGCCGAAGAATGCCATGGAGATATTCCAGTTGCTTGACCAGTCGAATTGCCGGGAATGTGGTAAAAAAACCTGTCTCGCCTTTGCCGGGGCAGTTTATATGGGCCAGAAAAAGTTAACTGATTGCCCGAAATTGGATCCGGGTACAATTAAATGGTTTTCCCAGGTAGACGAAGCGGCGGCTACGATTGAGCGAGATGGCGAACAAGCCCTACAACACCTGATCAGCCAAGTCGCCCATACGGACCTCAAAGCAGCCGCAAAAAGAGTCGGTGCGCCTTTTTCAAAAAGTAAACTGACCCTCAAAGTCCTTGGAAAAGATGTCTGTATCGATACGGAAGGGAATATTTTCACCGATATTCACGTCAATTCATGGATGGCCGTTCCTTTTCTCTCTTATATCCTTCATGGGAAGGGGTTGGCGGTTTCGGGGAATTGGATTACATTTAGGGAGTTAACTGGCGGAAAAGAACGGTATCCCCTATTTCAAAAACGGTGCGAAGCGGTGATAAAAAAGCTGGCAGACAGCTATCCTGGATTATTCAAAGACATTGTAGACATCTTCAACGGACGCCGGGTGGAAGAACAATTCGAATCGGATATCTCCGTGGTTTTACACCCCCTGCCCAAGGTGCCGATCATGATGTGCTACTGGTTGCCTGAAGATGGGATGGCATCGAGTTTGAATGTCTTTTTCGACAAAACGGCGGATAAAAATATCGGTGTCGACGCTGTCTTTATGCTGGGGACAGGGATGGCCCAAATGTTTGAAAAAATTGGATTCAGACACGGTTTATCCAAGGACTTGTTCGGTATCCCATCAGCAATGAAGAAAAACCGTTGAGAGGTTATCACGGGAAATCGCAACCGGATCGGAACCAAACGGTTAATCTTTTCATCTCGCGAATGCTTGACGCCTTGAACCCATTTTTAATCATCAGCGAGGATATTTATGACTTTTGAAAAAGTAACTGTATCCGACAAACCGATATACGGGCCAAGGAAATTGCTGTTATGTGGATTTCCAGCCAAGGCACAACCAAAATTCAGATATCTTCTGGAAATGATCGGCATGATCGACTTACCGGTGATATGGGTAGCTGAGGGGCAGGTCGATTTTCTCCTTAAGGATCTGTTGGACCGGGCGGGTGGAACTGGTGAGGGGGTATCTTCTCTGCTTTCCCGGGCCATCATCGTTTCAGGTACGACCGAAAGCGAACTGCACACATTGATAAATGCTTGTCGCCAATCGGGAATGAAAACGGCACTATGGGCGACCGTTACCCCCACCTCCGAAAACTGGACCATTAAGCAACTGCTCATCGAGCTTGAGGCTGAAAGAGTGGCGATGAAAAGGATGAAGAAAGGTGAATAATGATGACGACGACCTGGCAGAATGATTTAATCACCCATGAAAACACGTATATTGGTCAACTGATGGAATTTTTACGTATCCCCAGTATTTCCAGTCTTCCGGAAAACAAAAAAGATGTCCGGCGCGCGGCCGAGTGGGTGGCGGGGCGTCTCGAAACAGCCGGTATCGATAACGTTCAGATATTGGCCACCGGCGGGCACCCGGTGGTTTACGGGGACTGGCTTCACGCGACCGACAAGCCGACCATCATGATCTATGGACATTTTGATACCCAGCCGGTGGATCCAGTGGATCTGTGGAGCCACCCGCCTTTTGACCCGGTTATTGAGGATGATCGTATTTATGCCAGGGGCGCCTCGGATGACAAAGGTAATATGCTGGCACCCATCATTGCTGCCGAGGCCATCTTAAAAAGCCAGGGTGATTTACCGGTCAACCTTAAATTTTTCTTTGAAGGTCAGGAGGAGATTGGCAGCCCGCAGCTGCCCGAATTTATCGCTACACACAAAAAATTGCTGGCCTGCGATCTGGTTATCAGTGCCGACGGCGGTCAGTGGAAAGATGATCAACCTGCTATATTGACAAGCCTGCGGGGAATCTGTGCCCTTCAAATCGACGCCAAGGGCGCTCGTAGCGATGTACATTCCGGGGTTTACGGTGGCTCATTTTTAAACCCGATCCAGGCCCTCATCCAGGTGCTCGCCTCCATGCACGGACAGAATGGACGCATTTTAGTCGAGGGCTTTTATGATAGGGTTCGACCCATCAGTGAGGCGGAAAAGGCGCAGATTGAAGCGGTTCCCTTTAATGAAAACCAATACAAACAGGAACTCGGAATTGATGATTTGTTCGGTGAAAAAGGCTATAGTACCTATGAACGGACATGGATCCGACCGACACTTGAGTTCAACGGTATCTGGGGCGGTTTCCAGGGCGAAGGAACCAAAACTGTGATACCCAGTGAGGCCCATGCCAAAATAACCTGCCGCCTGGTAGCAGATCAGCAGCCAGACCAAATTGTCAATCTGATTGAACGTCATGTGGCCAAACATAGCCCGGTCGGTGCGACTATTTCCGTTCACAAGCAGCCAAGCAAAGCGGATCCGTACTCTATTCCTCACGACCACCCGGGTAACGCCGCCGCGCGATCTGTTCACAAGGCCTTGTACGGTAAAGAACCCTATTATCTGCGTTTGGGCGGCACCATACCGGTTTGCGCTTTGTTACGTCGGCACCTGGAAGCGTATACCGTTAACTTTGCGTTTGGCCTCAATGATGAGAATATTCATGCCCCGGATGAATTCTGGCGTTTAAAAAATTTCCAGCTGGCTCAGAAAGCCCATGGCATGATTCTGGAAGAACTCGGCGCGCGAGCACTGAAAGGCTGAACATCACTCTTTAAATCCATAGTGAAACATTTCATAATTTGTTTTACCACCCAGGAGGGAGTCAATTTTTTCCTGAATCGCCTGTCTTTCCTCGCTCAACAACCAATTTTCCCAGTCATCGGGGGATTCCCAGGTACTGATTACCAGAAACACATCCGGCCGATCGTTACTTTTCATGGTCTCACCGGAGATATAGCCGGGTTGTGCTGTCGCCAGTGATCTCATTTCCCGGAACAATCGCAACATTTCCAGGGATTTTTTCCGCGGAACTGTTCTTGTGATCAATACTTTAATGCTCATGAGATGCTCCTTCCGTATTTACAATGAGACTGAATTAATTTCGGTTTGTTTGCAGATACCTGACATTGATGTATCACCGTTCGGCTATTTAGTAAATAGTACCGTTTACTATCCCCCATCAAATGCAAAAGAGTAGTATCGGTTTTATCTGTCGCATGGGGAGGGCCGCGCGTAACCTGATCCTCTGGCCGATTTAGTTGACATTAAGAGGGCCATTGAGTATTTGGTTACCATCACTGTCATTTTGTTGGGGCGTGTTCGGCCTGCTTAAGAAAAGATCTACACCGCGGTTATCTTGGCTTTTTTAAAATCGGGGTCAATCCGATTTTCAGATAGGGACGTGGCCATCTAAATGTTTAACACCGGCAACGGGTTGATCCATGAATGGAAATAAACCGGCAAAATCGACGAACATCCTGATTCTGGGGCTGGGAGGAGTCGGCTTTTACCTGGCCAAGCGCCTGGTGCATGAAGGTTACGCGATCACTGCCATTGAGTCGGACCGTGGAATGATTCGCCATGCCGATGGGAGTTTAGATGCCCGCCTGATTCAGGGGAATTCCATGAGTATCGATTGTTGGCAGGAAGCCGGTGCTGGTAGGATGGATTACCTCATCGCGGTCACCGACAATGATGCCGTGAATATGATGGCCTGTCTGATTGCCGACCGCTTCGGCATTCCGCGCAAAATAGCCCGGGTACGCTCCACGGAATGGGGAGGGGAAGATTCCGTCCTGAACGCCAGGGATCTTAAAATCGATCTGATCATTCACCCGGAAGAGTTGGCTGCCCAGGAAATTTTCAGGTTGGTTAAGCTCAGGGCCGGAATTGATATTATTGATGTTGCCGAGGGGCAGATACAGGTCATGGCCACCCGTATTCATGAGAAATCGCCGCTGGCTTACAAAAAACTGAAAGATATCTCAAGAGAGTATCGTGAATTTCCGTTTCGGGTGGTTGCGATTGCGCGGGGGATCACCACGTTGATCCCAGGTGGTGAGCACGAGCTGTTACCGCAGGATCAAGCTTTTTTCATGGCTAACAATGAGAACCTGCCCCGCTTAATGGAAATGACGGGTGTCGAGCAGCAAAAACGCCACCGAGTGATGATTCTGGGGGGTGGCCTGGTGGGGCGCCGTCTGGCTGAGCTGCTAGGCAAAACCGTCGAGGTCAGACTGATCGAGAAAGATGAGCATTCTGCCCAGGAGCTTTCCTTTGCCCTTACGAACACGGAAGTATTACACGGTGACGGGTCGGAATCAAATGTGCTCGTTTCAGCGGGACTGTTGGAAATGGATACCTTCATTACCGCTACCGGCGAAAACGAAACCAATATCATGAGCTGCGTGCTGGCCAAACACCTCATGAATTCGCAGAATGGTCAGTCACCCGGTAAGCAGAGAAAATGTGTTGCGCTGGTTAACAAGGAAGATTATCTGGTGCTGGCGGCGACAATGGGGTCGGATATCGCCCTGAATAAAAAAATACTGGCCGGCAACGAGATTCTAAAATTCATTCGCAGGGGCGAGCTGCTTTCCGTGGCGCACCTGCATGGTTTCGATGCCGAAGTGGTTGAAATCGTCGCCGCCCCAAACTCACCGATTACCCGTAAACCCCTTTCTAAAATGGATGCTTCATATACGGGGAAAATATTGATCGGAGGCATCCATCGAGACGGCGCGTGGCAAGTCGCAGTAGGAGATACCCACATTAAAAGTGATGAGCGCGTAATCGTGGTCTGTATTTCACTTCACTTGAAAGATGTACAGCAATTATTTCTGGCCTGATACATCATTGATTTGCCGGTTGGCCCGTTCGTTAGCCCGTTCAGTCGGTTTGTCGATTTGCCGTTGCCGGCTATCCCGATAAGAATGGATCTCTTCAGATTTCAACCGGTATAACGGGCCAGCCGACTAACGCTTCCAGAACGACGGGTAAAAAATAACCAGCGCCGAAAACATTTCCAGCCGGCCCACCAGCATGTTCCAGGATAAAAACCATTTACCTACATCTGAAATAAATGCATAATTTTTAGACGGACCCACCCCACCGAATCCCGGACCGATATTCATCAGCGTGGCGATCACCGAACTCATGGCGGTGCCATAGTCCATCTGATCCACCAGTGTCATGAAACACCCCCCACCCAGAACCAAAAAAATGTTAACGATAAAATAACAGATGGCCAGATCGACGATTTGAGGGTCAACCGGGCGCTGGTTCAAATGGATCGATACCACCGCCATCGGTCGGAAAAAGATGCGTTTTATGGCCGCGACCCCAAATTTCCATATAAGGACATAATGAACGACTTTGATACCGCTGGTGGTCGATCCGGCGCAAGCACCGATGAAACACACCGCATAGAGAAACATCTGTGCAGCCTGGGGCCACTTTTCATAATCGGCCGTAGTGAATCCGGTGGTTGTCAAGATAGAGGTTACTTGGAAGGTTGCGTATCGGACCGAGTCAATCAAGTTGCCATATGTATTTTCTTTCCACAAGATCCATGACACCATGCCGCAAAAAAAGAGCATGAAACCCACATACCAGCGGAATTCAGTATTGATTTTAATTACGCGCCAGTTACCCATCATCATATGGTAAAAGAGCATGAACGTCATGCCGCCCAAGAACATGAAGATGATGATCACCCAGTCAAAATAGGCATTGTTGTAATGCCCGATACTGGCGTTCCAGGGCGAATAGCCGGATGTTGATACCGTTCCGAACGAATGACACAACGAATCGAAAACCGACATACCGCCTAGACACAACAAAAGGGTCTCCAGCAGGTTAAGGCCCAAATAAATTCCCCAGAGCCAGATCATCGTATCCCGGTTGCGGGGGATGAATTTTTCCTTGGTAATCACTTGACCGGGACTCGACTCAGCCCGGAATAGGCGCAATCCTCCCATTCCATTGGGCAGGAAAATAACGGTCAATGTTAAAAAACCCATGCCACCGAGCAGATGGGTTTGGCTGCGCCAGAACAACAATCCGTGCGGAACCACTTCGATATCCGTCAGTATGGTCGCACCGCTGGTGGTATAGCCGGACATCATTTCGAAAAAGGCGTCTGTGAAAGCGGGAATCGATCCATGGATCATAAAAGGCAACCCGGAAAACGCAGAAATCAGTATCCATCCGAAAAAGGCTATGAAAAAGCCGTCTTTTATGTTTAAATCGTGATGTCGATGAAAAAACCGCCACAATGGTAGCCCCAAACCAATGGTAATGATTCCGGAAATGAATATTGCGTACAGGTCGTCTTCTTTGTAATATAACGAACAGATCAATGGAAACACCATAGAACTGCCGGTTACGATCAATAATTTTCCCAGGACATTAGCGATAGCAGCGTAATTCATGGGTATCCAAATCTGTATGGGTGAACCATTCAAACGATCCGTTGAGCTTGACCTTCAGACATACCGAATTCAGCCATAAAAATCAAAAAAATCAATCAATCAATGGAAATTAAACCATCATGACACCAGACGATTTAGAGGGATTTTGGGGGAATCACATCAAAATCCAGGTTGATCAAAAAAACCTCAGTGCCGAACAGGCAAAAGATATCGCCAAAGCAAAAGCAAAAGAGCTTTCCAAGGATCCCATGTTGTTATCCTGGTATAACGGCAGAAATGGAGAATACTTTCCCAAGATGGATTGCGGTACCTGGGATAAACCGGTATGGATCGTATTCGCAGAGTCAAGAGGGGCTGATATTGCCATTAATATCAATGATGGGGAGTACGTATTTCTTTATCTGAGTCTTACGTAATATAATCGCCAGGGAGATGTAGGGCGAGGGGTAAACTTGACCTGGTCATCTTGAGGACGTGTTATGTTCAAAATCGGCTATTTTCAGTTCAGACCGCATTTCGGAATGGTTAAACAAAACCTGGAAAGAATTTTTTCCGCGTTAACCGGTGTTCAGGCAGATCTAATTGTTCTGCCCGAACTACCGTTCACGGGCTATTATTTTAAGGATCGGGAAGAATTGGCCGGTCTGGCTGAAGATGTAAACGATTCTTCCACAATTGAGCGCATAAAAGGTTTCTGTCAACAGCAGGATATGCATATTGTTACCGGGTTTGCGGAGAAAGCCGCCGAAAAAATATTCAACAGTGCGATTCTGATCGGTCCTGGTAAAATTATCCAGATATACCGCAAGCTTCACCTTTTCAATACGGAAAAAGATTATTTTGACCCGGGCGATATGTCCCTGGAGGTGGCTTTGGTGGGGGATGTTAAAATCGGGATGATGATTTGCTTTGATTGGGTTTTCCCGGAAGTGGCGCGGATACTGGCTTTAAAGGGCGCGGACATATTATGCCACCCGGCGAATCTGGTGCTTACCTATTGCCAGCAGGCGATGCTTACCCGTTCCCTTGAAAACTCGGTGTTTACTGTAACCGCCAATCGACATGGGACAGAGAAACGGCCGCATGGGGAGTTGACGTTCACTGGACAGAGCCAGATAACCGATCCCATAGGAAACTCGCTGTCAATAGCTGAACCATACGCGGATTGTTTGTGCGTAGTAGAAATCGACGTAAATAGCGCCAGGGACAAAACAATGACTGATAAAAACAACCTATTTTCAGATCGACGCCCTGAGTTTTATAACGACTTATCGAAACGCCACGATATTATCGGACTTTAAAACCGTCTAATGTTCAACAAACTTTTCGAAACTCTCGATTTAAACAAAGACGAACTACTTTCAAGGACAGAGCTTCACGCGGCGGCAAAGCGCTTAGAATGGCATTGGCCGGAAGCGCCGATTTTTGCTCTTCTTGATCTACTAACTGTGATTGGCCCCATATCCAGAAGCACTTTTGTTAACTATATGCAGCAAGTGTCAGAAGACCCGTTGGGCCCCTATGGCAAGATTCTTCTAAAGGCGCCTAGTTTTTCAATCCCATCGATAACAAAGAAAGAAACTTATCATAACGACAAACAACCCCATTTAAAAAATCTATATGGCCAAGAGCAGGCAGAAATTGAATATACCGATGGAATTTTGTTGTTAGAAAGATTCGCCGGCAGCAAGGTTGCTAGTGACTATCAAAGGCTTTTAAGTTCTCTTGAAGTGCTTCACCTATCAACGGATGTTGCGGGGTTCCTGATCATTGATCCCCAGCGATCATTCACCAAAGGCGCCTGGATGCGGTCGATCGGAGCCAATGCGGATGTTGACATTAAACCCATTGAATCGGCATTCAATAACTGCTGTAAACTGCTAAAAAAGGTTTATGGCAATATCGATACCATGTTCACTCGATGTCCCTTCCCACCCGACAGTTACGACTGGCATGACCCATTGGTAGAAGTCATAGATGAATCTCAACGCTATTTTATCAAGCCTGGAAACAGTGTTATGTTTCCTCCAACCAATGGATTCCAGCGCTGGGTTGAGCGATGTTTCGATGGGCCAAAAACGACTTTGGTTCTTGGCGGATGCACGTTAAACAGTTGTCTACGGGTATCATCCATGGAAACATTTCGATTTTTTAAAAATAGATCACTCCAGGTAGTCGTTGATTTAAGCCTGTCCGGAGCTCGCCTGAGGAATTTCAAAAACTCTTCGAACCATGGCGGGCGTTCCGCTGTGGAATCAGCCATCCATCAAATGATGGACGCAGGTGTACAAGTGGTGCGACATGTTAACTGGACATAACTTTCATATTAATCTTGAAAAAAATTCTACTGCTAAAACAGTCCGCCCTAATAACTTTTATATGAAAGGTTTTTTAAGTGCCAACAACTTCTAACATATTTTTAAATATCCCCTCGACCATGGCCAATGAAACATTCGAAGCGATTGTGACAGCCGGTGATCTAAAAATAGAAAGGATCATATCCAAAGGCCATGTTTCGCCAAAAGATTTCTGGTATGATCAGCCTAATAGTGAATGGGTCATGGTTTTAAAGGGAAAAGCTAAATTAAGGTTTAGTGAAAAAGACGAAGTTATTGAATTAAATCCCGGTGACCACTTAGATATCCCACCCCATGTCAAGCATAGAGTTGAATGGACAGACCCTGACCAGGAAACGATTTGGTTGGCGGTTCATTATTAAACCAGAAAGTTTAAACAGGCCGCCGGAATAAGTGCAAAGGTCTCAACTTGTCGGTAATTTATGCGCGACATCGCAGGCACGACTGCCGTTGATGCATCCCAACGGATTGTCTAGTCTTTCAGATAAAGTTTTTAGAATCGACTACTCACCCGATTTCAAGCGAGCCACAAATTTAACAAAGCCGGCCATATATTTTTTTACCTGAGAAAGGACGGCCGGGTCTGTCAGATTCCCCTGGTCGTCGAATTTTCCGGAGGCACCGCTTACCCATAGCAGGCGGCCGGACCAGACCTGTGTATTCAGAACCCGCAATGTCGGCATCCAGGCATATTGGGAGAATGCGGTTCCAAAGCCGCCCGGCGATGCGCCGATCAAACCCACGGGTCGCCCGAAAAAGACACGCCTTCGATCTTCGGGGGGACGGCTCAACCAATCGATGGCATTTTTAAATACACCCGGCATGGAATTGTTATACTCCGGTGTTACCAGTAACAGGCCATCACCGGCCGCAATGAGGTCTTTCAACGCCGTTACCTTTGGTGGAATGCCTTCTTTATCTTCGACATCGTTGTCATACAATGGAATATCTTTGATTGAATTTATTGAAACCGAACTACCTTCCGGCGCAGATTCGGTAGCCGCGCGCAGCAGGCTTGCATTGAAAGATCCTTCTCTCAAACTACCCGAGATACCAACGATTTGAATCATGATGCCCTCCATGCTTTGGGTTATATAAAATTAATTAAATATGCATTATAGTACATAAACTTATCCAGCCAAAACAATAATCAGTCAAAGTCCCAAAGTAAACTCTCTGGTGCTTTTTTACGTCAGGAGGTGCGAAAATGACCCCAGCTGAAGCCATCCGAAAACATTGCGTCGAATGCGTCGGCTCGCCCTATGAGATCAAGAATTGTCGAGGCGATTTTTTATATGCAACCGAGATGTCCGTTTTACAGATTCAGGATGGGCTGGGGCCGTCCGTCTGTCAAATTAATACGAAAATATTATCTCTTTTGTACATGTGGATCGTATCAGGTCGTTAACCAGTGCAATTCAAAAAAAAATGTGTATTGCGTCTTTTCCGGTTTGGCAAGAATCCAAAGTATAAATTATCGGATATTAAGAAAAAAAAACGGGCGATGAGGCTAAATAATTTTCCTAAGAACCCCAGTTTATCTTTGGAGTTTTATCTTTTAAATTGGGTTTTAGGTTTCTGTATGGCCCCTTAGTTATCTCGTAAAAAATAAGCTATATAAAATTGCTCTTCCGTCACTTTATGTACCGCATAACATATCCTAATTTTTTTGACCGAGATTAAATCTTTCTATTTTCAGGGTAAAGTTTATTTTGTTTTAATAAATATTCCCGGATTTTTTCGTAATGTTCCTGTTCCTCGTCAGTTTCTCCGCTAAATGGCAAAATACCCAGAGCACCCATTTCTGTGAATCCAGGAAGGTTGCCTTTGATGGTATAGCTCCACGGATGTTTTTTAGATTTAATTCGGTTAACAAACACTCCAAACCGTTTACCGTCTTTAGGGGCAAAAAGGGCTTGCAATAGCTCTCGCTGCTCCTCAAAACTCATTTCTAAGGGACGTTTAGTGGATTTTATATGTTTGACCCGTAGTGCCATTTTCCAAAGCAATGATTGCCGCTCTACGTCTTCTTTGGACGGCTGGTTTTTTATGATGTCCTGTTGGGTTTGTTTGTCTTCGTTTAACAGTTCTTCACGCTTAAGGAGTTTGTTCCAATTCTTTTCAAAATCAGGATCATCAGCATCAGTTAAACCCTTCTGGACTAAATTCAGCAGCCGTGTTTTCTCGTTGGATACTTTTTTCAGCTTAAAAGTTGTCTGGGAAAGCCGGTTATGGGCTTCCTTGATCTTTTTCTTGTCTGGGGTGGCTGCCTCTATGGCCTTTTTTAGGCCAACGGTATCCCCAAGCATCCAAAAAATATGGGTAAAAACATCAGTTTCAAGCTCATTAGCCCCCGGAGTGCCTCTGAAAGGGCAGTCTTTGGGCTTTCTGTGGTGGATGTAATATCTAATTTTACATTTTTTGTTAAACATACCTGTCAGGGGTTTTCCGCAGTATCCACAAAAAATCATTCTGGAGAATAAGTATTTGTTCTTGGTTTGGCCGTGTTCAGTGGTTTTATTCGCTTGGGTCTTATCTTGAATCTTTTTGATTGTGGAGTCTGGTAATAGGCGAGGAATTTTGATCGTGACCTCTTCATCGATGTTCAGCTTTTCGCTACAAAAGCGGATTGAATAAGTAGGACCTGAGCGGTGATTGAGGATTCTCCAAAGACTAAGACCTGACATGCCAATTCTTTTGGCGATACTTTCCCGACTTTCACCAGCCAGGAAACGTTTGGCAGCATCTTGGATTAAGGCTTTTTTCTTTTTGTCTATGCCCCATTTGTTGGTTTCTTTGTTGAATGTTCTTCCGTATGGCAATTTCCCTGAGCTGTGGGCATTCTTTTTGGCCAGTTCGATTTTATTCTGGATTGACTTTTTGGTGTTTAGCTCTGCGACCATTTCGTTGACGTTGGTAAACAATGCAATGGAAAACTTTTGTTCAGGATTGTAAAGGTCATATTCGGTAGTACCAACAAAGAAATGGATACCGTTTTGTTTGAGCACTTCCAGCCCTTGCTCGGATTTAAGATTGTTTCTTGACCATCTGGAAGCATCCACAACAATAACAGCATCAAAAAGGTTTTTACCTGAATCTTCTAACAACTGGTCAAATTTTTTCCTCTCAAATCCTGGGGTAGAGTGTTCCTGACCGGAATATTTGTCCAAAAGACGCTTGGGGATGACACCGCCTAATGATTCAACATAACCGATGATCTGGGATTTTTGGGTGCTCAGAGATTCACCTTGACGCTCCTGTTTCTCGGTACTGACCCTTATCAATGGTGCAAAACGTAGCTTTTTCATGGTTAGCCTCCCCCTTTGGCTCAGATAAGATTATACCACATCAACGTATTCCATGGTAGTGATGAGCAACTGATCGTAATCACCGGCAATGGCATCATTAAAATATTGGTCGATGTATTCTTTGTCAGCGCCGGCTTGTTTCAGAGCTCTTGTGACACGACCCAAAATAGCAAAAGCGTTACCATCTTCACCTGTCAGCTTTACGGTTGGCTTTAATTCGGGTGGATTCATTTCATACCTCCTGTAAGTTGAGTTTTATTTGGATTTTGTTCTGTCGCAACCAGTTGATAACCGTTGCTGGTGTTGCGCCATACTTACGGGCAACAAACTGTTTGGTCGCACCGTTCTGAAGCAAACTGATAATATCTTTACGGTGGGGATCGAGTTTACTTTTGCCTGGGCCTTTTGGTCTATCGAATCTTACACCACGATCTTTAGCCCTGGCCCTGCCTTCGGCGGTACGGCTGATCAAAAGATCACGTTCAATACGGGCAGCGATGGAAAAGGCAAAAGCCAAAACCTCAGATTGTAGAGAGCCGTTTAGCTCCCAGCCGTTTTTGACATCGAATACATCTATCTCCTTTTCCTTCAACACTTGAAGCATCTCCATTATTTCAAAAGTAGAGCGACCCAATCTGCTAAGCTCAGGTACGATCAGCCGGTCACCTTTATTTAGTGAATCTATCAAATCTTTGGTTTTGCGCTTTTTCCAGTTTATCTTACTACTTACCTTTTCCTCGACAAACTTAACCCTGCCAATTTCCTTACTGTTAGCAAATTCAAGGATAGCGTGACGGTTCTTTTCGGTGTCCTGATTAGGGGTGCTGACCCTGATGTAACCAACTGTTTTCATGATTTTACCTCCTATATTTGATGAATGTCCATCGGCTTATATTTACTTTACATTTTTATCTTACTCAATTACTGCAAAAAAGTAAACATATTTTTTCATTCAATTTCTAAATTTCATCAAATAGCAAATATGATTGACGATAATAAATCGAGAGGGCTACATTTTAGAGCTGAAATACGGTTACATTACCAAAGGTATGGGAGAGGAGATCTTACTGGCTTAAAACACACACAGGAGCCGTAAAAATACGATTAGGGACAAATTAAGAGGACAGCCACGAGTCGCTTTGAACCGGTTCAGGATGGTTGGGCATATTCAATTTTTTTCTCATCTGGTCAAATTCATTGACAGGCTTCTCGGGTTTCACTTTGGTTGATTTAGATAAAGGTATTTCCCCCCGAAGGGGGGAATACCTTTTTTCATCATCCACTTTGACCCGTTTCAAAGGTGTTGTGTCATTTTTATCCAAAAGGGTTCTCTCCTTCGGAGAGAACTCCTTTTCCCTCCTCTTCTTGGCACGGTGTCTGTCAACAATAACCTTTCGTCTGGCCTTACGTTCAAGATCAGTACGCCTGCCTTGCTCCTTGCCCTGCATCTTCAAAAGTAAATCACGATATGTCACAACTTCCTCAACTGTTAGCCTATTCAGATCATAATGCTGGGATCGCTGTTCCTTCTCACGACGTTGTTCCTCAGCTTGAATCTCTTTGTAGGAGATAGAGCATTCATACAAAAATTCTATGGTACGTCTGGATTCTGCTATTGCTTTAAGGGCAATACCATATTGCTTGGGCTTGTTCTCTGTCTTCTTCAAAATATTTAGAGAAATGTTCAGCAAGTCATCAACAATTCCGAGGATGTTCTTGCTTACAAAAATATCTCTCACTTCCTTGGCTTTGACCATCTGACGGGACAGATGATTCTTACGGTGATGCGATAGGGAACCAACAGAGACACCATACTGACGGGTTACTGAAGCAAGGCTCCTGTTACTTACCAGTAATCTATCAATTTCAAGCCGTTTGTGGTGGTTGCATACTGAACATGGCTGACCCATTGTTTACCTCTCTATTATGCCATGATAATTTTCAGTGTTCATGTCTTATTCCCAGCCTATACATTATTTATTTACTAAAAAGGGGGAGTGTTCGGAGGGTATAATATATAACATACAGTTATTATTATTATTAAAACCCTACCCTAAAGAGGGTTTTAAGGGTTTTGCCATATTCATAAAAAATAGGGTAAATTCTAAAACCCTCGATCCCCTCTTTGGGGTAGGGTTTTTTATTCCCTATATATAACAAAAGGTTACGCACTAAACCCTCCGAACCCTATACCTATTTATCTATCCCTACTTTTTTGTATTTACCATGGCCTACCCTCTTTATCTGACCTCTATCAAGCATCTTCGGTAGGGTATTTTCAATATACTTATCCGTCAGCCCTGTTTTATCTTTCAGTCTCTTGGGTGATATTACACTGTCAAAAGGTATCGCATCATATAAACGTTGTCGTTGTTCACTCGGCATAGTCTCGTGTAACAATCCAATAATGCACCACCAATATGTATCTTTATCGAATTTGAGAGAGAAGGAAATATCAGCCATATCTCTACCTCGGCAATGTAGCTCCCCGTCATACCGACATTCTGGTACACCCACACCTATCAACATACCGTCTGCGGCTCCTGTTAGTCCTAATGTTCCGCTGATCGTATCAAATATGTCGTCAGCCTTTGTTTTACGGGTATGATGGATAATCAAGACTGATATCTGGCATTCATCAGCCAGCTCTTTGAATGGCTTGACACCTTCGTAATCAATTTTGTAACGGTCACCATCTTTAGATTCTCCAGTTGGTTTTGCATCAGCCAGAGTATCAATGATGACAAGTCGAATATTTTTGTTTGCCTCTATTTCTTTTCTGAGCTTTTTTAGACACCCCTCACCCCTTTGTGGCCAACGGCCATAGAAAATCAAGTTGTTTGGTGCCGGTTTACCATCAAGCATTCGTATTAACCGAAGTTGTAACCGTTTATCAGGGTCTTGAAATGCAAGATACAGAACTGATCCTGGTTCTGCTGGTTCTGTGTGATCCATCACTTTTGAACCACTTGTAACAGCAAGTGCAATATTCATCGCCAGCATCGACTTGCCAAACTTTGGCCGACCTGCGAAGATGGTGAGACCTTCCGGGATAATTCCCGGGACAGCCCAATTGGGCTTGGGTAAATAAGCCGATACAAGCTGCGCTGCTGTCCTTGGAGCACCTTCGGGAAAATATGAATAAGCCATTTTTCTGATTCCTATTGATAGTTGTGCTCCAAATAATTTACGGGCTGACCGTTGGCCCCACCATTTTATATGACTATGGTCTATCTTGGATATGCGCTCATACCAATCAGTAAGGTCAAAACCCTTTTGTCGGTCGTGCGGCAAATCAAGCCATTTAAGGCTATTGACAACAGAGTATATGGTAGCCCCAACCTTTTCCATATGTTCTCTACCAGCCTTATCGTTATCCGGTATCAAAATGACATTTTTATTCTTAAACCACTTCGCCATTTTCGGTTTCCAGCTATTTTTTGATCCTGTTGTGGTGGCGACATATCCGAGTTTTTCAGCCGTATGAACGTCTTTTTCACCTTCAACAAAGAGAACGGTATCGGATTTTATTAGCTCATGGAGATGATAAGGGACACGTTCAATTTCTACCATTCCACATTTTAAGCCGAAATTATTGACACCAGATTCAAGCTGCAAATAAGGCCTGAAAGTTTTTTGGTCTTTTTTCTCGTTTGTATATCGGCCAACGTAGTATTGTGTTTTTCCCTTTTCGTCGGTGTATTCATACTCTTCTTCTTTTAACCACCAGTTACCGTTTCCATCCTTAAAAGTCTCAGGATAATCTTCAATATAGTCCTCTTCAATGCCGGTACCTGATGGAGTTTCATCAGCTACTACACGATTTTCTTTATCAGGTAACTTTCTCTTGTCACCATTACCGATCTCGAAATCATCATCAATAGACTGTAGGATTTTTGGAAAATCCTTCTTCATATCCAACTTTGTATCATCTTGTAGCTCAAGATACCTTTTTTCAAAATGAAAAATATTACCACTAGTTTTGCCCCTTTCATCCTCTTCACACATTCCGTAACATCTCCACACGCCTTCATTGACATTTATTGAAAGTGATGGAGTATTACGGTCGGGGTGAAATGGACAAAGCACATTCTCAACCTGCCCATTGTCGTCTGGAGTAGATAGAATCATGCCTAATCTGTTTTCAAAATACTCAGCATAGTCATCAGCAAAATGATCCTTAATCTGTTTTGCATCTAAATTTTTTTGTAACATTTTCGTTCCCTTCTCCCAGCCTGATAAAATAAGGGGCAGGCGACATGGCTGGGAACGATGTCAGTTTGTCGCTTTTCCTCTGCGCAAGAGTAGCCCCTTTACATTTAGAATTGATGGCAAATATTGGTTTCATGCTAGTAAGTTTTGGTTATGAATATGATCAATATTTTTTCCCGTATTTTTCCCTTTCTATATATATTATTACCGGACCCTCACTAATCCGACGGCGTTTTTTCAATTATTTTTGGTATTTTTGTCCAATATTATTGAATATCCTTTGTGATAACA
>Ga0316198_10000034_pt1 | contig 50529 bp, 41 predicted proteins | sample OudBieAanoxic_MG_FD_204935 | JGI IMG/M metagenome (GOLD analysis project Ga0316198, IMG submission 204935) | Coastal sediment microbial communities from Oude Bieten Haven, Netherlands - site A anoxic | ecosystem: Environmental > Aquatic > Marine > Coastal > Sediment | place: Netherlands... | reverse complement strand
TGCGCATAATTCACGAAATTAGTTATCAATGACATCTGGACCAAGGAATTTTGCTGGTGAAGACTGCAATCAATGGTGTTGCATTAAAAATATACGGAGCTCAACATATTGTGGTAGGCCGTAGGCCATGAAAACCGGTGATAAATTGAGACAACCGTAACAAGCTGAATTAATTTTATTATTACCGATACGCTTTGGACATCCCCACGGTACCACGATAACGGTCATTGTCACAAGATTTGGTCTATTGTAATAACTTTCGCACATCGGTAAAAATTTAGGGACGTTATATCTACCGGATCGTTGGAGAGTCTGCTATCAGAGGCAATTGCGCCCCAAGTGCGCTTCGTGCATGAGGGTGATTACCTTCATTCATGATGAAGGTAAGTAACATTGGGTTTTGTTTGATGTTTTACATTTTAAATCGGTTACATCAATAATAGTATTGCCCATCAGAAACACAAACTAACTTAATTTGAATTGCCGGTGATGTAACTGCAAGGAAAAAACAAACCATAGAAGGATAGCTACGGTTATAATACGGCGGTTTTTTGCAGGTTGCATATTCTCATTTTATAACTTTTAACCGATGGGTTTTTCTCAGCTTTTTCCATAATTCCTTTATAATAAGAGATAAAACATCATCTTCATGGATTGGGTTTTTTTTCAATAAGAAACGGCAAGATGATATAAGCGCTTCGTTTCCATTCCAAATTTTATATTTATTTCTGATATAATTTCCCAATGAAAAATGAAGCGATGAGAGCTCTTGCTCGGTCATATTGGCTATGGTGGCCTTATCTTTCAAGGATAATTTGCGGATAAGATCATCAACAGCATCGTCAACAGTGCGCGGTAGATATGCACGTTCTTTGGCCCTTTTTTTTCTTGAAAAGAGAGTCTGAAGCGTATCTGGTTTGTGACTTTTGGATAGGCTTAGGTAATAAGAACTTTCAAGGATATCCATGGTAGCTCTGTGTATCTTTTTATCTTCGCTTGCCCTTGGCCCGGCAACATTTAAAACCTCAATTGAATTTATTTCGAACCAAGTGCTAATTTTTTTAGCAGCGCTAAAAGCAATGGTTTTGCTGAGATCTATGTAAAGGCAAGGGCGGCCATGTTGACTAGCAAATTTTAGAGTCAATGCAGAACCGCCGGAGAGTTTGCCATGTGATAGGATTAGGGTTCCATCAGAATCCAATACATTTTTTTCTGTGCGCTTGGGGTAACTAGCGTTAGGCATCTCTTTTAATTTATATTTTGCTGGTATTACCCCCGCTTCGCTCATTCGGCCCTTTGGAATCCAGCCACCATGTGGAATATCAAGCTTAATTGCAGCATCAAGAGCAGCTTGGTCGGCACCGGTTTGACCACCCGAAATGATCTTTCTAATCATTATTATGCCTGTTTTTTTTTGATAATCAATTTGACTCTTCTTTAGCTGGGTGAAATATTCAGCCTCGGTAAAAAATCCTTCTATCATTAGAAATTGACAGGGTGCATCTACCTGTATTGAATTTGCTACATATTTTAATCAAATGTAATTTGCTCTTCAGGGGGTTCCAAGTCTGGAGGAAAATCGGTGAATGGAAACGGACGTTTGCTTTCGTTCAAAGTGATATATCTGAATATTCGATATCCATAGGCGGAAATTTTATTGGAAAATTGCCGAACCGATTCGTTGGGTTTTTGGGTGCTGAAAAAATAAATAAATTGGAAGAAAACGGCTAATTTAACAATGACCAATATGATTCCAAGGATGAAAAAAAACAGAATGGTATAAAGCAATCGAATTCCGATCTGTTTTCTTGAAATAACAGATATTTGTTCTTTTTCAGTTTGTTTCCGAGATTCCTCGGGTGTCGTTTGTGTATTTTCGCCGTTTGTTGATTCTGATGCCATAATATCTCCTTTAAGGTCGATTTTTTGAGAAGGTTAGTCGCGGTTTCCCCATCTTCAGTGTGGGGAGGTAGGGCGCAAGTTGTGAGTTGCGCCACATTAAACGCTACAGATAATTTTTCATGTTATATTTTTTGGCTAGATTCATTCAGTCAGTATTTGTCAGCAACCTCATGTGCGATTTCCATCCGGGACACCAATTGGCATGCCATCTCCACAATTTACCAATAAAGGACTTTGGATTATCGTCATATTTTGTCCGAAACGCACAGTTTTCGCAATTATGGTGAGACATAGAAAACCTGTGGATAAGGGAAGGATAAAAAAAACCTGATAATAATTCAGAAAACCGTGATGCGGTCCAGCAAGTGAGTAAATGGATCTCGATCGTCATCATGACGATTGTCAAGTCAAGAGAATCAAAATTTGATTAATGTAAAGCCACCTTCGTTGACCGACGCTTTTACCGTATTTATGAACGATCTATGTCTGGTCGTCAATTTCTGCGTTGGAAACATTCTTCTTGATAGACTCGATGGTCTTTAATACACTTTGTCGTTGTTTATATCCTTCTCCCGAGAATACATTTCGGCCATTTGGGGCTTTAAACAAGAATCTGTATTCACCTTTTTTATCTTTGTAAACTTCAAACTTGTACGACATAGTGGTCTCCTTTCTATTCGGGTGATTATCTTAACATCCCAAAACTACAAGGTTTAAGTTGGCACAATGAGATATTTTAATCAAGTATAAAATATCACCATTTAACTACCTAAGCGATCCAGGCAAATGGGAAGGATCTAAAACCAATATGTGCAAGTGGAAGTGATTTAATTGAAGTAATATCCGGAATTAATCCCAACGGACGGCTATGCGTCTCAGCTGATATCAAATTTCAGGGTTGCAATTTGTTATTCATAGTTGGAATTTCCATGTCATCGTAAGTCAATAGTATAAACCGTATATCTATTTCTTAGATCCCGGATGTCGTGATTTCCCTACATTTTTAGGAAGACGGAAAACCATGTAACACAATAACTGCCTCTTCTCCATTTCCATGTTTTTCGTAGTACAATTCAATGCGATTTAGTTTAATCTTTGGCATGACAATTGTAATGATCGGGAACTTTTTATTCAAATCCCATTGAATTCGTGCGAGCATATTTCAATTCGCAATGGCCTTATTCTGAGTAATCAGATCCAAAAACTCTCTGTCCTATGGTAATTCTAAATTCATCTTCAGGAATATCATCTCTATCTCCGGGCCAAATTAAGCCCTGGTTTATAATTCTATCTGTAATGCGGTTTTTCTCTTCTAAGCATCTGAAACACACGATGTTATTTTCAACATCGGTTTCTTGATCTGCCGGTATGTTCATAATTGAACCCACTGGATCGCCTCTAAAAGACACGCCACATACGTTTATACAACCACAATCCAATTCAATTGTTGCCATCCCAACGGCGTCAGGGTGTTTCATGACGATCCGGCTACAGATTTCTTTTAGGGCTCTAAAGCTATGATACGCTGGTTCTTTCATTTTAAATTCCAATCATCATCCTAAACACCTCAGTAGCTTTTCATATCCTTATTTTAGGCTTTATCACCTGATACTTAAGCATCACCAGCCCATCACCCACTTTCCCGATTGACTTAAGCGCCAACGATAGATCCAGCTCTTTGGAAAACAGGCCGATTCCGGTGCCGAAAATTTTCGGTGAAATTGTCACCACAATCTCATCGATGAGATTAGCTCTGGCAAACAGCGTGTTGATAGTGCTCCCGCCGGTGAGGATCACCTCCGTGTAGCCGGCCGCTTGCAATTCGTCGACAAGGTCGGCCGGTTTTCCGTCGGTAAATATCAGGTCTTCGTTATCGGATTGACGGTCTTTATTCCTTGTCAAAACGATGTTTTTCCTTCCGGGCAGGGGGCGTCCGATGGTATCGTAGGTCCGTGAACCCATAATCAGAACGCCCGCCTTTTTCGTCATTTGGACAAACAGTTTTTTATCCGCCTTGCCACTCCAGTCGATAAATTGATCCGGATGTCTGGCAATTTTACCGTCAACCGTGAGGGCCATTAGCAAAATAACTTTCATGGGGATGCCTCGCTTTATCTTTTTCGTATAGCCGCAATAAACATCAGCGCGGCCGCAATAAACAATACGACCGTAATTTTTGGCTTTGCTCCCTGGGTGGCAAAAATGGTTCCGCAAATCAAAAATCCGATAGCGCCAATCATCCATCCCAGTTTGATGATGGCTGTTTCAAGGCGCTGGACAGTCTTGCGGGCGCCAGGTGCGAGGGCCGATTGCACCATCATGTCGCCTCGTTCGATATGAGCGAGCACGCGATCGAACCGGGACGGCATCTTAAACAACATCTGCCCGATATGTTCGATCTCTTGGCGCCATTCGGACCGATTGGTTTTCAGCTTTTCCTTGGCGTAATCTTCAGCGTAAGGGATGGTCTGAGACCAGACATCAAAATCCGGATCAAGGTGAGTGGCCATGCCCGCCAGGATTCCCATGGCGCGCATAATAAACAACAAGTCCGCCTGGAATTGAAAAGGTGCTTCAAAGATCACCTCACGGTATTCCTTCATGAAATAGCGGACTTCCGCCAGGGCCGTGTCTTTCAGGTCGGCCATGCGCACACCCCAAAAACGTCGGAACAACATTTCGTGGGCTTCTTCAATGAGTTTTACATCAGCGTCAGGCAAGAGAACTCCGGCATCGATATAGGCTTGAACGATTTGATAAACATCCCGGGTCCCCACGCCGATGGCATAATCCCGCAGGGCGGATCGCATCCGCTCTGGAATAACGGCCATCATTCCGAAATCGACAAATGCAATTTGAAACGGTTTTTCCGGTTGGAGGGCAGGCGGTTCTGAGAGGGCTGAACCGGGTTCGTCGTCGCCGGTTTGTTCCGGTATAGATAATGGGATCACAAATAGATTGCCCGGATGCGGATCGGCGTGAACGAAGTAAGTTTCGAAGACCTGTTTCATATAGATGTCGTAAAGGGCCTGAGCCACTGCGGCGCTTTGGATGCCGGCATTTTCCATGGTGCGGGCATCGGTGATTTTAATACCACTGACATTCTCAAGCGCGAGGGTGTGGCCGGCGCTGTATTGCCAGTATATCCTGGGTATAACGACATTCGGATCGTGCTTGAAATCTGCGGCAAAGTGTTCAGCGTTCTTACCTTCAGCGGTCAGGTCCAACTCGTTGCGGGTTACCGTGGTAAACTCATCGACCAGCCAGTCCAGGTCGACTCGCCGCCGGATGGCTTTATAAAATTTAAGCCATTTAACGGCCATCAGGATCGCGGAAAGGTCCGTTTCCACCACGGACTCAATGTTCGGCCGAAGGACTTTGATCGCCAGATCCTCCCCGGCAGTGGTTTTTGCCAAGTGGACCTGGGCCAGGGATGCCGATCCCAGAGGCTGGGAATCGATTTCAGCAAAGATTTCATCCACGGGTCGACTCAGGTCGCTTTCAATCTGGTGACGGATGGTGTCAAAAGGTTCAGGGGGGACCTCATCCTGAAGGTCGGCCAACTCACCGGTGATTTCTACCGGGAGTATATCGACACGGATACTTAGAAATTGACCCAGCTTGATCAAGACCCCGCCCAAATCCAGGGCCAGGTTCCGATACCGCCGGGCAACGGCTTGCCAGCGGGGGATAGGCGGTTTGCGAAACAAGCGCAGAATGGGCAGTTTCAGGAAAATATCCCACCAGATGGCATGAATCAGCGTTCGAATGAAAAATCGTCTTATCCGTCGGTGGCGGTTGGGGAGGATTGTGGCGGTGGTTGAATCGGATGCCATAGGCATAGAAGAGCGCCTAAAGTGCCTAGAAGCAGTTTAAAAACCCCGCCTAAGGCCCGATGGCGGTGTTGCAGGCCTCCTCAAAATGCTCATCCACCTGAGTGGCGGACTGCGTTTTTTCGTCGGATGGCGATTCGCCCTCGAGCCTGACCCAAGGTTTTGAAAATACTTCTATGATTAATATTTTACGTTCTTCCCCAAATTCTTTGGAGAAAAGGGTCCTAGAGATCAAAGGGTCAAGGATTCAAATGTTTGATTTCTAATGTTTTTATAAGCGTTTACCTTCCTGTCATACCCTTCGGCTAAATCAGAGGGAATAGATACGGCAGATCTTCTGATCTGTGACGTTAGACCGTAGTGCTCTTCCTTTGGAAATGTTCCTGTTATTCTAGATAGCCTTAAATAGAGGTCATCCGGTTTCTGCCAGACCTTCAACGCTTTTAAATCTCTTTATTATTTCACTCGAATCCCAGAACCAAATGTGATCAGACGTACGCAAACGGTGTTATCAGTTTTTCAAACATAACTACAACTCATTTTACCTGCCCGCCGGATGTCTGGCGGGGATACCGGTTCAAGTTTGGTATGATGAGTTCGGACCTTTTCCGATTTCATCAAAAGTGAATTACCACAGGCTCACACCAACTTCAGGCATATAATTTCCAGTTCACTTTAGCCGTACTTTTATATTTTCCCCCCTCGCCCATCATCGCAGGGACCATCCTCGCCGTCGGCCCGGGAATGTTCGGCCGTGCCGGAGAGAGTGCAAGTAGGATCATCTTCATCTGCTGTTGTTGCAACGGATGCGGTGGCCGGTGTTTTAGCGGTTGCTGTTGGATCGGTTTCGACCTCAATCCCCGCTAGACGCTGGAGGGACTGGTAACGGCCAACATACTCTTTTTCCAATTGAGCGCTGAGGCGTGCAAACTCATCGGGAAAGGTTTTTTTCAATGAATTGTAGCGGACCTCGCCGGCCAGAAAATCCTGCAGGCTGCCGTCGGGCTCTTTGGATTCAAGGACGAACGGATTCTTTCCTTCGGCCTTAAGTTGCGGATTGTATCGGTACAAGGGCCAGTAACCTGATTTCACGGCCAGGTCCATTTCAACCTGGCTTTTCCCCATACCGGCCATGATGCCATGGTTAATGCAGGATGCATAGCTCAGAATCAAAGATGGGCCGTCATAGCTTTCCGCCTCGATCATGGCTTTTAGCATTTGTTGCTTGTTGGCGCCCATAGCCACGCTGGCCACATAAATATAGCCGTAGCTCATAAACATGGCGCCCATGTCCTTCTTGGCTGTTTTCTTTCCCGAATAGGCGAACTTGGCCACGGATCCCATGGGGGTCGCCTTGGAAGATTGTCCCCCGGTATTGGAGTATACCTCGGTATCGTAAACCATCACATTGATATCCTCGCCGGACGCCAGGATATGGTCGATGCCGCCGAAGGCGATATCATAGGCGGCGCCGTCACCGGCGAAAACCCAATACGATTTTTTAGTGAACAGTTTGGCTTGATCCAAAATGTTGGACAACAGCGGATTATTTTTATGGGCGGGAAGCAATTCCTTGAGTCGATCCCCGTAGGTGCGGGAGAGGTCCCCATCCTGCTTGTTTTCCAGCCAGCCGGAGAGCGCCTCTTTAACCTCACCAGGCAGCTCTGTTACGAGGGCCTGTTGAACCTGATCGGCCAGCTTGCGACGTTGTTGCAGGGCACCCAGAAACAACCCGTAGGTGAATTCCGCCGGGTCCTCGAACAGGGAATTGCCCCAGGTGGGACCGAACCCGTCCTTATTGATACAATAGGGGATCGAAGGAGCCGAGCCCCCCCAGATGGAACTGCATCCCGTGGCGTTACCGATGATCATCCGCTCACCGAATAACTGGGTCAGCAGTTTGGCATAGGGCGTTTCACCACAACCGGCGCAGGCTCCCGAGAATTCAAGCAAGGGTTGAACAAACTGGCTGCCTTTTACCGTCATCCGCTTGGTGAGGTCGTCTCGAACGGGAAGGGTCAGGGCGTAGGCATGGTTGGGAACCTGGGTCGCTGTCTGGCTCTCCAGCGGTTTCATGACCAGGGCCGGTTTCTTGGCCGGGCAAATATCGGCACAGTTGCCACAACCCATACAATCAAGCGTATTGACCTGGATGCGGAACTGGTACCCCTTCAAATCTTTTCCCAGTGCTTTTTTTGCGGCAAAGTTGTCGGGCGCCTTTTGAGTCTCTTCGTCGGTCATTAGAACCGGACGGATGGCTGCATGGGGGCAAACCATGGCGCATTGATTGCACTGGATGCAATTATCGATAATCCACTCAGGCACCCGGATCGCCACGCCGCGCTTTTCGTACTGAGTGGTACCCACCGGAAAAATACCGTCTTTGGAAAAGGCGCTCACCGGCAGCTTGTCTCCCTGGGCGGCCAGGATCGGCTCCATCACGGTTGTTACCCATTCGGGCGTTTCTCCGGGGGACGATTTTCCAAGTTCGGCTTCAGCCCACGATTCAGGATAAGCGATTTGAATCAGGTTCTCCAGGGTCTGGTCCACGGCGGCGACATTCATGTTGACAATCTTATCGCCTTTACGGCCGAACAATTTCTTAATCTGATCCTTGAGATAGGCGATGGCTTCTTCAACAGGAATGACATTGGCCAGTTTAAAAAAGGCCGTCTGCATGATCATGTTGATCCGACCGCCCAACCCCACTTCAGCGGCAATTTTGACTGCATCGATATTGTAAAATTTTAATTTTTTTCGGGCGATAATTTGACGCATTTTTCCGGGCAGATAATTTTCCATATCTTCAAGGGTCCAAGGTGAATTAAGCACGAAGGTGCCGCCTTCCTTGATGCCTTCCAGCACATTGTAAACGTCCACGTAACTCGCCTTGTGACAGGCAATATAATCGGCGGAATCAATGCAATAAGTGGACTGGATTGGTGTTTGGCCGAAGCGTAGGTGCGAAATGGTAACACCACCGGACTTTTTTGAATCGTAGGCGAAATACGCCTGAGCAAACATATCGGTGTTGTCGCCGATGATCTTGATGGCGCTTTTATTGGCACCTACCGTACCGTCGGCCCCCAGCCCCCAGAATTTGCATTGTACCGTTCCCTCGGGAGAAACGTCAAAACCGGCATCCACGGGCAGGGATGTATGGGTCACGTCGTCTTCAATTCCCACCGTGAAATGATTTTTCGGTTGATCCGGAATCATATTGTCGTAAACAGCCTTAACCATGCTGGGAGTAAATTCTTTGGACCCCAGCCCATAGCGCCCATTGATCACGACCGGCCCGGAACCGGATTCCATGTAGGCCGTGCAGACATCCTGATACAGCGGATCACCCAGTGCTCCCGGTTCCTTGGTGCGGTCAAGGACGGTTACTTTGGTGGCAGTTTTCGGGATAGCGGCCAGCAAATGCTCGGCGGAGAAGGGCCGGTAAAGGCGGACTTTTACCAGACCGATTTTTTCACCTGCTCTTTTCAGATGGTTAGCCGTCTCCTCGATGGTTTCACAAGATGATCCCATGGAGATGATGACCCGGTCGGCTTCGGGGTGACCTACGTAATCGAACAACTGGTATTGCCGGCCGGTCAGTTTACCCACCTTTTGCATATATTCGCTGACAATAGCGGGCACTTTCATATAATATGAATTGGCTGCCTCGCGACCTTGAAAATAGATATCCGGGTTCTGGGCGGTTCCTCTGACTTCGGGTCGTTCAGGATTGGCACCCCGGGCACGAAAAGCCGCCACGGCATCCATGTTTACCAATGCTGCCATGTCCTGATAGTCGATCGTTTCAATCTTCTGAATTTCGTGGGAAGTTCGGAAACCATCAAAGAAATGAATGAATGGCACACTGGCTTCGATGGCCGACAGGTGGGTAACCAATCCCAAATCCATTACTTCCTGAACCGAGGCCGAGGCGAGTAAGCCGAACCCGGTCTGACGCACCGCCATCACGTCCTGGTGATCTCCGAAAATGGACAGTGCATGGGCGGCAATGGCACGGGCAGTCACATGGATAACCCCGGGTAAAAGCTCGCCGGACATTTTGTACATATTCGGAATCATCAGCAAGAGACCCTGGGAGGCGGTGAAGGTCGTGGTCAAAGCACCGGCGGCCAGAGCCCCATGAACCGAAGCGGCGGCGCCGGCCTCGGATTGAAGCTGGCGTACCAGCATGGGTTGATCGAACACATTTTTTAGGCCGTTGGCAGCCCATTCATCGCAAATTTCACCAATGGGTGATGATGGCGTGATGGGATAGATGGCGGCTATGTCACTCATGGCATAAGCCACATGGGCGGCGGCGGTATTTCCATCGACGGTTTTCATTTTTTTGGACATCAGTTCTCTCCTTTAAATTTTAACATTAAGAAATCTATCTAAAAAATTTATATTATAATTAATATTATAAAATAGCTTTAACTAGCGAGTCATCTATTAGGATAGCCAGATAACGGAATGATCAGTCGAAAGCCAGCCTCATCGTTTCAGCTTCTAATTAAGATAAACGATATAATATTATCTAAATCATGCGAAGATGTAAATATCAAATATGTTCCCAAAATTGATGGTTGCATAAAAAAACCGAATTCGTCATGCCAGACCTGATCTGGGTTCCCACCAGACGTTCGGCGGGCGGGCAGAAAACCCTAAATTAACATGATTCCGGACTGGTAATTCTTTCCAATCGCCTTAAAAAAGCCTTGCAATATTTTAATAGGATTGGCAAAAATCGTGAGGGCCGAAGGTTAGACAAATTTGAAACAGCGCTTCCTAAAAAACTGAGGTTTTTCCAACCCCAAACCGGGTCAATGCCACGGAATGACCGTGCTTTTGAAAGGTAGTGGCAGCCGCAAGAAATATGAATCAAATCGCACAAAAGGCAATTGAGGCATACGGTGGGCATGATCGTTGGGAAAAAGCGAAGTTCCTCGAGGCCGAATTCAGCGTTGATGGCCTGGCCTTTACACTCAAGCGCAGGCCCCCTTTTAAGCGGGCCAGAATTACCATGGAAATGGCACGCCCGTTCTCCCGAATAACACCCATTGGCAAAAACCCGGATATTACAGGTATTCTTGATGGTCCGGATGTTCGTTTAGAAAATTCATCTGGTGAAGTGATCCAGACCCGAAAGAATGCCCGCCAATATTTTCCAGGGGGGCGACGGTTGCTGTTTTGGGATGATCTTGATATGGCCTACTTCGCCAATTATGCCATGTGGAATTATTTAACCCTACCTTTCCTGCTCGCGCGCAAGGATATAGAATGGCAAGAGACAGAAACCGGATTGCTCGAGGCTATATTCCCCCAAGAAATACCGACACATAACCGGGTCCAGCGCTTTCGGTTCGACGAGGAAACCGGGCGCCTGATTCAGCATGATTACACGGCCGAGATTATCAGCAGGTTTGCCAAAGCAGCTCATGTCGTTTTGGAACACTCCGAAAACGAAGATATCTGTTTTGCCTCAGCCAGGCGAGTTACCCCCCGGTCGGCGAAAGGGAAACCGAGACGTGGGCCTACGCTTATCGCAATTAACGTGCATAAATTCCACTTGAAGTATCCATTGACGGTGTCATGAAACAGTGATTTGAGTCTAGCGAGTTGGATACGGGAAATGAAAGGGATGTAAAAATGTTCAACGCATTACCAGGACAAATACGAGGTTGCCTGTCCTTGATTCTTTATGTCCTGAACACGGTATTTTGGTGTTTACTCTTGTTTATTATGGTAGTGGCCAAAGCCCTGATTCCCTTGGAATCCTGGCGGCGCGGGTGCAGCCGAATACTCAATGCCATCGCCGAGAACTGGATTTGGGCAAATAACCTGAATCTGAAAATGATCGGCAATACTCACTGGGACATAAAAGGTGCTGAAGCGCTACAGCGGACGGGTTGGTATCTGGTTTTATCCAACCACCAATCCTGGGTGGATATCCTTGTTCTCCAGAAGGTATTTAATCGAAAGATTCCGTTCTTGAAATTTTTCATTAAGAGAGAATTGTTCTGGTTCCCGGTTTTGGGCCAAGCCTGGTGGGCACTGGACTTCCCATTCATCAAACGGTACACGAAAAGTTTTCTCCAAAAAAAGCCCCACTTAAAGGGTAAAGACCTGGAGATCACGCGCAAAGCTTGCGAGAAGTTTAAAAGGATTCCGGTTTCAATCATGAATTTCGTTGAAGGCACCCGCTTTACCAATGAAAAGCACAGTCGTCAGCATTCACCCTATACGCACCTGCTTAAACCCAAAGCCGGCGGTATTGCTTTCGTTCTCGGGGCCATGGGAGACCAGATTGAACGGATACTGGATGTCACCATCGTTTATCCTGGCCAGACGCGAAGTTTCTGGGCGCTTCTATGCGGAAATATCGAGGAGATCAAGGTCAGGGTGCGTTCAATTTCGATAGGCTCTGAATTGCAAGGTGATTATATCAATGACGAGTCTTTCCGGAATAAGTTGCAGCAGTGGTTGAACAGCTTGTGGGATGAGAAGGACCAGCGAATTGAGGAAATGATGTTTCCCTGATCTGAGCTATCGCTGGAATGCCCGTTTGTGAATTATAGAATCATTCCGTCATCTATCCTTCCTGCATAGCATAGCATACCGCCCAGCATTCCATGGACCATAGGGCCATTCGGTTCAAGTACCACAGACCCTACTCTAGCAGCAATCGCATATTCATATCGCCTCATTTACAAATAGATATTATCTAATAAGGTATGGGGAATTGTTACTGGATCTATCTTCTTATCTGGAAATCAACTCCCTTCGGCTAAAGCCGAAGGCTTGGGGTCCAAGGATCCAAGGGTTCGAGGGGTCAAGTGAAAAGACCATCCAAGCTTTTGCTTGAATCCTTGACCCCTTGAATCCTTACGGCAGCATCAACAATTAAACTCAAGTCTTCGCCTAGAGGCGAGGGTTTTTCTCCCATTCCCCGTGTGGGACAATAATAACTGAAATATTGTAATTCGAATAACATACTTGTCACTTGACTATCTATATTTAACAACCGGATCGTTTCTCCTCTCTATTTATCATCCGTCACAATATTAATAAGCCTACCGCCGACTTAATTTAATCTCGTTGGCAAGCAAGAATAATTTTAACTGAAAATATTATAACTATATGATAACAATAAGAAAACACGAGATACCGCTAAATTCATATTTGCGTAAATCGGGATGTCTACCGAATATTAAATTCAACCCCGGCCGATTAAGGAATCTTTAAAATTGGGCCTGCTAGACCGGAACCCCATTTGGCATGGAATTTGATAGTATAGATAACATCCTAAGTTTTTTTGAATTTTGTACCGATGTCTTTTTGAAATGAATGCACCAACAAAAATTCGTGTTGCCAAATAAAAAGTATGAAATATACGCTTAAAGCCATATTCTCATTCCTCATTGGTGCCACGCTCCTTTGCTTTTTTTCCACCCTCCAAAAATTGATTATCGAAACACCACTTGATATTGAAGCTTTTTTTGTCCCTTTTCTCATCGGTGGCCTTTGTGGATTGCTGATCAGCTTAAGGGAAAGAAGATTAAATCAGGAAATACAATCCCGCATTCGGGTTGAAGAAAAGCTTAAAGAAAGTGAGGAAAGACAGCGAACGATTGTGGATAAACTTGGTATGGGGATTATGGTGATCGATCCAGTGGGACACAAAGTCGTACAGATCAACCCGGAAGCGGGTCGAATTTTTGGTGTTCCTCCGGATGAAATTATCGGAAAAACGTGCCATGAATTTATGTGCCCTGCTGGCGAAGGGGACTGCCCGGTAACTGATCATGGTCAAGATATTAATGATACCCAACGGATATTCCTTGATGTGGATGGTAACGAAATACAGGTACTTAAAACGGTGATACCAATTCAGCTAAATGGACGACAGCACTATCTTGAGGGATTTATCGACAATTCAAAACGTTGGGAGGCCGAGAAAAAACTGCGGGAAACCGTGGAACGATTTAAAACCTTAACGAACCATCTCAATGTGGGTTACTATAGAAATACGCCGGGACCCAAAGGAAAATTTATTGAGGCAAATACGTCTATCTGCAATATGTTCGGGTATGAAAGTAGAGATGAATTTTTAAAAACATCTGTTTCTGACTTATATCTGGATCCGGATGAAAGAACAAAAATCAGTACCGAAATGCTGCAAAAGGGAGTTATTAAAAACAAAAAAATTCAGCTAAAAAGAAGCGATGGCACTTTATTGATCGGTTCAGTATCGGCTGCCGTCATGAAGAACGAGAATGATGAAATCGAGTGTTTCGATGGAATTATCGAAGATGTAACCGAACGGGAGCGTATTTCCCAAGAACTTCGAAAGTCGGAAAAGCGATATAAAGAATTATTTAATTCCATCACCGATATCGTCTTTACCCATGACCTTGAAGGTCGGTTTACCTCGGCCAATAATGCTCTCTACGAGCTTTTTGGTTTCGACGTTGATGAGTTTATTGGCCATAGAGTGTCAGATTTCATGAATCCAAAAGTCACCGACAAATTTGAAAACGAATATCTTAGGGGGATTAAAAAGAACGGTCATTATGAAGGCATTTCTAGTTACTTTAGAAAAGACGGCAGCAAGATTTACCTGGAGTATCGATGTGCCTTGGTACAACCGGAGGATGGCAAACCTTTTATCAGTGGTATTGGCCGGGATGTGACTGAAAGAGTTGTCGCGGAAAGAAAGATAGAGAAACTACAGAAGCAAATGCTTCAGGCACATAAAATGGAGGCCATCGGCACCCTTGCGGGCGGGATTGCTCACGATTTTAACAATATTCTATCCGCCGTGATCGGTTACACCGAACTGGCTTTATTCGATGTTAAGGAAGAATCACGTCTACACAACAGTTTAACTGAAGCACTCAATTCCGGAAAGCGCGCTACGGATCTGGTCAAACAGATACTGACATTCAGCCGCCAGGTCGAACTGGTGGCAAAACCAGTTCACCTGAATCCTTTGGTGAAAGAAGCATTGAAGATGCTTAGATCAACTATCCCAACCTCAATAGAGCTAGAAGAGGACATTGTTAGTGATTTCTTGACCGTAAAGGCCAACCCGACGCAGATTCAACAGGTAGTCGTCAACCTGGTAACCAACGCCTCACATGCCGTAATTGAAGATGGCGGTTTTATTAAGATCGAACTCGAGCCAATCATTCTGGGTGGGGACGATAATGAGGTACCCTCGGGTTTGGATGCGGGGAGTTACGCAAGATTGACAATCAGTGATAATGGCTCGGGAATATCAAAAGAGCATATTGATCACATATTTGAACCTTATTTTACCACCAAGGAGAAACATAAGGGAACCGGGTTGGGGCTTTCGGTCGTACATGGGATTGTCGAAACGTGTAATGGTCACATTACCGTGGATAGTGAAGTGAATGAAGGAACCACATTCAGGCTCTATTTTCCTTTAGCCAAACAGGCTGCGGCGGATAGGGAGATTGATTGGACAGGCCCCCTGCCGGCCGGCAAGGAGCATATTTTATTTGTTGATGATGAATCTGCGATTGTGGATATCCAGAAACAAATCCTTACACAGTTGGGCTACACGGTTACCGCACGAACGAGCAGTACGGAAGCATTGGCGGCGTTTAGATCAATGCCTGAAAAATTTGACATAGTCATTACGGACATGACCATGCCGAATATGACCGGTGATAAGCTCGCTCAAGAAATTAGAAAGATTCGGCCGGGAATGCCAATAATTATATGCACCGGATTCAGTGAAAAATTTAATCGCCAGCAGGCCTCAAAGATGGAGATCGACGGGTTCATGATGAAGCCGGTTGATACAAGAAAAATGGCAACAACCATCCAGAAAGCCTTGAAAGTAAGGCGAGTTGAACCCAGCTTGGCAGCTATCGCCTAAAAAAAGACCTTCCGGATAGAACAAGCATATGTTGCACCCCGTGATTGTAGGAAATCTTCTTACTCACACAATTCGAACAGAGCCGCGGCGCCCATGCCGCCACCGATACACATGGACTCGACGCCGTATTGGACCCCTTTCCTTTTCATGTTAGCCAAAAGGGTGGCGGCCAGTTTGGCACCGGTGCATCCCAGGGGGTGGCCCAGTGCAATGGCACCGCCGTTTATATTGATTTTATCCATGTCGCCTTCAATCCCAAGTTCCCGGATACAGTGCAGGGCTTGGGAGGCAAACGCCTCATTGATCTCAAACAGGCCCACGTCCTTGATACCGATTCCGGCCATTTTCAGCACCTTGGGGATGGCATATTTGGGGCCCACACCCATTTCATCCGGTTTGCATCCAACCGTGGTATAGTACTTCAACTTAGCAATGGGGGGTATCTTTAGGGCATCGAGTTTTTCCTTGCTCATGACTATCGTGGCCGCCGCGCCATCGGTGGTTTGAGAGGCATTACCGGCTGTGACGGTTCCTCCGGCCGCGAAAACTGGATTTAGCTTGGCGAGTCCTTCCAGGGTCGTATTATCACGGATCCCGTCATCAAAGGATTGCGGTGTGGCTTCTTTTTTATAGGTGCCGTCGTCCTGTAACACATACCGAGTTGCCGGAGTCGGTACGATTTCGGTATACAAACCCTCGTTACGAGCCCGGGCCGCTTTCATCTGGGACTGAAAGGCAAACTCGTCCTGATCCTCACGGGATACGTCATAGCGCCGGGCCACGTTTTCAGCGGTGATTCCCATGGAGGTATACAGGTCGGCATGCTGTTTCGTCCATTCAGGATTGGGCCTGGGCATATAACCGCCGAGGGGAACATAGGTCATGGACTCCACGCCGCCGCCGATGGTGACCTCTGACCAGCCGGACATGACCCGCAAGGCGGCCTGGGCGATGGCTTCAAGGCCGGACGAGCAAAAGCGATTGATGGTGGCACCGGTCACCTCAACCGGAAACCCGGCCATCAGGGCCGCGACCCGGCCAATGTTCATGCCTTGCTCAGCTTCCGGAAAAGCGCATCCGACCATGATATCTTCCACATCTTTTTTTTGCAGGGCAGGGGTTTTTTCAACGACCGCATCGAGGATAAACGCTATTAGATCCTCCGGTCGCGTATCGCTGAATGCTCCTTTTTTGCGTTTGCATCCGGGGGTTCGCACGGATGTGACAATATAGGCATCTCTCATGGAATCATCCTCCTTTTAATTTCGAAGCGGCTTGCCGGTTTTCAACATATGTTCGACCCGTGCTACGGTTTTTTCTTCTTTCCAGAAATCAATAAACGCCTCACGCTCCAGTTTTAAAATGACGCTTTCATTGATCTTGGCATTGGTACGCACATCGCCACCGCTGATCACAAAAGCGATCCGTTTGGCCAGCAGAGCGTCATGATTGGAAACAAACCCGGCGGACTTCATGTTATGCAGCTCGGCGTTAACCATTCCCTGGGCGGCTGACCCCAAGACCCGGACTGGTTTTTGTACCGGTGGCGTATATCCGTCATTAGCCATTTTAATCACTTCTTTTTTGGCCTCGCCGATGAGGTAATCGCGGTTAAATATGATCCGATCCTTTGGACCGAGAAATCCGTTGGCGCGGGCATCGGCCGCCGATGTGGATACCTTGGCCAGGGCGATATTCATGAAGGTCGGCAGAAAAAAAGGTGCATAGTCGGTAATCTTGGCCGGAGCGGGAATGTTTTCCGTCATTTTTTTCCACAGGTTGAGACATCCTCCGCCGGCCGGAAGCAGGCCGACGCCTATTTCAACCAGCCCCATATATAATTCGGCATGGGCAATCAATTTATCGGCGGCGCCCAGGCAAACTTCGCATCCGCCCCCCAGGGTCAAGCCAAACGGTGCCGCAATGACCGGAAAGGGCGCATAGCGGGCGTATTGGAGTCCATCCTGGGCTTTTTTCAGGAAGGCATCCATTTCTTTCCATTTACCGGCCTTGGCCATTTCACCCATGAAATTCAAATCGCCCCCGGCTGAAAAAGCTCCTGGCATGCCGCCGGCCTGGTTGCCGATCACCAGTCCGATTCCGTTTTGTTCGATATAATCGATCCCGCTGGCCATAAAGTCGATGATTTCGCCGTTAATGGCGTTCATCTTGGTATGGAATTCAACGCAGAAAACATCGTCACCTAAATCCACCAGGGATGCCGATGGGCAGGATTTAACGACGTTGCCGGATGATTTTAATGATTTTAAGGATATGGCTGCGGCACTTACCATGACCGGTTGATAGGTTGCGGCAACAAAATCAAAATAATAGATTTGTCCGTTTTCACCCTTGTAGAAAGTGTCATGACCGTCTGCCAGCATCTTCTTAACCGGTTCCGGGACCACGAGACCGTCGACTTCCATTTTGGCTACGCTTTTTTCAACACCGATTGCATCCCAGGTCTCGAAGGGTCCCATTTCAAAATTGAAGCCCCACTTCATGGCGTTATCTATTTCAACGATCGTATCGGCAATTTCCGTAACCCGATTGGCGGCATAGATCAGATTTTCGGAAAGTACCTTCCAGACGTACCGGCCACCCTTATCATCGGCATAGACCACGGATTTTATTTTATCCGGGAGGGTTTTGGCTTTTCTAGCCGCCTCGAGGCAAGGGAAGGTCGGCCACTCGAATTCATTATATTCAAGCGTTTGGGGATCAATGACCTTGCGGATGACCTTCCATTCCGGGGTTAAATCTTTTTTATAAAATCCCGCCTGGGTCTTTTTGCCAAGCAATTGTTTCTTAACCATCGTATGGACAAAATCGGGCACCTTAAATGTATCCCTGCAATCGTCATCGGGAATCAGTTCAAAGGTGTTGTTGGCCACATGGACCAGGGTGTCAAGGCCGACCAGATCCCCGGTTTTAAAAAGGGCCGTTTTGGGACGTCCCAATGCCGGGCCGAAAAGGGTGTCCACTTCGGGAATCGTTAATCCAGCTTCTTCCATTAATTGCATGGCCCGTACAATTCCCTGTACTCCGATTCGATTGCCCACAAAATTCGGTGTATCCTTGGCCCAGACAATCCCTTTACCCAGCCTTTTCTCACCGAATTCAGCCATAAAGGCGACGATTTCGGGCAAGGTATTTTCACCGGGAATGATCTCCAGGAGCTTCATATAGCGGACCGGATTGAAAAAATGAGTTCCTAAAAAATGTCTGCGAAAATCATCGCTTAATTCTGATGACATGTTCTTCAACGGAATTCCTGACGTGTTGGTGGAAACAACGGTGCCGGGGCGTCGGATCGTCTCAATTCGTTTGAGTAGGTCTTGTTTGACGGCTAAATTTTCCACGACGACCTCGACGATCCAATCGCATTCGGCCAGCAGGTTAAAATCGTCCGTAAGGTTGCCGATCTGAATCCGGGCCGCGTCCTTTTTTTGCATAAGTAGCGCCGGCTTGGCATTCAAGACCGCATCGAGTCCAGCCTTTACGATCCGGTTACGTGCCTGGGCATCGCTTTTTTTATCGTCCGGTAAATCGGAAGGAACGATATCCAAAAGGAGTGTTTTAATCCCGGTGCTGGCCAAAAGCGCTGCGATTCCCCCCCCCATGATACCGGAGCCGATAACCCCGGCCGTTGCTATCTTTCGTTTCATCATTTCCTCCTTGGTGAAGTCTGTCCGATGATTGCTTCCAATAAAAGTTCAGATAATCTCTTCTGAATTGAATGATCATTCATTTAGTAACAAAAAGCCTGGAGCCGTGTCAAGAAAAATCGGTGATATAGATAAAAATTAATAATAAATCGTGAATACATGGATTTAATAAATTTTTAAGTCTGCGGAAAGTGTTATTGAGGCATCAAAATATTAAATTTTGAGGGAAATATATAAATGAATATAAATTCATTTATTTCGAAACGGCTCAGCCCTAATCTCATAACGGCGTATGATTTGTTGCAAGGCTTGACGTTCCAGGCAGCCATGTCAGAAATAATAAGGGTGTTCAAACCTGCAGGACGTTTGATGGTGGCGGATCAGTTTGCAGCAAGAAGCGTCCAGAAAGATATAAAAGCTCGCTCTGCAAATTGGTTCCAATGAGAAGGGGGCGCGGTGCTATGAGAGGATTTCCTGGCTATACTGGGAAAAGTCAGTTTTTAACAGGTTGAACTCATTGGTGAAACTGGTTTTAATAGTACCCCAAAGACCAAAGGTGTCTTGTTTCGTGCAGAAAAATAACTGGAAATCGGATAAATAGAACACAAACCACCTGTATGCCAAACGAATGAATCTGCCTTAAATCGATATCTTGTACAAAATTGCACTTGACAATGGAGAGTCAACCAGCTATATTCTCATATAACGATATGAGGTTGCTATGAAAAAATTTGTGAAAGTCATGAAAGCATTGTCTGATCCTAACCGAGTTAAAATTATCAAGGCACTGCAACAAAAAAGTATGTGCGTTTGTGAGTTGCAGGGAGCATTGAATTTAGCTCAGTCAACGGTATCCAGGCACTTGAAAATACTTGAAGAGGCTGGTTTAGTTGATTATAAAAAAGATGGTCTGTGGGCAAACTATTTTCTTGCAAACGGTAAAAGCAGCCCTTATGCAGCCAGTTTGTTAGGTAATCTTCAGCACTGGTTAAACGAAGACTCTGAAGTAGTAGAATTGATGAAAAAAGCATTATTTATAAACCGGGAAGATATCTGCGGGGATTAATTTTTTATCTTATCATATCGTTATATTACAATATTATGTAATATATAATAAGGCCGCTACTCGGAGTATCTGAAAAAAATATAAATTCGATCTTGGATAATAAGAGAACAAGGAAAACCAAAGATGAGTGAAATCACCACAGTTACAGAAGCAAGGGCTGGTATGGTCCCACTCGCGAAGGTTGAGCAGGTTGACACTCAACCTAGCCTGATCGATTGGAAAACCATATGGAAACCCTTAAGTCTCATTGCCGGAGCTTTTCTTATATTTTTCTGGCTACCAATTGACAATAATCGGTTTGCCGGTGCGGTTATCGAGTCATTGGCGTTAGCCAAATGGTATGCCCAGGAGCATGTGCTGCTTTGCCTGGTACCTGCTTTTTTCATCGCCGGAGCCATTTCGGTGTTTGTGTCCCAGGCTGCGGTCATAAAATATCTGGGTGCGGGCGCCAACAAAATCCTCTCTTATGGCGTCGCCTCGGTTTCTGGAACCATTCTGGCGGTCTGCTCATGCACGGTATTGCCATTATTTGCCGGCATCTGGAAGCGCGGTGCGGGATTAGGACCGGCGATTGCGTTTTTGTATTCCGGGCCGGCCATTAACATCCTGGCGGTTGTATTGACAGCTCGAATTCTGGGTCCCGAAATCGGTCTGGCCAGAGCCGTGGGGGCGGTGGTGTTCAGCGTCGTTATCGGGCTGATCATGCACATGCTGTTTCGTAAGGAAGAGCAGGCCAAGGCCGAGGCCGCCCTGCTTATGCCCGAGCCGGAAGTGGAGCGGCCGCTGTGGCAGAACGTGGTTTATTTTGCTGTTATGGTAGGCATTCTGGTGTCAGCGACCTGGGGCGAACCGGCCGATCTGACTGGACTGTGGCACGCGATTTACAGCGTTAAATGGTTATTGACCGGTTTTTTTGCGATTGTCTTTGGTGTGCTGCTGGTAAAATGGTTCCATGTGAGGGCTTATAAAGTGGTTCTGGCTGCCGCTGTGGTTCTGGCTTTGGCGGTAATTTTCCCCCATAAGCCGCTGATTGCCTTTTCGGCCGGTATCATTTCCATGGTGGTTCTGATAACTTCAACCCGGGGTGAAACGGAGAGCTGGTTTCTGTCCACCTGGGATTTCACTAAGCAAATAATGCCACTTTTATTAGCCGGTGTGTTAGTGGCAGGGTTGCTGTTGGGAAGACCCGGTTCGGAAGGGCTGATTCCTTCGCAATGGGTCAGCAGCCTGGTAGGTGGCAACTCTCTCTGGGCCAACCTGTTCGCCTCGGTGGTGGGTGCCTTTATGTATTTTGCCACGCTGACTGAAGTTCCGATTTTGCAGGGGTTACTTGGAGCCGGCATGGGAAAAGGACCGGCCTTGGCATTGCTGCTAGCCGGGCCGGCATTGAGCCTGCCCAACATGCTGGTCATTCGTAGCGTTCTGGGCACTAAAAAAACCATCACATTCGTCGCTCTGGTGGTCGTCATGGCCACCATCAGTGGTTTAATTTTCGGACACTTTTTTTAACTATCAAAATCGTTTTTAACAATCGTCAACCTAATCACTTAATTACTTTTGCAAAGGAGAAGACAATGGACATCAAAATATTGGGGCCGGGGTGTGCGAAATGCCAGCAGACGGAAAAGATCGTCAAGGATGTTGTAACGGAAAGCGGAGTTCAAGCATCGGTGGAAAAAGTCACCGACATAATGGAAATCGCTGGTTATGGCGTTGTCGTAACACCTGCTGTGGTGGTCGATGGTGATGTCAAATCGGTGGGTAAAATCCCTAAAAAGGAAGAGGTTCTTGGATGGATCGGGTAGCCGGCTCGCGATGGATGGAAAAAGGGGTGGTGAACACGGTTGACGGAGTGGGATATATGAAAAACAGACCCGTTTCATTGCTTAACGCGGTGGCATAATGACCATCTACTGGGCGGCGAGCGTGATCGGTTGATGACACGCCGTCAATGGGCCAAACGGATGAAGGACATCGAGCGTGAAAATATTCGCTTAAAGCGAGCCGTAGCTGATTTAACGTTGGATAAAGTGTTTTTAAAAGAAGCCCTGGACGGAAATTACTAAGCCCCGACCGACGACCCAAATGCATTGTGCATTTGCAGCGCACGTTGGGGCTATCCGAGAGGAGGGTCTGCCGGATGGTCGGGCAGCCAAGATCAACACAACGCTACAACTCAAATTCGAAAACAGATGAACAAACCCTTCGATCGAATATTATTCAACTGGCAACCCGGTATGGTCGCTATGGCTATCGACCACCGGCACCGGAGGCAGTCCAACCTTTGATCTTTGAACTTTTTTGGTTTACATCCGGTAGAGAAAATATGCTCGGTATTCTAACTTAACATGTGGTACTAAAACTGGGGGCAGGTCAGTAGCCGATCCGGCCGCCATGACTGGCGCCTCCAACCACTTCGAAGTGGTAATTGCCACATCGACCATGCTGTTTGGCCTGTCATCCGGTGCTGCCCTGGCCACGGTTGTCGGTGTTTTCATCGAAGTGCTGGTGATGCTCATGCTGGTCAGGATCTGTCCGAACACCCAGTCTTGGTTCAAACATGAAGGTAACTGAAGCTGATCGTAGTGGCTCTCAATTTTATTCTATGTGATGATGGCGTCGCGACATTAGCTTCATTTTGTGTATCCTTGGATTTAAAAATAGAAGATCAAATTGAAGTCATCTGCCAAGCTTGAAAAACAAACCATCCAGCCCGAGACGATTGTCCGCAACGTAATCCATGGTTGTGCGGACTGCGACACTTGCCGACACCTCATGAACGAGGATTGCCTTTTTTTCCCGGCTCTATATCGGCTTGTCGATCGTGAGGTGGATACAAGACGGCCCAGCAGCGATCATGAGTTGAGGTGTTTGGTTGAGTTGTGCACCCTATGTGGATTGTGCCCGTGCCCCAACATCCGTAACGATGTTATAAAGGCAAAAATCGCGTATGTCCGAAAAAAAGGCATGCCTATCAGCAATAGCCTACTGGCGGACGTTCAACAATTCGGGCGTTCATGTAGCGTTGCTCCGGGGTTGGTTAATGCGGCCTTATCAATTGATCCTGTCAAAGGAATCGTTAAACGAATAGCCGGCATTCACCAAGGGCGTAAACTGCCACGCATTCCCGAAGAAAACTTTTTTACCTGGTCCAAAGCCCGTGGTCTATGCAGTAATCCCGATAATGGGCGTGGTGTGGCTTATTTTGCCGGCTGTACTGCGGGCTATCTATTTCCTGAGGTGGGCCGGGCAGCAGTAATGGTACTTGAGCATTGCGGTGTTAACGTGTTCGTTCCGCCCCAGCAGTGTTGCGGCATGCCTACCTTGGTGGAGGGCGATGATCGCACAACCCTTAAACGAACAAAATCAAACCTTAAAGCGCTTTTGGCAGCAAAAGATATGGGCTATGAACCCGTTAGTTCATGCCCCACCTGTGGTTTTTTATTGAAGGTGCTGCTCAAGGAAGGTGCCTATCATTCAAAATCCTTCCAGCGATCGGTTGGTGCCGGCGAGGATGAAATCAAGATTCCGGATGGTGGGAACGATGGTCAGTTTACTCATTTAAAGAAATCATTGTACGGGAAACTCCTTAAGGATGATGGGTTGTTCAACACCCTTGAGCCCCTGAATCGCATCGCCTTATCCAATGGCTTTTGGGATGTTGGAGAGTACCTCGTTCGCCTGCTTGATGATCGGCAATTGAACACCCACTTTCATACCATCCCCCAGCGGATAGTATATTTTGCGCCCTGCCATCAACGGGAACAGAAGATAGGCAGCCCTTATATACGACTGCTCTCTCTGGTCCCCGGTCTGACCATCGAACAGGTAGGCGGGTCCATGGACTGCTGCGGCATGGGGGGTAGTTTGGGCTATAAAAAGGGATTCCATGATGCCTCTGTATCCCTCGGGTCCTCCATTGCGGCAAAAATCAAAGCCTCCGTACCAGACTTGGTGGTTACAGATTGTTTGAGTTGCCGATTCCAATTTCAACACCTGCTTCATTATCCGGTGGTCCACCCGCTTGAGATTCTCCTACGTGCTTATGAGACTAATGATGTCTGGGAGGATAAAAAATAATCAAAGAACTATCTCATATTTTAAGGTAGCGGGATCACCGTCTATCATTACAGGTTACTTCTTCTGAACTTAATCTATCTGCTCCAGTCAAAACGGCAGATAGCTTGCAAAAAGCTTGGATCAAGGTTAATTCCAGGCATCGGTAGAGTCGAGGACGGGCGCGGTGGTTTTAGGTTTCCGGTGGCCCCAGGCGTCTCTTTTAAGCCGCCGCCTCAGTTCGGCTTATGACTCCGTTTCCCATCCCCGCACATCAAACCGGACATGCGGAGGTACCGCATCCGGGTTTCCGACTGGCTTCACCCTAAAGCACACGGCGTGCACCATATCCAATCCAAAGGAAAGACTTTTCTGAATTCTTTACCCTCAGATAATACAGATAATTTTTTTTCGTCGGCCGGTTAAATGTCCCCTTTACCTCCTTCATGTTGAACGCTCTTTTCATTAATTCACCGGCTCGTTTCGAAAGTCTCAAGTCATATATCTGATCCACTGCCCAATTTTTAGGTTAAAAAAATACTTGACAGCCTATTGGGATTAAAATATTTAGATCTAAGATCTATTATAACAGATCTTAGATCTAAGATTAAGGGGGCGGGATTTCCAACATAGACGTACCGTTTGGCAGCGGGGACGTCTCTATACCAACTCGGGTGTATTTACTCGCCTTTGAAGTAGGGAATAGTTGTCGGTACAGATGTATCGATATGAGGCAAACGGGTAGCTTTTCAGCTTTTTATCAACAGTAACAAGGAGGAGTAAAATGGGGTTGAAAATTAAAGCACTGATTGTGTGGTTAGTGGTGGTTGCTGCAGTAGCCGGTATTTCTGCCGGACCTGCCCTGGCACAGAAAAACATAGCAGACAATTGGCCCGACATGACTTGGGATGAGATCAAAGCAGAAGCCAAAGGTCAGACTGTTAATTGGTATATGTGGGGCGGATCGGCCAAAATCAATAGTTTCGTCAGCGGCTGGGTGGCAAAGCAGGCCAAGAAACGTTACGATATCACCGTCAACCGGGTTGCCATTGAAGGCACCGTGGAAGCGGTCAACAAAGTCCTGGGAGAAAAGGAGGCCGGTGTTCATACCAAGGGAACCGTGGATATGATATGGATCAACGGCCATTTCTTCAAAACCATGAAGCAGGGCGATATGCTATTCTGCGATTACATGCATTTCATGCCCAACAACAAATATATAGACTGGGATGATCCCACGATCAATACGGACTTCGGCACACCGGTTGATAAATGTGAAACCCCCTGGGGGCGTGCTCAAATGGTCGTCGTTTACGATTCTGCCCGGCTTTCCGACCCACCCAAATCGCTGGCTAACTTTTTGAAATGGGTCAAATTAAATCCAGGGCGGTTTACCTATCCAGCGCCTCCTGATTTCACTGGTATGTTTTTCATTAAACATGTTCTTTATATGGTGGGTGGCGGCTATGAACCTTTTGTCAAACCCTTTGATCAGAAAAAGTGGGACGAAGTCTCACCGAAAATGTGGGCTGTTCTGAACGACATTGCTCCGTATTTGTGGCGAGAGGGTAAGACCTACCCGTCCGATCGACCGGCTATGCACCGTTTGTTCGCCAACAATGAGGTGGACTTTACCTTGGCAACACACCCCGACTCCGTGGGACAAGACATTGAAAAAGGCACTTTTCCCCAGACGACCCAAAGCTATGTATGGGAGGACGGCACGGTGGGTGATGTGCACTATGTCGCTGTCCCTTACAATTCAGCCCATAAGGCGGGGGCCTTGGTGCTTGCCAATATGCTGATATCTCCTGAGGCGCAATTAGAAAAAGCGAAACCTTCGGTGTGGGGTGTTCGATCGGCACTGGATCTCACACGCGTTCCCGGCGAATGGCAAACCAAGTTTAAAAATTTGCCGCGTCATAAGGCCGTTGTGGGAGATGCTGAGCTGGCGCGCACGGCAATGCCGCAGCCCAACAGTGAATGGGTAAAACCGATGGAAGATGGCTGGCGTAAGCACGTATTGAAGAAATAACCAATTGAAATAATGGACCATACATATAGGCGACGGGTCATGAGCCAGCGATAGTGGCCATATCCGTTGCCTAGCGATGAAGAGAAGCGCTACGATGTCACCGAAGCTCAAAATCTGGCTGATGTTGATGCCGGCACTCACGGTGATCACCTTGCTATTTTTGGGCGGTCTGTTGCTGGGCCTGGCAAGAAGCTTCAATTATATGCCGGTCATCGGTTTGACGGATCCAAATGTCGATGCTTATATAAAGGTATTTACCAACCCCGAGTTTTACCAAGCACTGGGTCTTTCTCTGTATATAGCGGTTACCGCCACGGCCCTTGCGACCATCCTGGCTGTTGCTAGTGCCTTGTTGTTGCGCGAAACCTTTCCCGGCAAGCGGATCATCACTTTTTTATTCCAACTGAACCTCACCATTCCCCATATTGTCGGTGCTGTGGCCATGCTGTTTCTGCTGACCCAAAGCGGATTTTTGGCCCGGATAGTCCATTTTTTCGGTTTCATCGAAAGGCCGGCCGGTTTCCCAATACTAATTTACGACGACTTTTCGTTGGGCATCATCATCCAGTATGTCTGGAAAGAGGCCCCTTTCATGGGTCTTATCACCTTGGCCATACTGCAATCGATGGGTGACGACTACGAAGCTGTTGCGCAATCATTGGGGGCGAATCGGTGGCAGCGGCTGTTTCATGTGATCATCCCATTGATCACACCCGGTGTGATGCGGGCCTATGTCGTCGCCTTTGCCTTTACTTTCGGCGCCTTTGAGGTACCTTACCTAATTGGGAAAACATATCCAACGGTGCTTCCGGTATTGATCTACTACCGTTACACTGACGTTGATCTTGCCATGCGTCCGGAAGCGATGGCCATGGCGTTGGTGTTGGCCGTTATCAGTACGATCCTAATATTTACTTACATGGCAATCTCACGACGGTTTACACGGGTTGACTAGAATGGCAAAAGACACCATGACCATGACATCCCAGGCTGAAAAATCTATCGTAATACGTCGTAAAAAACACGTAAGACGATGGATCGCCATCAGTTTTCTGATGACTTTCCTGATTCTGCCGCTCATTCCTCTTTTTATATGGTCTTTCGGCTTCAACTGGTTTTTTCCAAATGTGCTGCCGACCCGTTGGGGAATTCGGGCATGGGCTTATGTATTCGACCCTACCGCACAAATCCTGCCCGCTCTTTGGGATAGCCTGGTTATTGCCATCGGAACGGTTCTGATCTCATTGGTCATCGGTATTCCGGCCGGCCGTGCCCTTGGTCTGAATGTTTTCCGTGGCAAGCGCTTGGTGGAATTTTTGGTTTTGGCACCGACGATTGTACCGCCTTTGGCCGTCGTCCTTGGCATCCATGTGGTTTTTTTGAAGCTTGGATTGGCCGACACGCTGATTGGCGTCATCTTGGTTCACCTGATCCCGGTTTTACCTTACGTGACCTTGGTACTAACGGGCGTCTTTGCCAACTACGACCCGGAGTTCGAAGATCAGGCACGCTCACTGGGGGCCGGGACCATAACGATAATCTGGCGCATTATGATTCCTTCAATCTTTCCGGGCATCATTGTCGCCGCACTGTTTTCATTTATTATATCCTGGGCCCAATACGTGACGACACTGTTGATCGGCGGCGGACGCGTGCAGACTCTGCCACTGCTTCTATATGCGTTCGCCCGCAGTGGTGATTACGCGGTGACAGGCGCCATATCGGTTATTTTCATCACACCAGGAATTTTAATGCTGTTGTTCACTTCCCGCTATCTAACCGGAAAAAATCAGGCATTGGGAGGGATTGGTCGCTAATGACACATGTTTTACTCGATAATTTAACTATCACCTTCCAGGGGATGTCCCATCCGGCGGTGGATGCGATCGATCTCGAAATGGAAGAGGGCAAACTTACTGCATTACTCGGCCCTTCCGGTTGTGGCAAAACCACGACAATGAAATTGATCGCCGGATTATTGAAACCCAGCCAAGGGGATATTTTGTTTGACGGAAAATCCATTCTTAGCGTACCAGCCGAAAAGCGCAATACGGCCATGGTGTTTCAGAAGCACCTGCTGTTTCCCTACATGTCGATCGGAGAAAATATTGCGTTCGGACTGCGCATGCGCAGGGAAAAGAAGGCCTTTCGTGAACAACGCATCAAAGAGATGCTTGATTTTGTGCACTTACCGGATATGGCGCGACGTCGCCCGGCACAGCTCTCCGGAGGTCAGCAGCAAAGGGTGGCGCTCGCACGGGCACTGGTGGTTGAACCGGACGTGTTGCTGCTGGATGAGCCGTTGAGCGCCCTCGATGCACATCTACGCGATGAGATGGGGGAACTGATCCGGTCGATCCAGACCAAGCTCGGCATCACAACGCTCCTTGTAACTCACGATCAAGAAGAGGCCGTTGTTTTAGCCGATAAAATCGCCGTTATGTTTAAAGGTCGTATTTGCCAATATGACAAACCGCCTGTCTTTTATCAACGCCCGGCGTCAGTGGATGTGGCAGAATTTTTCGGAGCCAGGAACATGATCAAAGCGACCATGCAAGGCAAAAGTGCAGAAACAGTGGTCGGGACACTCGAGGTGGAACCTGGGGAGCTCACCACCGGGAAGGCCGTGTTGACCATTCGACCCGAAGAGATAACCCTTGGTGAAAACGGTGTAAACTCCCTTGAGGCAAAGGTAATCAGCAAGGTTTACATGGGCACTCATGTGCGGGTGCGATTCTTAATCAAAGGGATTGAGATCGAAGGATTGTTTACAAAAGAGACGATGTCTGAATTTCAGGAAGGCAGGATCCTTACGTTATCCTTTCCTCCTAAATCAATTTGGGCCATCCCAGATTAGGCGTAATTTTTCATTGATAATTCTAAGAGGGTACAATTATGGGAACTGCCAAACTGTATTACAAAGAAAACGCAGATTTTGAACTGATAAGAGGCAAAACGATCGCCATCATCGGCTATGGGAATCAGGGCCGGTCACAAGCGCTGAATTTACGCGATACATTTCGGGAGGAAAAAATCGATAGCAAGGTGATCGTCGGAAGCCGAGCCGATGAGAGTAAAAAGAAAGCCATGGAGGAGGGTTTCTCCGTATACGAAATATCTGAAGCCTGCCAAAAGGCCGAGATTATTTTCATGCTTCTGCCGGATGAAATAATGCCGGAAGTATTCAAAAGCACAATCAAACTGGAACTGAAAGAAGGCGATGCGCTTGTGTTCGGATCCGGGTATTGCGTGAGTTATAAATTGCTCGATCTCCCAGATTTTGTCGACGTGATACTTGTGGCGCCGAGAATGGGCGGCAAAGAGGTGCGCGATCTTTTTGTCACCGAAGGCGGCTTCCCGAGCCTGATTGGCGTTGCACAAGACGCCACCGGAGCGGCGATGGATCGGGTTATCACTCTGTCGTCTGCAATCGGTTCCGGAAATGGGGAATCATCTGTTTCCATAGAAGTTACCTTCATGCAGGAAACGATTTCAGACCTCCTTTCGGAGCAGTTCCTGGGGCCGTTGATTTCGGTGGCCATGCGTGCCAAATATGAACTAGACCTGTCCTGTGGTATACCACCGGAGGCCGCTTTGATGGAACTTCACCTTTCCGGAGAATGGGCCACAATTTTTAAGCGGATGATGGAAATTGGGATGGTAGCACAGCTGCCCATGCACTCACTTACCAGTCAATACGGACAGCTCAGTCGGGCGAACGAGTTGTCCCAAAGATCTCACGGGCTCAGTTTTGATGCCATAAAAAAATATGGCGAGGAAAAACTTCAAGAGATTACCAGCGGTAAATTCGTCGAAGAATGGGAAAAGGATAAGCAGCGGAACTATGCCTCTTATGAAACGCTTTTTGAAGAGGCCAAAAACAGCCCGATGATACGAGAAGAGCAAAAGCTATTAAAAACACTCAAACGAATATAAGCAGAGAGATGCAGATGGTATCCTTACGGTAATGATGATCGGATCAACTCAAAGATGAATACCAGTCCAAATAAAAATTTTGATACGCGACCTTTATCTGAAAGGACGTATGAGTTCATCGTAGATCAGATAACATCCGGTGCCCTTGTTTTTGGGGATGCAATCAATGCCGAAAGCATTGCCAAAGAGCTAGGTATCAGTACAATGCCGGTCAGGGAAGCCATAAAACGGCTGGCCTTTGAAAGTATCGTAGAGATAAAACCAAGATCGAAAGTCCTTCTAAAGGAACCGTCCAGAGATAGTGTTTTGGAGCTTATTGAAGCCAGGGAGTTTGTAGAAATATTTGCAGTTGAAAAATATTTGCGTGACTCCCAGCCGGTCGGAACCCACCAATTAAAAGATATTACCGTTAAGATGAAAAAAATAATAGAAAGCGGTGATATGCAGGCGCATTTAAATGAGTTTTTATCTCTTGACAGACGTTTCCACAAGAAATTGTCGGAGCTATCCCGAAACAGGTTCTTAATCAATTTCTACAAAATCATCAACCTGCAGGTCAGCATGACCTTCATCTACAGTATCTCTGAGTATCAATTGGACCCGCAACGGGCCAGTGAACATCTGGACATCATGCATTATCTTGAAGCCAGGTCCCACAAGGCGATAAACGCTGTCAAAGACCATTTGCAATATTTCAAGCAGCTGACAATTAATAAGATGAGAATAAACAAGTCATGAGGGTTTTATAAGGCGTGTTAAACCTGACACCTACCAAAAACCTTACTTTTTCAAAGGGATTGAATCCGCATATGTACTGTCTGCCGGTAGCCAAACCGAAAACATATCGCAAAGCCATTCGCAAAGCAGCTGTTTCAAGTAATACGAATTTCTTTTTCGGTTCCGTTTCAGCCCCTCATCCCATAGCCTCCAAGGAGAAGGCCGGCGGAGCAGCAGGCATATGCAACACACCCACGGCAATCTCCCACGTTGCCTGGGTATTTGAACAAGGGGCTGCTCTTGAGAACCTCGAGGCATTCATGTCCCTCAATGGCGCCAATTTTTATGGACTGGCGACCAGCACTGATACCATCTGTTGTAAAAATCGACTGGTGGCATGGCGCCTATCAAAGCCATTACGGTGGGTGACGACCATGTAAAGGTATTTCGAACCGGTGATCCCCTTTATCGGGTTGTTGCCAAGGGATCGTGGAAAACAATGAAATTTTTAGTTTGATCTCTCTGATGACAAACATTTCATTTCAACCTGAATTGGCGAAACAAACGCTGACACCTAACAGGGAGGTACCATCATGCCTTATGGTTACACGGGAAAAATATTGAGAGTCGATTTGTCGAATGGCGGTTTGACCATCGAAACGCCTGCGGATGATTTCTACCGGCTGTACATGGGCGGCAGCGCCCTCAACTTGTATTATCTACTCAAGGAAATGCCAGCGGGAATCGACCCCTTGGGTCCGGACAACATCCTGGTCCTGGGATTGAGCGTGGTGACTGGTGCCCCTGTCTCGGGTCTGAGCCGCATGACCGCCACGGCAAAATCTCCCCTGACCGGCGCCATCGGTGATTCCCAATGCGGGGGATTCTGGCCGGCAAAGCTGAAGTTTGCCGGATTCGATGCCATCATCATCACAGGAAAGTCATCCCGGCCGGTCTACCTCTGGATTGATGACGGCAAAGCCGAACTAAAGGACGCCGGTCATCTCTGGGGCAAAACCACCGGAGAGGCACAGGCCCTCATACGCTCTGAGTTGGGTGATCAAAAGAAGATCGAAATTCTGCAGATCGGCCCTGCCGGTGAAAAACTGGTGCGCTATGCCGCACTGATCAATATGTGCAATCGTGCCAATGGTCGCACGGGTATGGGGGCGGTGATGGGTAGTAAAAACCTTAAAGCTGTTGCCGTCCGGGGCAGCCAGAAACCGGCCATAGCCGACCCGGAGGCATTAAAGGCAGTCGTCAAATGGGGTGCGCGTGAGTTTCCAGAGGCTACCGTGGCTGGCCTGGGAAAATATGGAACCGCAGCCACGGTGGCCGTACAGCAGGAGATGGGTGGGCTGCCAAGTTACAATTTTAATAGCGGCGTGTTCGACGGCTGGCATGCCATCGACGGGCAGACTATGTATAATGACTTCCTGCTGGGGGCTAGAGACAATAAGCAGACGACCAAAGGACGCGACACCTGCTATGGGTGCATGGTTCGCTGTAAACGGGTGGTTGAAATCAAGGATGACCCCTTTCCAGTGGACCCATTGTACGGCGGCCCGGAGTATGAGACGGTCTGCACCTTTGGCAGCTACTGTGGTGTTGACGATTTGGCGGCCGTATGTAAGGCCAATGAAATCTGCAACCGCTACGGTGTGGACACCATTACCTGTGGTGCCACCATTGCCTGGGCCATGGAAGCCTTCGAGGCCGGTAGTTTAACAACAGAGCATACCGGAGGGATGCAGATTCGATTCGGAGACGCCGAAACCATGGTGCGTCTGACCCAAATGATTGCCCGACGGGAGGGGTTTGGTGACATCCTGGCTGAGGGGTCTGCCAAAGCAGCCCAGAAACTGGGTTTGGGAACCGATTTATTGATTACCAGCAAACACCAGGAGACGCCCGCCCACATGCCACAGTTAAAAAAAGGACTGGCTTTGATCTATGCCGTCAACCCTTTTGGTTCGGACCATATGAGCTGCGACCATGACTTTACCTATACCCCGGATACCTATGACGCATTCAAGGATCGATACGGCGCCATTGGGTTGGCTTCGCCGGTGTCAGCCGAAAGCCTGGAGAGCGCCAAAGTTGAATTCGTGCGCAAAACCCAATACCTTTACGCCATGATGGACAGTGTCAACATGTGTCAATTTGTTTGGGGCGCCTCATGGCAGTTGTATGGGCCGCAGCATATGTGCGAAATGATCCAGGCCGTGACCGGCTGGGATGTTAGTATACAGGAACTGATGTCCCTGGGCGAACGCAGGACGAACATGATGCGGGTGTTCAATGCCCGCGAGGGATTCAATCGCAGCCAGGACACCTTACCCAAAAAATTCTTTATCAACGCCTTAAAGGGTGGACCCAGCCAAGGCTTGAAGATCGATCGACAAGAATTTGAAACCGCCCTCAATGCCTATTACGCCCAGTGTGGTTGGGATGCAGAAACAGGTAACCCAACCTCAGAAACCTTGAAACGGCTAAAATTGTGATGTTTAGACAACACCTAAGGTGATTATTGATCAGGATTTTCGGAATCCTTGTGACACCCCTATGTTAAAGAAGCTTTTCAGGGAAAAGCCTTCTTATAAATGGAATATCATTGAAAGAGAAGCCGTTGATGAAATTATTTTTATAACATGTAAGCCAAAAAACCGCTTGATGCTAATGTTGGTGGCAAGGTGCGGGATGAGGATCGGAGTGGTGCTCAAGTTGACGTCGGTGAATATTTATATGCAGGCTGACCCTTCAAGTCCCTAAAAGTGGCAGAAAGGCTTAAAGACTATGTCAGACAAAAGGGAATGGCGAACAGGATCGCTTCGTCCTTTTGGACCACGTGTTTTTCATCGTCCAGCCAGTCGATGCCTTTGACTCCTCGACAGCACTAAGGCCGGCTGGGTCAACCCGAAGACGATGGTCAGCCCCCTTTTGAAGGGCTTCCTGAGGCCTCCCACTATGCGGGAGAAGAATCACTTGAGCTATCGTTATCCTCTGAACAGTTTCTTTAATAACCCTTTGTTCTCGGGCTCCGGCGGAGGCAGATTCAGCTGTTTGCAGATTTCCGTTTCAATTTGAAATTGACCGATATCGGAGCCTTCTACGACAATTTCGTTACCAACCATTACTGCCGGCGCAACCGGAAGGTCCAGTTCGAAGTATTCATCGGTCGTATATTCCGCTTTAGGTTTGGATGTTACCTGGATATCGATCTCATACTTTTGTCCCAGCACGGGGATTATTTGCTTGAAATGCTTTCAGGGCTTGCCGTTGGGCTCGTTAAAAAAAAAGCGGACGTTTAGCATGATTGCCTCCCTCTATTTGTTGTCATCTTGTTTGAGTTGGGCCATCTGGCCGAGAAACAGTTCTGGTGGAAGAAAATCCACCAGTCGTAAATCCGTTCGTTCTTTTCCCTGTGCATCCAGAAAAACCACTGTAGGAACCCCTTTGACGCCGTATTTTTTCAACAGGCGATCGTGAAGGGGGTTGCCACCTTCAGTGACATCCACTTTGACCATGGTGAAACCATTCTTCCCCAGCTGAACGACGTCGGGATGGTGAAAGGTGATTTCTTCAAACTCGCGGCATGGGGAGCACCAGTCGGCGTAAAAGTCGATGATCACGGGCCTCTTTTGTGCTGCGGCCTGTTCCAGGAGAGGCTCCGAATAGGGCTGCCAGGTAACCCCAGGCCCTTGCATGACCCAGGAGGTCACCCAAAAGGTGGCAATGACAAGGCAGGTCACACCAACAAAGGTTTTCAGCCAGGAAAAAGCGCGGAAGCCTGTCTGGTTTTTATCCAGCCACCCCAGATGCAACCCTGCTGCCAGGGCGATACCTGAAGGTAGCAGTATCTTGAAAACGTCGGGCATTATGGGGCGAATAAAATAAACTGCCATACCCACAAGGACCCAACCCATCAGCTTGCGCACCCAGAGCATCCATCCACCGGCCCGGGGGAGGCGTTGAAGTTGTCCGGAGAAAAGAGCCAGAACGAAAAGGGGAAGCCCCAATCCCAGGCTGAGAACAAAAAAAATAAGAAATCCCAGCCAGGCGCTTCCAATGCCGGCCACCCAGGTCAGAAGACCCAACACAAAAGGCCCGATACAAGGGGCGGCCACGACACCCAAGGAGAGCCCCATAAACAGGCTACCAAAATACCCTGAGTGATACTTGCCTGCCACCTGGGTCAGAGCCCCCGGTAAACGCAGCTCCCATAGTCCGAAAAGACTTGTGGCAAAAAAGATCAGAATACCAGCGATCAGGATAAGAACAACGGGATTCTGCAGCATCGCTCCCATGAGCCCGCCGGTAAGCGCGGCCACTACCCCCAGAATGGAATTAGTCAGTGCAAGCCCCATCAAATAGCACAGCCCATGAAAAACCAGCTTGGCCTGACTTGGGTTTTGCTCTGCCGTGCGGCCTCCGAAAAAGGAAACGGTAATAGGGATCATGGGGTAAACGCAGGGTGTTAGGTTCAAAGCCAATCCTCCGACGAAAACGCCCATTAGCGTCCAGAGCATGGCCCAGCCATGAAGTGACCGATTGTTCGTCGGCTGGGCGGGAGCTTGAACAGACGTCATCAGTCCCGCCGGTGCACGGGCAATGGGCAGGCTGTTTTCCTCCCATTTCGGATATCCGTAAGGGTCACGGTAGACGTTTTGGTAACCAAGAGTTAGGGCCACACGGGCCGCCGAGTCACTACGTACTCATGCCAAACCCGCTCAGTAAAAAACAAGGGTGCGATCCTTGTCCGCCCCCAGAAAGCCCTGAAGATCCCCAGCCCTTCGCCAGCGTGCCCACCAGGTGGGTTCCATTGGGAAATTGAGGGCACCCTTTATATGCCCGGTGCGGTATTCCCATTCCTGTCGGGTGTCTACCAGTAGCAGGCTGGAAGGGTCCTTGCCATATCGACTGGCGAGTTCGTCGGTAGAGATAATACGGTAACCACCCACACTGGCGTCGGCCAAGACATCGTCCCAAGTGGCCTGCTCCGGGATAATGATCCTGTTCGTTTGCCAGACGTATCCAATGGTGATCGCTACGGCTACCAGTGCCAATAGTGCTTTTTTTAAACCTTTCATCGATGGTATTTCTTTTTTTGCTTTAAAAATAGAATAAGTTATTGCAAATATTATATATTTCCGTTTGCAGTGATGGGAAATCCCATTGCGCGAAAATCCTGGATTCCCTCCTCAATACGCACGGCCTTAAAACCTTTTTCTCGTAACATTTCAACGGCTTGAATGGAGAGAACGCAATAGGGCCCACGACAGTAGGCGACAATTTCTTGATTCCGCGGCAGATTGGAAAGCAATCCTTCAAGCTGCCCTAATGGAACAGACAGGGCCCCCGGGATGTGGCCAGCGCGATACTCCTCTGCCGGACGAACATCCAGGATTGTGACAGAGCCATCTTTTACGCGCTTCAATAGACCATTTCTGTCGACTGATTCCATACCCTCTTTTCCTTCCAAAAATTGACGTTTAATCATCTCTACCTCTGCCAACCGGTTTTCTGCCAATACGCGCATTGATCTAAAGAACTCACAAACCATTTGATCCGCAAGGCGGTATTTAACGTAGAGGCCTTCTTTTTCTGCTTCGACCAAACGAGCTGCTCGAAGTACTTGAAGGTGCTGGGAAGCGTTAGCTAATGTCAGGCCAGTTTCTTGAGTGAGGGTTTCAACGGTTTTTTCACCCTGGCAGAGAAGATCAAGCAGCTCTAATCGCTTCGGGCTCGCAACCGCCTTGCCTATTCTTGAAAATTGTTCGTAAATGGCATCTTTGAATCGTCTGTTTGGACTTTTCATAGCCCCTCTTTTTATTAATCAATAAATAAATAGATTAATAGAATGATAAAACCAAACGGTCAATGATTTTTTTGATATATTAATTTATGGATGTGCTTTTCCGGATGGGGACTAAGCCTTGATGATGGTTGTGGCTCTCATACGCCATATAGCCGGTACTTGCTGGGGAACACGACGATATCTGAACATGGGTTTGTTAAAGGAAGTTAAAAGAGAAGAAAAAATTGCAGCTTAACCAAAGCGATTTGTTTCAGATGAAACAATTTGTTTCTCGAATTGGTTTTTTCTTCATTCGAGAACGGAAAGTTTAGGGCCTCTTTTGTACAATCTACATATAAAAAGGTGTTCTGTGTATAATTACCTTTTGTTTATAATGCTGGGATTTGCTGTATCTAAAGAACGGATCCATCATCTAAGCAGGAAACATTAGCCCTCACTCCAAAACACTTAATAGATAAAGGCGTAACACACGCAACCAATCTCTAACTGTTCGAAGGCGCTGAACATATAGGGATGATTACCGGGATGAAAATCGGCGCTAAAAATTATGCTTCGAGTCTGTTCATTGAATCTATGTTCCTTCCGATTTTTTAGAAGGTGGAATACATTTTGCATTACAGTCTAGGGCAGCGTAAATCAGAGGCTGTCAGATTCAAGCTTTTTCAGGTTGATCTTTTGTCTTTACCAGGATCAGTGTTTAGCAATCGGAATGTTGGAATAGATGGCCCTTGTTTGAAAGAGACTTTGACAGTAATGGCTTAACAGCGATTGGACCCCAGAATATATTTCATATCTTTCAGATATATCTGACATCTTTAACCATTATATCAATTTGGATTCATAGGAGGCAGGTAAATTGAAATTGACATTCTTAGGAACAGCGGGGCTTGTCCCAGGGATGGGTCTAAAGATCACCAAAACGCGGGGCATGCTTTCAATGCAGGTCGACACAGATATCCTGATGGATCTAGGTGACGGTGCGCTTCGGAATATCAACGCCCACGGTGTCGATCTAAATGCCGTAAAACGCGTCCTGATTTCCCATCTCCATTCGGATCATTTCATTGGCATCGTCCACGTTCTTTTTTCCATGATGAACGTTTTCAACCGGACTGAGCCACTGGAGATTATTGGTCCGAAAGGCATTGCCAAGGCCACCCGGGGGCTGATGGAACTTTGCGAACTTCCGGTCGCGGATGACGATAAAAGAGGATATGAATTGAAGTTTCGGGAATTGGGTGAAACCGAATGCTTTGATGGTATCCGCACTGTGAGAGGCGAACATCCCTCAGAGGCCCATGCCTACCGGATTGAACGCGACAACCGGATACTGGCATTCAACGGCGAGTCGACCTTTACTGACCCCGTGCTGGAGTTAGTCCAGGGGGCTGATCTGCTTATAGCGACCGTGGTTGTGTTGGAACCTCATTCATTCCACATTGCTCCGGAAGACTTGGGCCGGGCGGCCACCGAAGCCGGTGTTAAGGCTGTTGCGGCGGTCCACTGGCCGACGGAATATGAAGGTCGGCGGGAAGAATTCCGGGAACTCATCCAAAAACACTACGACGGCAAGGTCATTGTTCCGAATGATTTTACCACCATTGAAGTATAACTGCATGAGTAAGGAGGACTTAAATGGACATTGATAATAATCTCAAAGCCCTACGGGAAGCCCTATTTGATGGAGAAGTAGAAGAAGCTGTCGAGGCGGTAACACAGGCCATTGAAAATAACGTGGATGCGGCTCTGGTAATTAAAGATGCGGTTCTTCCGGCGATTAACGACATGGGGGACGGCATGGCCGAGGGAGACTTTTTCATGCCGGAAGTAAAAATATCGGCCAAAGCTCTAAAGGCGGTTGTCGAGGTTTTGAAGCCGTATGTTCTTGCCCAAAAAAATCTTTCTGATATCAATGTTCCACCATGGACTGGTGAGGGGGATATCGACGATGTCGGGAGCTATCTCATGACCACCGTTACCGCAGCTCAGGATCAGCCGGTGGAGGTGCATGCGGGACTATTTATCATGATCGCAGATGGCCTTGACACCCATGAATTCACTCCCTGTAAGATTCAGGGTAAAGAAGCAGCTGAAAATTAATATTAGCCAACATCATCAAAGGAGTAAAGCATGAACAAAAAGGAGCGGATGGAAGCGGTCTTCAATATGGAACAACCTGACGTCATACCTGTATTTCCCCGGGTAATGGCCCAGGCGATTTTCGACATGGGCTGGAGCCTTCCGGACGTCTCCACCCAGACCACGTTGGACGTGGACAAGGTCGTGGAGGCATTTACCACTAATATCAAGAAATATGATTATGACCTCTGCTTTGGTACCTACATGGACCACGGTTTTGGTGTTCCGACGTTAGGCGGGGTGCTTGAAATTCCGGAAAAGTTCGGTGTCAGCGTGTCGATCAAAATCCCTCCCATCCAGGAACGCGAGGATTGGGATGAAGTGAAAAAGAAGCTGCCCCTGGATCCCCTGAAAGACGATCGGATGCCGGACGCTCTCAAGGCGCTCAAAATCGTCTGCCAGGAACTCGGGGATGAATATCCAATCGCACCGGCTTATTACACCGGAATATGTGCGGCCAACATTCTGTTTCGGGATGTATCGAGTTTAACCCTCGATTGTGTGGAAGATCCCGAATGGGTGGACGAGATCTGCCAGGCCGCCACAGATTTCAGTATTGATTGGGCCCGCGCCCAGTACGATGCGGGCTGCAATACTGTTTTCTATCTGGGGGATCATTTCGGAACCGAATTGATCTCACCCAAGATGGGAGAAAGATTTATTCTTCCCTATGTGGGCCAGTTTGTCGAAGCTATCACAAAGGAGTACGGGCAGAAAGTCTTCATGCACATTCACGGCAATATGAAACGGCCGAAGTCCTTTGCCCTGCTCGAGAAGCTGGTGAAAGAGGCCGGAATCGCCGGAATCCATCTGGACGAGAATCACGATGCGGCCTGGATCCGCGAAAACATCGTGGACAAACTGGGGGTTCCCGGCGCGCTCATCGTCCACGGTCCCGATCCCATCGCCAGCGGGCCGACAGAAAAAATCGAGTCGGTGGTCAAGGAGACGGTTGAGGTCGGAGGCCCGGGCGGGTGCGTGTTGATGGGACCCAGTTGTCAAGTGCTTCCATCAACTCCGGGTCCCAATTTCAAGACCTGGGTGGATGCCACTCATAAGTTTGGAAAATACCCCATGTGATGCAAAGAAACTGCAAGTGTGAGGTTTCAGAGGAGTGAAGAATGAGCACAATGTTAATTATGGCCGGGGGCCTCGGGATTTTGGCTATTGTTTCGGGGATGTTGGGACTAGGTGTGGCATTTGCTGCCGTCCCATTTTTGTCGCTATTTTTGCCGGACCTCGTGAATCAAGTTCAGCCGCTGACTCTTATACTTAACGGCTTGACCGGTCTATTTGCCACGATCGGCTTTGCAAAAAGCGGATACGTCGATTGGAAAAAAGCCATAACCCTTGCCGTGGTAACGACTTTGGCAGCGCCCATCGGTGCTTACTTGACACGATTCATAAATCCGACATTTATTTTATATACTTATTTGGCGGTTGTTATCTATTTGGCCTATAGCCTTTTCAAGCCAGTAAAAGCGAAAGCAGACACCGCTGAGCGTTTTAATTTGGTCCTTGTTTGGGCTGTTCCGATATCCATTTTGGCTGGTTTTCTGGGGATCGGCCCTGGATTCTTGCTAATGCCAACGCTGATATTGCTGGGTTTTGAGCCTAAAAGGGCCGCCGGGATCAATGCATTTGCCGTTACTCCGCCCTCTTTTTCGGCACTCATACCGCATATGGGACATGCCGTTTTTGATTTTAACCTCACGGTCATATTGATAGTTATAGGCTCTATAGGGGCTTTTGCTGGTGCCCGTATCACGAGTTTATACTTACCAAGCGGTCGACTGAAACAGATGTTTGGCATTCTCATCGTCATTATGACGGCGTATAAGATTTACACCATCTTGTGATCACGGGGGACCGATGTTCTGAGTCCTGAGAACTCTCTTAACACATCACCGAGGGCACCGGGCTATTGAAGCCCTGGTGGAATATACCTCTCAATTTGCAGATATGTTTGGTAAGCGAAGGGATTTTGTAAATAAAAACATTGCTGCGATTTTAGGACAAAAAAGGCAGATCAGTCTCATTTTCCGTGCGGTTGATGGACACAAATAGGTTTTTCGCGCTCAAATCGGTTTATTGCAAAGGATAGTTGCCCGGATACCATTTCAATCCGGGTAAATATTCCCTTTATAATTTACTTTGAAAATGGGTTAACCCCTGAAGTCTTCTGTTTAATTTAGATCGTACTTTTTCATCAGGCGCCACAAGGTCGAACGGCTGATGTTGAGTCGTTCGGCGGTTTTGGTTCTTTTCCACTTGCAGGCGATGAGCGCACTACGGATTCTCTCCTCTTCGGACTCTTTTGCGGAGGTAATCGGCACATCCGGAAACTGAAAAGCTTCGGAAACGATCGGGTTGCTCAGGGATAGGTCGGTAGTCTGGGAATTTAGTACCTTCAGCCGGGGTGGCAATGTGTACATCTCCAGGTAATTGCTTCGGCACTGGACAAATGCATATTCCAGGGTACTTTCAAGTTCTCTAACATTCCCCGGCCAGGTATATTTCACGAAAGTCTCGAGGATTTCAGGATCCAATTCCTTCACATCCTTGCCCATTTTGAAATTGAATTTTTCAATGAAGTGTTCTACCAGAAGCGGAATATCTTCGAGTCTTGCCCTGAGCGGAGGGAGCTTGATGGGAATGATGTTTAATCTGAAAAAGAGGTCGCTTCGGAACCGGTTGGCCTTTACGTCCCGGTCCAGATTGCGGTTGCTGGCTGCAATAACCCGCACATCCGCATGGATGGTTTTGTTTCCTCCCACCCGTTCAAATTGCTTGTCCTCCACGGCCCGTAGTAGCTTGGCCTGCATGGCAGGGCTAATCTCACCGATCTCGTCCAGAAAAAGGGTCCCCCTGTGGGCCTGTTCGAAACGGCCCTCACGGTCCTTGATCGCCCCGGTGAATGCCCCCTTGACATGGCCAAACAGTTCGCTTTCCAGAAGATTTTCAGGCATGGCGGTGCAGTTCACATGGATAATGGGACCCTTGTGATTCGGGCTGTGATAGTGAATGGCATTGGCAATGAGCCCCTTCCCGGTCCCAGTTTCACCCTGAATAAGCACATTCGACATCGACTCGGAAATTGATTCGATGAGTTGATAAATCTCGACCATCCCGTTACTTTTGCCGACAATGCTGCCGAGATTATATTTTTTACCGATCCATTTTTCTTTCAGGTTTTCGAGAGCGGTAACGTCGACGAGGGTCTCGACGCCCCCAATCGGATTGTTGTCCAGGTCGTATAACAAATTGGTGGTTGCAGTGACTGTGAGGATTTCTCCCTTTTTATTGCAAATCGTGCGCTTTTTCACGATGGGGAGGCGATGCTGAATGGTCTTTTTCATCGGGCAGTTTTCCAGACATTCAGCCTTCAAGCCGCCCAGATTACAGAACACATCAACGCAGTTGCGACCGATCGCTTCCTCGGCGGTGAACCCGGTGATCCTCTCGGCGGCTTTGTTAAAAACTGTCACCTTCATGTCGAAATCGATGGTAAAAACTCCCTCGGCCAGACTGTCGAGTATCGCCAATGTCAGTTTTTTTTTGTCGATCTGCCTGTTATTTGTCTGAATGGAACTGTCAGGATTCATGGTTAGATCCAATTCCCGCTTTGTGAAAACGGGATTTTCCCTTTTTGATTCGTCTTTTCGGTCTACAGTAAACTCCCAAAGCTTATCCGGACCCGGTAATGCAGAACGGCATTGAATTGAAATATTAGCTAATCATATTCAACAATATGTTTCAAGGAAAATTATTTTTAAACATTTTATTTCAAACCCTGAACTGGTCTTTCGATGGTCGAAGGGCTTGTTAACATTATACGAAAAAAGTAAATGCTATTGTAAAATATGTAACATTCTGTAAAGACACAATAAAAATATACAAACATCCGACTGAGTGCACCCTTCAAAACAAAGCAGGCCCATTGGTATATAATTTGCTGTAATTCAACATGAGAGTTTTATTCATAGAAACTAAAAAACTTTTAGGGCAATGCCGATAAAAATAAATTTCCCATGGCAAGTCTCGCGGATATCTATGGAGTATATCCGTTTACTACTCACCTGATAGCTCTCTATCGGCGCGACTCCTCCCTTCAATGAGCTCGGGCTGAATGAAGCTCGTCGATACCAAGCTACATAGGATGCGCTCTCGATTACGGTTTAACGAAACGCTAACGGAAATGAAATGCTTATGAAAAATGAAGATAACCACAACAATAATCGGAAAATGACCAATATTTTTGAACGATTTCTCTCTCTGTGGGTTGTGCTGTGTATTATTGCAGGGATCCTGCTTGGCAAGATCGCCCCTGGTATAGCTCAATATCTTGATGGCATGGCTATTTATATCAATGGTGCACCGGTGGTTTCCATTCCCATTGCGATCTGTCTATTTTTCATGATGTACCCCATTATGGTGAAAATTGATTTTGGAGAGGTCATCAAGGCCGGTAAAAGTGGAAAACCGGTGTTCTTAACCCTGTTTATCAATTGGGCCATCAAGCCATTTACTATGTATGGAATCTCGATTTTTTTTCTCGGCACCATGTTTTACAATTTCATTGGGCCAGATGCGGTGGACCTGGTCAAGATGCCCTTTGGACTGGACCTAACGATAGGGGAGACTCACGGTGCCGGAATCGTGGTGATGATGACTGATGGTGTCAAAATGCTTCAAGTGCCGCTGTGGCGTAGCTATCTGGCAGGTTGTATCTTGCTTGGAATCGCACCGTGTACAGCGATGGTTCTGGTATGGGGTTATCTAACGCGGGGTAACGATGGACTCACCTTGGTGATGGTGGCAATCAATTCTCTGACTATGCTATTGCTCTATGGGGTTCTGGGTGGGTTTCTGCTGGGCGTTGGCCGTCTGCCGGTCCCTTGGCAGGCATTGCTGCTTTCCATCGCTATCTATGTGGCCCTGCCGCTGGTGGCTGGCTATCTATCTCGAAAATGGATAATATCCACAAAGGGGGAAACATGGTTCAAAGAGAAATTCTTACACGTTCTTACCCCTATAACCATCATTGCGCTACTAATTACATTAATACTGCTGTTTTCTTTCAAAGGCGAGGTAATTATTAGTAACCCGCTGACCATAGTCTGGATTGCGATTCCGCTCTTTATTCAGACCATGCTGATTTTTTGGGTAGGATATTTTTTAGCTTGTATGCTGAAACTACGTTATGAGGATGCTGCTCCAGCAGCGATGATTGGCGCTTCAAACCATTTTGAGGTGGCGATTGCTACGTCTACCATGCTTTTTGGCATTTCTTCTGGCGCAGCCCTGGCTACCGTTGTAGGAGTCTTGATCGAAGTTCCTGTAATGTTAATGCTGGTCAGAATATGTTTGAGAACGCGCCAATGGTTTCCAGAAAAAACAACAATCATTTCGAGCACCGGACCTGTAAGATAAATGAATAAGTCCCAAAGATATAATGCCTTACGAAAAATGGTCCCTCCGGATTATATGTCGGTCTGGTCCCGGGTCATGTCGCAGATAATTCACGCTATGGACTGGTCGCTATCCGGCGTGGTCGCTTAGGAACGGTACGGTTCGGATAAATGCGTGGCTGCGGTTTTGTGGAGTCTGGAAAACATTGATTTTGACATTGATTTACCGGCTTACATCGACAGTACCATTGGTAAAACCGCTGCAGACTGTCGGAAACTGGAAAAAACTCAATCAGGCCGTTTGACTCCACAATTCAGTCCTCCTCAATCAAAACTTTTGCTTGTTTCGTTAACCGGGATTATGATAAACAGCTCGGTCTCGGAGGAGGCAACAAAGATCGGCAATCTGAATTCATGGCTGAAAAGGAGAAATCCATGGCGAGATCCGCAGAAGTCAACACCTTGGAGAAAACAGACATTTTTCTGCTGGCCGGATTCCTCGGGTCGGGAAAGACAACCCTTCTCAACCGTATTCTTTCATGGGAAGCTGATCTTTCCGATACCATCGTCCTGGTAAACGAATTCGGTAAAATTGGCATCGATGGCACGATTATCAGGAGCAAAAATGGTGGCCGCGATGTCATCGAGTTGACCAGCGGATGCATCTGTTGCACCCTGACGGATGAGCTCGTTGACACACTTATAGACATTTGGCAACGCTTCAGGCCCAAACGGATCCTGCTCGAGGCGACCGGTGTTGCTGAGCCGGAATCAATAACGAAAATAATCGGGTCGGATAGCCTGCGGGATCGCATGAGAATAGAAAAAATAATTACGGTTCTGGGTATTCGCTATTGGCTCGGTCGGGAAGCATTCGGCCCCTTTTTCATGGGCCAGGTTGAGCAGGCGGACCTGATCCTGTTGAATAAGATCGATACCGTTTCCAAGGATCGACTTCAAAAAGCCGTCACCGATTTGAAGGCAACCGTCACTGGATGTCCGGTTATTCCGACGCTCCACTGCGAGGTGGACCCGGAAGTCTTTTGGAACCGGCCGGTACGCTTGCGATTAGGGAATTTCTACACCTCTATGCCGACTTCGGCCGTATGTTCTGACAATGGCGGATCCCGCACTCAGGCCCGGATTACCTATGATACGTTCGATTTCGTTTCGGAAAAAACTCTCGATGAAGACCTTTTCGATGACTTTCTGAAAAACCTACCCTGGCAGCTTTTCCGGATCAAGGGACCGGTCCGGTTTGCCGACCGGACCGTTTTGCTAAATTATGTCGCAGGTCAGGCCGACTGGCAAAAATGGAAAGCGCCAGGCTCCACCCGCCTGGCATTTATCGGTTGGGAAATCAATACAGTGGAATTACGGAAAAAACTGAAGGAGTGTGTTGCCGGATAGATCGAGGCGCTCTTACTGAATTGGAAATACAATTCGAATGCTAAACACTTTTAATTCTTTGCCGCATTCGTCGGCAGGCATCTTCAATATGCAACTTGAGGACCTGCTCGCAATCCGGAGATCGGGTTTTTAAAAGTTTCAGAATTTTCACGTGCTCATTTAGAGATTTTCTACAAAAGGAATTGGTTTCCCCCAAAATTGATTGAGCGATGCGCATCGTATTGCGGATACTTCTAAAAAAGGAATATATCCGCCGGTTCTGGCTTTTTTTAATATAGTAGTCATGAAAATCGAGTGACAGTGCAAAATAATTGGGGATATCCTTGCTTATAAGTGCACTTTTCATCCGCTTGAGGATACCTTCCATCTCCTCGAAATGCTGTTCGGTTGCAATCTGTATAAATTTTCGCACGCAATACACCTCGATAAGTAACCGCAATTCGCAGATTTCTTCGATGTCGTGATGGTCGATCAACGGAACGATGACACCTTTGTTGGGACGAAATTCGACCAACCCCTCGGCTTCCAGTCTGCGAAGCGATTCTCTGACCGGCGTTCGACTGACGGAAAACAACGACGCAATATCGGTTTCTTTCAGCTTTTCACCTGGTTGGTATTTTCTTTCAAAAATCGCTTTACGGATAAAATCGGCAATTTGATCGACTGTGGTTTTTATTTGCATGCCTATCCCCTTTAGATTCCTAATCGTGATTATTGCAAAAGTTGTCAAGAACGCCCAAATCCTCGTGGGTATCATTTGCGGTCTGACTCCGGGGCGGTCCGATGTTCAGTCAAACCCTTATTCCTTCTACCGGATCAGCGATACCTTTTGAACGAAAGTCTGTCATTTGAACGAAAGTCTGCCATCCGGCGAAAATCGCTGATGCTGAAAAAATACCAAAACAAGTCTTGACAGGCCGAGCGGGTTATATATAACATGTATACATAATAATGTATACAAAAAATATTGGGATCGGCAAAATTGCTATAGATCTAGTCGGATGTATGGGATCCTATCCCCATAATTACTAACGAATTCTATAAACGCAGAAAACCGACCCTTTTTTCAAAAAGGGAAATTGCCCTTTTGTGAATGAACCATTACCGATGCTAAAAGCCATTCAATTTCGACTTGCGATAAAATCAACTTTTAACTCCGATGAATATCACCCCGGAGAACCTTATTTCTATCACCTGCAACAAGCGCCGTACTCACACCGACATTCCTGCCATCAGTCCTGGAAAACTGGTTACCGATTTCCTCTTTACGACCAATGTAACCAGTCGTCGGTGAAAGGGAAAATAAGTGCAACATGTTGGGAAGATACTGGAAATAGTAAAGTCCACATTAAAATTCAAAACAAAAAAAAAGAAAAGAGGTTGTTCCATGCTGGGAATTGAAGGACTGACAACAACAAGTCTCGCAATCATGATGCTCGCGATGTTTATCATCGCCATGATTTTTTCCACTTTGGGGCGCGGAGGCGGAGAATTTTACCTTCCGGTTCTAATTACGTTTCTGGCGGTACCCTATTTCGACATCGCAACCGTTAGCCTGTTTGCCATTTTTTGCCAGGCCGCAGCGATGCTGTTGATTTACGGACACAAGCATAAATTGGTTGACTGGCCGTTGGCCTTTTCCCTGGCCAGCATCGTGGGAACGTTCGCTTTTATCGGCGGCTACGTTTCGTTTGGCATTAATCCTAAGTATCTCAAGGGTACATTTGCGGTACTGCTTCTAATATCTGCCTATTTCATGTGGAAAGGCAAAGGGGTTCCCGGAAAACCCGGTAAGTTCGGCGTCTGGCATCGGACAATGACAACCCCAGAGGGGCAGTTGGAATATGACATGAATTTTATGCTGGTTATCATACCGACCGCCGTTATTGCCTTTATCGCCGGCGCTGTCGGCATATCCGGGTGTGGAATGATTATTCCGGTCTGTATTATTTTGGGGGCCGTACCGATCCGTATCGCCATCGGTTCCAATTCATTGCTTCTTTTAACCTCCACCGGGACATCTTTTCTGGGCCACGCAGTCAGGGGACATACGCCCTGGTCGCTGGCCATTACACTGGCCCTGGTAACCATGTGCGGTGGCTTGATTGGAGCCAGGATGCACGTTGAAATAAAGGAAAAATACATAAAACGGGCGTTTATCGTTATCCTGATCGTTGCATCCTTCTGGATGTTATACAAGATCTACGCAAAATAATCAGTCAACAGAAAGGAGATTTTCATTATGGAAAGGTTGACCAAAAAGGAAAGAGTCCAACGGGTGTTCGACCTCAAAGAGCCGGATTGCGTTCCCGTATTTCCCAGGAATCAGGCCCAGATGGTTTACGGGATGGGCTGGAATTTGACCGACATAACCGGGCAGGATTGGTACAACGCGGAAAAATCGGCCCTGGCGTCCCTGTGGTGCGTGGAACACATCGATTATGACGTGGTGTACGGCTGTTATTACGACATGGGTTTCGGTGTTCCTCTGCTGGGAGGAGAACTCAATATCCCGGAAAAACATGGCATGAGCGTTCAGTGCGTAAAACACCCGGTCGAAAGCAAGGAAGACTGGAATCAGGTCAAAAAGAAATTGCCGCTCGATCCGCTGAAGGATCCACGCATGAAAGGGGCACTCAAATCGATCGGATACGTATCCTCGGCGATCGGGAGCCATACTCCGGTAACGCCGTTTTATTATACGGGGATTTGCGCGGCCAATTTATTGTTCATGGATGTTTCCAGCCTGAGCGAACTCGTCATGGAGGAACCGGAATGGATCGATGAAATGTGTCGCTGCGCCTCGGATTTTGCGATGGACTGGGTGCGGGCCCAGTACGAGGCCGGAGCAGATAGCTGGCTTTATCTATGTGACTTTTGGGGGGTGGAATTGATGTCGCCCGCTATGGCCGAGCGATTTGTTTCTCCCTATGTCGTTGAGATGAGTAAAATGGTCGAAAAAGAGTTTGGCCAACGGACCTTTTATCATGTGCACGGAAACTTGACCCGGCCCAAAACCCAGGCATGGATTGAGAAATTGACAAAGGACGCAAACCTGATCGGTCTCCATCTGGACAAATCTCATTCTCCAGAGTGGGTCAAAGAGATGGTGAACGGGAAAATGGGTGTTGCCGGCGGACTCCCCTTCAGAGGAGGATTTCTGGACAAGGGACCAGTGGAAAAGATACGGGAAGAATGCAAACGGGTGCTCGATATCGGTGCTCCGGGAGGTGGTGTCATCTTTGTTCCAACAGGCCAAGTTCTCCCTTCGACCTCCAATGAGAATTTCAGGGAATGGGTATCAATGGCCCACGAGTATGGCAAGTACCCGTTCAGTCCGCAAGAGATATAAATGTATTCCAGCCTCACCTCGAGTACAGAGAAGCGGTCAAATGTCCCCTCCTCGGGTGTACCGAGTTTACTTTTATGAGAATCATGAGGCTGGAATCCGCTTCTCCAATTCAATTTGGTCTTCGATCCAACAGTAACCGTCAAAGAATTCAAGTTAATTATTGTCAAAATCCAAGTAGCCTGGAGAATATTATGCTGGAAAAAATACAGGTGTTTACCAGAGGTTGTGCTCGTTCGATCATCGTTGAGAAAAATCTCCGCAAGGCCGCAGAAAAAATGGCCCTGGATATCGAAATCGAAGCCAGCGCCGATCCCGCAGTCGCAAAAAAAGAAGATATCACGGCTTTTCCGTCAGTGAAAATCAATGGGGAACTTCGAGTTGACGGCGATTTTACAAATGTCGCCGAGTTTCAGGAAATATTGTCCGAGTATTTGTAATAACTAAGTTACAACCTACCAAAGGCCAGATCATTTTTGTTACATGTATCTCGAGCCCGCGCTAATAAAGATCCTATAAGAAATGAGCCCTGAGAAATTCGACGAATAGGATATAATCCCCTGAAACAAAAGATACTTAGACAGTGAAAAATTAACCAATTAAGTTAAATCGGAAGTAGCAGAGGTAAGACCAAGCGGATGATATAAAAATCCAGCCTGGTTGTCCAAAAGGATCCATATGAACAGGATGAAAAAAACGTTTTTTTGGATAACATAATCCGTGTTGGTCTATTGGGACGTTAATTCGGATAGAAAGGAGGTGGTTAAACGTTTTATTTTTTTATGCAGGGTGAAGACGGAATTTTATACGCTAACGATGTGTCACAGTGAGTTTTCTCTGACACAAAATGTTTCGCCTGCTTTTGCAGATGAAACGAATAAACACAAGGTAACCTCCATGGTTGTTCCATAAGCCTTAAATTTGACTTTCCTATCTCCTAAATCGAACATGGAAGCGAGTAGCAATCAGAGTTATAACTATTTAAATTAAAGGAATTAATCGAATTTCAGCCGGCATCGAAAAGAATCGTGATCTGGCTGTCGAGATGGAATCTATTTCACTTGGTATGGGTTTTGCAAGTTTTAGTAACTATAACACTATACAATAAATGAACGCCATATATTTAAATCGAAGTTAAGGAGCTTAACTATGAACAAGAAGGAGCGTTTTCAGGCGGTACGAGAGATGAGGGCACCAGATTGCATGCCGGTGTGGCCGCGGGTGATGTCACAGATGCTGTATAGTAATGGATATATATTGCCGGAGGTAACGGGGC
>Ga0316198_10000033_pt1 | contig 51210 bp, 36 predicted proteins | sample OudBieAanoxic_MG_FD_204935 | JGI IMG/M metagenome (GOLD analysis project Ga0316198, IMG submission 204935) | Coastal sediment microbial communities from Oude Bieten Haven, Netherlands - site A anoxic | ecosystem: Environmental > Aquatic > Marine > Coastal > Sediment | place: Netherlands... | reverse complement strand
TTACTACTTGTAATCGGGCTTTGTTCTTCATTGTTCGACTCAGCTCGATCATATAAGATTCAACATTATCCAGATGTTCAAAAAAATGGTATGAATAGACGGCGGATACTGAACTTGAGGGAAATCGCCGCAACGCGACCAGAGCATCGCCCACAATATCCACTCCTGGATAATCTCGTAAATCAATACCGATGGCCTCCGCGTGTCGTTTGCGACGGCCACATCCCAGCTCAATTATGATTTCTTCCGAATCGTCGATACAGTCAAAAACTCCTTTTCTATCAATTATTTTCATAACTGGTTTGAAAAAACGGAGGGCAAAATCCTTTTTAAGAAATTTTTCTCATCTCTGCTTAATAACAATAACCAGCCAATGGCGAGATGAAAGAAAAGTACGGTTGTTAGAAACCCAAGCTTGAGTGATAAGGAAATATTAAAAAACATAGCTGACATCAGCATACTAAACGAAATGAACGGATATATAATCCAATGCATCGAGCTTGCTGGTTCTGACAGATTTAGCAGCCGACGTGCCACTAGGTACATCACCGTCGAATCAACCATTGCACGAATCATCCAAGCAAATGCTGCTCCCTTAACCCCAAAACCTCGAATCATCAGCCACAAAAAAACCAAATAAAAGGGTAATTCGACGAAATGTAGTTTCGCAGTGATATCCGGACGACCCGCGCCTTGAATTAATGAATAAGGTACCTGTCCTAAACTGGTGAAAAAAATAGCCACAGCCATCAATTGCATGATCATTGTGCTTTGACGTGCAAATTCCGTTCCCAGCCAGAAGGTCAAACCTTCTCCGGCGAGAGCTACTATTACCATGACAATCGGAAACATCACCAGATAAATATATTTAATTCCTTTGGAAAACAAAGTAGTCGTTTGGTTACGATGGCTTTCAAATGTGCCGGAAAACGCGGGAAACAGGACACCCATCAACGATCCTGAAATCAACAGCAGTTTGGTGATCACTTCGCCGGGGGTCGCATAGTAAGCCACTGCCGCCACTGAAATCATGGTACCTATAAAAAAGCGATCCAAATACATCATCAATGGACTAATTATATTGGTAACCGTCATCCAACCGCCAAATTTAAAAAGGTACCCGACCGTGGATGAATTAAAAGTCACTTTTTTTCGTAAGCCCGGTATCGTTCTAAGACAAAAAATTAATTGGACGATCATGGCGATCAGTCGGCCAGCCATCAAAACGACGAATAACGGCACCAAACTAATCGAAAAAGGCATGACCAGCAAGGGGGCAATAAAAGTAAATAGGCCCATGGGAATACGGACGGCATTGGTCAAGTCAAAGCGTTGATATGCTTCCAGGATGCCGCGGAATCCAACACTGATGATGATGATCGGGACAAATAGGGCTAGCAAAAAAAATGCCGTCTCCGTTTCTTGCGATAATTGGGAAGGGATCTTCAGCAAATTGCCCGACATCCAGGGGAGTATGACGCAGGCGGCGGCAGCTACGATAATGCCGATGATACCCATAACCAAGATAGCAGTCCAGATAAGCGACGGGATGTCGCTGTTGAGTCTCAATCCAAGCTTCTCCGCAACAAGCTTGGTAAGCGCCCGGCCCAGACCCAAATCGAAAAGACCCAGATAACCTATCAATACCCAGGCTAGCGTCAAAATGCCGAAACGGTCCGTTCCTAACCCACTGATAATTATCGGAATCGTAAAAATAGCGGCGATTAATGGAATACCGTAACCGAAAAGATTAAAAAAAGTGTTCCGAACGAGTCTTTTTCCGTCGGCCAGTTCACTTAACGGTAGGGGATCATTCGATTCGATCAAGTAGGACTCGATGCATATGTTAATTCAATCTCCTCGGGCACGGGTTGGGTCATCAGATCAACGTATAGCGCTGAGATATCTTTGACCAATCGTTCCTGAGAGTATGTATTGATGACGAAGTTGCGGGCAATAGCCATTTGTTCGGCGATTTCCCTATCCGGGGTATCTATAAGGGATTCCATGCCCATGGCAAAACCCTCGACATCGTTTATCCGGCAAAGAATTCCTCTTTCACAGATCTGTAAGTGCCCATCAAATCTGGCTGCTTTCACTTGGCCCAGTAAATCCCTCACTCCACCCGCATCGGTAGCCAGTACCGGCACGCCCGTTGCCATGGCCTCGATGATTGATACCGGCGTCCCCTCATTTTTGGACGTTACGGCAAGAATATCGAGATCAGCATATACCATGGATATATTTCGGATCCATCCACAAAATACGACGTGCTGCTCGATACCTATCTGGCGACAATACGATTCGAGCGTCTGCCTGAGCTCACCATCCCCGACAATTACGAATTTTACTTTTAAATTGGGATTCCGGAATAAAATAATTCGGGCGGCGTTTAAAAACATACGATGGTTTTTAATTGGAACCAGTCTCCCGACAATCCCGATTAAACGTGTTTGTTTATCCACGCCGATCTCCTGCCCAAATTTTCCCCTAAAATGACCGGCATTTATAAATGGCAGCAAGTTAAAACCGAGCCGGATGGTTCGAATCTTATGCTCCGGTGCGATAATGTACTTATTCACTAGATCTGATTTCTGGCTGTCGCTGATGGCAACGATAATATTGGTAAACCTCGCGATGATACGTTCAATTATGATAAACATTTGAGAACTAACCGGATCAAAATATCCCTCAAACACATTGCCGTGAAAAGTATGTACCAGTTTAACATGACGTCTGAATATAAGATTATAGATAATAACGGCAAATCGAGCACTAAACCCTGCTTTGGCCGTATGGGTATGCACAATGTCCGGCGTTTTCTGTTTTAGTACCGAAAAAATGCGAAAAAAAGCTTGAATATCCATAATCAAGCTGATGTCCCTCTGGAGTTCAGTTATTCGTATTGGTTTGGGATCATTTGGCTCAAAAAGATAATTCATGTCACCTTCCAAAGGAGAAATCTGACCGGTGACCAATGTTGATTTGAATTTATTGGGGTCAAGTTCTTTTGTGAGCAGATGAACATGAATTGCAGGGCCACCGATGTTTAATCGGGCAATCATTCGTAATACCGATATGGGTCGGTTAATTCTTTGGGTAACAACCGCCCTTTTCCAAATTGTTCTGCGTTTTTCCCGTCGTTCCCCCAGAACTAAATTCATCTTGCTGAAGATTGTTACAACACAGAACCGAAGAAAAAGGCCAAAAATTATTATTGGTTTTAAAAACTGCAGGGATCCGTGGTAGTATTTGTTAAACAAAAGGTAAACACTCTTGTGAAATTCATATATCGAGCGGACCAATAACTTACTACTACTTTTTCCAACATAGTGAAAGACGGTCGCACGTGGAAAGTACACAACCTTCCATCCCATGTTTCGCATGCGTCGGCACCAGTCGGCATCTTCCCAATACATGAAAAAACGCTCATCGAACAAGCCTGTATGCTCGATTGCTTTTCGATTTACAATCATACACGCACCGGACACCCAATCAACTTCCATGGGTGTTTGGCCGTCACTTTGGTGCGCCAGCAAGTTGGCTTGGGTGATACGATTATTAGGAAACAAACGGCTAAAGAATGACTGTCGTCCAAATAACGCCGTCAGGGGCGTTGGAAATGACCTGGCAGATCCCTGAATTGTTCCGTCACCATCAAAGATCCTGGGGCCGATAATACCAATCTCAGAGTTTGATTCAAAATAATGGACGGCTTTATCAAACAACCCTTGATCTACTTTAGAATCCGGGTTAATGAGTACGATATAGGGGCTATTCCCTTTTCTAATTGCCTGATTTGCTGCGGCGCCAAAACCAATGTTATAGTGATTGATGTTGACATTTACCTCTGAAAAATATTGATTAATGCGATTGACGCCATCCGTGGAGGCATTGTCTTCTACAAATATATTGGCCCACTTCCCATTTAATGAACGATATATCGAATCAATACATTCAAGTAAATAATCGGTACTATTGTAATTCACAATAACTATATCAATGGAGGGGATCATATCAAAAAATCAATCCTCTTACCTATTTTTTCTGTCTCAGACGTCGTATATATCGCGAAAAAAATAACTCCGGTTCTAGTAGTTTCCAAATATAGTTGCTATTTACTTTTCGATACATTTGTACTTCTTTTCTCTTAATAATTGATTTCTTTAAACCTTTCAAGGCATCTTTTTTTGCTTTCAGATATATTCTTCCATGTCCAATCAGAATAAAAAAAAAGAATGCGAAAATAATATAAAGTAAGTGCAGGGCAATTGTTCGAAGAATCAATTTCTCCGGCATATTTTTGATATAGGTCCACTCCAGGTTCCGGTGTCCGTAATAAACGGACTTTGCCGAGTCATATCCGATACTCTTAGTAGCCATGTGACATACAACCGCATCCGGAACATATAGGCAGCGATATCCTCTCAATTGTGCTCGAAAACTTAGATCGACATCTTCATATAAAAGAAAAAAATCTTCATCAAACAGTCCTATTTCAGCCAACATGGCTTTTCGATATAGAGCCGCTCCGGCGCAAGCGCCAAAAATCCATGCCGGCTTATTGTATTGTGTGGCACCCTCACCCCTACCCCGCAAAATTCCCGCTCCTGCGATGGAATAACCGTCACCGGCTCGATCAATGATTGCTGGATTGTCTGCATAGACCATTTTAGAAGCAGCTAACCCGGCTTTGGGATTATTTTCCAGAGCTGAAACAAGATTTTCCAGCCAATCCGGTTCCGCATAGGCGTCGTTATTGATCAGCGCTATATATTTTGAACGGCTGTTTTGAATGGCAATGTTATTAGCCCTGGCAAAGCCAAGATTTCGTTTCAGAGAAACCAAATTTACTTCTGGGTAGGTTGAGGAAACAAAGGTAACGGAATCATCTGTTGATCCATTATCCACGATAATGATATCAAATTGACGAAAAGTCTGTTTTTGAATCCGATCTATGCAGTCCGCCAACAGGGGGCGGCTGTTCCAGTTTACAATGATGACCGTAACCAGTGCTTTACCCTCATTGCAAAATCCTTTGACAAAATACTCAGCGTTCATTCCTACCGTTTCGCCCTAAGACCGTATCAGTTGATAAACCGGTTATATTTCTTAAATACTCTATGTTTATTGTCCCACTCGGGGATTGGGAGAAAAACCCCCGCCTTTAGGCGAAGACTTTAGTTTTTTTGTGATTCATTTGGCAGCAGGCCAGTTATATGCCCTTCTTTTACTTTGAATTTCTACAAATAAAACAAACATGCCAGCACAGTACTTCGTTTAATATGGGTATTTTGGCCATGTTAAATTTCATAAAAAATCTTGGCCAAACCAAATCGATTACAAAACCACATTCGTTTAATAATTTTCTAACGGAGCGAATCGTTCTTATGAAAAGACCTCTTCCTTCTCCCCAGCAATTACTATATTTAGTAACATCATCCGGTATATTTCTAAAAATTTTTTTCGATAATTTAATGGCCGATTTTTCACCAATTAAATGAAACGGGGAGAAATAGTGCCCCCCATAAGGTGAATAAAATGGTGGAAAACTGATATATAGGTAGCCATTTCCTTTCATCACTCGTTTTATTTCTCGTAGCATGTGTATTGGGCGCTCAATATGCTCAATCAAAGATGAACAAAAAATGAAATCAAAAATGTTATCATTAAATGGATATTTTTTGCTGGCATCAAAAATAATATAATCTATATATGGATGTTGATTATAATTAGGAAAACGATAAATATCACTTGAGACAAAATTTTTACACGATCTATATAAAGTAGTTGAATACCCCCCTACACCTGCAGCCAGTTCCAGTACCTTAAAATTATTTATAGGTATTTTTTGATATTTTATTTCTTTTATTATTTCTAACGCCTGAAACTCTTGAAATCGACTGTAATTTGAATAATCTTTGACCTCAAAACCAACCTGGCGTTTAATTGCGAGTTTTATAAATCTCAACCAATCCATTTAATTCTCCAAAACGATCATTTTTAAACAATAGCAAATTTGCATCTGTTTATTTCCAATATCAAATCTTAGGTTATCATAATAATTGATTTTATTTGGGGTGACGACAAAAAAATAAAATAGGTAGCCAATAGGATTCCAAATAGCAAAAAGGCATACGAGTAATATACAATTCGATGTAAATGACCAAAACAAGAATGTGCAAATACGACCATTAAAGGGTATACAGGAAATGCATAACGTCCTTGCAATGCTGCACTTAGCACACCGGTAAACAAGTAGATCCGTCGGTTCACAAAATAGAATATGACAAAAAAGTACATCAACGAAATAAGGCCCAGCAATAAAATACTTTTCCTTTTCTTTCTGATTCCAAAAGCGGTACTAATAATAAAAAGTATACTGATAAGGTTAATTAGGATATAGCTCAAGGCATTAGGATTTAGGTAACTTTTATGCCCCATTATTCCAAAAATGCGTTTAAAAAGCCCTGGATACCATGCTTTTAAATAGGCAAGTAAGTTAATTCTTTCGTTCTTGGCTTTTAACACCTTGAGATGATAGTACATTTTAAAAGTTGTATTCTTTTCTCTGCATTTCTCGTAGGAAAACATTTGTTCGCAGCCTGGTTTAATTGAATTATACTGGATGATTTTATTCAGCAGATCGGCCGTGGCTGGAAATGCCACAATCCCAAGTATAACCGGAAAGAGATATCCTTTTTTAAGTTTAATGATCTGCAGTATTTCACGGTTCATGTCCCTAAATGATTTGGTATACAAAATAGCGTAAGATGCTAAAACTGTTGCTATAAAGGCACAAAGAGACAATTGCACAAAGGGCGCTATAGCACATATCAGCATGATATATTTTATGTTTTTTACTTTGCGATATATATGAAACGATAAAATATTATAGGTAAAACATATTGCAAGCAAATTGATGAGAACATCTCTAGATATATTACTATGTAAAAAAGGAAACATTATCGAAATTGAAAGCCAAAGCAAGGCTATTGGGTATATATAGTCGACCTGTAAGATTTCGCATATCTTTTTTAGCACATACACTTGTAGGCAGGTTAAGATCACTGATATTATTCTTACAACCAACAATAGATTGGCTTTCGCAGCTGATAATTTCTTTTTTGACAAGAAAGGAGGAGTGATCCAATAGGTTTCATTAATCGAATTGGATGATAATATCGCTAACGATTTATATAAGAAATGTAGAAAGTAATGATATCCGTAACCGGTAGAATAGAAATGTACATGTTTTATTGGGAAATCTTGTGTTGCCGGTCCTATCAAATTGATTTTCGGAATTCCATGTATTGCAAAATTTAAATGATCTAGGCCATCTGGACTAACACCTGGTTTAGAATAGAGTAAAAAAAAAACCAAAATTGATACAAATATTAAAGCAGTAAAAATTGTTAAGTACTTAAGCTTCAAGTTGTCAGCTCTCTTGATGCTCATTTACCACCTCGATAAGGTATGACTAGTGGAAAGAACTTATATATGACGAAAAAGATTCCCGAAGACTTTCAGCATGGATGGGGGATGACATAAGATATTTGAATAGGCCTGGTTCGCCAATGGGCACCAGCATTTTTTATCCTTAATATAAGTACGTACTTGTTTTGCTTTCTTCGAGTGCCATATAGATTTAAATTCATATCCATTCTGGCGTAAATTGCCCATGGGCTGTTTATATCCCAAGACGCAACAAGGCCATAGCTCACCGTTATAATTGAGATGCACATTCGATATTCCACCAAAACATGGGATGGTTTGGGTTTCTTGCTTCATGATGTCCCCGACAAGATCATAATAGACGAGACGAAAAGATTCAGTTATACGAGCCAGCCTTTTCTTCTTGTGTATGTTTTTTGATATTTTTCTCTTAAATCTCTCCATTAATTGTTCGTATATATCCCAGCCGGGAGTAATCGGGTCACCGATATTAAAGAACTCTTCTCGTTGCTCCGCAATTTCATTGCGATAACTTTCAACGCCCAATTCATGAACAAAATCCTCAATTTCACTTAGGTGATTGATGTTAAAATTTGAAACAACGGTACCCAACTCCAGGTGAAAACGAGGATGCTTTTTTTCAATCGATTTTAATATCTTGATCGTATTTATTAGTTTATTAAAATTCCCTTTTACTCCCCGGATCGAGTCATGAATGGAACCAATACCATCAATGGAAGGTTTTATGGTTAATGGGACGTTGGGGGCCTGTTTGCCCATAATGGTCAAAATTCTAGGTACGGCCCTTTTAATTTTTTTGGTGGCGATGGCATTTGTGGGGATGTGAACCATTCTGGGGGATAAATGGATAATGGCAAGCTCTATAATTTCCGGAAGATCTGCACGTAAGAAGGGCTCCCCGCCACTCACGTTAAAAAAATACACGTGCCCGATGGATTGAAAAATCTTTTCAATTTCATCCAGACGCAAATCATTTTTCGCTCTCTCTGGATTTTCCCGGTACAGTTTCCCAATCTGACAGGTTTTACACAACGATTGACATGCCGCCGTAACGGAAAATGTCAAGGTAATGGGATTGCCCACCTTGACGGATGTTAAGCGACTGAAATTGTATCCGATCGTTTTAGGAAAAATATCGAAAGCATAATCACGAAAATTCATCTAACGTTCAATTTTGTTTTATCATCAATATCATTGCACCGGTGAGCCACCATGGACGTTATCTTTTTTTTTCCCGTATAGACAGGTGTCATCATTTGTCTTTCAGCCGGATGGTATTCGCTTTTCCCTGTCGGCGAAAATGGATGGTTGCCTGATTAATATCCGTGACAAAATCGGGGAGATCGGAAATAATGGCAGCCATGTCGGTTCCCGCTGATTTGGCCATTGGATCCGATAAATGACCCAACGGTTTGTCCGCTACTCGTTCCGGGCCCCAGTTTGTACCAGTCCAATTCCTAAAAAAGGTTGAATACTTATTGCCGTCATAACCACTCCAAGTCACTTGGGGCATACCCGTGCTTGTCAGGCTTAATTGGGGTAAAATATCCGGCCAATGGTCGTCCGTATTTACTCTTAAAGGCGATGTCCAATGACCATTTTTCCAACGAGAAAAAAAGATTTCGTCATCGGTCTGATCCGTTCCCGACCAGACCAGCCAGGCATCCCCATTACCATCGACAATAGCGGAGGGCGCCATATCAGATGTGGTGTGGGTCTCAATGGTCTTTAATAAATCCCATTTACCGTTTTGATAATGTCTAAATCGTAATTTCCCGCCCAGGTCATTTAATTCCGTCCAGATAACCCACATTTCACCCTTTGTATTAGATGCCAATGTCGGTAATATTTCAGGTTTATCGGAAAACGATAGCCGTTTTGGCTCCGACCATTTTTGATGAATGCGTTGAGAGAAATAAATATTTGAACCACGCTTTTCCATTTCTCCCCAGGCTAATATGGCATCACCCGTTTGGCCGTGGGTCGGTTGACATATCATGGCCGAACAAACGAGAGAAAACATTAAATAGCCTGTTTTTTTTTGTATATAACCGAAACATTTTTTCATTATATGATCAACCATAGCCATATTTCCAAATTTTCCCAATTACCTTGTGAATTCATCCTTTCGCGAGCCCTGAACGAGATCGGCCAAGATAGATAGCGTCAGCCAAGAAATCTATATCTTCTCTTTTCAGTTCCCCTAACACGCGAAGAACACCAATATAAATACAAAATGTTAAAAAATAGCATAATAATAGAAAAAATCCTGAGGGTTTTACAAAAATAAACTGGATGCAGCCAACGGAAGAGGCAATAAGCATGTTTAAAACAGTCCTAATACGTATAAGGACAGCATATCGCTTATATATCGTTATTGCGGCAAGAATCATTCCCATGATGAATGAACACGTCGAGGCAACCGCGGCGCCTTCGATTCCGAATTTAAGGATAAAAATTTGCAGTAAAATGATATTCACCGGAATCATAACCGCGAATATCATTGCAGGCCTTCCCGGGTGGCCATAACCTTGAATAATGGCAACCATGGCATTCGTAATACCCCAACATGAAGCCCCGAAAAAAAGAATACTTAAGGATGTGGCGCCGAAAGAATATTTCTGACCATAAATATGAACTAATATTTGTTCGGCCGTTATACTTAGCAGCATGCAGGTAGGAACCAGAATAATCAAAATATATCTTAATGAACCCTCTATGTATCTGCGAACCATAGTCAAATCATTTATTGCTACCGCTCTGGAAATAGAAGGAAGAAGAACGATTCCAAAGGGAAACATAGCAAAGGAAATGAGCCTGGATATCGTTTGAGCGGCTGTGTAATAACCGGTTTTTGCCGGATCATCCAATAGCGCTTTTACAAAAAATAGATCAAGGTATGCTAAGATTGATATGCATATAAAGTATGATAAAACCGGCAAGGTAAACTGTAGTATCTTTTTTTGTTCGAATTTTTCAGTAAAAGGCGCATGTCGTCCTAATAACACGGCAAATAAAAGGGCACCCCCTAATCCAATTACCAAGCCGGTAATTGCCCCAAAAATTTCATAGCCCATGAATAATAAAACAAAAACAAAAATGACTTTTAATATTGAATGCGCAACTGTAACAATAGCGGTCCGACCAAACTGCTTGCAACCATCAAAATATCCGACATAGACATACAAAATTCCCGCGACGGGAACGATACAAGCCGAATAGCGAATGAATATTTTCAAATTTTTATCATTAAGCCATATACCCAGAGGCTCTGAAAAAATAAAAAGCACGATGGCGATAATAGCACAAATATATAGTTGGACTTTTAATCCAGCGACCCGGATATCGCCGGCTTGATCGGGTGTGTTGGCCGTATATTTTGTCACAGCCCTTTTTACGCCCCCACCCAATACGATGTAGCTGGTAGATATAATGGCATAAATAATGCCAAAGGTGCCGTACGCCATGGGGCCAAGCAATCGACCGGTAACCGAATGAACTAAAAAACTGGAGCCCATCCATATGAAACTGGAAATCATCATATAAATGAGGCCCTTACCCAATATGGGTCCCGCCGCGGCTTTTAATTTTCTTTGCAGGGGTTCCGGCAGCTACCTGATAGGGGCCGATTTCACCGGTAACAAGGGAGCATGCACCGATAACACTGCCGGTCCGAATCCTGCTTCCGGGAAGAATCGTGGCGCGAATGCCGATCCAGACATCTTCTTCGATCTCAACCGGTTTTGCTATATATTCTTGTCGATTCATCGGTATATCCTTTAATTCATATTGATGAGAGCCGGTTCCGACATAAACAAATGCGCTCATCATATGATTTTTTCCGATGATGATATCCGTATTGCGAGTCACCAAGATGGATCGAGCACCAATAGCACTATTATCACCAATGACAATCTTGCCCCCCTTGGTTCTAAGAAAAGCACTTCGCCCGATGGTGACGTTATTTCCGATAATTATCTCACCATCCTCGCCGCTTGCATTAAGTTCACAATTATCAGCAATCAGGCAATGATGTCCGATGTGGATCTTTTGAGGATGCCCGATACTGATATTTCGGCCGAAGATAACGCTATCGCCCATTCGCTTGATAATATATTTGTATAAATACTTTCTCAATGCAAAGCCGGCTGCACCGGGTAACCCGCCCACAAGCCCCGTGATCAACTCAAACTTTAGTAGAAATCCATTACCGGTGTTACCGCATACTAATTGTCGATATCTTTTTACCCAGGAATCGTTATTACTGAAAACCAAGTCCTGTAACGGACCATAACGTCTCTCTTTCTTTATCTGTGCCCTTAATGGGTCGATTAGTGAATCCCCTCCTGATGGAGCTATGGATGGCTTTTTATTATAGTCATTCGGATTTTCCATGGGATTTACCGATGCAACCAATAATGCAATGTTCTATATTTTTTGAAAAAGCCCGGCATAATTTGCCCTGAAAATATTTGTATTCAGTAAAAGCAGTTGAAATTTATATAAAAACATCAATCTAGAGTAGACAGGATACATCCGTTTAATTTTTTGGAAGCCATCTGATTCAATGGCGCTTTTTTCCGTGTTATCAAATTTACTGTTTGATGTATTTCGATCTAAATCCTTGCTGATGATCATGCGGTATATCCTTGATATAGTATTGACCCCGTAGGACCATAAGGTATGGACCTGAAGATTGGCGTTCTCCAATTTGTCAATCAGTTCTTGTTTTTCATAGCGCCGATAATGGCCATAGGCTACATCTCTTTTTCCGTAAAGACGCATGTCACCCGGGACGGTAAACAGAAAAAAACCACCTTTATTTAGATATTTGCTTATGGTCTGCAAATATCCCTGATCGTTTTCTATGTGTTCTAATACACTCGACATTATAATTAGATCGAATGTTCCTTCTATTTCGTTTAAGCTATTTTTAAGTTCAATACCCCTACCCGCAAGTCTTTTTCGGCATATTTCGAGACAAATTTCTTGTAAATCTATTCCAACTCCCTTTAAACCACGGTCTGCCAGCATCTTTAAAATTCGACCCCTCCCACAGCCGATATCTAAAAAACGAGAATTCCGAGACAAACCCGATTTAGTAATCAACTTTCCAATCAAGATATCCTTCATAATAACATGTGGTTGAGGAAATTTATCTAATTCCAGGTATTCTTGATACTGGGATTCTTGTATTGGGCTCACCATGAATTCCCTTCGCAAAAGGAAAAAAGTTTACTTCAAAACCATCTTACCTGTCGCCTTGCGTCGCTGTGCCATATACGACAGAAAAAGACGCCCACCGAGAGCTAAAATCTTCTGAAAGATAGGCTGGTCCGATAAGAACCGAAAAAATATTAGCACAACTGCTTCACGATATTCGCGCCATGTAAGTGAACGAGAATCGAATTGTCCTATATATGTCGGAACGCTGCCTCCGGACAGTTTGGTAATATTCATATAGGCACGGATAACATATCGTTTTCTATAAAGGCTGCGTCTCTGCGATCTTATTATTTTCTCTTTCTGGGTAAGGGTTAAGGCAATTTGTCCATCAGAGACTGCTTTAGAAAGAATTTTTTCGCCTGTCTCCGATCGACTGATCACTAAATTCAAGCCCGGCACATGAGACAACTCGTTAAGCCACGGATCCCCTGTTGATATATCGGAAAGTTGATTTAGTGGATCCGTACAAAAATGGCATCGGTGTTTTTCGTAGAGTGTCATCACGTAAGAAGTCCAGTCAATTTGCCCTATTTTCCTACTCTTCCCATTTTGCAAGGTCACTTTAAAGTTCCCCGGCCAGCGATCACTTCTAAATTCAATTTTTTTTACATTCTTCTCCTTTACCTTCAACAAATCAAACAAATGCCGGGTCCCACGCCAATCCATGCAATGACCACAGACAAGACCAACACGGAGAGTTATACGCCGCTTTAAATTGGGTATGAATTGTTCCGCTTTTCTGAGCGCCTGCATATGACATCCAAGCCCGACAAATGCAAACCGTTTTCCTTTTCCATGGTATATGATGTCTTGAAGACATTTTCCCATGGGAACTGTGGTATATTTTGACTGTTGCCCCTGTAAAAGCGCTTGCCCTTTCTTTGCAAGATAAATCTTTGCTGCAAGTGGAGATCCTTCCTGTTGTGGCATCATTTGGACCGCAAAAACACCATCCAGATTATTTTCGTCCAGGGCTTTTGCGAGAATTGCAGTGGTAACGCCACCAGAAGCCCCTCCCTGGCGAACATTGCTGTCTAAGGCATGACCGAGGTAAAGATTCTTATACTGCCCGATATCTTCATTGGCGTGTTCAAAACTATTTTCTGCCTGAAAAACATCATTATTTAATTGCCTGAAATCAACGGTCATTCCAGGACAAACTTGTATACACAGGCGGCATTGTCCGCAACGAGATGGTTGATCTACCCGAAATTGCAATCTGCCACTTTCAATTTCGGTAATCTTGATGTTCGATTTTGGACAAACCCCCCAGCATGTTCCGCATTCAGTGCACAGCCGCTTATCATCAACAATATCGATATTCTTATAGGGGGTAATTTTTTGTGCCATGAGAGAAATATTTATGTAAGATCTAAAAAAGATATATCATTTGAAAGAGAAAGGAAGGTCAATCAGATAAAAGTAGCAGGATCGCCCCTACATTAAATGGTGGTTTTATCAGGCTGACCAATGCGTTGAACCATGTTCGCGCAATCGCCTCGTAACCTTGCAGGTTAGGATGAACAGGATCATAATCCAATTCGTCCCAACGATCAACGACAGCGGAATAATGATCCACCAAAATGGCATTTTTTTGTTGGGCAACATCTGCAATAGCAGGATTATATAAATTGGGGATTTGACTGCTGGTATCCCTATCAGCCGGAGTAAGATTGCCTAATAAAGGCCTGGTCCCCGATGCTCGGCACTTATCAACCATTACGCCAAGGTTGAAGGCCGTCGTAGCGGCCGATATCCCTATTCCTCCATAAAACCATTGATCATTGGTTCCTTCCATAATCAGTACATAATCTGACTCCTGGATGCTTAGTACCGAATCGATTCGATTGACACCCTCTGGGGTCGTTTCACCGCCAACGCCCCAATTGTATACATAAGCTTCATGGCCGGCATCACTTAGCATTTGTTTAAGAAAAGGTTCGTAGCCACCATAACCCTCTCGCCCTCGGCCTTCTAATTCAGAGTAGGGCCTCCCGGAAGTAATGCTGTCCCCAAAACCAATAATCTGTATAATTTTATCCGCATCAGCAGGTGATACCGATGCAACAATGATGCTAACAATAAATAAACTTATTGCAATTTTATTTGATTTGTGAATTTTTTCTGCCATGTAGTTGCTATAGGTATCTCAAATAAAATGCGACGCCCTTTTAGCATAGTGCTGAACCTTGGCGCCGAAACTATTTTGATTGTTCATACAAAGCTCCAGATGGGTAATATAAAATGGCCCCTTTACTCGTCAGGGAGCAATAAATTCAAAATATTACTTATGTTGTTAGCATCTGCTTTTCCCTCAAAATCCCCACCATCAGTCTCCCGATAAGCTGCTGCAAGGGGCTCGACAGTGTTATGGTCGGCGACATTCATCTGGTCCATTCTCAACAAATATTTATTTTCAATGACATGGCCGGCGGTATAGTTATGATAGCGATTTGAAACCCACGCGAGCAGGCAGTAATAATTAACTTTTGGTGGTGCAATTGTTAAAATATAAGTGGCTATATCCCAGTCACTATGAAGGATCACAAACGGATCTGTTTTCAAGCTGGCTGCATTAAGTCTTGCACCAATGTAATCATCACCGGCCCTATAGGTCCACCATGGATACAAATTCCCATTTTGGCTGTACTCCACCCAGCCGCCCGGGGTCCCATACCGGCCTGTGAGGCCGAACGCCTGCCTGATCTGCATCGTATTTGCGTAGTTGCGATTGAAAATAATTCTTGACCTGATGTAAATCAGTGCCCCGGAGGTATCCGGATCTGATTCAATCGTGTACACCATATCGTACGATGCCGGTAAAACCAAATGACCATGAAAATCACCAGATATATGAACCACTACTTTCGTCTTACTTTGGTATTTTATTTCCATATCCGCGCCGGTTTCCCACTGAGCTGTCCAGCGCTCTGGAACAGGAAGGTTTCCTCCACCTTGTTTGAACATGATAAAATGTAGCCCATGATAAATGCTACCTTGGGAGCGATTGACAGCTATATTGGTTGTTTTATTGGGGTCAATTTTCAGGTCAAAGTATTTCGCTATCGTACCGCCATGACTCCTATCAATTAACAATTCAAATTCACCATCTTGTCTGACAAGAATATCTTCACCAGCATTTAGAACAGTGATCGGGGCTGCATCTGCAATGCTGCATGTAAATAGAACTAACAAATTAAGGATAAAGATAAAATTCATAGAAGTTCTGTTGGTCATTTTTAAATCTCCCTTTCGGTTTTTGTGAGTCATATATAATTTTAGCCGTCAGTCATTATAGCTTTATTCTATTTTTCAGTTGAAATCCCTGCCATTTTTGCCAGTCGCCCTGCATTGCGGTTTACTTCGATCCGCAAGGTAGAAATCTGTTTTTCGAGTTGGTTGCGGATTTGGCTCCGATGTTTCCAAACATGATCAATTTGATCAATCAGTGCTTTTTCGTCTTTCAATTGGTAGCCATCCATAAAATAATCCTGTTGGTTAACGATCGCACCAAAGGCCTTTATTTTTTGCTCATAACAAATGGCCAAGATTGGCGTTGCCATACCACTGGCTAAAATAAGTGAATGCATGCGGCCACCACTTATCATCTCCATCCTTCCTATCAGTCCTTTTAACAAAGCAGGGGGATAATCGTCTGCGGAAATCACCGAGATTTGGCTGTCGTTGTCCATATTCTCGATAATATCACGCGTAATCCGATCATCCAGGCCTTGGCCGGAAGCATCTTGAACGATAAATATCAGCTGGGCATCGTAACGCCGAATCAAATAGTCATAGGCTTTGGCTAGCAATTTAACGTGTTTTGTATATTTCGCTTTACCACCTGCCTGCCACATATCACGAGCGGCTTGCATATGGGCGGGAACCAGACCACGAAAGCCACGGAATGCCCCTCGAAACGCAGGCCCATAAGCCGCAACACCTACCAGCGGATGTTTAGTTGATGGAAGGCCTAATTCATCCAGCAGATGATCCACCGCGGTTTCATCCGCCGCAACCAACCCAAAAGCCGGATCCACCGTTTTAACAAGAATTGAGTCACGTACACCAATATCCGCCAAAATGCGACCGGTGGTTTCGTCCCGGTAAGTGATTAAGTCGAACCGGTTTAATACGTGTTTGGCAAGAAATTTCGCTTTGCGGCTTTCCAGCGGTCCGATTCCGGCACCATAAGCCATGATCTTTTTCCCAAAAAGAAATGCCAAGAACGGGCGAAATAAACGGTATGGCGGGGCCAATATATGCGTATCGTCCCGTAAGATTTGACCGGCGCCCCAAACATAAATATCACATTTTCTTATTGCGTTTATGATTTTACCTAAGGAAAAAAATGACTTGGCGATAGTCCCACCCGAATAGACGGCTTTCATGTCATAGCGCTTACGATCGCGATCAGGGCGGTCCGAGAAGGTGACAAGCTCAACGGGGTCGAGATATTTCCGGAATAACGGAACCATGGCCGCAAAATAGGCTTCATCGCCAGCATTGCGATTACGCTCATGGCCGCTCTCTATAAGTATCCGGGTCATTATTTTCCCCTAATCCGCTCAGCAATCCTCAAGAGAGCAGGGGAATACATCATCGCATTCATAAATTGATCACTGACCACAACAGGCGCGGCCAATTTTGCAAGAAGACCAAACCGCTTCATTTTTCTGATAAACGCCTTTTTAAGAACTTGTTTTCGTATTTTGCGGGTATACCGTAACGCCCGCCGTTTTTCCTCCACAGATAATTCAGGCGTAAAATACACAGGCTCAAACGACCAGCTGGTAACATTATTTAAATAATGCTCGGGTGTTTGAACAAAATAACTTTTTTCTTCCAGCCAATCGAAAAGCTCGGATCGCGGTGTTGGCGTAATATTATTAAAACGCACATCCATAACCGGATATTCTAAAGCCAACGCGACCGAATCTTCAATATCTTCCCAAGCCTCACCGGGTGATCCGATTAAAAAATTTAAGACGACATCATAGCCCAAATCGCAGGCCGTTTCAATTGCCTCGCGAATTTGGCTCATTTTTTCACCCTTTTTTATGTTTTTCAGGATCTTATCATTCCCACATTCGACGCCAAATCCAATATAATAGAAACCAATTTCACGCATTCTTATAAGTAAATCTCTATCAGCCCTATCGGCACGTATGCCGTTGGCATTGGTGATTTTAAGATCGTTAAAACCTCTTTTTTCGATTTCGTCACATATCGCATAAACCCGATCATACTTGAAGGTAAAGTTATCATCTACGAAATTAAATTTTCGGTAACCACGTTCATACCAATGCGCTATTTCGTCAACGACATTTCCGGCACTCCGAAAACGTAGCTGGCGACCCGCAACCATTTTCACGGAACAAAACGTACAGCGATGAGGACACCCTCTGGAACTTGCAATATCTATATCATTAAAAATGTATTTAGACAGTTCGAATTTATCGTAGCGCGGGAAGGGAATTTTATCTAGATCCTGAATAAATTTCCGGTCGCCAGTATACGTTATTTGCCCATCCGTATTACGAAAAATTAAGCCCTTTATTTCATTAAGCGGGAGGCCTTTACAAAGATCGACAATGGCCTCGTCCCCTTCAAAAGTAATAACGTAATCTATATCCGGACATAGCTCGAGCGCTTTTTCACGATAGCAAGATCCATGCGCACCTCCGATAACAACATGAATATGGGGAAAGTTTCGTTTGATTTCTCCGATGAGCTGGTGGGTTTTTAAATACATAAATGACATCATGGTAACGCCTAAAAGATCCGGGCCGAAAGCCGCTATCTTTTGTAAAACGTTCTTGGTGCTATAGTTAAAACCCATGTCAACCATATCGCACTCAATGTCGTTATGGGCTAAATTTTCAGCAATATACCCCAAGCCGACCGGTGGGTGAAAGGCACCATAAAAACTGCGGCCATAACTTGGTTTTATTAGAAAGACTCGTTTATACCTCATCAGCAAATTGCTCCTTAACTTCTCAATTAGTATTGGTCTAAACCCTCAACCTCTGGTGGACCTGGACAGGTTCTACCAATCCGGTAAGAGAAAAATTGGCCGTTTAACTAAATCTTTCCGCCCTCATGAAGCCGCCTGGCATGATTAAACGGTTAAGTTCATTTTCTTTTACGAAAAAGAAAACGAACCAAAAGAAATCGCCCATGTGACGCGACCTTTCGGGTTGCCCGGTGCTTCAAAGAATCGGGCGGTCGCTGTGGAGCTCGCTAGCGCTCAGACAGTCACAGCGCCCATTCGCCCGCTTCTGCGATGCTCGGCGCGTCACAAAGGGGAAGGTCAAACCCCCTGCGGTGGTTAGCCCCTTTGAGGGGGCTTCCTGAGGCCTTCCCGCTATGCGGGAGGAGAATCACTCATTCGTTTGTATCATACTCGGATCGACATCGCGGCCTCGAACAGAAATGGCATTTTCCGGGCAGGCCGGAATGCATGCTAAACATCTGACAGGCATGCAACGTCTGGCATCTATCCGTCGTTCGTGAATATGGATTGCATTGACGGGACATGCGGATAAACAATGCCCACACTCATTACACCGTTTTGAATGAAGAATGGGGCGAATTCCAAAGTAGTAATGCAGCACCGGGATTATCGAATGGTGTTTCCTTATGCGGTTATAAATGATGTCAAAAAAATAGATGGCCTGGTACCCTAACCGGTGGATTTTTTTCGATAGGGAATCATTCCATTCCCGAATAAACGGTGCCGTATACGCCCTGCGGATATCATTATCGTTCGTTTTTGAAACATTGATAGTATCAAATTGCAAGCTAGGCGGGTTTTGTTCAACGGAAAATTTAATATGTTCGACATCTCGCCAGTTTAAATTTAAATATTGACAGCAAAAAACATCCATAGAAGTAATGTTTTGGCTGGCAGCCAAAAGGTTGAGCTTTGTTTGCTGGCCATATACCGCCCGCGCAGTCACAACCGACCCATCAACGATGACAAGATCTGGGATAATTGTCTGACCGAGTGCAAATATGCCGCGCTCGAGCCCAAAAGCATGTAGGGAACGACGGCTAGTGTAATCTAAAAAACCAAATAGATTTTTAATCCCGATTGTTGCCTTGGTCAAACTATGTCTTTTTAGCTTCGGAATGTTGATTAACTTATCTGTTTCTAATACAATTCTTGGGATCTGAACCTCGCGTCGGCCTAATCCCTCTAATTTAATGGGTACAAACGCTTCCTTCTCGAAATTAACCAGTTGTACATTTAAACGGCGGGCTAAATCATTAATCCCGAGAATTCCAAACGTTGTTTCTGTATCAAATTCAAACCCTGACGATTCCCCGATGATAGGCTTTCCGCCACAATCATATATCTGCTCGACAAGACTGGCTATTAGAGATAAATCGGTAACGGCATGCGGAAATGGGGCCACCAGATTTGGTTTGATAAGTACTCGATCACCGGGTCTAACCAGCTTGCCCAGCCCCCCAAGGGGTTCCAACAAAGATTGTAACCTGTTGGAAGTATTATCCATACCTGATTCTATACTATAAACAACAGTCATAAACTATATTACCTATTTTCCATCCATAAATGGTCTTTTTGCCCAATTTCGGCGTCAATCGGCGGGATCGCTTGTGCGGCGTACCGCAGTAAGCCCCCGCGCAATCCCTTGATTTCATTGACCTTGGAAAAATTTTTCATTTCTGGATTGGAAACACCATAAGGTGCCCAGCATTTGAAAAACAATAAATGGATGGACACCACTTATAAGAGATTATTTTGTTTGGCCCAATTAAAAGTCAGCCTAAATCCGTTTTCAAATCCATACCGAGGAAAAAAATTTAGGACATTTTTAGCTCTGGTAATGTCAGATCCATGGTCGCGCGTTAAGAATTCTATTTTACTATGACTGATCAAAGGGGGTTTACCCGTATAGGAAGACATCTTTTCGCAACATGTGGCAAATATTTTCCCAATTTGGAGAGGTATTTTTACCCTATGAGAGGTTACGCCCATAACCCTGGCCATGATCTTGATATAACTTTCAACGGTCAATTGTTCAGGGCCAGCGACATTCAAGATTTCATTAAAGCCTGCTTTATGCTGACCGATGCGTAGTAAACCCTGGATAACATCATCAACGTAAGTTGGGTGCAGGATAGACTTCCCCGGCCCTATCATGAGGAAACGTTTGCGTAAGATCGCACGATACAGTGATAATCTTCGGTAATCTCCAGGGCCATAGACAAAATCGGGGCGGACAATCGCCATGGGTAATTTGTATAATTTATTATATTCTAGAACTCGTTTTTCGGCCTCACATTTCGTTTGTTCGTAAATATATGGCGGGTTATATGGTAGAGATTCTTTTGCCTGCTTATGTCCCTTGCCTTGAACACCCGGGGTACTTATGAAGATAAAACGAGGTCTTGAATTTTTTCGGCATTCATCCAACAAATTTTGCGTGCCTTTCACATTAACGGAATAAAATAAATTCTCTGGAAGACCCCATTCCCCTAGCTGAGCTGCGAAGTGGTAAATAACATCCATCCCTTGTGCAAGGCCTGTGATAGAAGCGGGTAAGGTTATATCTCCTTCCCAAACCGAAAATTTAGGATGAGGCAATGTATCAACCTTACTTTTTGAACGGGCCAACATTGAGACGGCATGGCCATTTTTAAGCAAGGCGGCAACCATGTGTCTGCCCAAAAAACCGGTCCCCCCGGTCACCAGGACATTCATGGGATTTTCCTTGTACCAATTGCAATCATATCAACCAACCGGTCCCAGGAAAAGCGATCTTTCGCATTTTTAATGTTCGCAATATATTGTTCACTTTTCTTTTCAATGAAGAACTTTACAATAGCTTCGGCAAGGCCTTCAGAATCAGCAGGGGAAACCAGATAACCTGTTTTTCCGTCAATCACATCATCTGCCAACCCGCCAACACGGGTGGTAACCACCGGTTTCCCGCAGCCAAAAGCAATCTGCAAAATCCCACTACCGGTTGCTGAAATATAAGGCATTACAACCAGATCAGCTGCAGAAAAATAGAGTCCAATTTGTTCATTTGGAATATATTGATTAATTCTTAATATATGGTTTTCGATCCCCAATTTTCGTATTTTTTGAATGTATTGTTGTTCATCTTTCCAACATTCTCCAACAATCATAAGAAATAGATCCGGGCCCAATTTCTCCAGAATGGTCGGCATGGCGGATATGAGATGAATAAGGCCTTTGTAGGGCCGCAAAAATCCAAAAAATAAAAGCACTTTGCCGTGTACATTCAGTTTTCGTCTGGCCTCTGCTTTACTATATTTTCTGCCTTGTAGATTCTCATAGGTTGGGTGGAATCCTTCAATAACGATTGAATCCGGTACCATTTTAATTAGACTCAAGCACTCTTCCTTGGAATGGACTAAATGCAAATCTCCTTGGTTTAGTATGACTTTCGTACATACTCGGTTAATATAATTGGATTCATGTTCTTTGACGTTATGGCAGATAAAAAGTATCTTAGCCTGTGTCCATATTTTTATTAAAAATATGATACAAAAAAAAGGCGCAGCCCAAAAAGACGTCCACCACGGAAAAATAACGAGTTGAGGGCGAACCAATCTTACTTTTCGTGCAACTTGCATCCAGGACAAAGGGTTCAGTGAATCCAACAAGTAAATGGCACCATCCTCAAAGATTGGTTTTTTGCTTGGGTCACGATCCGTCTCTCCAGGATACAACCATTTTGGGTATTGCCGTTTAAAGGCAATAAATGTTGTCTGATGTTGTTTTTTTAAATTTCGAAACAATAAGGTCGTGTAGTGGGAGATACCTCCCCGAAACGGATAGGTTGGTCCTATCAAACAGATTTTCATATGGGCAATCTACAACTGATTGGATGAGTCGTAACAAAGCAATTATTGTTCATCTTGCTGACGGATACTTTCTTCAATTTTTTGGACTCTGGAGGTAATTTTTTCCAATAATTTCCGATTCACTGAAATGAGATCGGCCAATAATCCGGATATAACCAAGAAAAACCCCGACCCCATCAATAGAACCGACAACAGCAGGGATTGAATATGCCCAGCGCCACTATCAGAAAAATAGTAGAATATAAATCGTAAACCGATTAGAAAACCAAAACAGAAAGAAATCATCCCTGGCAATGCAAAAAACCGGAAGGATCGATAAGTCATAAAGATCCGGATGATCGTTAGAACCTGCCGCCAGATATATGAAGGGATACTCTTCAATAAGCGGGAGGGTCGCAAGAATTCATTTGTTTTTACCGGAACAGACTTTACGGTCAGGCCTCGTTGGCCCGCCTGGATAATCGTTTCCAGGGTATAGCTATAGTTTGAAAATACATTTATTTGCATTGCTGCTTGTCTGCTAAAGGCCCGAAATCCACTGGGTGCATCCAAGATTTTAGTACCACTGGCCAATCCGACTCCCCACGTTCCTAATCGCTGAAGAAACTTCTTAATAATTGAAAAATGCTTTATTTCCTGGATCGGCCTCGCACCGATGACGATCTCGGCTTCGTTTTTTAATATGGGGTTTACCAAGTCCGGAATACACTCTGCATTGTATTGGTTGTCTGCATCGGTATTGACGATAATATCGGCTCCTCTTTCAAGACAAGCGTCAATTCCCGTCATAAAAGCCCGGGCTAAACCCAGATTTTGATAATGTGATATTATATGGTCTGCACCGAGTGATCGGGCAACCTCCGAGGTTTTGTCCGTGCTGCCATCATCTATAACCAACCACTCAATTGTATGTAAGTTCTCTATTTTACGGGGTAGTGCATTTAGTGTTGCGGGTAGAGTATTTTCTTCATTGAAGCACGGGATTTGAATAATTATTTTTTTAATCGGCTTATTTTTTTTAACCATGCTTTTTCCCTGGGTCATCATGATTTTCCCTTAACTCTTTTAAGGGGAGAAAATATTGCTTGACTGCTTCTATTTCATGAACGATTTTTGTTTCATTCCAGCCCAAAATCTTGCCCATACGCTGGGCAAGGGTTTTCAAAACGTCGTCCGATAGATTTTCAAGCGCTCCCAAATTTGTTCTCCTAAAGATAATATCACTTAGCGTGAATGCCATTTCTTTATGGACGAATCGTTGAATCTCATCCGTTGTCAAGGGTAAGTGATTTAATAAGTCTTCGGCCTTATCTGGATTAGCGTATCTTGATTCTGCCGGCACGACTCTCAATCCGCTACCGGTAATATGCTCGTTTTTATTTTCGAGATGTTTTAATAGATTTTTAGCTGTTATTGCGGCCGTTGTATATTTTGTGCTGTCAACTGAAATGAGGCCTCGAGGACCTCCTTTTTTATCATGGCCAATAATTTCCGTGTGCTTTTTAAGCGTAAAACTAGAATTAGATTCATCACCCATTGGGCGAATCGGTACCAAGCCCGCATGATAAAAGCATATCTTTTCAGCCGATATATTCGCTGATGGATAAACGTCGTGGATATCACCAACAAATGTGTTGATGTCATCATGCCCTATCGAAAAATCATTCGCGCTTCCGTGGTATTTTCGATAATACGTGCCAATCATGGTTTTTCCATGCCATGGCACAAAAAAGAATAATCGCTTTTCTTTTTTCATTAATGAGCCTTCTTTTCGATAACCGCCCTCCCCTTCGATTCCCACCGCAAATGAATCAGATAGAAATGGTTCAACCACCAGATTTAACGCAAGGGCATATTCTGGTTTTAATCCCCAGTCTGATGGATACGGGCGGGTTATTTCATGCAGCCAAGGTCCGGTACAATTGATAACCATTTTCGCAGGGACATCGAAAATATTATCTGAAAATTGACATTTAGCTGTAATTCCGCATACACGGTTTTGGTCTGTATTAATTTTTTGGGCCTTTATATAATTGGCGGCAATTGCTCCATACGAAACCGCTTTCTCTATAAAATATAAAACGAGCCTTTCGGAATCATAGGCAATGGCATCGTGCCAAGAAATAGCACCGGAAAAGTTTCCGGCATCAACTTCAGGTAATAAATTGGTAGTTTCAGAAATACTTAAAAATCGACACCGCGGGATTGTGTTGTCGTCGGTCAACCCGCGGTTGCGATCCCAGGAGATAAGATCGTTTAAAATCAGTGCCATTCGATACATAAATGGCTTGATTTTCGACTCTTTTTGCACCGGCATAATACAGCGAAGTGTCTTTACCAAATGAGGGGCATTGTCCAAAAAGTAGCGTCGAGAGTATATGGATTCCCGCATTCGTTGTATATCAAACTCTTGCAGATAGCGGATTCCGCCATGAATTATTTTCAAACTATTGGCGGAAGTGGCAGAAGAAAAATCATTTTGATCAATAATTAAGGTTTTATACCCTGCAAGAGCTAATTCAAACGCAATGACAGCGCCATGAATGCCTCCACCTATTATAACTGTATCAAAACATTGGCGCGTTAATGTTGAAATATCACGTTTCATCATCAAATATGACGCGATCTTGTCTCCCGCCTCCACCGCATAAGATTCAGCTTAAGTTGGCTGGATGCAAAAGATCTGAATGGCTGGGGTGTCCCATAATTTCGTTTAAACTGTTGACGATCCAGAAGAAGTTGCTTGATTTTTTCTGCCGGGCGTTGTGGATCGAGGTGTGCATCGGGGAACGCAACCCCAAAGCTCCCTGGCTTTATAAGTTCTGAATTGAAGTTTAATGGATCACTTCCATTGAGGATCTCTATTTCCTTTTTACGGGCCACATGAAAAAGATGAACATATGGCCAGCATTTTGGTCGGGCCGAATTGTCCCCTAAGAAAAACCGCACTTTCGGTTCCATTTTAATCAGTTTTTTAACAATTTTTCCTCTCCGGCCAAACCACTTCCCAATACCCCAGGGGATAATAGGGATACCTCCTGACTCATCAATTGCCAATAACGTCTCTTGTAAAGACAGACTATCGGATATAAGCACCTGATTGGCTATTGCCAATATTTCCAATTTTTCACGACTCACAATCTGTTGCCCCCCAATTAAAAAAACCATATCAGGGTCGGCAGTTTCAACAGAAGCGCGCATCGCTAGAGAGACCTTTTCTTTGGTCATATCTACTTGCCAATCTCCAAAGTCTTCAGGAGATGCAGCCTTGTTAGCGATATCCATTAATTGCGTCAATGAGGGGCATTTAGCCGTCTGGGTCAAGCATAAAACGCCATGATACGGCTTACTACTGTCGAGAGCCTTGGCAGTGGTTTTAAAGTTTGTGTGAGCGTTATGAAGTAGCCTGTTTAGGTATTGCAGGCGGTATAAATGGACATGCGTGTCAAAAAGAATCATTTAATAACTGGCGCTAATTATCTTTGGTCAAAATACTTTTTATGGAATATATCGGTTTTTGTTGGGTCTCATGATAGGTTCGCGATTGTAACTCCGCAATAAGGCCGATGGAAATAAATTGCAAACCGATAAAAATGAGTAATATGGCAAGTTGAAGGATTGGCCGGTTCGCCATTGGAACCCCATAGAATTGACGCATAACGGTTAAATATAGTGCAATCCCAAAACCAATCACCCCACAGTAAATTCCCAAAAGTCCAAATATCTGTATCGGTCGAGTGGAATAGCTCAGCAAAAACTTAACGGTAATCAAATCTAAAATAACTTTAATGGTGCGTGAAATGCCATACTTTGTTTTTCCGTATCTACGCGGGCGATGATTCACTTTTACTTCTGCAATGGAAACACCATAATAGCTGGCTATCGCCGGTATAAACCGGTGCATTTCGCCATATAGCCGGATATTTTTTACGACATCTTTTTTAAATGCTTTCAAGGTACATCCATAATCATGTAGTTTTACATTTGTAGCATAGGAAATGGTTTTATTGGCAAGGATAGAAGGCAGTCGCCGATTAATGAAAGGATCCTTTCGGTCGTACCGCCAACCGTTGACCAAGTCATAGCCTTCATTAATTTTTTTTATAAGCAATGGAATGTCGCCTGGGTCGTTCTGTAAGTCAGCATCCATGGTAATGACAATGTCGCCCTTGGCATAATCAAAACCAGCGGAAATTGCCGCCGTCTGACCGAAATTTTTTCTAAAGCGAATAACATGAACATGTTCTTGGTAATTTTGATAAATATGTTCCAAGGCGCTAAAACTGTCATCCTCGCTACCATCGTCGATATAAACAATTTCATAGCTCAGAGATAGCTTATTCAGGGATAACACCAGTTCTTCGTGCAGTAAGGGCAAGTTTTCCACTTCATTATAAACTGGTATCACAACCGATAAGTCCAAAATGTCCTCCTTGACGATCTTGCAACCTATTTTCGCAATTTATCGCCAGCCGATTGTCTAAAACGGATATTTTTTGCGGGAACCCCCGCTGAAATACAAAATTCAGGAATGGATTTTCTAACGACAGCGCCGGTGCCGACAATAGAATCTCTTCCGATAACGACACCGTCTTGAATTTTTGCACCGGCACCGATAAAGCAATTGTCTCGAATATGTATCCCCCGAACAACTTGTCCCTGGGCAATTATTGGAATATCGACACGATCGGTTTTATGATCGCCTCCTCCGATCAGGTAAACATATGCTGAAAATAGGACGTTTTCCCCAATAATTACTTCTCTGGCAGATTGTATGAAACACTGCATGGCAATATTGGTATTCCCGCCAATTTCTACATTTCCATTTTTACAACTAATGACGGTTCCCCGCCCGATAATGACATTATCGCCAATAATTATCCCTTTATTATTATCACCTTTGGCATCCAAAACAACATAATCATCGATGATAACATTTTGACCGATTTTAATTTTCTGGGGATGTCGTAGGGTGACCGATTTACCGATTACCGAATTACGACCCATTTCACCCAATATTTGTGGGTAAAACTGTTTTCTGAGAAAGAAACCGAGGGCACCGGGAAGTGGGGATAAAAGTGAAGTTAATATTTCGTATTTAATCAGTTTGCCGTAATGCAATTCGCCCATCACAATCTCGGCATATTTCTGAATAGCTGATTTTTCAGACGAAGTCAGTGTCGTTTGCAATCGGGTAGCCTGAGAACCTTGATCTTCCGGTATCCAAATTTCTTCTGGTTTGAGTTGATTGTCTTTCATCTTATCTTTTTACATCAGTCCTTCTTTTTCGTACCACTCAATCGTTTTTTGGATACCTTCCTTTAATGTCGTTTGGGGATTGAACCCCAACATCTTTCGTGCTTTATCAATCGCGAATGCTCGGTTGTTCTGGAAAAAGCTGACACGGCGGCGGTGTATCGGCGGTTCGATACCGAACGGCACACACACCTTTTCACAAATATCCGCCAGGAATAATACAGGTTTAAGCGGAATTTTGATTTTTGGCGGCGGAACCTTTAGCGCATCCGCTATCATTTCGCATAACCTATTTAACCTGACATATTCATCGCTACCGATAATAAACGTTTCCCCAATGGCCTCCTCTTTTTGTAGGGCAAGCAAAAATCCATTGACGACATCATCAATATACGCAGGTTGGAAAAAAGGAGTGCCATCACCGATAATTACAAAGCGTTTCTTTTTAATCATCCGAAACAATTTCAGCATTCTTAAATCGCCGGGTCCAAACATCGAGATCGGGCGGATCACTGATATCGGGAGCTTAGTGTTTTTGTATGCTTCCCAGACTCGCTTTTCCGCTTCAAGTTTTGTGGATTGATAAAGATCGCCCGGATTAAATGCCGTCTTTTCATTTGCAGGGACCTCTTTAACGCTGCCATGTACACCAATTGTGCTGCAATGAACGAGACGTTTAACTGTATATTTTTGACAGGCGTTTAATACGTTTTGAGTGCCCCGCACATTAATATCGTACGCTTCGTTTTTATCAGACCCTCCTTTACGAAAATTAGAAACCAAATGAATCACATGCGTAACATCCTGCACCGCCTTCTGTACTGCGCCTTTATCACGGATATCATCCCATATCACTGTATTATCAGAAGAAATGACTTTTCTCGACTTTGGACGTGCAAATATGGTCACATCATTTCCCAACGCATTGAGGCGGTTGACGATATGAGATCCAAGGAACCCCAGTCCACCTGTTACCAGTATTTTATCCATGCGCTCTCATTCTTTTTTATACCCAGCGGTCAGAATTAAAGGGCTTATGAATCAATCATCGGCAAAAAAATGATTTCGAATATGTCAACTGTTAAGCATTTTGAAGCGCTTCATAAGCAAAAAGCAATTTTTTCCGAAACACGGGATACGAGTATTTTTCTTTGATGAGTGCCCTTGCATTTCGGCTCTTTATCGTTGAAAGAGTTGGATCAGTGAGTGATTGGCGGATAGCCTCACCAAACGCCTGAGGATCAGGTTTGGCCAAGAAAGCAACTGAGTCATCAAGCACTTGTGAATGTGATTTGATATCCGTTGCCACAATCGGCCGTAAAGAAGCCATATACGAATAGAGTTTCAAGGGTGTGTTTTCCCCTTCCCGTCGTGGTGATACAAGGACATCAGCCATTGCCATCCAAAGGGCCATTTCCCGGGAAGGACGCTGCCCAATCCACTTAATCGAGTCGGCTATTTTTATCTCAGCGGCCATATCGGCATAGTTTTTAATACGTTCAGCATCTCCGCCGACTATCACCAACGTTACCGTTTTGTGGATGCTACCGGATTTTACCAAATACGCCCATGAATCCAGCAATAAATCAATCCCCTGATACGCTTCGAGGTTGCCGGTATATATGACCCGTTTTCTATTTTTTAGCCCACAGGTTGTGATAAGTTCTTGCACATCTGTTTTTTCGGCCCGTTCCAACCCCTGTAATGGGATATCTTCAATCTGTATAATGCGTGTTGTGGTTAAGGACCTAGCGGTTTCGGTAAGGGCGCTACAAACCGTAATGATCAGGGAAGCATTGCGTAGCGCACTGGTTTCCAACTTTCGAGCGGCCCTCAAAATGGCGGGCGATCTGATGAATCGACTATAATACAATTGTTGGACAATACTGGAATCCATGTCATAAATGGAGGGTGTTTTTCCAATACCTCCAAGAAAAACGGCCATGAAACCGCCTTCTTCAATTCCATGGATCACGTCGTATCGACGAGTAAGGCAAAGCAAAATTGCATTGAACAGCAGGACCGCATCGAAGACCAGTTTTATAAAAGATGGCCCTATGGGTATTTTCTTTATGTTAAAAATATTTGGGATGCGAATGACATTGACATCAGTCAAGGGTATGTCTTTTCCAGTTGGAAATGTCAGCAGGTCTATGTGATGTCCGTCCTCTCCAAGTACCTGGCACATCAGCCTGATATTTATTGGCGTCCCCCTCTCGGTAAAAAAAGGCTGTGGTGCAATCATGAGAATTTTCATAAGATGGGAGCGGCTACCTTCCGAACCAATAGATCAGAAAGTTATCGTATAGAATTGTCAAGGTTTATAAGGACCGTATCGATAAAGCAACCGCCACTGCTTCCGCCACTATCTTCATTCACACCATCTTCTTCCCCATCCTCGCCATCTTCTTCCTCATTCTCGTCTCCTTCTTCATCATCGTTCTTCTCTTCTTCTTCGATGAGTGACTTTAGCGGGGGGAACCATGTATCGGCGACAACTCGATATCCGGCATCATTGGGGTGAAGCTCATCATCACTTAGCACACCCCAATCCCGTACAACAGCATTGTAAAGATCCACCAGTGGAACTTGTAAATTGCTGGCAATTTCAATAATTAAAGGGTTATAAGTTGTATCGATAAATTTAATATTTGCGGGCGAAATTGGCCGGGCATCCGGTGTTAAAGTGGCAATGAGGGGGGTCACGCCATACAAATTTCTTGCCTTATCAATCATTTCTTCAAGGTAATATTGGGTTGATTCTAAAGATAAACCGAAGTATATATCATTGGTACCTTCAAGAATCAGTATGTATTGGTATGATTTGCTTTCAAGAACAGAATGAATGCGGCCATTCCCCCAAGCGGTCGCTTCACCCGCCTTTCCATGATTATCCACTACATGCGTACTGTTACTATTTAAATTCAGTGAACCCGCAAGCTTCGGCGGATATCCTCCCGTAGTACTCCCGATACCCTCGGTAATACTATCACCAAACGCAGCTATATTGGCCGCTGTAACCGGTTTGTATGAAAAACCGATCAATATATAAATCATTATAGCGACTGATGACACTTTGAGCAATAATCGGTAATTAGCTAAAAATCGCATATCATGTCCAAATAGTATCGAGCAATTTATTTATCGGGGTACCAGCCGTAATGGTCGCGATTGAATGCTGTCTCCATCAATATGAACCGACACTGATTGTGGGGTTTTTACGAAGCTGGGAATTTGAATTTTTTTTTCCTGAAGTGCTGACGCCGTCGCATATCCAACCATGGCTTCATCCGTGTTGACTGGTAAGGGTTCGCTCCACGCGTTACCTGTCCACTTAGAATAATATGGACAATTTCCAGAATCGCAAAACTGTAACCAGTCTATTCTGGGCATGCTATCTGTTTTATCCATGCTTAAAACGGGTAAAACATCCGGCACTAAATTGACAGTTATCTGTATTGGTGTTTCAAATACCCCATTGATCCAACGGGAAAAAAAAATTTCGTCATTTTGCCCGCTATTTCCCGCCCATGCTAACCAGATGGTGCCAAGCCTATCAACCAGCAAAGTGGGCGACGTATTTGAACTTAAGCCCGTATCGATTTTAGTTTCCCGGTCCCATGCATTATTACGCAACCGTTGATAATATAGGTAAATTTCAGATCCTTCCAGGGCCGACCATACCACCCAGCCGATGTCGGTTGGGTCAAAGGCAATGGCGGGGGTAACATTCAATTTATCGTTATCGGATAGTTTCACCGGTCTGGACCAATCGCCACTGTTTTTGGAACTATAAAATATGGCATGTTCATGACCGGTTGGTTCTGCCCACACAATATGAACAGATTGATCTTCAGCTCCTTTCTGATCTGCCAACCCCTGACCGGCGCAGACGGAGAAACCGAGCCATAAAATAACTAAATAGACCAAATATTTTTGTCTATATCCTTTCATAATGGGCCTCGTTTTTAGGCATAAACAACCATGTTTATGAAATCCATATTTATGAAATATAACATTGCCATCTAAAAAAACAAGATCACAACTCACCCGATTTCCTAAGTACCTGTTTCGCCTCTTTATTTAAGGGGGTATTTATATCAAGACCACTTGCCGCTGCTATTCCGCTATGGCCTTTGGATTTGGCCTTACCGAAAGCAGCTAAATATTTTTGCGCATAATCAGGCAACCGGATATAATTATCCCGCCACAACTGACTTCCATGCGCCAATTTTTAAAAAAAGGGGCTTGCCGATGGGACCGATTATCTTGTTTTCCAAAACGCGCACATGGGTAGCGATTTGGGGCACGGAATAATCGCGGGCGATGGTGTCCTTATTCGTGTGGCCACTTGTTGCAAACAGCATCACCAGTCCCAAGGCCATAAATATTTTGTGGCCACGCCGCATTTTTATAAATTAAACTAAAACTTGATTACTATATTGATGGTTTCGCGAAAAGTCAAAATTGGGCGATCTGCAGCTTATAATCCCAGCGAGTTAAACAACATAAAATTATCAAAATCGAACGTTTTTTTAAATCGTGATTATATTTGCATTCACTTTAATACCCGGGCAGAAGCTTCAGTTTCCTATTTACGAACCGATAGATACGTTGAAACATTCCCTGAAGCAGCGCTTCTCTAGGCAGGACAATGCTTTTAAGCCCTTTCATTTGCTCGTAATTACCTATGATTTTTTTTTTGTGGCTATCAACATAATAATAGCGTTTTTCGTCGACACGCAGGTCTAAGCCTAATCGTTTCCGAAACTTTTCTGACCATGGCCCATCTTTCGTCCAAGGAAAATAAATCTTCGTAGCATCTGAAAGATATGCCGCCCACCAACTATAGGTACTTTGTGATATGGCGATTTTATTAAAAAGGCGGATAAGATTCATCGTGCTGAATTTATTTGCATTAGTTTGATAAATCGCATTGTATTTGTCAAATTTTTTTAATAGTGGGTGATCTATGTTGTCCGAAGCCAAAAAAATCCGTGAAAATTGAACCTGCGATAAGATGGTTTCAAAATAGCTGAAATCGATCATTCGCCATTGATTTCCGGCTTCTAAAAAATCGCCGATTCGATAATTAACCAGCATATCATCCGCTGTAATTTGATCAATTTCAATGGGTACCAGCCTGTTTTCCTTTCTTATGGAAAATTCAAGATCTCCCAAGCGGTTCCTCGAATAAGGCTGAGGCAAATAAAGCCACGTGTTTCGAATCTTATCTTTGTAAGGTTCAAACATCGGGTAGTATTCAAAAATGCCATCACAACGTATAAGGTGGTGATTAGAACGCATTTTGTCGATCAACGCTTCGACGTCGACCACAAATCCACCCACCCGTTTCACCGGCGCGTTTCTTTTTGTTCCACTGATTTTCTCAAACGTGTTTGGAAATCCCTCGATGGGCGGAGCGTCATATTCATAGCCAAGGCGTTCGGCCAAAATCCGGCCGAAACAATAACGGAACATATGATTGCCCATGTTCCCACGGTAACGCATTGTAATCATATCATTCATTTATATGGGAATTGGGCAGTTCCGCTCTGTTCAATCCCCAAAAATAGAGAATAATAAAGACGGGTAAGACGGCTACGATGTTAATAACACGACCTAAAATAGATATGGTAAACGCCTGGGTAGTCGGCACACCAATCAAAGATAAAAGCGTGACGAAAATCCCCTCTTGAACGCCAAGGCCGCCAAACGTTATGGGTATTTTTGAAAATAACGTGATGGCTGGGACGGTTAGAAACATGTCGATTAATGTAACATCGACACTGATCGACAAGGCAATCCAATAGATTCCCACCACAACAAAGCAGTTTTCCAATATTGATAGCAGGACAAAAATGATGATTCGTTTTTTCGAATGACGATACGCCTGATAGGCTGTGTATGATTTATTTATGAGCGAAACAAATCTTCCCCCGCTTCTTAAAAAAGGGATCGATTGAATGAAACGTCCCATCGGTAAATAAAACGAAATAACAATAAAAAAAATCAGTATGATTGCCAGCGTGATGGCACCATAGAACAACGCTCGATCGATTTGGGGATAACGCCATGTTAATAGAAATAGCGTGCCGCTCACCAAAAAAAACATGCTAAGGGTGCCAAAAATACGTTCCGTAATAATAGATGACAAGACATGCTCGGTGTTCATTCCGTCTCTAGAAACCGAAAGGCCACGAACAATATCTTCTCCAACAGTCGGCGGGACAATAGATGAGACAACGCTAGAAAGGTAGTAACTTTTAACAAGAGAATAATAAGTGATATCCCCTTTATTTTTATGATTGATCAACAGCCCCCATTTGAAGGCCATGAAAAACCGGTCGATATTTAACAATCCACCACACAACAGCACGTAAATGAGATTGGCGTCTTTTATAAGCATAAAAAATTCGCCAATATCGATTGACCGCATAACGGCCCATAAGATAATAAAACCCAGGGCAATCTTTAGGCCCAGCCCTAGCTTTTTATTCAGCACAACCGTTTCAATGTCCTTTTCCCGGAACTTCCGTAAAAAAGTTTGAATAGATTGATTCGATTTTATGGACGCATCTTTTTATGTCATACGTGGCACTCTCTTTATGGGCGTTTATGGCAAGCCGTTTGGATTTATCCGGATTATTTATAAGTGCCAATATTCTGTCAGCAATCGCTCGGCCATCCCTGGGGGGTACAACAAGGCCGGTTACGTTATTTTTTACCACTTCGCCCAAGCCGTCCACATTGGTCGATACAACCGGCAAACCCATGGCGAACGCTTCGAAAATTGTCAATGGCGTCCCTTCCCATAAAGAGGGAAACACCTGGATATCAATTAAAGACTGTAACAAAGGGATGTCTTTATAATGACCCGTAAAAATAATATGATCACTTATATCAAGTTGTTTGCATTTGCTCTTTAAATATTCTAAAAGTGGACCATCGCCGGCTAAAATAAACTTTGCTTGGCAACCTTTTTGCAGCAGAATCTTTGCCGCCTCTATAAAGTAAAGATTGCCCTTTTGCTCGTCCATCCTGCCTATGGTTGCTATAACAGGGACATTTGAGGGTATACCCAATCGTTTTTTTTCAATTTGAATTGCGTCGTCGTCACGTTTTACAAAATCGTTTATTGGCGCACCATTGTAAATTATATCGATTTTATGCTTTGGAATATGACGCCGATCGACCATAAACATCTTGACTGACTGACTGACTGCAATCCCTTTGTCTGAATAACGGCCAAACAAATAGTCAAAAGGTCGCTGATAAACGGGATAGACCGGATCGACAAAATGTTCATGTACAATACATTTTATACCTGTAATATGAGACGCAACAATACCAATGTTTGATGCCCCATATCCATGCAGATGTAATACGTCGATTTCTTCTTTATGGATCATTCGAACGATATCTCTATAGGCTAAAAAGTTAAACTTACCTTTACCGAGCGATTTGAGCTTTACACCTTTTTCTTGGAGAAATTGATTGGCGCCATCTTGATGTCGCAAGTTAATCAGCCCGACATCAAATCTGTCCTTATCAAATAATGGCCACCACCAGGAAAATAACCGGGAGACACCGTGGATACTCGACCCTTTCCGGCCAAGTTTGTCACAGACATGAAGAACATTAATTTTCACAAATCATTTCCTCATGACACATTTTTAGAGGCCTCCTTATGGGTTTCGGGATAACTATTTTCAGGAAGGGGACTAAAAAGCGGGTAACGGCAATATAAAGCAATTGTTATAAAAATGGATAAGACTGAAACAAAAATTCCTTCATGGAGTAGTCTCGGTCTGAATTGTAACTCTACCGTATGCTTCCCGGGAGGGATTCCCAAACCCATAAATCCAAAATTGATTTTCTGCAACGGCCATTTTTGTCCATTAAGCCGTGCCGACCAGCCACGGTCATATGGTATAGCAAAAAACAGCATTTTATCCGTATTGGTCTCGATGGTGCCCTTAAGATAGTCTTCTGAAAATTCTACAAGCCTCAGGCTGTCAGATTTTAATTGAGCGACTCTTCTTTCAAAGTCGACCCCAATAACCCGATGGGTAAATAATCGTATGTCATGTATATGGATTTTCATTCCACTTTTTGCACCGACATCCACTCTTAGAGCGTTAAAAGTCACCTTACCCACTTCCAATATGTAGGTGCGGCGCCCCTTGGTTACACGGAACATTATTGAGTTCTTTTGGTCGAACGCATCGATCTTCCAAAAAACCTGGCCCAAGGTGTCATCTTCACTTTCGATATCTATTTTAATTTTAAGATCATTAAAATATCTTGCCCTTTCCAATGGAAAAAAAATCTTAGGATCTTTGCTCGTGGTCATATAGTGAAAATTATCAATATTATTGGGCGATAGCATACGCATATTTAGAGTTTCGATGTTATCAGACCAATCGAAGACCTCCGAAGCAACGTCTTTGATTCCATTGATCTGCTCTGAATCAAGTGTTTTTAATGGTTTAAATTGCTTCCGCGTCTTTTCACCAATAAACCCTTCCAACAGGAGCGCGCGCCTGGCACTGTAGGCTTTCTTTACAAATTGTAATATGGGAATTTTAGATGAATAGCTGATACCCAAAGGTAGCTGGTATTGATTTTCAAAAAGGTACCGATTCCCAAAGCGCTTTATAAACTTGAACCCTTCGGGACAAACAAACATATTATCGGAAATATAGTATTTAACGTTAAATAACGACATTAAATATGGACTTCGATCAAAGCCATACCGGTATGACGAAATACGCGGACTGGATCTTGAAAGGCCTAGTGTTGCATAGAACGAAACAAGACCGGCTGAAGCAAAGCCGTGATAACCGGTTGTCCCGTTGTAACCTTGTATCAAGGCATCATTTAAGGTACAGCCATGGTTTCCTTTGGAGATGCGATAAAAATCGTTGTCCCGAGTCTTTAGATAGTCTATGATTTCATTCGTATCTTCATCAAAATAGCATTTTCCCTGGGTGATAAAACTGGGTGCAATACCGGAAGCCCTTCTAACCGTGATTTTGGCGAATAAAGCGATTTCAAATACCATCACCCCAATAATAAATAACCGTATCCATCGACGCCAACCAAGGGCATAGGCAGATAATAGCAGCAGATAAAAACACAAAAATATATCGACTACCATCAGAATCTTACGGTTCACCACCGTCTTAATTTCACCAGTGAAAGCCAACAGGTTTACTCCGGCCAAGAGGAGGAAGATAGTCGCGGCTATCGATATGACGAAATGATTTCTGATGACTGGATTTTTAAAAAAATTGTCAAGGCTAAACCCTGCCAGGATTAACAGAAAGACAGAGATATACAGAATGGCATATTTGTATGTAGAACTGGCAAACAGGTTGACGGCTGTCCTTAAGATTGGAAAAAGAAAATATAAAAGACAAACCACCAAAAGACCCAATAGCGCCATTTTCTTATGAAAAGGGCGGATCCAAATAACACCCGGTATAACGGCAAAACTGGCTAATCCAATATATGCTGCAGGGCTTTCCAAGTAACTGCCGACCCCCTTGTAATGTTGGAACGATCCCAAGATATCGGAGGAGAGGTACCGGAATAATATCATGCGCCAATCAGCCAGGCTGGGGAAACTAAATAAATTACTAAAAATACTTAAACGTGCTATATCCCCGACAGAATGGTCGCTGCGCGCAGATTGCAAAATAATATCGGCATTCGGCAATAGGTAAAACGCGCTTATTCCGATTCCCAACATAAACATTATGGCAAAGAAGAAGTAACATTTTATCACTGATCGTAATCTTACTTGACCGTCAAGAATAAAGCGAAAGGGAATATAGATACTGAAAAATAGTGCCAGCTGAACGAGTTGTAATGCACCTATCATATTTGAAAAACCAAAGATTAACACCAGGGCAAGCCAGCGGCCGTTCTGGTACCAGCGCTCAAAGCAAAATAAAGCCACGGCAATAAATACGGCATAATTCTGATAATGATACCAATGCCCGTTCACGATCATATAGCCGCAAAAGGAAAATGATACTGAACAGATTAAAGCGACCGAGCTGGCTAGACTCATTTTTTTTAGGTAACCATAGAAAAAGAGACCTGCGGTGATGATTTTTAAGATAACGATATATGGGATTGCATAAATTAAATTATTTTCGCCCGTGAGCGCCAATAGCAGATCAAAAGGATTATGATTTATACTGAGGGTATAGATATTCATTCCCAGTTCAAATTGATAAGACCAAAACGGGAATTCCAAGCTAGTTAGATTACTCGAATAGAAATACAACCAGGGGAAAAATTGGGATAGTGAATCAGACGCGAATTTACGAAATATATACAATTTATTAAAAGCGAGATAGTCGAAATAGACCCCTCCCCCAATAAACGCTAACAGCGTCGGAAGCACCAACCAATTTAGATCTTTCGATGCTTGTTTTCCTTGTAATATTTTCAACATAGCTTAGTTATTTAAAGGTCCCAAGTTCTTAACCATAAACCTTGATTTCGCTCTTTGAAAATGAACATCTTCGTTTCTCCTATTCATAAAGGGATCTACGGACCAGCGAATTTACTTCCCTTATAGGGTCGCGACACAGCCAATGCGATCCCATATACAATGAATGCACAATAGAGCACGAAAGAAAAGTTCATAGCGACCGACATCAAAATTGCAAGCAATCCCCCTACGACCGTAAAAAATCCATTGATAGCCCAAGCCCAGGGAATGGCCCTATCGTTTTTATCCGATAGCCCTAATATTCCCAATGGAAATGGCATCCCCAGGAAAAACCCAAGCGGAACAATAAACACTGTCGCTACGAGTATTCTGATCGCTAATGACATACCTAGCGCAGCATAGAAAAATGGCTCATAGAACAATGCGAACAAGATGCCATAGATAATGATCGTTCCAAAAATGAAAACCATTCTTCCTCGCACTAATTTTGCAAAACGCTTGGAAAGGGCGCTGCCGATTCCAGCACTTATCAGTAAGGAACATATGACGACAACGAAAGTATGGGTCGGATACCCTATTAATTTCTTGAAGAGTTGGATAAATACGATTTCAATCAAAATAAAGCCTAATCCAAGGGCGGAAAAATAGATAATGTCCCGCCCCATACCTTGCCAAGTATTTTTTTTCAAACTTGTTCCTATTAGCGGCAATACGATAAAAACGAAGGCGAAAAAGACCGATACCACCGCGGTAACAAAAAGATGCAGCCAATCTCCGGGTAAACCATCTCTCAATCTTACATTCAGCAGGTACGCTGTATTTCTGTCGATAACATTTTGCTTCCCAGCCTGAACAGGGCGATTAAATTTACGAATCATCGAAAAGTACGGCGAATCATCCATTACCGGTGAAATATTCCATGGGATTTTTTCCGCTTTTTCCCATGGAAATGGAGAAGAAAGTAATTCCTGGGGTACCAAATTCTCTTTTGGGTCCAGGGGATTAAAGGCGGTCATCTCCGCCAGAAGGTACGATCGCGGAACGGCATTTAGAACTGGACGATTTGAATTGGAAAGCCAGACAGCAAACCCATTTTCCTGCTTTGCTTCCGGAGCGGCGACCTCAATGGCAAACTTTTTCCCTTTTACATTTACAACTGGGTCAAACGAAGCAAGGACGAACTCGTTATCATTTACCGAATCTCCCTTCACGACCGCATGCGCGACTATCTCTCCCTTTTCACCTTTCAGGGTAACATTAATATCATACGGCAGACCATTTTGATTGTAGGTTCCTATTTTAAGTTCCACGCCCTCAATTTGTTCCTTAGTGAATTGAATGATGGTTGAATAAATATTATTTTCAAAAACCTTTTTTGAAGGATGATGCGAACCCGGCCGGTCAATTTGTGCCTTTTTCCCTCTATTCATGTAATCTAAAACCAACGTCATTTCTTGCTGAGTCCAGGGTTTCATTTTGATGATCATTGTCGGTAATGTATCGGCAACCAACGGTTCTATCACGAGCGCATGCCGCCAAAACTCTTTCTTTCCAAGACGGTGCCAAGCCTGCGCGGCCGTTGTAAGCATGCGAGGATAGATATGGTGATTGATCTGTAACGCCCCATCCTCCGTTAGGTGTTGAAAATATTCCATATAGGCTTCGATGGTCTGCAAGTATACCGTTTGAACAGCACCTGACCCTGACTCCACGCTGGAACTCGTATGGCTGGAAAACATTTGTATGACGTCGTATTTTTTTGCCGTTGACCGCAGATATGTCCTTCCTTCGCCGATAACAGCTGTCACATCAGGATGAGAATACCATCCTCCGCCATAATCACGGAATTTATGACGCTCGGCATTGATGATTGAACCAACTAGCTCAACCGCATCAACATGCTTTGCGTTAAAGGAGAGTGCTCTCTTGATATCTCCACCGGCCGAAGAGCCAATTAGAAGTATTTCCGGATTCATCCCTTTTTTCCATAATAAATAATGGATTGCCGCCCCTCTCCCCATGTAGAAGCTGCCATTATCTTCTGTTTTTTTTATTGAGCTGAATTCGCCCTTAAATTGCCGGAGCCATGAACCTTGCTGGCCGCCATCAAGGGAAAAAAGAAGCGTATTTATGGCAACATTCCTAAAAACATCAAGTTTAGAGACAGGATCCCAGCGAACATGAACGCGCTTACCCTGTTGAATATATAGATCATTATTGCGCTTATTTGCATGCCCTCTAAATTCTATGTAGCCATCAACTGCCAATGGTATAAATAAAGCTGTTATCGCTAACAGTGGCACTACATAGCGGAATAGATTATTCGGGCGATAAAAACAGAAAGAAGCAAGTAAGCCGGCTGCTGATGCGACGAACAAGAGACCCCCAGGGCCATAAAACGGAATTAATGGAATAAAAAAAAGACAAGCAATCCCAGCACCAAGGAGGTCGAAAAAATATAACCGATTGATTGCTTTGGAGTAGCTGAGAAACACCTGCGACAAAATAAGGCCAACAACCATGAACGGAACAATAAGCGAAAAATACATGCCTGACCAGGCAAGCATCTGCACAACTCTATTCTCTTTTGTGATCTCAATGCTAAATGGGAGGGCATTAAATAATGGGATTACAAGGGGCGCCGTTATTGCAAAAATAAGTGCCAAACGGCCGAGTCGTGGAAGAACCATCTGGGTCTTTATAGGAAAAAGATAAAGGTATATTCCCCCAAGGCCCAACGCAAACATCGCAGAGGTCAAGACCATATACCCGGTACTCGGGGCAAGTATCACATCCATCACTCTTATTAGGGAAAGCTCTACGGTTAGAACAGCGAAGGAGATTAAAGCAACGCCTAAATTGAGCCATATGATATCCGATTTCTGTTGATTTCGCATCCCTTTCCTTTCAGTTAGCATTAAGAGTGAACGCTTGATATACTATCAAGTTGCTTGATACTATTTGTTATTCCGATTGTTATTCCGACAAATTTTGAAAGTTTGTTGGGTTCAACCGTTTTGCAGTTCTTTAGCCGTTAAATTCGTAATGGGTTCAGAAGGCGTTATGTTAAAAATGACGCAGGTGTTATATCCTTTATTTGCTCTTTCGCACTACGCAGAGAAAAATCTTCCCGCTCAAGGGTTAAATTCAGATTATAGTATGGATCCTTTTGAAGAATATTCGCCCACTTTTTTGTGAAATAATTTCGTTCTTGCTCAAATTTTCTTTTTTGCGCCAATGTCGTATCATACCCTCTAGTGACAGATTCATGGTGATATGCCTCACAATAAGGGCTAAATATATTGACATACCCTTTTTTTAATATCTTCAAGCAAAAATCAATGTCATTCAGTGCAACCTGTAAATTGACCTCATCCAGCCCGCCGACTTCAAGGTACAGTGCCCTTTTTACCATTAACAACGCGCCCGTCACCGCCGATACATTGCAGATATTGACCAACCGGTTTAGGGTTCCATCCGATTCTTTTGAAAAGTGACGGTGACTGTGTCCGGCAAAACCGGCAATTCCGATCGTCACACCACCGTGTTGGATCGTGTTGTTGGGGTAATACAACTTCCCGCCCACACCGCCTACTTCATCCCGTTGGGAATGCTGGAGAAGTTCTTCGAGCCAGTCTTTATTAATCACTTCGATATCATTGTTCATCAGAACAATATGCTCACCGCTAGTCTTCATGACCCCATAATTATTAATTTTTGAATAATTAAAGGGAACGTCATATTGATAAAAACGAATCCGGTTATCCAAGGACTCAAAAGTCCGCATTGTTTTGAATGTTTCGTCTTTTTCACTATTGTTGCTGATACCGATAATCTCAAAATTCTCGTAGGACGTATTGAATATTATGGCTTCAAGACAAGTGGATAATATGTCGGCCTTATCTTTGAATGGAATAATAATGGAAACCTTGGAATTGCCATTGATGGTTCTTTTTACGTAGTAGTTGTAAATTCGTTTAGCTTGATATACATTTGCGTCTATGCTTCTTCGGCTTAACGCTTCTTCAATAGCACGCTGGCCGGCATTGTGGATTTTTCGTTTATTATTCATCGTAGCGCTGAAGGTCCCCGATGATAACCGCCAAAAATATAACACCTTGTGAATATGGTAAATTTTATTTGCGATTTCCGAAGTTTTTAAGGCGATATCGTAATCTTGCGCGCCCTCAATTCCATCCCTAAAACCGCCCGTTTTTTCAATCAGTTCTTTATCAAGAACCATTAAATGATTAATGTAGTTTAAGGAAAGAAGAAAGTCGGGTGAAAAGTTTGGTTTGAACAGAATATTCACGATTTTATTGAGTGGATTGACCAGCGCCTCATCGGAATAAATAAAATCAGCCCGGGTCTCTCTAATAACTTGGTAAACCTCAAATAAAGCATTTGGTGAAAGATAGTCATCATGATCTAAAAATGTCACATAATTTCCGGTTGTCATCGCAAGGGCATTATTGGAGGTTTGGCTGATTCCACTGTTTTTCTTATTGTACTTAACCTTTATCCTGACGTCCTGTACAGCAAAGTGATTCAGTATTTCCGGGATTTGTATATTTGATGAGAAATCATCCACGATGCAAAGTTCCCAATTTTGATAAACCTGCCCTAAAACAGACTCGATGGCTTTATTCAACCACTTAATATTGACATTGTATACAGGTAAAATAATGCTGATTTTAGGCGTGGTTTGGCCTATTCGTAGTTCTTCTTTATATTGTTCCAGCAAAAGACGACTAGGGAGTTGGTTGGCCCAAAGCCGATCAAAATCGCTGGCATTTTCATCATTTCTAATCTTCTTAACTTGATCCTCGATCGTCCTAACAATATTTTCGAGATCGTCCGTTTTATGTCCGTCGCCTTCCTTGTCCTTACTCTTTCTTAGGGACAAACGCCCTAAAAGCCGGTTTTTCATGAAACGGGCCAGACGGACCGAATTGGCATTTTCCAGTTCATCGATCGTCGCTTTTAGTTCTTTAATTTCCTGAGTCTGATTGGAAATTACATAATTTGTATGAAAAAGCAGCAATTCTTTACTCCAAAGTTTCTGTTCAATCTCGCTATTTGTATTTTTCAACAAATCGTTATGACGTTCTAAAAATTTTATTTGTCTATTTTCGTAAGTATCCTTTATATCATTTTGCTTGCTCATGTTTGACACCTTATTATAATAAAGTCGATCCCGGTATAGGCTTTTGGAAACGCTCTCTTTTTCACCTCTACTCTTCCTTTCATATTTTCTTTTTCAAGCTTGCCAATTCGTATAGCTGGGTTTCTTAAGGTGAAGACGAATTAGTCGTCAAACCATCTTACCATTTGATGGATCAACTGCCGCGGCAAGCTCTCTTCCCAGGACTTTGGCCACTTGACGTTAGCCCCTTTCAACCGCTCTTTAATATCACCACTTTTTTTCACCCCTTTGGCCAAACCGTCAACAATAGCTTCAACCGATGCCTCGACACCCATAATATTCGGTGAAATGGCCGCCATTTTCTTCGCGGTTTTATTCAAGCAATTGGTGGTAATCACAACCATTCCCGCCGCAGCCATCTCAATCGGCACCAGACTCGGATGGGGCGTGTACATGAGGCTGACACCCAGATCAAATTCAGGGAGTGTTTTCTGATAGTCTTCAAGGTTCAGTTTACCGATCATCTTGAGCCGCCGACCATTTTCCAACGGGATTTCACCGTAGGCGGTACCTGCGGCCCAAAATTCCCAGGTGTCATCAAAAATTCCTTTTTTAACCGCCTTTTTCAATGCCAATACTCCAGTTTCAAACATATTACGGGAGGCATGGGGCTCTGGCCGCGCGTAAAAAAAAACTCTTTTGTATGCTCTATTTTCAAGCGCCTCGGGGCTGATATTAAAAGTGGTAATGGCGTTTTCAAAGACCGCTGCTTTGGATGAATCCCTGCCCTTTTCTTTGGCGTAGACGCCCAGCTGGTTGATTTCAAAATACTCCTTGAGCAGTTTGGACGAAAAGAGCGGAAAATGCGAAAATCCGTAAGATTCATTGGCCAGTGCGGAGTAGCTTCCCATAGGGAAGGTAAACGGCTCATACTCCTGGATGAAATAGATAAAATGATCCGTGTGTAGTTCTTTTAGAGCGGCATTGGCAATATGTGCCGTCCACCAAGTGCTGGCCACCACAATATCGCCAGGATTCATGATCACTTTGTGTTCGCGGTCAAAACAGTAATGGAATTTTATTTTTGAAAACTCGGTCGCCAAGGGCGACGCGCTGGGCAAAGTGCCATCCAAATTAACGGGGACAAAATCGCACTCATCCACAATAATAACCCGCACCAAGTAGCCACAGGCGACAAACCGCCGTGCCAGGTTGAGTTTGCCAATGTATCCACCAAACAGGAGATTGAGATCAATGGTGGGGATCAGAATATTGACCTGCCGTGGCACCGATGACTCCAGTTTGATCTTGAGCGGGGCCATTTTTTGGGCCAAAAATTGAGTGGCGTGCTGCATCTCCAACTCACGGTTTCGTATTTGCCGGAAGTTTCTTTTCACATTCCGTTTGCGTGACCACCGGGTCATCTGCGTACTGACGGTATTGGCAATATACGAGAGCATCAAACGAATTTCCGCGTCATTGGTGGTGTGATGATTACGCCCGATTTTAAAATGAGCTTGAACCAACTTGCCTATTGATGCGTCTTTTCCCGTGAAAAGACTCAACGCAAACCGCTGTGCATCCGTTTTGGAGTTAGACCGTGCTTTCAAAGTTTCCGAAAACAACTGCAACCGTCGATATTCATGTAGATATACCGCCTGAAGCAGCCGGTAGTTTTTACGGCCCTCGGTTAAAAAATAATCTTTAAATAGCAGCAAGTTACGCTTAAGTGATTTAAGATCAAAGTTCGTTGAAATCATCTTTTTCCCAAATACACGCGTATAGGCGCTTAAATAGGCCCGCAGTCGCATAAACCGCCCTTTGACCGTCAACGAATCAAAATCGCAATGACCAATGACATGTCCGCGATATTGAATATAATCGTAAAGCGGCCGGTCAACATATTTGATCTCACCTACCATAAGTGCGGACAATGCGATCCAGTTGTCGTGAAAAGCATCGCCAATCCGTTCAGGGAAGGGTATTATTTTCTCAAGTAAACTGCTTTTGAAAACCGAAGCGGCACCTGTAACGGTGTTGGCCAACAAAATGATGTCCATGTCCCGGTAATTATTTTTCCGGTTCACCCAATAGGTGTCGGAAAGCACTTCCCCCTCATCGGTCACAATACGCATGTCCGAATAGACCAGTTGTGTATCTGGACCAAAAAGGTTGAGGCAACTTTTTAATTTATCGGCGTACCAAAAATCATCCTGGTCAGCCATCGCGACATACTCGACAGTATCCGGGACCCTTCTTAAGGCCATTTCAAAATTACGATAAAAACCAACGTTTGCCTTGTTCTGAAACAAGTAAAATCGCCGATCCGACGCGCATATTTTCTTTATGGCGGTATATTTCGCTTTGGTCGACCCGTCATCGTTAATGATACAGATCCAGTTCTTATGACTCTGATCAATAATTGTCTTTATCTGCCGTCGGAATGGTTCGATTTCCGGATTATAGGTTGCCATGCAAATAGCGACAAAAGGTGAATTATCGGCCGGAGGATCGACGTTAACCTTTTCTAAGGATAATTTTTTGACAATCTTAATCGATCCAACAACCGTCTTGAATATGTCCCCATTTTCATGCTCTGCTTCTAGTACAAGATCGAGTGTCAGGCCGCCCAACATCCCCGGTATGGTAAGGATTCCCCAAAAACCGGAAGTTTGGCTAAACCCTTTCGTATCGAGAGTGGCATGGGTTAAAAAAACATCATGCCGCGGTTCGTGGATCGTAAGATCCTGCTGGATCTGCTCACCCAATCGAACCGTCACACGCTTGGTGGCTCCGGTCAGATAAAAACCATACCCTTTAATCACGATGGTATTACCCACACCTGTTTCAAGAATCACCGGGAGTTCGGATTCAAGCTTCCAATAGAAGTTAGTCATAAGGTATTCTCGCCGGGGCCCTAAGCTACCAGCTTTTGATAAAATTTATTCATTATCTTAAACAGCGACAACTGCTTCATAAACAGATAAGATTGGCTATCCAGTTTTTCCTCAAGCATTTTCATTGCCTGGCGATAAAGGATTAAGTCATATTGGTTCTTTTCATTTATCAGGGCCGTATCCGCTCCCGATAGCTTGGCATCTGTCCTTATAGTAATATTTTTTTTTACATAAAACGGAAATCGCCACCCAAGGTGTTGCCGCCACAACATAAGCGTTTCATCGATTTTTTCCAGTAAACCGACCATCGGGTAAAATTTTTTCAGATTTTGCATGGCGGTTTCAAAGTCAGCCTTTTCAATGGGACCTATATCCGGGATCCCTATTTCTTCCTGGTAAGCAATACCGCTAAGTAAGCGGGTTTGTCCATTGCACCCTTGACGGGTAGGATCAATCGCAAGATATTCTTGAAAGTTAAGGCCATGTACCACTTTGAACAATGGATGCTGGCGATTCGAACTTAGAAAACGGTATTCTGAAAAGACACGTTCGACCGGATTGCGCAGCAATGTTAGATATGTAGAAGGTGCCGAGAAGTACCGATGAAGGCCGTGGCTCATATGGCCCATCAGTAATGTGATCTGGTTACGTTCTTCAGATGACATTGTTTTAAACCGCTTAATGTCTCCATTAATATCCTCACCAATCATAAAAACGCCACACTTGGCATATTGTGACTCCAGTATGCTGCGCAAAGTGGTTCCCCCCGCCTTAGGGATATGTAAAAATATGACATGAGGCGTAATTTTTGGCATCAATCACTATTTGGGACGGATATCGATACGCAAAGGATCGTGGTACATGGTGAAATGCAGGGGCTCGGAGATAGAGGCGATGGTGTCCAATGGGCTTTGCCTGATATATTGAATTAGAAATCGCTCGTCATAAGCATCCTGATGCCAGGATTCGAAACCGCCCACTTGATCTATGATTGACCTTTTGAAACAGGCTATCGGGCCAATGAAAAAATGAACCGTATCGGCATCACTTTCATGGCATAAACGGGCAATCGGTGTTAAATCTCGATCATTTTTAGTTCGATCCGCATGGATCAAAGAGAGTGATTGATCCTGTCCCAATTTCCTGACAAACGTCAGTAACGTGTTTGCATGCAAAAACATCCGCTCGCCCGGAAAAACGATATATTCACCGGAAAGTCCATTTAACGCGTCATTTACAAGCTGAGAAACAGGCACCGAATCATCCGTTTCAATCAGATATACCCGTTTGTCATGCGCTGCCAACGCCTTCACACGTTGATACCCTGATGACTCATCCGGATTTCTGGCAACGACTACGAGATCCCATCGCGGATATAATTGCGACATGACCGACAGCACCTGTCCAGGAAGGTATCTGAAATCAGGCCCATTCACCATCCATACGAGGCTGAATACTGGCTTGCAGGTGAGTTCCTCGATACGCTGACTGGGCCATTTCTCCTGTTGTGAACCCTCATAAATATAGTGCCTGACGGGATCAACATTTGACCAAAAATCTCTGCCCGGATTGTTCTTTTTATAGTGGGCGACATCAAATTCAGGGTGTGTGGACAGCCCTTTGCGACACCCTTCCCTGACGTAATGCGCCAATGGGTTTCGTCCACCGGAATCCTCTTTTTTTATCTGTGCCTGGTAGAAACGTGAATCAAATAATGGATGAGGGTCTTTTTCATCGTTGACACCGTCACAATCGTAGTATCGTAACAGATCCTCCCGGTCTAGCTCACCGTCTTTGAATTGGGATAAATAATAACCACAATTAAACAACGGATGAGGATCGAGGCGTTCGGACATCCCATACCGAAAATAATGTTCGAGTGGCTCCATTGGGGTTTTATCAACCGCACCCATTTGTTTCCTATAAAAATCGATATTAAATAATGGATGTGGGTTCAATCCATGCTGCACACCCAGGGTTAGGTAGTGTGATAAAGGATCATTACAAGTTACGTTTCTGTCTTTTAAAATCTCACGATAATACTCAACATCAAAGAGCGGATTTGGTGATCGATTCTCAAACTGTCCATCCGTTATGTAATGAACAAGCGGATTGATTTGCTTTTGTCGCAAGCTATCATCATCCGAAGTATAGTATTCTATCCTAAATAAATAGGAGGGGTCTTGTCCCTCAAGGTGGCCATATTCCATGAAATGGCGTAAGGCGGAAATATTCTTATCAAGTAAATTTGGCCTGGCTGTAAGATAAAAATCAAAATCAAATAATGCCGTTGGACTTTTTCGATCCCATTCTCCTATTGCAAAAAAATGCTCTAGCGGGGTTAACTCACTATCCTTAACTTCCTGATATTGTTTAAGATAATGTGATGTATCAAACACTGGATGGGGAGCGCTTCCATTTTTCGCCCCTTTTTCAATATAATGTTTTAGAGGGTTTATTCCTGCATCGACAATCTCCGGATTTTCTTTGTAATAAAAACGAGTACTGAAAAGATAACAAGGATCCTTACCTTTACTGGCACCTTCTGATAGAAAGTGGAAAAATGGATTTACACGTTCGGCTCTTAATCTGGAAATCTGACGGTAATAATAGGCGGTATCAAATAGCCGATGCGGATTCATTTCCAGATATGTTCCAATTGCCAGATAGTGGTGGATCGCATCCCCGTCAAATGGCTCCAGGTCCGGCTGTTGCGACTTATAATACATCTCATCAAACAGACCCGATTGACGGATAGTTTCGTATTCATCTTGCGCATAATGTTGACGAGCATATCTGGCAAGTTTTTTTGAAATCCAGCCATATTTTCCAGGGAAAATGCGCCCAACGCTATGCAAAATCTTTAATGAGCCGATCTGTTCTAAAAGTGAATGTATCGAGGATAATTCTGAGGAGACAGACGCTAATGTATCCTTTAGAATTGTATTTTTTCTATCTGATTCGGCCAGGCGAATATTCAAGCCATATTGGTCATTTTTCGCCTTGGCTTTTAATAACTCAACTTCTTTTCGTTTTTTTGACAAATCCTCGCTAATTTGATTAATTTTCTCGGCATTTTTTGTTTCAATCACATTTGTAGTCTTCATGATGATGTCATTGGCCCAAAATTGCCCAAGCGAAGGGTTGTTGCCCATCTCTATGGTACATTCAAAAATACCGTCAGCTGGTTTTTCTTTAAAAGGATAGTCTAATTTAAAATCGAGCATAGCGTTTCCGCTACTTGCATAAAAAACGCCATCGGGTTTAATAAATGACAATAGCGCCCTGTTTAATTTGGCTTTGGACAGTATATCTTCTATGGATTTCGCCGACCATACTACTTTCGGGTCTGGTGACATGGCTTTCCGCCAACTCAATGATACTTTATTGATTTTGAAAAAACCGGCTTCAGTGAAAGGTTGGAACCGTAACATAGCTATTCTTTCATCTGAAACAAATCGATACATTAGTTTCGGATGAGAAACAGTTGAATTATAAAACAACTTAAGGCTGCTGGTATCTTTAAAAATATGGCTATCCGTCGCCCAGGAAAGTTTTGAACACACAATTTTATTAGGCAAGTCGATCTTTGGTGATGTTAGAACTTGATGAATGGGTGACACATGCTTCTGCCCGGATACGTTAAATTGGATTTTCTCTTCGCGTGCGATAAAATTCGCCAATAACGGTTTCAGAGGTACTGATATAATCTTAAACCCGTACTCGACAAATTCAAGAATGCAGGAAATCTCGTTGATCTGAAAAAAAGATGACAGCAAGTCTTGGTTGTTGTTGGCAAACCAGAATAACGACCTGAACAGAAGGAATTCTGGTTTCAGCTGGCTTCTCGACCGCCACTCCTGATCAATGATGTGATATTCACCGGCACTATCGACAACAATATTTGACGGCAGCGCATCGAGCAGTGAGACTTTGGGATTATTTTTAAGATTATCGCGAATAAATTGGTCGTACTGCCTGACCAGAGCCTCATACCGGGCTGGATCCGGGTTCAATATTGCCTCTAACCAAATCGTCGATAATAATGATCCACTGATATAAAAGGTGTCAAGTGATTGTTGATCATTAAAATTATCAGATATTCCATTTTGGGGCCATATGTTTTTCTTTTGGATCACCTCTTTTTTTTTCGGCTTGGTCGTGATCGTTCGATATTCCGGCTTACGGGATCCGCCTGAAAAATAGATAAAATCAACCGGTAGGATATCACTGAAATCGACGGATTCTTTTCCTGCTAAAATCAAAAACGAGTTGGAAAATTTCTTAAGTTCGCCCGAACTGTGAAGCGACTTCCATATGGCGAACTCATTGACGCCCGATTGCCAGGGAGTTAAATAGTCACGGGAATTGATCCGGTAAAGCATCGAATAGGCATATTCATCGTGATCTATAAAATTTTCATCCAAAACGACTTGGGGTAGCTTATAGTCCGGGAATGGAAATTGGAAATGCCATTTTTTAACGCCGGCGTGTCCCAGCAAAACTTCCCATTCATTTTTTGTATACGTTTTGATTCCGGCTTGCCCCCAGTAATCGCAAATCCCGACATATGGTTTACCATAATGGTCTTCCGTAGCACCTAACCAATATTTAAGCCCATTTCGATTTTCAATGGCAATGACAATGACGCCCTTTTCAGTCAAAGCCCTTTTAAGCAATTTTAATATTTTAACAACAGCGTCTTCATCACTTACAGCGCCAGGAAAAAATTTTTGGGCATATTCAATTACTCCGATGACAAAAATAGCATCATAGGTGTGGTCCGGAAAGATTAAATTATTGAAATTGGCATTAATGATATGAACATGATCAAGGTCCCGGCAACGTAATTGGGCGATTTCTGCCCGCCG
>Ga0316198_10000032_pt1 | contig 51483 bp, 48 predicted proteins | sample OudBieAanoxic_MG_FD_204935 | JGI IMG/M metagenome (GOLD analysis project Ga0316198, IMG submission 204935) | Coastal sediment microbial communities from Oude Bieten Haven, Netherlands - site A anoxic | ecosystem: Environmental > Aquatic > Marine > Coastal > Sediment | place: Netherlands... | reverse complement strand
GCGCCGCCGCTACGCCCTGCCCATCCTGGGCGTGGTCCGGCCCGGCGCCACGGCTGCGGCACTGGCCACGCGCACGCGCGCGGTGGGGGTGATCGCCACGCCGGCGACGGTACGTTCGCACGCCTACTTCGAGGCCATCAACGAGGAGGATCCCTTCGTCGAGGTCTTCGAGCACGCCACGCCCGAACTGGTCCCGCTGGTGGAATCCGGCCGGCTCGAGGGTGACGACGTGGCCGACGCTGTCCGACGCTCGCTGGCACCGCTGCTGGGTGCCGTCGCGGTGGGCCTGACGGACGCGGTCGACGGCGACCCGGCCTTCGTCTTCCACAAGGCGGCCGACGCGCGCATCGACACGCTGCTCCTGGGCTGTACGCATTACCCGCTGCTGGCGCCGGCCATCCGCCGCATCGTCGGTCCCGAGACCGCCATCATCGACTCGGCCACGGCCACGGCCAGTGCGCTGGCCAGCCTCCTGGAGATCCACGCGCTGGGCACGCCCGATGCGGCACCGGGCCGGCATCACCTGCTCACGACCGGGGACGTGGGCGCGTTCCGCAGCACGGCTCTCCGGCTCTTCGGCGAGGAGCCGGGCATGACCGAGGCCCTCGTCCTGGGCGCCGCCGCGGCCGTGACCGAGGCGCGCGCGTGACCATCGGCACCGCCGCCGGTCGCCTGCGCGCCAGTCGCGCCTTGCGGCTGGGCGTAGCCATCGGCCTGGGTGTCACGGCTCGAGCGATCGTCGCGCGGGCCACGATCAACACGCCTCCCGGCCTCGTCGACTGGGCGCGTGCGGAGCGAATCGCCAGGCGCCGGCTGCGCAACATGCCGGGCCGCCTCAGCCCGGCCCAGCTGAACGCCACCGAGCCGGCGTACGCCCGGCACATGGACCGGGTGGTGCCGCTCCTCGAGCAGCGCCTGGGCGCGCCCCTGCCGGGCGTGGTCGAACGGCACGGCGTGGTCAGCCGCGAGCAATGGGCGGCGGCCAACATGCAGACGTTCAAGACGCTCATCGCACACCTCGAGCCGCATCTCGCCCCGCGGGTCGAAGCCGGCAGCATGCGGGCCGGCGTGGCCGCGGCCACGAATCGGCTCGTGACCACCGGCCAGGTCGGCTTCCTCCTCGGCTACCTCGGCTCCCGCGTGCTGGGCCAGTACGACGTGGCCCTGCTCTCTGCCGAGCAGGATGCGGGGCGGCTGCTCTACGTGGAGGAGAACATCCGGGCCACAGCCCGGCTGGTCAAGGTGCCGGTCGACGATTTCCGCCTGTGGGTAGCCCTGCACGAGACGACGCACGCGTTCGAGCTGGAGGCGCACCCCTGGCTGCGTCCCTACATCCGCGAGCGCATGGAACGCCAGGTGGCGCTCTTCGCCCGAGAGACGCGGCGCCTGCAGCAACGCGGTCTCGCCCACCTCGCCCGGCGCTGGCGCACCGCCGCGGCCGAGGGCTCCATCCGTGGCTTCCTCTCGCCCGAGCAACGTCGCCTGTTCAGGGAGGTCCAGCTGGTGATGAGCCTGATGGAGGGCTTCAGCGACTGGGTCATGGACGAGGTCGGGGCGGAGGTCCTGCCCGACATCCCCGGCATCCGCAAGCGCTTCGAAGCACGCCGCGGACAGCGCCGCCGGGCCATCGACCGCCTGATGGCCCGCATCACAGGCATGGACATGAAGCTTGAGCAGTACCGTCGCGGCGAACGATTCGTCTCGGGCGTCTATGGTGTCGGAGGGTCCCTCGCCATCGGCCACCTGTGGAAAGGACCCGAGGCACTACCGACCGAAGAGGAGATGGACGATCCGGCCGCGTGGGTCCGACGCGTGGTGCCGGCAGCGCTCGAACCAGGGGGAACCGCATGACCGAAGCGCCTCGCAGCGGCCGTGAGCCCGCTGCCATCGCGCTCACTCCGATCCTCTCGGCACGCTACCGCGAGGAGGATTTCGCCCGCATCCGAGCCGCGGCGCCCGGTGCGCGCCTGGTCAACGTCTCCCTCGAGGGCCTCTCCGACAGCTCGCTCGATGACGTGGAGGTGCTGCTGCGGGGACCGTTGCGCACGGCCAACTTCGACCGCTTGCTGGCTCGCTGCCCGAACCTGCGCTGGGTGCACTCGGCCACGGCCGGCGTGGAGCGGGTGCTCACCGCCGACGCTGCCGCCCGCGGCCTGACCATCACCAACGCGCGCGGCGTGTTCAGCGAGCCCATCGCCGAGTACACGATGATGATGATCCTGTCGGTGCTGCGCCGGCTGCCGGAGCTGCACGAGCTGCAGCGCGAACGCACCTGGCAGCCGCTGCCGGCCCGCGAGATGCGGCAGGTGACCATCGGCATCGTCGGCCTCGGGTCCATCGGGCGCAACGTGGCCCGCCTGGCACTGGCCTTCGGCGCGCGCGTCATCGCCACGCGCAAGGAGCCCGACACGCGCAAGGACTTCACCGAGCCCATGCCGGAGGGCCTCGATCGCATCATGGACCACGATCAGCTGCCCGAGCTGCTGGCCGAGTCCGACTTCGTGGTCCTGGCCGTGCCCCTCACTCCCGAGACCGACAAGCTCATGAACGGCCCCCGCCTGGCCCAGATGAAGCCGGGCTCATGGCTCATCAACGTCGCCCGCGGCCGGCTGGTCGATCAGCGAGCGCTGCTGCGCGCCCTCGGCAGCGGGCCCCTCGAAGGCGCCATCCTCGACACCATCTGGGAGGAGCCGCTACCCGCCAGCTCGCCGCTGTGGGACGCGCCGGGGCTGGTCATCACGCCGCACACCTCGTGGTCGAGCGGGCGCGTGCTCGACCGTTCGATCGAGCTCTTCTGCGACAACCTCGTGCGCTACCGCGAGGGCCGCGAGATGCTCAACCTGGTCGATCCGGAAGCGGGCTACTAGGGCCATGCAGATCGCCATCGTGGGGCTCGCCCGCTCGGGCAAGACCACCGTCTTCAACTCGCTGACCAAGGGCGATGCCGAGACCGGCGGCTTCGGTGGGCTGACCGTCAACACGGGCGTGGTCAAGGTGCCCGACGAGCGCCTCACCAGGTTGACCGCGCTGTTCAAGCCGAAGAAAGAGGTCCCCGCCGACGTCACCTACGTGGACCTGCCCGCTCCGGCCACCGCGGCCGAGGGCGAGCCACATGCCGACATCCCGGCCGACCAGCTGGCCCGCCTGCGTAACGCCGACGCGCTGCTGCACGTGGTGCGCGTCTTCGAGAACGACGCCGTGCCTCACCCGCTGCTGTCGATCGACCCGGCCCGCGACATCGAGCAGCTGGAGCTCGAGTTCACGCTCGCCGACCTTGGCGTCGTGGAGAAGCGGCTGGAGAAGCTGAAGAACTCTGGACGGCACGGCACGGCTGCGGAGAAGGAGGCCAACGAGCGCGAGGGGGTCGTGCTGCGCAAGGTCCTGCCCGCCCTTACCGACGGTCAGCCCATCCGTGACGTGGGTCTCGACGAGGACGAGTCGCTACGCATCCGCGGCTTCCGCTTCCTGACCGAGAAACCCGTGCTCGTGCTGCTCAACCTGGGCGAGCCCGATCTCGAGCGGGCGGAGGCACTGATGGCCGAGACCGCGGCTACGATCGGGCATGCGCAGACCGAGGTGGCCCAGATGTCGGCGCAGATCGAGATGGAGATCGGGCAGCTCGATGACGACGAAGCGGAGGTCTTCCGCGAGGACCTGGGGCTGGAGGGCTCGAGCATGGAGCGCGTCATCCGCGCTTCCTACCACCTGCTGGGCCTGATCAGCTTCTTCACCGCGGGTGAGGACGAGACCCGCGCCTGGACCGTCGTGCGCGGCGCCACCGCGGTGGACGCCGCCGGCACCATCCACAGCGATCTGGCGCGTGGTTTCATCCGCGCCGAGGTGATCGGCTGGGAGGAGCTGCTGGAGCTGGGCTCGATGACCGAGGCCCGCAAGCAGGGCAAGCTGCGCTCGGAGGGCAAGACCTATGAAGTGCAGGACGGCGACGTCATCGAGGTGCTCTTCAACGTCTGACCGACAGCGCCGGCGACGCCAGCCCGTGGCCTGATATACGTCCTTGCTGCGGGGTCGATGATGGCAACCGACCCCACGGGGAGACCGGCGAGTGGCTATCCGGCAGATGACCGTTTCGGCTAGATGCCGGCCCCCGTCCCTCGGCCGTGAACGGTGATCGGGATCCAGCGGCACGAACGACGAGACCGGTGATCGGACCCATCAGCTGACGTCGACCGGGTGGTGCGGGCACCCCTGGGTGTCGGAAGGAGACGACCGATGATCACGGTGGGCATCGACATCGGCGGCAAGCGACACGCGGTGGCGCGCTGCCGGACCGGCCAGGACCAGGCCGACCGAGAGGTCCTGCGGGTGACCCAGGACCGGGCCGGCTTCGACCGCCTCGACGCCTGGCTGAAGGGGCAGCCCGAGCCGGTGGGACGCATCACCATGGAGTCGAGCGGCCACTACTGGATGCCGCTCACGAGCCACCTGCGGGGTGGTCCGGTGCCGGTGACGGTGGTCAACCCGCTCGGGGCCAAGTACTTTGCCAAGAGCCGGCTGTCCCGGACGAAGTCCGACCCGGCCGATGCGAGGTGCCTCGCGCTCATGGCTCAGCACGACCACACCGAGCCCCGCGACCCGCTCGCGGGCGTGGAGCTGCGCCAGGCCTCGCGCTTCGCGATGACGCTCGTGACCGAGCAGGCCCGCGTCTGCCAGCGCCTCGTCCGTCTCGTCGAGCTCGGCTTCCCCGAGCTGGGCGAGCTCTTCGACGACCCCGCCTGTCGCACCGCGCGGGAGGTGCTGCGGGTGGCACCCACCGCGGCCGCGGCCCGGAAGCGTCGGACGAGCACCCTCGCGGACGCCAACGCCGGCCCCGGGCACCGCCGCCTCGGGGAGGCCAAGGCCGAGCGGCTGAAGGAAGCCGCAGCCACGTCCATCGCGGTGGCCGAGCTCGACGAGGAGGTCGCCTTCGAGGTCGGGATGCTGCTCGACCAGTACGACCTCTACGAGGGACAGATCGCCGAGGCCGAGGAGCACCTGGCCTCGCTGCTCGACGGCGAGCTGGCCCGGCGGTTACGGACGATCCCTGGTGTCGGTCCCGCCATCACCGCCACGCTCATCGCCGAGATCGGCGACATCTGGCGCTTCGACGACGCCGACCAGCTGCTGGCCTATGCCGGGGTCCACCCCGCTGAGCGCAGCTCGGGGCGCAAGGGGGCGGACCCCGAGACCAGCTGGCACATGAGCAAGGCCGGCAACGCCCACCTGCGCGCAGCGGCCTACCGGATGGCCGTGGTGGGCATCAGCCACAACCCGGTCATCAAGGCGCACTACGAGCGCAAGCGAAAGGCCGGCAAGAGCAAGATGAACGCCTTGGGCCACTGCATGAGCAAGGCCTTGAACCTCGTCTGGGGTGTCTGGCGCAACGAGGCCGACTGGGACCCCGACTGGGGTTCACGGACTTGACAAGACCCTATGGGATCTAGCCGGACCCCTCGCCGGAGGGCTGGGCCAGGACGCCGCCCGGGCCGAAGGCGCTGAGTCGCAGCTCCTCGAAGGTGAGCGTGGCGGCACCGCGCTTGCGCAGCGCCTTGCGCTCGGCGCCGGTCGAGGCCACGGTCAGATCGCCACTCCACGACTCGCCCAGCGGCGTCCGGGTGCGGGCGCCCAGGCCCTTGAACTCGATCCAGCCACCGTTGGCACGGCCGTCGTAGGTGCGGATGCGCCTGACCCACCAGTCGTCCGCATCGCGGGCGACCTCGACCACCAGCCGCTGCTCGATGCCGTCCTCGAACCAGCCGCCCCGGAGGACAGAGCGCTCCGGGCCATATGAGCCGGTCGTACGCATGTCGGCGGGCGCGGCAAAGGTCTCGGCGCCGACGGCCAGGGACATGGCCGCCGCCTCCACGCGCACCGAGTCGGTGTGCCAGTCGAGCGCGCGATCGGTGGCCGCCCAGGCGGGCGCGGCGGGCTCCGGCGATTCCGTCGGCGTTGGTGCCGGCGTGGGCTGGGGCGGATCGGTCGGCGGCACCTGGACCGGCTCGGCCGAGGGCGGCTCGACCGGCTGTGCCGAGGGCACGACCACCGCGGCCGTAGCCGGCTCGGGGGCCGGCCCGCCGGCCAGCAGGCTGGCGATGATGAAGGCGACGCTGCAGGACAGCGCCACGACGCTGCCCACGGCCAGGAGGCGCACCGGCGTCAGCGTCGCGCGCAGCCGCGCCCTGATGCGGGGCTTCTGCACGCGCGGGACCGGGCGTGGGGGCGGGCCCTCGGGCCCGAAGGCACCGAGGGCCGGTGCCGGCTCGACCTTGGGCGCGAACCGTGCCGGCGGCCAGAGGCGACCCAGACGCGGAGTGACCTGCACGCCGGCGATGACGCGCGATGCGCTCATGAGCCCATCCGGCGCGGGAACGTCGCTGTCGCGCAGCCAGGCGGTGAGGCCCTGGACCAGGCGCTCGTCGGCCATCAGGCGCCCTCGGGCTGGGCCACGAGCTTGCCCGACGAGGCGGGGTCGCCGTCGATGGCCGCGTCGAGCGTGTCGAGGGCTTCCTCGACACGGCTGGCCATGGCCTCTGTGCCCAGGCCCAGCGCAGACTCGGCCTGACCGGGCTGCAGGACGACGAGGTAGCGCAGCACCAGCACCGCGCGCTCATCGAACGAGAGCTGGCGGAAGGCGCGCGAGACCTGGTCGCGGTCAAGCACCGTGCCGAATGGGTCCGACGTGCTCGGACGCGCAGGCTCGTCGTCTGCGTCGGGGACGAGCGAGGGGGCTTCGTCCGCAGCCGCGCGACAAGCAGCCAGGAGCATGCCCAGCGCCCAGGCCTCGCAGGCTTCGCGGTCGCGCAGGCGGGCGAGGAAACGCCACATGTCGAGGCAGGCACGCTGGGTCGCATCCTCGGCCAGCTCCGCGTCGCGCAGGATGCCGTAGGCCACGCGGAACAGGGTTGGATGGACCGCCACGACGATGGCCTCGAACGCTCGCTCATCGCCCTTCTGGGCAAGCTTGACCAGCTGCGGATCCATAGACCACGGTTGTACGCGAGTCGGTCCGCGACCGGCTACGGGCCGTTTGCCTGCCCCGGCCCCATGACTGTTGGGCGGTGCGTCAGGGCAGGGCCTCGATGGCCGCTTCCACCAGCTCGGGCTGGCCGATGGGGTCGCTCACGACCCAGACCGTGTCGGCCGAGCTGAAGATGTGCTGCTTGGAGCCGCCGAAGTCGAGGGTCGTCACGGTCTGTCCAGCGATCTCCTCCTCGCTGAACTCCACTCCCTCGAAGAGCAGCGCCACCTCGTCCACCTCCTCGGGGCCGGGCGCGTCGGGGTCGACCGACACCTCCGGCGGTCGGATGAGGAAGACGTCCTCGAGCAGCCGCTGCGTCAGCTCCTCGCCGCCCTCGGGCAGGCGGTAGCCCTCGATCTGGATGCCGTCCTGGGCGGCCTCGAGACCCCACCAGGCGATGACGCCGATCATCTCGGCCGGGCTGATCCCGGCCTCGAGATAGAGGTCCAGCAGCCAGGCTTCGATATCCTCGCCCAGCCGCTCGCCGAGCGTGGGCAGGAAGAGCGGCTCGGTCGATTCGTAGAGGCCGAAGCGTCGGATGCCGTCGAGCGTGAGCGGGACGTCGGTGTACAGGCCGTCCGCCGAGCTGGACGCCAGGGGTTCGGCATCGGGCAGCTGGCCAAGGGCGTCCCACACGTAATCGGTGTCACCCTGGATGAACCAGGCGGTGTCTTCCTTGAGGTAGACGGTGCGGGGATACTCGCCGGGCAAAGCGTCGGAGGTCACGCGCAGGGTCCACTTGGTGTCGAGGGGGCGCATGACCAGCCCGGGCTCGACGACGTCCGCCACGATGAGGTCGACCGCTTCCACGACCCACTCGCGCGCGTCCGTGTCTTCGATACGCAGGGCAAGCACCACCGCAGCCTGGCCGGGCACGGGCTCGTAGAGCGCCGTCTTGACGGTCATTTCTTCCGTGGTCGCGCCCGCGCCCTGGAGCAACGACTCGGTCTCGGTCACGTAGGCCTGGTCGGCATCGTCACCATCGGCGAACTGGGCCAGCCAGTCGGCGCCCGTGTAGACCTGCGGCTCGAGCAGCTGTCCTCCGAGCATGACGGGGAAGGCGATGCCGGAGGCATCGGGAGCGGGCGAGGCGACGGGCGTGACGGGTGCGGCGCTCTCGGCGGCAGGATCGGCGCTCTCGGTGACTTCCTGCGCCGTGACCGGAAGTGCCAGCGCCAGCGTGGTCGCGAGCGCAAGCGAGAGGGAGTGCTTCAAGGTGTCCTCCAGGAACCCGATCCAGACAGGGTGGAACGGGGTTCGATGGCGACAATGTAGCGCGCGCGGCGAGAACGCGGGGCGGGGCCTCGAGACGCTCGCTCAGCCTGGTGCGGGCGAGGTGCCGCGATAGGGTAGCGGGATGCCGGGCGGACCATCCTTGGCCCCTGCCGCGAACAGGCCGGTGGGTTCGCACTCCACGGCACGGCGGCCGGTTGTGGCGCCCTCCTTGCCCTCGTTCTGGTCGCACGTGGCGACCGGTGCCTCCTGGGCGAAGGCGAAGGGCTTGGCCGGCGGCGGCAGCGGCGTCTTCTTGGGCTTCTTGGGCCTGGCCGCCTGCCTGGCCTCGCGGGCCAGCTGGGCCAGCCCGGCCTTGGTCGAGGCCTTGTCGATCTGGATCACGCCTTCAGGCAGGATCTTGAGCGGATCGACGTCCCTGCCGTTGTAGAGCACCTCGAAGTGAAGGTGGGTGCCGGTGCTCTTGCCGGTGTTGCCCATCTTGCCGATGGCCTGACCGGTGAAGACGAGGTCGCCCGCCTTCACGACGTTGCCCGGGATGAGGTGGCCGTAGCGTGAGACGTAGCCGTCGGCGTGGACCACGTCCACGACCCAGGCTCGCCCCTCCTGGTCGTAGGGGTTCCATCCGGAGTAGGCCACCACGCCGGCCGCGATCGACCGCACCGGCGTGCCGTACGCATCGACCACGTCGATGCCGTCGTGGAAGTGCTTGCACGAGCCGCGCCGGGCGTTGTAGACGACACCCGTGCACCCGTAGGTCTGGCTGATGCGCCCGGTGGTAGGCCAGGAGAAGGTGCCGCCCTCGGCCAGGCTGACCGTGGCCTGGTCCTGGACCTTCATGCGGGCCAGGCCGGTCATCTGCTTGATGTACGCGGACAGCGAGGCCTCTGCGCCCTCCCGACGCGCGACGGCGGTGTTGCGCTGCTTCTTGTTGTTCTCGATCTGCGTCTTCTTGCCCCAGACCGCGCGCACGGCCGCTTGCTGACGTGCGATAGCGGCGTCGCGCGACCGTTCGGCTGCGCGGATGTCGGCGCGGATGCCCTGCAGCCGCTCCTTGGCCCCGGAGGGCGCGGTCGACGGATCCGCGTACAACTTCTCCTTCTCGGCCAGGCGCTCACGCCGCGTCTGGAGCATGGCCTTGGTGCTGTCCAACTGGTTGCGACGTTGACCGACCGCTCGCTCGAGCGGCTTGAGCTGCTTCTTGAGGGCATTGCGCTGCGCGTCCAGCCGCGCGATGGCCTGATCCTGTTGGCGCATGATCGACTCGGCCGAGCGCTGGGCGGCGCGTACCGCCGCGATGCGGTCGCCAAGGTCGACGGCAGCAGCGGGTTGAGCGGAGGAGAGCACGGCCGTGGCCACGAGCGCGAACGCGCACAGCGCGATCACGAGCCGGCCGGACGTCGTGGTCCAGACGGCGGGGACGGCCAGGGACACTGCTCTCCGCTCCATCTTCACCTCTCGCCAGACGGCCATCGCCGTGGGCACCTGCAGGCATGCGGACCCGCCTCGCGGAATCGGCATGCTAGTGCTGCGACTGGAACTTGTGGACTAGTCATTGGTCCACGGTCACCGATACTGATGGGCTACGCACGGCGGCGCAGCCGTCGATCCTTCCCCACGTGGGCGCGCTGCGCGACGACTTCGGCTAGAGCAACGCTTCCAGGAACCATACGCTGCCCATGCCGGCCAGCAAGGTCCAGCCGAAGGATCTGGTGCGCCAGGCCACCATGGCTGCGATGGCGCCTGCCAGGTACCACGTCCCGAAGGGTCGCCACGCACCGTGGTCCAGGAAGAGCGTCTGGGCCACCAGGCCGGCCAACACCGCAGGAGCCACCAGGCTGAGCGCCTGCTCCAGTCGGGGCGGGATGGTCACGTCGGCCAGCAGGGTCACCATCGATGCCCGCAGGCCCAATGTGCCCGCGGCCACGACGGCCACGACGAGCAGCTGCTCAGCCATCAGAACGCTCCTCGTCCGCTACCTGCGCTCCGCCGGACGGGCGCTCGGTACGCGTCTGGGCCAGCAGGCCGAAGGCGATGCCGGTGGCGGCCCCGACGAGCAGACCCGTGTTCATGGGTGCGTCCTTGGCCATGAGCGTCACCGAGAAGCCGACGGCGGCCGCGACCAGGGCCGCGCGGTCGCGGATGGAGGGTACGGCCAGGGCGATGAACATGAGCGGAGCCGCGAAGCCGAACTGGAACTCCGGTGGGATGGTCGCGCCGATGACTACGCCGATGATCGTGCCCAGCCACCACGCACCGGCGAAGCTGACGGCTGCTCCCAGGTAGTAGCCGAGGCGGCGGCGCGGGTCGCGCTGTCCCGCGTTGTAGAGGAGCGAGGTGACCGTGGACTGGTCGGTCATGAAGTGGGCCAGCGGGACCCGCCAACGCCGGGGGTACTGACGGAAGGACGGCGCGAGGGCGCCGGAGTACATCATGAAGCGGGCGTTGATGACGAGCGCCGTACCCACCACCACGAACCACGGCGCGCCCTGGTCGATGAGGTCGCTGACGGCCAGCTGTGCGGCGCCGGCGAGGACGATGAAGGAGGCCAGCACCCCGAGCAGGTCGTTCATCGAGGACTCGACCACGGTCACGCCGTAGGCCAAGCCGAAGGGGAAGGCGCCGATGGACAGGGGCAGCATGGCGCGGGCTCCGGCCAGCAGCGAGGCGCGGGTGAGCCAGCCGCCGCTCCCCTGCCCTGCGTTGCCCGGTTCACTCACGGCAGCGCGAGGTGCACGTGCGCAGCCTCGTGGGTCCGCGCCAGGCGATGATCAAGCACGCGGCGCGCGTCCTGGCTAGTGGACCAGTCGCGGTCCTGCGTCGAGCGAGTGCTCCGGATCGTCCTGCTCGAAGTCATGGCCGATCCGCTCGGCCGTGCGATGGATGGCCTCGTCGATCTCGAGGAACTCGGCCAGCCCACCGAAGCTGGCGTGCCAGTCCAGCAGCTCGTGGAAAGCCTCGTGCACGACCGCATCGCGCAGCCCCGCGACCTGCAGCTCAACGAGCACCTGCTCGTCCACGCCTTCGCCGGTCAGGACCATGGAGATGGCCGACTCCAGCGGCTCCCCCTGGTCGAGGCGGCTGATGATCTCGCGGGCCAGCTCGCTCACCGTCTTGGCCACACGCCACCTCCGTTCACGCTCTCCGCCGGGCACGGCCATCGTGCTCGTGCCATCAGGGCGCTAGCCTAGACCACCGGCCACGCTCGTCACGCGCTCGGCGTGTCGGCCGCATCGACCTCGTCCTCGTCATCGCAACACCTCGTGTCGATGGTCTGGGGGCCACCGTGGGCGACCTCGGCCACGGTGAAGCGGCCGGCATGCTCCTCGTGCGGGTCCTGGATGACGATGCCGAACGTCTCCATCAGCTGGTCGGGCGTGAGCACCTCCCGGCCGGACCCGAGTGCCACCACGCGCCGGGCCAGCAGCAGCACCTGGTCGTACTCCACAGCCTCGGCGATGTCGTGCGTGGCGGTGACGATGGCCGAGCCGCGCTGCAGCTCGGCGGCGAAGGCATCGAGGTAGAGCTCGCGCCCGCCGGCGTCGATGCCGGCAGTGGGCTCGTCGACCACGATGAGATCGGCCTCACGCGCCAGCACCTGGGCCAGGTAGACCCGCTGCAGCTGGCCCCCGGACAGGCTGCGCATCGGCGATCGGGCCAGGTGGCTGATGCCCATGCGCGCCATGCCCTCTTCCACCAGCTCGTGGTCGCGAGCGCTCATGCGACCCACCAGCCCGAGGGCCGGGTAGCGCGCCATGCGCACGACGTCGACGACGCGGATGGGCAGGATGTAACCCGAGGCATGGAACTGCGAGTGGTAGGCGATGCGACTGGGCGCGCCACCGGGTGCCCGGCCCAGCACCTCCACCGAGCCCGCGGTCGGCGGCAGCAGACCCACGAGCGTCTTGATGAGGGTCGACTTGCCCGAGCCGTTCGTGCCCACCAGCGCCAGCGAGCCGCCGGGATGGACGTCGAGGTCGATGTCTCGCACGACCACCTCCCCGCCATAGCCCACGGCCAGCCCGCGGGCGCTGATGACGGAATCCGTGGTGTCGAGCACGTCTGAGACACCGGCGCTGGCCGTCGCGGCTGAGAGGCGTGCCGTCACGAGAGCGTCTCCCCGCTGGCATCGGTCGTGGCTACGTGACGGCCGGCATCGCGTACGTTGCTCAAGGCGAGGACGACGAAGAAGGCGGTCACGGCCACGAGCACGATGGTGGCGCCGGCGGCGTAGTCGAACCAGTAGGAGATGAGCAGGCCCAGGTAGGTGCTGGCCGAGCCGATGACAGCGGCGATGACCATCATCGAGCCGATGCGATGGGCCAGCAGCGCGCCGGCGGCGGCGGGCGCGAGGAGCATGCCGAAGACCAGCAGCGTGCCCACGGTCTGGAAGGCCACGACGACCGTCAGCGCCACCAGGAGCAGCATGAGCACGTGGTAGCGGCGCGATGGGAAGCCCGCCACATCCGCCTGCTCCGGGTCGAAGCTCAGGAGCAGGAAGGGCCGCGCCGCCAGGACCGAGACGATGATGACCAGCACGGTGGCCGCGGCCATGATCGTCACCTGTCCCCAGCTGGTGCCCAGGATCTGGCCGAAGAGGATGGCCAGCAGATCACCCTGGAAGGCATCACTGGCACTGATCATGACCACGCCCAGCGCCAGCATGGCCACGAAGAGCATGCCGATGGCGGTGTCGGAGGAGAGGCGCGAGCGGCGCGTGACGAGGGAGACGCCGCCGATCATGACGATCGCGCCGACCGCGGCGCCGAGCATGCCCGGCAGGCCGAGCAGGATGGCCGCGGCGATGCCGGGCAGCACGCCGTGGGCCAGCGCGTCACCGATGAAGGCCAGGCCGCGGAGCACGACGAACGTGCCCACCACGGCGCAGGCGATCGATACCAGCACGCCGGCCAGCAGGGCACGGGTCATGAAGGCGTTGTTCAGGAACGGATCGAGCAGGTACTCCAAGCGCTCTCCCTGGATGGCGACGGCCGGGCCGGGCCGCGGCGCCGATCAGCCGAGGATATCAGCGCCGCTCACGGCGAAAGGGCCCCTGCCACGGTCGTGGCGATCTCCACGATGAGGTCCTGGTAGGTGCCGCCCTCCGGCAGCTGCGAGGTCGAGAAGGCGACCAGCTCCACGCCGCTGTCGGAGGCCACGGCCTCAGCCACGGCCTGCGGGGTGCCCACCTCGGCAAACACCGCGCGGACCTCGTTCGCCTTGATGTCCTCGATGAGCTGTGCCAGCTCGCGCGCGGTGGGCTCACCGCTGGTGGAAAGGCTGGGGATGACGGTGCCGATCCGGGCGAAGCCGTAGCGGTCGGCGAAGTAGCCCAATGAGCGGTGGCCGGTCACGAGCTTGCGGTCCTCGTCGGCCACGGTCGCGAGGATCGCGGCCACGGTCGCGTCGAGCGCCTCCAGCTCATCGGCCAGGTCGCTGGCGCCGTCGCCCACGGCGATGCCGGCCTCCTCCAGCACGGGGCCGAGCGCCAGGACCACGTCGCGCATGGCCAGCGGGTCGGTCCAGATGTGCGGGTCCTCGGCGCCATGGACGTGCTCGTGGTCGCCTGCGTCCGCGTGGTGCTCGGCGTGTTCGGCCTCATCGTCGTCCGCGTGGTGCTCATCGTCGCTGGCCGTCCCGAGTTCTCGCACCGTGATGTGCTCGGCCGCCTGGAACCAGGTGGCGCCGTCCGAGGCGGCGGACTCCAGCACCGTCAGCAACGCCTCCTCCAGCTCCAGCCCGTTGGAGACGACGACGTCGGCGCCGAGGATTCGCTCGGCGTCTCGCGCGGACGGCTCGTAGCTGTGGGGGTTGGCTCCGCTGGGCATGATCACCGTCACCTCGGCGGCATCGCCGACCAGCTGGCTCACGAGCGAGCCCAGCACCTCGGTAGTGGCCACGACCGAGCGGTCCTCATCGGCGGCCATGACGCCGGGGCCGGCGGCCAACACGAACGAGGCGGTCAGGGCAGCCGCAGCGGCGAGGACGGCACGGGGGCGAGTAGTCGGACCGTTGGGCCGGTCTGTGTTCATCGGATGCTCCTGAACGGCTCGGCAGCGTGGGCTTATTGATACCGTGTATCAATAATAGCAATGGAAGCGGTGCCCTGCAACGCCCTCTCCGCGGGCTGGTGGTAGGCTCGCGGGACGTGATGAGAAGGCATCAGACGCTGGCCCTCGCGGCCCTCACCTCGCTGGCCGTCGTGGCTGCAGCATGTGGCGACTCCGAGGACTCGACGGACGCTCCGACACAGCCACCGCCGAGTGTGGAGCCGGCTGCGACCATCGCTCCGGTCACTCCGGTCCCGGCGCCGGAGGCCGTCGAGCCAAGCCCTGCTGAGGAAGCGGCAGCCGGCATCGGTGAGCCTGTGGCAGCGCCGGCGCTGGCCGACCTCGTGCTGCCCGACGGCTCGGGCTTCGACCTCGCTGAGCTGCAGGGCGAGAACACACTCGTCTTCTTCGGCTACACCCACTGCCCGGACGTGTGCCCCCAGACCATCGGCGAGCTCTACGGCGTGTTCGAGGCGCTGCCCCAGACGCAGGCCGTTTTCGTCTCGGTCGATCCCGAGCGCGACACGCCCGAGTTCCTCCAGGAGTGGATCGCCTACAAGCCGGAGAACTTCCATGCCGTGACCGGCACCCCGGGCGCCATCCGTCGGGCGGCCGACAACTACGGCGTGAAGTACGCGCGCGTGGAGACCACCTCGACCTCTGGCTACACCATGTCGCACACGGCCGACATCTACCTCATCGACGCAGAGGGCCGCTACCTGCTGGCCTATCCGTTCGGGACCCCGGCGGCGGAGATCGTCGAGGATCTCGAGTTGCTCAACGCCAGCTGACTCACACGAAGGGGGATCGATGTCCCGAAGCTCTCGCAGCCTGCTTCTCTCGGGCGCCGCTGTGGTGGCCCTGCTCAGCCTCAGTCTCTCTGCCGTCGCGGCACAGGAGGCGGAGGCCGATGAGATGGCCTCCATGGAGCCGATGGCTGAGATGGAGCCCGGTCTCTACGTGCGCGACGCGTGGGCGCGCGTGTCGCCCATGGTCGAGCTCGCCGGCGCCGCCTACATGGTCATCCACAACGCCACTGACGCAGACGACGCGCTCGTGTCAGCCTCCAGCCCGGCTGCCGAGTTCGTGGAGCTGCACCTCTCCTCCATGGACGAGGAGGGCATGATGTCGATGAACCAGGTGACCGAGATCGCGCTGCCGGCGCACGGCGACGCGGTGCTCAAGCCGGGCAGCTACCACGTCATGCTCATCAACCTCGTCGAGCCGCTCATTCAGGACACCGAGGTCGAGCTCACGCTCGAGTTCATGACGGCCGAGCCGCAGACGGTGAGTGTGCCCGTCCTGGCCGAACCCCCGATGATGGGCGACATGGGCGACATGGGCGACCCGGGCGACATGGGCGACATGGGCGACATGGGCGAAGGCATGGACCACGGGATGGACATGGAAGAGGACGAGGAGGACGACGCCTAGGCATCCCAGGTCCGGAACCTGTCGAGCGGCGGGTTCCCCGAGGAACCGAGCCAGGCGAGGTCCTCGTCGGTGACGGGGTGGCGGCGTCCGAGCCGCGACGCGCTCGCAGGGTGCCACGGCCGCTGACCGGCGATCCTTCGCAGCCATTGCAGGGCCGGGCCCTTCGCGTGCACGGCCGGGCCGTCCAGGCCGACGGATCAGGCCCCGCTCGCGCCCAGTGCCTCGCTGCCATGCACGGTCGGGGCACCGACCGGGGCAGCCCGGGTCGTGGCCGCGCCGCGAGGTCCACGATCGAGCGCGTGCTGTGCAATGGTTGCGAAGAAGGCGCCGGGCGGCCAGGACCCGCGAGGCCGGGACCGCCGACACCTGGGCTCCCTCGAACTCGCGACCGCGGCCCCGGGTTCTGATCGGGGGGCCTTCGTCTATGCTGGCCCGACCGCACCCCCCAACCAGAGGATCCCGATGACCCAGACCCATCGCGCCCGTGGCGGCCTGCTTGGCCTCGTATCCGTGGTGCTGGCCACGCTGCTGGCAGCCGCCGCCTGGTCGACCGTGGCCGCCCAGGACCAGGAGCCCGAGCTGACGTGGGCACCGCTGACCACCCCGCCGCCGATCGCGGTCCCGCCCATCGACTCCCCCACGGACCAGGCGGACGGCTTCGCTATGGGCGATCCCGACGCGCCCGTGGTGGTCGAGGTGTGGGAGGACTTCCAGTGTCCCTACTGCCAGCGGTTCTCTTACGAGGTGGAGCCGGCCATCGTGGCGCAGTACGTCGACACCGGCGAGGCGCGCCTCGTCTTCCGTAATCTGGCCTTCCTGGGGGACGAGTCGCACTGGGCCGCGGTGGCGGCCAGCCTGGCCGCCGACCAGAACATGTTCTGGCCCTTCAAGGACTACCTCTTCGCCAACTTCCGCGGCAACGAGAGCGGCGGCTTCCACATCGACCGGCTGCTCGAGATGGGCGAGGCCGTGGGCCTCGACATGGAGCAGTTCCGCGAGGGTCTGGCGCTCGACAACGCGCGCGAGCGCTTCGCCGAGATCGAGGCCACGGCCAGGGCAGATGCGTACGCCCTGGGCATCAGCGCCACCCCTACCGTGGTCGTCAACGGCGTGCCCCTTGAGTCCCCGGACTTCCAGACGGTAGCCGACGCCATCGACATCGAACTGGCCAAGGCCGCGACGGTGGCCGCGGCCGATCCAGCCGCTGACGTGGCCGGCGCCGAAGAAGCGGACGGGGACGACGAAGGTCCGGCGGGGGACGAGTAGGTCGAACCATCGTCTGCGGGCCCTGCCGACGCGCTAGGATGAGCCGCGGCGGGCAGTTGCACTGGAGGGACGACCATGTCCGAAGCCCCAACGACCGAGGGCGCCCCCGAGCCTGAACGGTCGACGGCCACCCCCTCGAGCGTCGAAGCTGCGACGGCCGCAGCCGAGGACCTCATCGACCGGGGTGCCCCATGGAGCGGCAGCACCTCGTGGACCATCGTGCTCGTCGAGGGCATCCTCATGGCGCTGATGGGCCTGGTATTCATCTTCAAGCCGCTCGGCGGCTCGAGCACGACCCTGCAGCTGGTCGGGATCATCCTGCTCGTCGGCTCGCTGGTGACGACGTTCCAGCTCTGGCGCCACCAGTACCGGCCCGACCTGGAGGTGCTGGCCTCGTTCCGCGCCGGCTCGGGCGTGACCGTCGGCTCCGTGGTCATCGTGGCCACCTTCGTGGCCGACGTGACCGAGGCGGTGACGGCCTCGCTGGCGGTCGTCATCGGCATCGGCTTCATCGTCTTCGGACTCGTGGGCATCGCGGCCACGCTCGTGCGGCGGGAGCTCGACGCCCCGCTGCCCCTGGCGTCGCTGGTGCTCAACGCGGTCCTGGCCCTGGCCGGCCTGCTGTTGCTCTTCGCCGGCGCCGCCGGCAGTGACGCGGTCGATGGGCTCTTCAACCTGCTGGGCGTGCTGCTGATCGCGGCGGGCCTGACGCTCGCGGGCTACTCGTACATGCTGCGCCAGCAGGACGGGCGCAGCTGAGGCCTCGGAGCGGGTAGGTCGCCGAGTCCCGGATCAGCCCAGGCCGCCCTTGCCCTCGCGGTCCGAGCTGTGCTTGGGCAAGCCGGTGATGAGGCGGCTGCCACGACCGCGCGAGAGGAATGACCAGGCCCAGCGGACCATCACCAGCACACGGTTCTGTAGCCCGATGAGCCAGAAGATGTGGATGGCCAGCCACATGAACCAGGCCATGAAGCCGCTGAAACGCACCATGCGGAAGTCGGCCACCGCTCGCAGCCGGCCGATCGTGGCCAGCTCGCCGAAGTCCTTGTACTCGAAGTCGGGAATGGTCACCCCATCGCGCTTGGCGATGATCGAGCGAGCGGCGTACTGACCACCCTGGATGCCGCCCTGGGCCACGCCGGGCACTATCTGGCCGGGTGACCACTCGACCGCGGCGAGGTCACCGACGACCCAGATGTCGGCATAGCCGGGGACCGTCAGGTCGTGATCGACGAGGATGCGGCCCACCCGATCGGTGGGGGCGTTCGTGGCCTCGGCCAGGGCGCGGCCGAATCGGCCGACTGCCACCCCGGCCGCCCACAGCACGGTCCGCGCGGGGATGCGGCTGACCTCGGTACCCTCGGTGCCGCGGATGGCGACGCCGCTCTCGTCGATGTCGGTGACCATCGTCTTGGTGCGGATGGTCACGCCCAGCTGCGCCAGCTGCCGGGAGGCGGCCTTGGAGAGCGAGCGCGGGTAGGTGGGCAGGACGCGGTCGGTGCCCTCGACCAGGTAGACCAGTGCTTCCTCGGTGTTGATCTCGCGGAAGTCACGCGGCAGGGCATCGCGAGAGATCTCACAAAGGGAGCCGGCCAGCTCTACGCCAGTGGGGCCGGCACCGACGATGACGAAGGTCATCCAGTCGTGCTGCTTGGCCGAATCCGACTCCAGCTCCGCGTTCTCGAAGGCATCAAGGATGCGGGCGCGCATCTGCAGCGCGTCCTCCAGTGTCTTGATGCCGGGAGCGTGCTCGGACCACTGGTCGTTGCCGAAGTAGGAGTGCTTGGTGCCGGTGGCCACGATGAGTGAGTCGTACCCAAGGTCGGTGCCATCGTCGATACGGACCGACTTGGCCGTGGGGTCGAGGCTCATGGCCTCCGCCAGCAGGACCTTCACGTTCTGCTGCTTGCGCAGGATCAGCCGCAGCGGCTGGGCGATGTCGGAGGGCGTGAGGGCGCCGGTCGCGACCTGGTAGAGCAGGGGGCTGAAGAGGTGGTGGTTGCGCCGGTCGACGAGGGTGATGTCGACGTCATGCCGGGCCAGGGCGCGCGCAGCGTAGAGCCCACCGTAACCACCGCCGATGATCAGGACGCGATGTCGCTCCGCCATGTCCGACTCCTTCGCTCGCCGTCCGCCCTCCGCTGCGGCCGCCGCAAGAGCATGCCACGTCGACCGAAGGCCGCGATGGGCCCGGCTGGACGCTAGGAGCGGCGCCTCGCCCGCGCCTGCCCGATGAGCCAGCCGGCAGCCGCGTCGCGGGTGGTGTACTGCCCGGACTTCCTGCGCTCCGGCGTCGTGGCCACCCAGCGCGACCCGAACTGGCCGGCGCTCAGCCGGAAGCGGCCCACGACCCCGATGACCTGGTGCCGGTAGAGGACCTCGTACCTGCCCGCGCCGGGCGGCGAGGTCTTGCGGTACTTGACCTGCTTGGGTCTGGGCGTGGCAGCCATGGCCCGAGTGTACGACGAGCCCCCGTAGAAGGCCGCGCCCGAGGCCGCTCATGGGTCATGCCGATGAGGAGCTCGTGAACGAAACCCTCTCGGATGAGCAACAGGCTACCCTCGTCGGAGAGCAGGAGGAGGCAGCATGTCCCGAGTCGTACGTAGCCTTGCCGCCGCAGCGCTAGCCGTGGCCGTAGCGGCCCCGGTAGCAGCCCAGGAAGAGGTGGCCAGGACGACCATCTCGGCCATCGAGCGGGGGGAAGCCGAGGCCATGGTCTACCTCGAGGGCGCCGCGCTGTACCGGGAGGACGAGGACGAGTACGTCTTCAGTGACGGTACGGGCAGCGTCAAGATCGACGTCGACGACGCATCGGGTGCGGACGAGCTGCAGCTTTTCGAGCTGATCGCCATCGAGGGCACTCTCGCCGGCGACGAGATCGACGTCTCACGCTGGGTGCCGCTGCGCATCGTCACGCCTGCCGTCATCGTGCCCGAGGAGCAGGTCATCGAGGCCTACTGGGGCTGGATCGTGGCCTACGGCAGCCAGGCGCCCGAGCCGGCCGAGTAGTCGGCCGTACAGCCCGGTGCCGGGTCGCCCTACGCTCCGGGGCTGCGCCTCGAGAGACGGTTGAACCACTCGCGCGCACGACCCGGCGCGGGCGTGGACTCGCTCATGTGCCGCCGTTGCAGACGGTGGCGCAGCCAGATGGGCGTGGGCTCGGAGCCGGCCGGGCGCGTCTTGGCATCAAGCGTCGCGGCCGACATCGTGGGCACGCGTTGCGCGCCCAGGTTCGCGGGCTGGTTCTGTGCCACGGTCGTTCTCCCTTCGCCAGGTACTCAGAACTGGGCCTGACCGGGCACGTGGACAGACGCCGCACGCGTGCGGCATCCACAAGGATACGGGTCCAAGCAACCCCCGACACGGCCGGGGAGCCGGTGCTGCAGCGGGCTAGGTCGCGGTGGCCAGGCCTCGCAGCAGGCGTCGCACCTGTCTTGGATCGCTCAAGCGGAAGCGGGCCGTGGTGGTTCCGGGCCCGACCCTGATGGTCCAGGCGCTGCGTGGCAGCGCCGCGAAGAGATCCTCGTCGGTGCGGTCGTCGCCGATGGCCAGCACCACCGACTTGCGCCTGAAGCGGCCCATGATGTGGGCCGCGACCTCGCCCTTGTTGGCCCAGGCGTAGCGGACCTCGACCACCTTGTTGCCGTGGATGACGGCCAGCTCCGTGCCCGCCAGCATGTTCTCCAGCGTGGCCACCAGCTCGTTGGCCAGCCAGGCTCCGAACTCGGCGTCCACGAGGCGGTAGTGCCAGGCGAGGGCGTAGCTCTTGCGCTCGACGAACGAACCCGGGGCGCTGGCTGCGAACTGCTCCAGGACCGGTCCTACCTGGTCCTTCCACGAGAGATCCATGCCGCCGCGCAGCATCTCCCAGTGCTCCGTGCCCGGCTCGCGCATGAGCGCGCCGTGCTCCACGGCCAGGCCGAGGCCCTCGACATCGCCCAGCCAGTGCTCGACATCCTCGCGCGAGCGCCCGCTGACGATGACCACGGTCGTGGCCGGCAGCGCAACCAGCTCACGCAGGAGCCCCAGCGTCGCCGACGTGGGCACAGCGTCCTGGGGGCGGGGCTTGATCTCCGAGAGCGTGCCGTCGTAGTCGAGCAGGATGAGGCGCCGCTCGGCCTTGTCGAAGGCGTCCTGCAGCGCGTCGACGTCCGGGGCCGGGCGGTCCTTGCGGGCCGTGTGGCGGCTGGTGCTCGTGACCTCGCGCAGGCCCTCGATGAAGCGCTCCGCCCAGCGCACGGCGCCGTTGCGGAAGACGCGCTCGTGGAGGGCCGCCATGCGCTCGAGGCGCGACTCGTGATCCATCTCCAGCGCGCGCAGGATGACGTCGGCCGTGCCCACCTCGTCGTAGGGGTTGATGCGCAGGGCCTCGCCCAACTCGTGCGCGGCGCCGGCGAACTCGCTGAGCACGAGCACCCCGTCGCCCTCGTGCTGGCAGGCCACGTACTCCTTGGCCACCAGGTTCATGCCGTCGCGCAGGGGCCCGACCCAGGCCACGTCGGCGGCCGAGTAGAGCGACGCCAGCTCCTGCTTGTTGACCGAACGGCGCAGGTACACCACGGGCTGCCACTCGGGCGTGCCGAAGTCGCCGTTGACCTCCCCCACCAGCTCGCTGACCTCGCTGCGCAGGTCCGCGTATGCGGGCACGCGCTCACGTGAGGGCACCGCCACCTGCACGAGCGTGACCTTGCCTCGCCACGAGGGCGACGTGCGCAACAGCCGACGGAACGTTCGCATCCGCTCAGGGATGCCCTTGGTGTAGTCGAGGCGGTCGACCGAGACCATGAGCTTGCGGCCGTGGTGGCGCTCGCTCAGCTGGGCCCGCCGACGGGCCACCTTGGGATCGTGGCGGAGCAGATCGCGCCAGTCCTCCGACTGGATACCGATGGGCAGCGCCGAGAGGCGGAGCGTGCGGCCCTCGACCTGGACGCTGTCCATCTGGCTTTCCATGCCCAGCACCTGCAGCAGGGAGCGGCGGAAGTTGTGCAGGTGCCCCAGCGTCTGGAAAGCCAGCGAATCGGCGCCCAGCAGTCCGCGCAGGAGCGGCTCACGCTCGGGCAGGATGCGGAAGACCTCCGACGAAGGGAAGGGGATGTGGAGGAAGAAGCCGATGCGCGCCTCGGGGGCACGCTCGCGGATCATGCCCGGCACGAGCATGAGCTGGTAGTCGTGGGCCCAGATGAGATCGCCCTTGCGGTGTCGCTCGAGCACTGCGTCGGCAAAGCGCTGGTTGGCGTCGCGATAGGCACCCCAGCTCTCGGGGGCGAAGACGACGCGGGTGGGGAACCCGTGCAGCAGCGGCCAGAGCGTGTCGTTGGCGTAGCCCTCGTAGAACGAGCGCGAGATGCGGGCCGGGATCTCCACCGCCACGTAGCCGTGCTCGCGCTCCCATTCGCGCATGAGCCGCTCGCGGCCTTCGGGCTCGCCCGAGAGCGCGTCGCCGGGCCAGCCGAACCAGAGCCCGTGCATCTGCGACATGAGTGGCGCCATCGCGGCCACGAGCCCACCCGAAGAGCGCTCACCTCGCCAGCGGCCGGAGACTCGTTTCGCTGTCAGCGGCAGCCGGTTGGAGACGATCAGCAGTCGTTGTCGGGCACTCACACGCACAGCATACGCTGGCAGCGGGACGAGACGGCGGTGGCAGCCGTCCCAGGCGCGGTGTGCCCTTGACATGGGCCCCCTCGGGCGCACGATGGGCCCAGCCGGACGGGCGACCCGGCTCGTCCGAGCATGCGCAGAGGAGGTAGCCATGCCGCGCTACATGTTCACCGCGTCCTACACCGTGGACGGCCTGAAGGGCATCCGCGCCGAGGGTGGGTCCGCCCGACTGACCGCGGTCGAGAAGCTGTTCGAGTCGCTCGGTGGAAAGGTCGAGGCCGCCTACTGGTCGTTCGGTCACACCGACTTCATCTGCATCGCGGAGCTGCCCGACAACTCCGCCGCCGCGGCGGCGGCCACCTCGGTGGCGGCGGCCGGCGTCGCCTCCGTCCAGACCACGGTCCTGCTTTCGGCCGACGACATCGACGCCGCCGTCGGCCGCTCCACCGAGTACCGGGCACCCGGCGCCTAGATCCACGCGCCCGGCGCCGATGGCGAGCGGATAGGCCGAACGGCCGCATTCGGAACGACGGCCGTCCACTGGCGCCGGGCAGACCCCTCCCCTAGGCTGGTGGTGACGATCCGCCTGTCAGCCGGAGGTAGGGATGAAGCCACTCGAGGAACCCTTCGCGTCGATCGTCGCCGGCCGGCCGGCGGAGCTCGACCTGCGTGGCTTCAAGCTGCTCAGCGCACGCCTCTTCACCAAGGACCTCGCCTTCCGCCAGGGCGAGCGCGAGGCCTTCGGGCTGCGCGGCCTGCTGCCCGACCGCGTGCAGACCATCGAGGAGCAGGTCCAGCTCGAGTGGGAGCACCTCTTGCGCAAGGACGACGCGCTCGAGAAGTACATCGGGCTGGCCGCCCTGCAGGATCGCAACGCCACGCTCTTCTACCGCCTGCTGGCGGAGCATCTCGAAGAGCTCATGCCGGTGGTCTACACGCCTACCGTGGGCCAGGCCTGCCAGCAGTTCAGCCACATCCTGCGGCGCACGCGGGGCATCTGGATCACGCCCGACGACATCGACCGCATCCCGCAGGTGCTGGGCAACTCACCCTATGCCGACGTCCGCCTCATCGTGGTCACCGACAACGAACGGATCCTCGGTCTGGGCGATCAGGGTGCCGGCGGCATGGGCATCCCCATCGGCAAGCTCGCGCTCTACTCGGCCTGCGGCGGCTTCCATCCCTCGCTGACCCTGCCGGTCTCGCTGGACGTGGGCACCGACAACCGCACGCTGCTGAACGACCCGCTGTACATGGGCTATCGCGCGCGACGGCTGCGCGGGGCGGCCTACCGCGAGCTCATCGAGGCCTTCGTGCGCGGCGTGGAGGAGGTCTGGCCCGGCTGCATCATCCAGTGGGAGGACTTCAAGGGGCCCAACGCGCTGCGCATCCTGGGCCATTTCCGCCAGCACGTGCCCAGTTTCAACGACGATGTGCAGGGCACGGCGGCGGTCACCGTCGCCGGCATCTACGCGGCCGCGCGCAAGCTCCAGCGCAAGGTCACCGACCTGCGCTTCGTGCTGGCCGGAGCCGGCGCCGCGGGCATCGGCATCGCCCGTCTCTTGCGACGGGCGCTCGAGCACGAAGGCCTCAGCGGCGAGGAGATCGACTCACGGCTGGCGCTGCTCGACTCGCGCGGGCTGGTGCACTCGGGCCGCAGCGATCTCGACGAGTTCAAGCAGGAAGTCGCCGTCTCGGCCGAGCGGGTGCAGCAGTCGGGCCTGACCATCGGCGACGACGACCATGCCCGCCTCTGCAAGGTCATCGAGGCGGTGAGGCCGGATGTGCTCATCGGGACCACCGGCCAGCCGGGATCCTTCGATCAGTGCGTCATCGGCCAGATGGCTGAGGCCACCGAGCAGCCGGTGGTGTTCGCCTTGTCGAACCCCTCGAGCAGGGTGGAGGCGCCGCCGGCAGACATCCTCGCCTGGAGCGACGGACGCGCCATCGTGGCCACCGGCAGCCCCTTCCCCTCGGTCTCGTGGAAGGGCGCCCCACGGCCGATCGGCCAGGCCAACAACGTCTTCATCTTCCCGGGTGTCGGGCTGGGCGCGGTGGTCGCGGAAGCCCGGCGCATCACCGAGGAGATGTTCCTGGTGGCGGCACACGCGCTGGCCGAGCAGGTCTCAGAAGAGCGCCTGGCATCGGGTGCGCTGTACCCGCCGGTGGAGTCGCTGGGTGACATCTCGCGGGAGGTGGCCGTGGCCGTGGCCCGCGAGGCCGTCGACTCGGGCGTGGCCGGCGCGGCTCCCGGGACCGACCTGGCCGAGGCCGTCGACGAAGCCATGTGGTGGCCGGCGTACGTGCCCTACATCCGGTCGCGCGCGTCGGTGCACCGCGACGAGGTCTTCGCTGCCCACGAGGTCATCAACGGCCACTGATGGCGTAGACGCGACCCTCTCCCGGCGCCACGCTCTCGATGCGGTGGAAGTAGCCGTTGTGGCGCACCACGTCCTCGCTCAGGCCTTCCTCTCCGAGCGTGCTGAAGACCGCCTCGAGTCGCTCGTCGGGCCCGAGTGCAGGTAGGCCGAAGTAGCCGGAGTCACGCTGGAGGTCGTAGTTGACGACACACACGTAGCGGCGCGCGTCCTCGTGCGTGCTCGACTCGTCCTGGGTCCAAGCGGCGACCCCTCGCTCCGTCGTGGCATCCGGCGGGATCAACCACCGCGTGCGCGTGCCGGCGATGTCGGCGCTCAGCGACTCGGCGAAGGCGCGGATGCGGGTGAGCCGCTCGAACAGGCGGTCGTTCCGGCCCCAGATGAACACGTCGCCGAAGCGCGCCTTGGACGGGTGGACGTTCGACTCCCCTTCCTCGTGGAAGACGAAGAGCTTGGTGTAGCGCTCGTTCTCCACCGGCTGCAGATGCACGTCGCGGATCTCGAAGCCGAGCCCGGTGTAGCTGGGCATGTCCGGCAACAGCAGGGCCGTGAACAGCCTGGCCTCGTTGCCGGCCACGTAGAACCCGTCGAAACGGGGGTCGTCCTTGTCGGCGGTCATGAGCGTGTAGCACGGCGCGGTCCGGCGGCTCGCGAGATCGTCCAGGTAGCGCCGGAAGCGGCTCAGGTACTCACGGCTGCCGACCACGGTCGACTGCAGGTCGCCCAGCGTGGCGTCGGCCAGCGAGGCCTCCAGGTGATCCAGCTCCTCGCCGAACTGGAAGACGTCACGCGCGGGCAGGAAGGACTCGGCGAAATAGGCGAACCAGGGCGCCGACGCCGTGCCCTGGATGTACGTCTTCACGGACGCGTGGATGTCGTAGAACTCGTCGACGACGTCGGGGACGCCCAGCGGACGCATCTGCACGTGCGACATGTCGCCACGCATGAAGTCGAAGGCGCCGATGTGCTGCGTCTGGGCATAGTGGCGACAGAGGTAGTCCCAGACCTGGGGGCGCGGGCGTGCGAAGTCGATCTCCCAGCGCACGTTGTCGTCCAGCCGCTCGTAGAGCTTGAAGCGGGCTAGTGGCGAGAACACGCGCGACATCGCCCGCGCCTTCGAGATGACGAGGTCGGGCCACTCCATCCCGTAGCGGTCGACCACCGAGTGTGCCGGGTCGGGATCGATCTCGATGCCGCGGAAGGGCACGCCCATGGTGGCCGGCACGGGCTCGTAGCCCAGGTCCTTGAGGCGCTTGATGAGGTCGATCCGCCGCTCGATACGGCCGAACTTCTCGCCGGGGTCACCGAAGAGCAGGGCCAGGCGAGTGGCCTCATCGAGGGCGAAGAGGGCCTCGGCGTCGAGGGGCACGCGTCGCCCGTCGGCCGACCCCCGCTCGCTGAGCCAGGCATGGATGGCCGCTTCGACGTGCCGCACGAGCCCGTCGGAGTGATCGACGATCCGTCGGTCGCGCACCTGCATCCACTCGAACAGGTCGGGCGTACCGAGCGCCGGCTCACTGAAGCGGTCGGTGTGGGGGATGACGTCCATGCCCACCGTCTTGCCCATCACGTGCAGCAGGTTGGAGGTGGCCCGCAGCTGCTTCTCGACGGTGTCGAGGTTGGGCGCGTACGCGTGCAGCTCGCCCGAGAAGAACTCGCGGTTCAGGTTCCAGCTGGCGATGCCGTAGAGACTGCTGACCACGCCCGGCTCCCAGATGGGCAGCAGCTGGATGGAATCGAGCAGCGCCGGCAGGGTCAGGGCGTACTTGACCACACCCCCGTAGTCACCGACGGTTCGGACGTTGACACCGACCATGTTGGTGCGCCGGAGCCACGACGTGTCGGGCTCGTCGGCACGCGGCGAGCGGATGGCGGACGGGAGCTCCGCCAGCGGTCGGCGAAGATCGACGGCCTCGTCCGAAAGCGCCACCGCCACGGCCTCGCCGCAGCGTCGTCGTAGCGCCTCGAGCGCCTCTCGCAGGGGCATGGCCACGGCATCCTGCGGCCGCAGTCCGACTGCGCACGACGAGTCTCCCCGGGCATAGCCCACGAGACCCCGGCTACGGTCGGGGCTCACCCGCTGACGAACTCGACGTCGTAGTCGCGCGTGATGATGACGTCGGCCCGCTCCCGATGCTGCGAGATGATCTCGTGCTCCTTGGTGAGGACCTGCTCGATGAAGGGGTCGAAGTCCTCCCGTCCCCGTTTCATACGGTGCTCCAGCGTCTCGAGACGGTTGCGCGTGATGAAGACACGGCAGTCGGCGTGCTCGCAGAGCGAGGTGTACACGCCCTCGGCGATGACCACCTCCGCACCCTCGAACGAGACCATCTCCTCGTCGATGCGGTCCTCGTCGTAGATGACGAGCGGCTTGACGACCTCAGCTGCGCCGGCTTGCGCTGCCTCGAGGTGGCCATCGAGCAGGTCGAGGCGCACCTCGGTGGTACCGACCCAGCAGAAGTTGGCCCGGCGAGCGGCGTCGTTCGACTTCGGCGGCAGCACGTAGTAGTCGTCCTGCTGCAGCACGACGGCGTTGACGCCGTGGCGCTCGAGCGCGTCGGCGAGCGCCTGCCCCGTCTCCGACTTGCCGCTACCCGATTCGCCGGCGACGGTGATGGTGTAGCGCCGGTCCGTGGCCCGAATCGGGTCGATGAGCCCGTCGACGACGAGGCCCGCCGCACGACGGTGCTCCTCGCCGACCAGGATGACGTCGCCTCGCATGGCGCCAGTCTATGCCCCCTGTGCTTTGTCGCCCCGGCCGACGTCAGCCCTTGACGCCACCGAGGGTGAGGCCGGAGACGAGGTACTTGGAGATGTAGACGAAGAGGAAGACGATGGGCACGCTGACCATGATGGCCGCGGCCGACAGGTCCGCCCACTGCGTCGAGAACTGGGCCTGGAAGCGAGCCATGCCCAGTGGCCAGGTCAGCAGCGCCTCGTTGCCGCCCACGAGGATGCGCGCGAAGAAGTACTCGCCCCAGGCGGCCAGGAAGTTGAGCAGGTAGACGATGGCCAGGGCAGGCACCGACAGCGGCAGCAGCACGCGGTAGAAGGCCTGGAACTCGGTGCAGCCGTCGATCTTGGCGGCCTCCTCCAGGTCGAAGGGGATGGTGTCGTAGTAGCCCTTCAGGATCCAGATGGAGAACGGGATGGCCGTGACCGCGTAGGCCAGCATCAGGCCGGGGTAGGTGTTCACCAGGCCCGCCTGCACGTAGATGATGAAGATCGGCACCAGCAGCATCACGCCCGGGATGAGCTGGGTGGCGAAGAGGAACGTCAGGCCCGAGTTGCGCCCGCGGAACTTGTAGCGGCTGAAGCCGTAAGCCGAGACCGCCGCGAAGATGAGCCCGAGCGTGGCCACGCCGAAGGTCACCATCAGGCTGTTGAAGACCCAGTTGGTGAAGTTGGTCTCGAAGATCACGCGCGAGTAGGCGTCGATGGTGGCGCCCTCGGGAATCAGCGCCAGCGACGTGCTCGTCACGGCCTGATCTGGGCGCAGCGAGGTGCTCACCACGCGCAGCACCGGGTAGAGCACGATGATCGCCGCGGTGATGAGCGCAGCATGGATGAGCGCGCGCTTGAGGGGCGAATCCTCGCCGCGGCGGGCCGGCTGCGTCAGCCGCTGGCGCAGGCCGCGCTCCCGACGCTGCGCGCTGACCTCGGTCATGGGTCTGGTCTGAAGGCTCACGCGTTCACCTCGCTCACGACTCGTAGGCTCCCTTCAGGACGTTGGTGGCACGCACGTACCAGAGCGTGAAGGCCAGCAGGATGAGGAAGATGACGAAGGCGAAGGCCGCCGAGAAGCCGAAGCGGTTGTCCTCGAATGCCGCGCGATACAGCGCCGTCACGAGGATCTCGCTGGACTCCCACGAGTTCTGGTTGATGAAGAACGGGACCATGATGTTGTTGAAGGTCAGGAACACGCCAAGCAGCACCGCCGGCACGAGCACCGGCCGCAGCAGCGGCAGGGTTATGCGGGTCAGCTGCTGTCGGCCGCTGGCGCCGTCGATCTCCGCCGCCTCGTAGTAGTCGCTGGAGATGGCCTGCAGCCCGCCGAGGGTGATGACCATCATGAAGGGCACGCCCAGCCAGACGTTGGTGATGATCATGGCCGCGAAATTCCAGGTGGGGTCGGCCATCCAGGGGATGGGATCGATGCCTATCAGGCCAAGCAGCTGGTTGACGGCGCCGAACTGGAAGTTGAACTCGGTGCGCCAGATCTGCAGCGAGATGAAGACCGGGATGGCCCACGGGAGGATGAGGATGGCGCGGTAGATCGTGCGCCCGCGCATCTTGCGGTTGAGCATCAGGGCCAGCGCCACACCCAGCGTGACGTGGAAGAAGATGCACACCACCGTCCAGATGATGGTCTGGAGGAAGATCTGCCAGAAGCCGGCCTGCTGTAGGATCGGCCTGGTGAAGACGTTGACGTAGTTGTCGAGGCCGACGAAGATGTCGCGCTCCGCGCCGAAGGGCTCCAGGATGGTGCCCTCCCAAGTCAGGCCCAGCAGACCCGGGTCGACGAAGTTGATCGCGCTCATCTTGGTAAACGAGAGGTTCAGCTCGTACAGCAGCGGGTAGACGTAGAGGATTCCGACACCCGCGATGGCCGGGGCCAGCAGCATCGCCGGCAGGGCCAGGCGCGCATTGGTCGTCCGACGGCGCGTGCGGAAGAAGTAGATGGCGGCCTCGAGGACGACGACCGCGCCTGCGATGACGCCCAGCGCGATCCAGGTGTCGCTGGGGAGCGAGGTGAGGCCGTCGAGCGTGATCGACTCGAGGCTGAGCAGCAGGTAGGCAGCAGCCGCGGCGATCGGGCCCAGGACGGCGGCGATGAACGTCGAGCGCTCGCTCTTCCTGGCCATCAACGCCAGATACAGCACCGCCTCCATGGCCACGATGGCCAGGACGATGATGAGCAGCGAGGATGCGACGTCAGTGAAGGCGATCCAGGCCTGCTCGAAGTCGAACATCGCTCCCTAGGGCATCCTCCTCAATCCCTCCTCCGCGGCGCCATCATAAGCGAGACCCCGACCGCTCGGTCGGGGTCTCGCGCGCTAGTTCGGAAGGATCTGTGCTACTCGCCGCAGGCGCCGCCCGGGGCGACCGCGTTCTCCAGGGCCGACTGCATGCCGGCAGCCACGTCGGCCGGGTTCGCGTCCGCGCTCGAGTAGAGCGTGACCAGACCGTTGGTCATGGCGTCCCAGGCGCAGTTCATCTCGAGGTTGACCGGCTGGCCGGTGCCGTTGGCAGACGCAGCAGCCACGTCGGCGAGCGTCGGGTTGTCGGCGACCACCGGGTCCGCGATGGCCTCGGCATTACCGGGGATGCGCGAGAGCTCGGAAGCCATGGCCACCTGGTTCTCGGTGCCGTTGAGGAACTCGATGAGATCGGCCACGACCGCGGCCTTCTCCTCGTCCTCGGCAGCGGCGGCCGGCAGCATCAGGTACTTGCCGGAGAGCCACGGCGCCGGCCAGTCACCACCCACGACCTCGGGGATGGGGGCGATGCCCAGGCTCTCGCCGAAGGTCCCGCTGTAGTTGGCCAGCTCCCAGTCGCCGTTGATGATCATGGCCGCGTCGCCACCTGCGAAGAGAGCGCTGGCCGCGTCATAGCCGGCATCGATGGGCATCACGCCCTGCTCCCACTTGAGGTCCTGCAGGAACGTGAGGGCGTTGACCATCTCGTCGCTGCCCAGCGCGGGGTTACCGTCGGCGTCGAAGACGTCGGCGCCGAAGCCGCCCAGCCAGGGGGTCAGCCAGAAGGACTGGGTCTGGTCGTACACCAGCCCGAACTTGTTGTTGTCGACGTCGGTGTTGGCGACGGCCAGCTCGATGAGCTCGTCGGTGTTGGCCGGCGCATCGGCGACGATGTCCTTGTTGTAGTACAGCATCAGCGCGTTACCGAACGAGTTCGGCACGCCCCACACCTGGCCGTCGACGGTGGTGACGTCGATCGCGGCCGGCTCGTAGACGCCGGTGTCGACGAGGCCGTCGAGCGGCACGATCTGGCCCGCGGTCGCGAGCGGCCCGACATGATCGGCCTGCGTCCAGAGCAGGTCAGGCGCCTGTCCGCCGATGGCAGCGGTGAGCACGTCGTTGACCATGTTCTCGGGCGCGTGGAAGATGGTCGTGATGTTGACGTCCGGGTTGGCTTCCGTGTAGGCGGCCGCGAGTCCCTCGACGAACTCCAGCGGACCGGCTTCCTCGGTCGTCCACAGCGTGATATCGGTCTGCGCGGCGGCCGGGACCGCGGTCCCGGCGACCATCGCCAGCGACCCGGCGAGCGCCAGGGCCTTCAATCGGTTGGACATCGCTAGATGTGTCCTCCTCCTTGTGCCACCGGACTGGCGGTGGCGCCTGTGAGTGCACCAGCCGCAGAGGCACACCCCCCGGTGGCTGGCGCCCGGATGATACGCCGCCTCCAGCGAACCGGCCACCGCTGCATGCGAGTCGGACGACCGCGATCCGGTGCCGGCGTGCGCGAGTGATCGGCGCCACCGACCGCGGGGGGAGTAGGCTCCGCCCCGCCATGAACGAACGACGCATCTCGCTCACTCTCGTCCTGCACAACCATCAGCCCGTCGGCAACTTCGGCTTCGTCTTCGACGAGGCCTGGGAGCAGGCCTACGCGCCCATGCTCGACGCCCTCGAGCGCCATCCCGGCGTGCGCCTGGGCCTGCACTACACCGGCCCGCTGCTCGACTGGTTCAAGTCCTCCAAGCCCGAGGCCATCGAACGGTTGCGGTCGCTGGTGGAGCGCGAGCAGGTGGAAGTCCTCGGCGGCGGCTACTACGAGCCCGTGCTGGCGTCGCTGCGCGAGGACGACCGCGTGGGACAGCTGACGAAGATGGCCGACGAGATCGAGGGCCTGGTAGACCGGCGGCCGACCGGTGCCTGGCTGGCCGAGCGCGTGTGGGAGCCGGACGTGCCCAAGGCACTGGTGAAGGCCGGCTACGACTACACCGTCGTCGACGACGCCCACTTCCGCGCCGCGGCCATCCCGCAGGAGCTGCACTGGGGCCCCTACTCCACGGACGACCAGGGCTACCGCGTCATCGTCTACGGCTCCGAGCAGGGCCTGCGCTACCGCATCCCCTTCCGCCCCGTGGAGGAGGTCATCGAGTACCTCCGCGAGCACGCCACCGAGGACGGCCGGCTGGTGGGCATGATGGGCGACGACGGCGAGAAGTTCGGCGCGTGGCCGGGCACCCACACCCTGTGCTTCGGCGAGCAGCAGTGGGTCGACCGCTTCTTCACGGCCCTGGAGGAGAACGCCTCCTGGCTGCGCACGCTCAAGCCCGCCGAGGCCCTGGCCCAGCACCCGCCCATCGGCCGCGTCTACCTGCCCACCGGCTCCTACGCGGAGATGGGCGAGTGGTCCCTGCCGGTCGAGGCACGGCGGGAGTTCACACACCTGCTGCACGAGGCCGTGGAGCAGGGCAAGCCGGAGGCGCGCTGGATGCGCGGCGGCTTCTGGCGCCAGTTCCAGGTCAACTACCGCGAGATCAACGACCTGCACAAGCAGATGCTGCGCACCTCGCGCAAGGTGGAGGAGCTGGGCGAGGGCGTGCACGGCGGCCGCATCGAAGCCATCCACGACCACCTCTACCAGGGGCAGTCGAACGACTGCTACTGGCACGGGCTCTTCGGCGGCATCTACCTCTCGCACATGCGCCTGGCCACGCTGGAGCACCTCATCGCGGCCGAGGATGGCGCCGACAGGGCGGCCGCGATCACCGGCGTCACCATCGAGACCGCCGACCTCGACGTGGACGGCTTCGACGAGCTGCTGGTGACCGCGCCGGGCCAGGTCGTGACCATCAAGCCCAACGAGGGCGGCGGCATCGGCGCGTGGGACGCGCGCGCGACACGGCATGCCCTGGCCTCGGTCATGCGCCGCCGCGAGGAGTCGTACCACGACACGCTGCGCGAGGCCGACAGCGGCGAGGTCGAGCAGCAGGAGGCGGGCGAGGGCGCGGTCTCCATCCACGACCTGGTCAAGGTCAACGAGCCGGGCATCAGCCAGCGTCTGTGGTACGACGCCTACGAGCGCCGCTCGGGTCTGGTGCACGTGCTGCCCAGCGACACGACCGCGGACGACTTCGAGCAGACCGCCTTCGAACAGCTCGGCGACTTCGTCTCCGCCGAGTTCGAGGTCCTGCACGCCGAGGGCGCGGAGGTCGTGCTTGAGCGCGAAGGCACGGTCCGCTACGGCGACGGCTCAAACGGTCCGCTGCTGGTACGCAAGGAACACGTCTTCGGCGCCGATCGTCGCGTGCCCGCCCTGGACACGAAGCTGGAGGTGACCAACACGGGCGACCGCGAGGTGGACGCGCTGCTCGGGCTGGAGTGGAGCCTGAACATGCTCGGCGGCGGGGGCAACCCGTCCGCCTGGTACAAGGTCGACGGCGAGACCGGAGGCTTCGACCAGAAGCGCGTCGTAGAAGGCACCGACCACGTGGGCATGGGCAACGACTACATCGGCATCGAGCTCGAGTCGCGCCCGACCCCTGACGCCGCAGCCTGGTGGTGGTCGATCGACACGATGTCACTCTCCGAGAGCGGCTTCGAGGCGAACCACCAGGGCGGCTCGCTCACCTTCGTGTGGCCGCTGAAGCTGGCGCCCGGCGAGTCGATGAGCGTGCGCCTGGCCAGCCTGCTGCGAAGCAGCCGCGACCGCGCGGAGGAAGAAGGCCTCTAGGAGCCCAGGGTGCGGGTCACGACCGCGCCTCCACGAGTGCCTTCAGCGCCTCAAGGTCGGCTTCCGATCGCTGGCGCACGCGTCGCCGGAGGAAGGGCAGGACCAGGAGCGTCACGGGGTTGGTGCCACGTCCCGACCAGCGCACAAGCATCCGGGTCTCGTGCTGGCCGACGGGCTCGAGCACGGTCTCGACGCGGGCACGGATGCCGCCACCGCTCACGGTGGAGACGTAGCGACGCGCGGGCTCAACCTCCTCGAGCACATCGGTGAGCACGTAGCGGCGGCCGCCTTCGCGGTAGTGCGCGTGGCCGATCGAGCCCGGCTCACCGGGACGACCCTCGACCAGCTCCAGCCGCTCCAGGCCAGCGGTCCATCTCGGGGCAAGATCGCGATCGAGCAGCACGGTCTCGACAGCTGTGGGCTCTGCAGCGATCAATACCGAAGCCTCGAACGTGGGCATGGCTTGCTGACGCTGCCCCGCACCAGCGCCATGCGCAAGTGCCGGATGGAAGGAGCGCTACACCTCGGCCAGTGCGGCGAAGGTGTCCTTGAGCGTGGGGTAGGCCGTGCGGTAGACAGCGTAGGCAGCGTCGTAGGCGCCGGCGTTCTCGCCCGGCGTGGTGGTGTCGGTGACCTCCACCATGGCCTCGCAGGCATCGCCCACGGTGGGGAACCAGCCGGCGGCCACGGCGCCCAGGATGGCCGCGCCCGTGGCTACGCCCTCCGCCGTGTGCGTCAGCGAGATGGGTACGCCCAGCACGTCGGCGATGATCTGGCGCCACAGGGGTGAGTTGGTGCCACCGCCCGACGCGCGCAGCTCGCGCAACGGATCGGGCGCGGTCTCGCTGACCAGGGCGAAGACGTCGCGCAGGCTGAAGGCCACGCCCTCGAGCACGGCGCGCACCATGTGGCCCAGGCCGTGGCGCACGGTCAGGCCGATGAAGGCCCCGCGCGCGAGCGGGTCGGCGTAGGGCGTGCGCTCGCCCGACAGGTAGGGCAGGAAGACCAGGCCCTCGGCACCCGGCGGGATGTCGGCCGCCAAGGCCGTCAGCTCGTCCCAGCCGGACTCGGGCGCCAGCTCGTCGCGCAGCCACTTGAGCGAGCCGGCCGCGGAGAGGGTCACGCCCATCAGGTGCCAGGTGCCGGGCACCGCGTGGCAGAAGGCAGAGAGCCGGCCGTCGCGCTCGACCGACGGCCCGGCCGTGGGCACGAAGACCACGCCGCTGGTACCCACGGACATGGCCGCGATGCCGGGCGCGACCGCGCCCAGGCCGACCGCGTTGCCGGCCTGGTCGCCGGCTCCGCCGACCACGGGCGTACCGGCTCGCAGGCCGGTGGCCGTCGCAGCCGCCTCGGTCACGACACCGACGACCTCGGGGCCCTCCACCGTGCGCGGCAGCATGGCGGGATCGAGGCCCAGCGCCTCCACGACCTCCGGCGACCAGGTGCGGGTGCGCAGGTCGAAGAGCACCGTGCCGGCCCCGTCGTTGACGTCGAGCGCGTGCTCGCCGGTGAGCTTGAAGCGGACGTAGTCCTTGGGCAGCAGCAGGTGCCGTGCCCTCGCCCAGGCCTCCGGCTCGTGCTCGCGAACCCACAGCATCTTGGTGGCGGTGTAGCTGGTGAGCGCGTCGTTGCCGGTGATGGCGATGAGGCGTTCGCGACCTACGGCCTCGCGGATGGCATCGCACTCGGCCGAGGTGCGGCCGTCGTTCCAGAGGATGGAGGGCCGCACTACCTCCCCGTCGGCGTCGAGCAGCACCATGCCGTGCATCTGGCCGGCGGCGCCGACGGCCGCGACCTGGTCACCGCTGTGTCCGGTCTCGGCGAGCACTTCCGCGATCGTCTGCTGGGCGGCATCCCACCACAGGGCCGGGTCCTGCTCGGCCCACAGGGGGTAGGGCGTCTCGAAGTCGTACTCCCGTGCGGCGACCGCCAGGACGGCCCCCGACCGGTCCAGCAGGACGGCCTTGGTGGCGGTGGTCGAGACATCGAGCCCGAGGACGAGGTCGGCGCTGGTCACGTGGTTCCTTTCGCTGGCTGGAGTGCGCGGCTGCGGTCGAGCTCGCCGGACACGACGAGGCGCTCGGCCTCGGCTTCGTCGACCAGATGGATGGCCCAGTCCTCGTGGTGCTCGGCCGCGTCGCCGGGGCGCAGGTCGGTGAGGGGGCCGAGGGTCTCGAGCTCGGTGAAGTCGCCATGGGAGTAGACCTGGCCCGACGCACCCATGTCGGCGTACTCGTGCGCCTCATCGTGGCCGGCGTACTTCACGAACAGGAGCCCGTCGCGATAGTGCGCGGCCCAGCCACGGCGCATGGAGGTGCCGACCTTGAAGGGGACATCGAGCGGTCCGTCGGCCAGGACCGAGGAGCGCACCTCGATGGCATGGTCGTGGAGGACGTAGCGCGGGTCGTCGTTGCGCGAATAGCTCCAGAGCACGATGTTTCGCTGGCCCTGGAAGCCGCCCGGATCGAAGGGCTCGGTGAGCAGCGGCAGGAAGGCCCGTCCCTGCGGCCGCAGCATGGTGATGGCCCAGGCCGCCAGTCGCTGCGAACGATCGGCGTGGTTGACGACCCGGTAGTCGAAGGCGAAGTGCTCTGGCCCGGCGACGCGGATCTCGATCTCGCGGTGGATCTTGGAGACGGCATCGGGCCGGGTCGTGAGCCGGACGCCGTCCGCGATCTCGGACACCCCCACCGGGTCGTCGTCGGGGCGATAGGTGAAACGCGGGTCCTCCGGCGCGGCCCACAGGCGGCTGCCGCCGCGCAGGTGAATGGGGTCGGAGCCGGGACACTCGAGCGTCATCTCCGGCAGCTCGGCCAGGTGGTTGGCACCGTCGGGCGTGAGCAGGCCCAGCACGCGTGGGCCGACCGAGGTCGTGATCAGCAGTCGGACGCGGCCCGACTCCATGTGGATGGCCTCGTGGCCCGCGAACCGGGTCGTCGTGATCGACATCGTCGGTGCCCTCCTCCTCTGTTGGAAACCGATGCTAGCGAATGCTCACCCCGGTCAGGTAGTGGCATCGGGACTCGATCACGCGGGCCGGACCGACCACGTTGAGCGACGCCGCCAGCGGCAGGTCGGCCGACGACGTCCCCAACAGGAGCCGGAACTCGCCCGGCTCTACCAGCCAGCGACCGGGCACGTCGACGTAGGCGAGCTGCTCCGCGTGCAGGGTGAAGGTCACGCTGCGAGCTTGCCCCGGCTCGAGGCTCACGCGCGCGAAACCGCGCAGCTCCTTGACCGGCCGGGTCAGGCTGGCCTCGACGTCGCGCACGTAGAGCTGGACGACCTCGTCGCCGGCACGCTGGCCGGTGTTGCGCACGGTGGCGCTGACCTCGAACGCGTCCTGGGCACTGATCTCGCTCGCGCTCAGTTGCAGGTCGGACAGCTCGAAGCTGGTGTAGCTGCGCCCGAAGCCGAACGGCCAGAGGGGCAGGTTCGAACCGTCGACGTACTCGACCTTCCAGTTGCTGTGCCCGCCTGTCGGCCGGTGGCTGTAGTAGCTCGGCACCTGGCCGCTGCTGCGGGGCACGGTCACGGGCAGCTTGGCGCCAGGGTTGACCGCCCCGCTGAGCACGTCGGCCACGGCTACGGCGCCCGTCTCGCCCGGCACCCAGGCGTGGATGATGGCGGCGCAGCGCTCGGCGGCCCAGGGGACCGCAAGCGGCCGGCCGGCCAGGAGCACGAGCACCACAGGCGTGCCCGTGGCCACCACCGCCTCGAGCAGGTCCTGCTGGCGGCCGGGCAGACCGATCTCCAAGCGGTCGCGCGCCTCGCCGCTGATGGCGTCGTCGGTCAGGCCGGATCGCTCGCCCAGGACAAGCACGGCCACGTCGGCCCCGCGAGACACGCGCGCGGCGGCCGCGATCTCCTCGTCGGAGGCCTCCCACAGCGTCCCGCCTGGCGCGTGGACGACGTGGCTGAAGCGAGCACGCAGCTCGGACAGCACGGTCGGGTAGGCGTCGCTGGGGCTGATGCGGTGGACGGTCTCCCCGACCGGAGTACCGGTGGCGATGGTCTCGTCCCGGCCGAGGAGGGTCTCGACATGGAGCTGGTGTGCGTAGTCGCCGAGGAGGTTGCGGGGGTCGTCCGCCGAAGGACCGACCACGGCCACCCGCCCGGGTCGCTCTGGGAACGGCAGCGTGCCGTCGTTCTCGAGGAGCACGATCGAGTCGCGCGCGAGGCGCAGCGCGTGCGCCCGCTCGGAGGCTGGGTCGATCTCCACCGGCGCCACGATGGGGAACTCGAACAGGCCCATCTTGAACTTGACGCGCAGCACGCGTGACACGGCCAGGTCCAGTACCGACGCATCGAGGAGTCCGCGGTCGAGGGCTCGCTCCAGGTGCTCGCCGTAGGCAACCGTGCGCGGCAGCTCCATGTCCATGCCCGCCTCCAGCGCCATGGCCGCGGCCGCAGCCAGGTCGGACGTGACCTGGTGCGAGACGACCAGCTCGTTCACCCCGTCGTAGTCGGAGACCACGACGCCCTCGAAGCCCCATTCCTCGCGCAGGACATCGGTCAGCAGTTCGCGCGAGGAGACGCAGGGCTGTCCGTCGATCTCGCCATAGGCGTGCATCACCGTGCCCAGGCGCTCCTGCCGCACGGCCGCCTCGAAGGGCAGCAGGAAGTGCTCGCGCAGCTCGCGCGGCCCGATGTGCGCGGGCGCGCGGTTCATGCCCCCTTCGGGCAGTCCATGGCCGACCAGGTGTTTGCCGCAGGCCAGTACGCCCTCGGCCTGGACGCCGCGGGTGTAGGCGCAGCCGAGGGCCATCACCAGGTAGGCGTCCTCTCCGAACGTCTCCTCCAGGCGACCCCAGCGCGGGTCGCGCGTGATGTCGAGGATGGGCGCCAATACGAGCGTGGCACCACGGGCCAGGGCGGCCCGGCCGATGAACCCGGCTACCTGCTCGACCAGCTCCGAGCGCCAGGTCGCGGCCATGTTGATGGCCTGCGGATGAACCACGGAACCCAGGGCGGTGAGGCCGTGCAGCGACTCCTCGTGGAGGATGGCCGGGATACCCAGGCGGGTCTCCTCGCGCAGCCAGCGCTGGATGGCGTTGGCGAGGCGCGCCGCACCCTCGGGCTCGAGCAGGGTCGAGCCGGAGATGCGCGTGACCTGCCCCAGGCCGTGGGCGGCGACGTCCCGCATGCGCGCGGCATCGAAGGTCTCGCCGTCGGAGCACTGGGCCGGCCAGATGGCGCCCAGCTGGGCGATCTTCTCGCGGCGGGTCATGCGGCCCAGCAGGTCGGCCACCCGCGCCTCTGAGGGCAGCGTCGCGTCGCGGTATGGCGCACCCTGGAGCGTCGGATCGGTCATATCCCTCGTCCTACGCAGCCGCGAGGCCGTTGCGGGCGACGACCTCGCGGTACCAGTAGGCGCTGTCGCGCGGCGTGCGCGCCAGCGTGTCGTAGTCGATGTGCACCAGGCCGAAGCGCTTGTGATAGCCGTGCGACCACTCGAAGTTGTCGAGCAGCGACCAGGCGAAGTAGCCACGCACGTCGACGCCCTCCTCCACCGCCGCGTGCAACGCGCGCAGGTGGGCGTCGAGGTAGCCGATGCGCCGCGGATCGTGGCAGGCGCCGTCGATGACCGGGTCATCGTAGGCGCAGCCGTTCTCGGTGATGTACACGGGCGGCAGGTGCGGGTAGGTCGCCTTCAGCCCGACCAGCAGCGCTCGCAGTCCGTCCGGCGTGATGGGCCAGCCCATGTCGGTGTGCTCGCTGCCGGGTGCGAACGGCACGGCGTCGCGCATGCCCGGCGTGCCGGCCCAGCTGCCACCCGGCTGCGCGCGGACGAAGCTGTCGTTGTAGTAGTTGATGCCCAGCCAGTCGAGGGGCTGCGCGATGAGTGCAAGGTCCCCCTCTTCCACCGGCAATCCCCCGAAGGCTTCGAGGTCGGCGAGCGCATCCGGGGGGTAGCGGCCGGCCAGCATCGGCTCGGTCCAGACGCGGTTGCGCAGGGCGTCGTAGCGCCGGGCGCCGTCGGCTGCCGCGCCCTTCGGGTCATCGCCCACGGCGTGGATAGGCATGAGGTTGAGGACCACGCCGTGCTGCGGCCCGCGATCGACCGCGTGCATGGCCCTGACGGCCAGCCCGTGGGCAAGATTGAGATGGTGGACGGCACGGGTGGCCTCGGTCGGGTCGGTGTGGCCGGGAGCGTGCGAAGGCTCCGCGTAGCCCACCAGCGACGAGCACCAGGGTTCATTGAGCGTGGCCCACAGGCGGACCCGGTCATGCAGATCCTCGAAGACGATGGCCGCATAGTCCGCGAAGCGGAGCGGCGTGTCGCGCGCAGGCCAGCCGCCTTCGTCCTCGAGCGTCTGCGGCAGGTCCCAGTGGTAGAGCGTGAGCATGGGCGTGATGCCCTTCTCCAGCAGCCGGTCCACCAGCCGCGAGTAGAAGTCCAGGCCGGCCTGGTTCGGGGCCCCGCGGCCGGTGGGCTGGACCCGTGGCCAGGCCACGCTGAAACGATACGCCTGCTGGCCCAGCTCGGCCATGAGGTCGACGTCATCGGCCCAGCGGTTGTAGTGGTCGGCCGCCACGTCGCCGGTGTGCCCGTCACGCACGAGGTCGGTGTGGTGACACTGGGTGTCCCAGATGCTCGGCCCGCGGCCGTCCTGGCACACGGCACCCTCGATCTGGTACGAGCTGGTGGCAGTTCCCCACAGGAACCCCTGGGGGAAGCGGATGGCGCCGGCGTCAGGCATACCTTGTTCGCTCCGATCATGTGTGGCCGCCGCGGCCAGAGGCTCAGGCAGCGCGCGGGCTGGTGGCCAGGCTGGTCTCGACGTTGATCGGATTGTCGTCGTTCGCACGTGCCTCCGCTTTCGTGTCCAGCATGCGCCGATGCGCCAGGGCGCGGTCCGGGGCGCCGGCCATGTCCGCCGGCCGGGGCGCCGGCCATGTCCTAGTCAGATGTCACGCCTGGAGCCACTAGCCATGGCCGGCGGAGGAGCACGACATGCATGGGTATGCGGCCTCAGCGGCGCTCCTCCTCGGATATGCGGCCGACCCGCCTGAGGATGCATGACGTGCTCGCACGTTTCCGTCCAAGGGGCTCCACGCGTGCATATGACCAGGAGCCCGAGTCGGCCAACGCCTCAGCCGCTCGTGAGCTCGCGGGCGAGCCGGCGCCAGCGGTGGTGGCGATAGCGGAAGAGCAGGCCGGCGGCGAGGCCTGCGATGGGCGTAGCCGCTCCGGCCTCGAGCACCAGCCGGTCGGTGTAGCGGCAGCTCCTGGCGTCCAGGGGCTGGACCACGATCTCGTGGTCCCATCGCTGCAGCAGGCGACTGCGCTCGCGCGTCTGCATGTGTCGCTCCGCCTCCTCGACCGACTCGATGCGGATGCGATGACGGCCCAGCGGGATGAAGCCGAACAGCAGCACGCGGTCCTCCAGCTCCAGCCCGGGCAGCCAGCGGGTGTCGGCCAGCTCGGCCGCGGGGAAGCGCAGCAGCGGCGCCGTCACGTAGGCGAAGGTATCGGCGCGCAGGACGGCCGACCAGACGGCGTCGGCAGGGGCTTCGAGCACGGATGAGCGAGTCAGGTCCATGGGACGATTCTGCCGCCTTCGCTGGGTCCTGCCCTCGAGAGCGGTGCATTCGTTTGCTACGATGGGGGCATCCACCGGCCGGCGTACGGGGCTCGTCCAGCGGACCACTGCAGGTCAGCAGATGCAGGAGCCCGCGACCATCCGGAGGAGGAGGAATACACGCATGGCAACTGTCACGTTCGACGGGGTCTGGAAGAAGTTCGGCGAAGTCGTAGCCGTCAACGACCTCAACCTCATGATCGAAGATGGCGAGTTCATGGTGCTCGTCGGGCCTTCGGGCTGCGGAAAGACCACCTCGCTGCGCATGATCGCCGGCCTGGAGGAGATCTCCGAGGGCACGCTCTCCATCGGTGATCGCGTGGTCAACCACGTCGCGCCCAAGGACCGCGACATCGCCATGGTGTTCCAGAGCTACGCGCTCTACCCGCACATGACCGTGTACGACAACATGGCTTTCGGCCTCAAGCTGCGCAAGACGCCCAAGGATGAGATCAAGCGCCGCGTCCAGGAGGCGGCCGCCATGCTCTCCGCGGAGAACCTGCTCGATCGCAAGCCACGCGAGCTATCGGGTGGCCAGCGCCAGCGCGTCGCGCTCGGTCGCGCCATCGTGCGTGAACCGGCCGTGTTCCTCATGGACGAGCCGCTCTCCAACCTCGATGCCAAGCTGCGCGTGCAGACGCGTGCCGAGATCGCCCGCCTGCATCAGCGCCTGGGCACCACCACCGTGTACGTGACCCATGACCAGGTCGAGGCCATGACCATGGGCGAGCGCATCGCCGTCATGAGCGAGGCGCGACTGCAGCAGGTCGGCTCCCCGCAGGAGCTCTACGACCATCCCGACAATCGCTTCGTGGCCGGCTTCATCGGCAGCCCCTCGATGAACTTCCTCGAGGTCGGCGTGACCCGCGACGGCGACACCGCGCGGCTCAAGGGCGACGGCATCGACATCCCGCTGCCCGATCGCTACGTGGCCGGCTTCAAGGCCTTCACCGGCAACAAGCTCATCGCGGGCGTGCGACCGGAGCACCTCGACGTCAAGTCCGAGGGCCCCAGCGGCTCCCTCAGCGGCAACGCCGACGTGGTCGAGTACCTGGGCAACGAGGAGCTCATCCACCTCACCGTCGGTGGGCACGACATCGTCGCGGTCATCGGCAGCGAGAACCACGTCAAGCCCGGCGATGACCTGACGCTGCACATCTCACTCGAGAAGGTCCACCTCTTCGATCCGGAGTCCACGCTCGCGCTGGACAAGGAGCGCGACGCCGCGGACGTCCGCAAGGGTGGCGCGGCGCGCAAGAAGGAGGAGGCCCCCGCGGCCGTCTAGGCCCTGCACGTGGCCGGGACTCCCGGCCACACGAACGAGGCGGCGTCTCGCCCGGAAGGGTGAGGCGCCGTTCGATTTGGGGACCCGGTCAGCGCACCGACTCGAAGGCCATGGCCACGCTCCCGCCGCCGCCCAGGCACAGCGTGGCCAGCCCGTAGCGGCCGTCGCGCCGGCGCAGCTCGTGCACCAGCGTGGCCACGATGCGGGCACCCGACGCGCCGATGGGGTGGCCGAGAGCGATGGCGCCTCCGTTGACGTTGACCCGTGACGTATCGAGCCCCAGAGCCCGGATGTCGGCCACGGCCTGGGCCGCGAAGGCTTCGTTGAGCTCGACAAGGTCGTAGTCGGCCACATCCAGGCCCGTCTTGGCCCCCAGCGCGCGTACGCCCTCGACCGGCGCCAGGAAGAGCCAGCGCGGTGCCAGCTCGGCCTGGGCGTAGCCCACGATGCGGGCCAGCGGCCGCAGCCCCAGCTCGTGCACCGCCTGCTCCCCCGCGACCACGGTGGCGGCCGCACCGTCGGTGATGCCCGGGGCGTTGCCGGCGGTGACGGTGGCGTCCGTGCCCGTCTCCGCGTCGGGCGGCAGCGGGAAGACCGCTCGCAGGCGGGCCAGGGCCTCGATGCTGGTCTCGCGCCGCGGTCCTTCGTCGGTATGGACGATCGTCTCCGAGCCGCGACGGCCCGTGACGGTGACCGGGGCCAGCTCGTCCTCGAAGCGACCGGAGTCGATGGCCTCGATGGCGCGCCGATGACTCTCGAGCGCGTAGGCGTCCTGGTCCTCGCGCGTGACGGTCTCGGCGATGGCCACGCGCTCGGCGTGGGTGCCCATGTGGCAGCCTTCGATGGAGCACCACAGACCGTCGGCGACCGTGGAGTCGACGAGCTCGCCGTTGCCCAGTCGGTAGCCGAAGCGAGCGCGTGGCAGCAGGTACGGACCCTGGCTCATCGATTCCATGCCACCGGCCACGACGACCGCAGCGTCACCCGCACGGATGGCGGCGGCCGCGATCATGATGGACTTCAGGCCCGAGCCGCAGACGCGGTTGACCGTGGTCGCGGGTACGGAGTCGGGGAGGCCGGCTGCGAGTGCCGCCTGGCGTGCGGGCGCTTGGCCCGCCCCGGCCTGCAGCACCTGGCCCATGTAGACCTCGTCGATGCCATCGAGGGGCACGCCGGACCGCTCCACCGCGGCAGCGATGGCCGTGGCCCCGAGCTGGGTCGCCGGCACTGACGCGAGGGCGCCACCGAGCGTCCCGATGGGCGTCCGTGCCGCGGCCGCGATGTAGACGTCGCCACCGGGTGCTGCTGCCATGCTGGCCTCCTTCCTGCCGGCCATCTCAGGCCGGTCGCTGTGCGATGCGTACGAAGTCGTCGAGGGCGTCTGGATCCTGGAGCGCGCCGCGCGAGGCCACGCGGTCGGCCGGCTCACCAAGCAGGATGCGCTTGACCGGCACCTCCAGCTTCTTGCCCGAGTGCGTGCGCGGGATGGCCGAGACGGCCACCACCCGGTCGGGCACGTGGCGCGGCGAAACCTCGGCCCGCAGGCGGGTGGCGATCTCCCGCTCGAGATCTCGGTCCAGCCGGTCGCTGGGCGCGAGGACGACGAAGAGCAGCAGCTCGCCGGGGCCGCCTTCGTCGTCGTCGAGGTGGATCACGAGGCTGTCGGCCACGCGTGGCGAGTCCTCTACGACGGCGTAGAAGTCGGCGGTCCCCAGGCGCACGCCGCCGCGGTTGAGGGTGGCGTCGCTGCGGCCGCTGATGCGGCACGACCCGCGCGAGGTGACGGTGATCCAGTCGCCGTGGCGCCACACGCCGGGGTAGTGCTCGAGGTAGCTGGCCCGGTAACGCGATCCGTCCTCGTCGCCCCAGAAGCCCAGCGGCATCGAGGGCAGGGGCTGGGTGATGACCAGCTCGCCGCGCTCGCCGACCACTTCCCTGGCCGCGTCGTCGTAGGCCACGATGGCGGCTCCGAGCATGCGGCAGCTGATCTCCCCGGCCCACACCGGCACCAGCGGGCTGGGGCCGACGAAGCCCGTGCACACGTCGGTGCCGCCTGAGACGGAGCCGATCGAGACACCGGGCGCGACGGCCTGGTCGATCCACTCGAAGCCGCTCGCGGGCAGCGGCGCGGCGGTCGAGCCCACGCCCCGCAGGCGCGAGAGGTCGTAGTCGGCGCGTGGCTCCAGGCCGGCCTTGCGGCAGGCCATGAAGAACGGGGCACCGGCGCCGAAGTAGGTCACGCCGGTCTCTGCGGCCAGCTGCCACAGGCCGCCCAGGTCGGGACTGGCCGGGTCGCCGTCGAAGAGCACCACGGAGGAGCCCACGAGCAGGCCCGAGGTGAGGTAGTTCCACATCATCCAGCTGGTCGTGGTGAACCAGAAGAAGCGGTCGTCCGGCCCGAGGTCGGTGTGCAGCCCGAGGAGCTTGAGGTGCTCGAGCAGCAGCCCGCCGTGCCCGTGGATGATGGGCTTGGGCGGCCCCGTCGTGCCCGACGAGTAGAGGATGGCTAGGGGGTGGTCGAAGGGCACGCGCTCGAGGCCGACATCGGCGCCGCCGCCGGGGCTGTCCAGCTTGGCCCACGTGAGAACTCCTTCGACGCGACCCGCGGACGCATCGAGGTGGGGGATGACCACGACGTGCTCGAGGCTGGGCAGGGCGGCTACGATGTCGCCGATCTCGCCGCTGCGGTCGATGACCTTGCGGCCATAGCGGTAGCCATCGACGGCGATGAGCACCTTCGGCTCGATCTGCCCGAAGCGGTCGACCACCGAGCGCGCGCCAAGCTCCGGCGAGCAGGACGACCAGACGGCGCCGAGGGCGGCCGTGGCAAGGAAGGCCACCAGCGCTTCGGGGATGTTGGAGACGTAGGCGGCGACGCGATCGCCGCGTCGCACGCCGAGGGCGGCCAAGCCGGCGCGGACACGGGCGACCTGCGCACGCAGCTCGGCCGCGGTGAGCGACATGGGTTCGCGCGTCTGTGAGCGTGCCAGGACGACGACATCGTCATCGGCGCGGTCGGGGAGCCGCAGCATGTGCTCGGCGAAGTTGAGCGTGGCGCCCTCGAACCAGCGCGCGCCGGCAATCCCCTCTCCCGCCAGCGGCTGCTGGTAGGGGGTCGCGGAACGGACCTGGTAGTAGTCCCAGATGGACTCCCAGAAGTCGCCCGGCTCGGTCGTCGACCAGCGCCAGGCCGCGTCGTAGTCGTCGAAGCGCAGGCCGCGCTCGCGCTCGAGCCAGTCGAGCCAGCGGCCCATGTCGGTGCTCGTACGGGCGTCCTCCGCGGGCCGCCACAGGACTGCCGGCTGCGCGCTCATGGCCGTGCTGGTGCCGCGGTCGATCCGCGCACCACGAGCTGGGGCGGCAGCACGATGTGGCGGGCCTCGGTCCGGCCCTTGAGCAGGCGCTCGATGAGCAGGTCGACGGCGGTGCGGCCCATCTCGACCGACGGCTGGGCCACCGTCGTGAGCGCCACGCGTGCACTGTGCGAGGTGATGATGTCGTCGTAGCCCACGAGGGAGACGTCGTCGGGCACCCGCAGACCGGCCGCGGCGAGGGCTTCGAGCGCACCCATGGCGGCGAGGTCGTTGGCCACGAAGACGGCCGTCGGCAGATTCCCGCTCTCGATGATCGAGCGCATCGCACGCATGCCCCCAGCCTCGGTGAAGGCGCCCTTGACGCTGCGCACGTCGGCCCCCAGGCCGTGGCGCGTCATGGCCTGCTCATATCCCTCGCGCCGGCCACGCGAGCCGCCCACCGCGCCGGCATGGATGTGAGCGATGCGCCGGTGGCCCAGCCCCACGAGATGGTCGACCACGGCCGCCGCGCCGGCCTCGTCGTCGTTGCGCACAGAGTCCAGCGCCTTGGCGCGCGTCTTCTGGCCCACGACCACGATGGGGACGTGGCGCGCAGCGGCTCCGATCTTCGACACGCTCATCATCGGACCGAGCATGATGAGCCCGTCGGCCTGGAGCTGCAGAAGCGTCTCCACCGCGCCCGACTCCCGGGCCGGGTCGAGGAAGCCGGCGCTGAGGATGGCCCGGTAGCCGCCCTTGGAAGCGGCCTCCTCGATGCCATCGGCGACGTCGGCAAAGAAGGGGTTGTGCAGGTCCGACAGGATGCAGCCGACGACCCCGGAGGACTGGCGCACAAGGCTGCGGGCCACGGCGTTCGGTCGGTAGCCCAGCTCGTCGGCGGCGCGCAGGACGGCCCGGCGACTGTCCTCCCCGACGCGGCCCGAGCCGCGCATGACCAGCGAGACGAGCGACTTGGACACGCCCGCGCGCTCGGCCACGTCGACGATGGTCGCTCGCTTCAGGCCCATCGCGCGTCACCGCGGTCGAGTAGGCTGGCCTGGTCCCACCAGCGAGGGAGAGAGCGATCATGAGCGACGCCGGGGAACGCGCGTCCGTCCGCTGGGGTGTGCTGGGCACGGCCCGCATCGCGCGCAACTACGTCTTCGAGGCCATCCGTGATGCCGAGCTGTGCGAGCTGGTGGCCGTGGCCTCGCGCGACCGGGCTACCGGCGAGGCGGCGGCCGCGGAGTTCGGCATCCCGCGCGTGCACGACAGCTACGAGGCATTGCTGGCCGACCCCGATATCGAGGCCGTCTACCTGCCCCTGCCCAACGACCTCCACGGGCCCTGGATCCGCGCGGCCGCCGACGCCGGCAAGCACGTCCTGTGCGAGAAGCCGCTGTCGCTCGACGCTGGCGAGGCGGACGCGGTCGCGGCCTACTGCCGGGAGCGCGGGGTGCTGCTGATGGAAGCCTTCATGTACCGCTTCCACCCGGCCTGGAGCGAGGTCCGGCGGCTGCTGGCCGCGGGTGCCATCGGCCGCCTGACCGACGTGGAGACGTGGTTCGTCTTCCGCTCGAAGCAGGCCGCTTCCGACTACCGCATGAGCATGGCCCGCGGGGGCGGTGCCCTGCTCGACGTCGGCTGCTACGCGGTCAACCTGACCCGCTGGCTGCTGGGCGACGAGCCCGAGTCGGTGCTGGCCTCGGCGCGCCTCGACCCCACCGGCGAGGTCGATCTCACTTTCAGCGCCATCCTCGACTACGGCCAGGCCCGCTCGGTGTTCACGGCCTCCATGGAGCAGGAGCCCGACCACCGCGTCCGCCTCCACGGCACGGACGGCTGGCTGTCGGTGGCCGACCCCTTCAACTGCCCCGCCGACCACGTCACCACCATCACGGTCTCCAGCGGCGGGGACGCGCATCCGCATCACTCCACGCAGCGCACCCTGGACGTCGCTGCCGCCGACCACTACGGCCTGCAGGCGACGGCCTTCTCGAGAGCCGTCCTCGAGGGCGGGCCTTCGCCGGTGCCGGCCGAGGACGCCGCGGCCAACATGCGCCTGATCGGCCGGCTGTTCGAAGCGGCCGGGCTCCGCGGACCGAGCAACGGCGAGGGCTGACCGGGGCGACACCCGCAGCCTCAATACGTCCGGTACCACTGCTCGTCGACGGGCGGAAGCGTGTGTCGCGCCGACCAGTCCCGGCCGTCGCGCGTGGCGATGTCCGCCAGCTCGGCGAACCGTGGCCGCAGCGACGTGCGCATCAGCTCAGCCTGGCCCTCGGGTGGTGCGTTCACGTAGTCGCCCCACAGCGCCCGGCCGACCATGAAGCCAGAGGCGCCGGCTTCGCAGGCCACGGCCAGCTGCTCGCGGAAGCGCTCGAAGCTGCCGCCGCCCGAGAGCAGCGCCCACGGCACCGGCGCGACGTCGTCGAGTTCGGCGCACGCGTCCCGCCAGGCCGCACGGTCCGGCACACGCGTGGTGTCGAGCGGGAACTGGACCTTGAGCACCTCGGCGCCGAGCCGACCGAGGCGGCGGACCGTCTCCACCACCAGCCGGCGGCGGTCGTGGGTGGCGCCCGCTCGTTCGTACAGCAGCGGCTCCAGGAAGAGCGGGATGTCGTGCTCGGCGCAGTCCACGACCACCTCGCGGATGGTGCCCTCCTGCGCTTCCGAGACCGCGCCACCGTCGGGGTGGTAGAGCACCAGCAGCTTGATGCCGCTGGCCCCCAGGCGCTTGGCCTTGGCCACGCCCCAGTCCTCGAGCAGCGTCGTGCGGTCAGCCTCCGGATGGCCCAGGTAGCCCTGCGCCTCGACGGCGGCGAGGAAACCGACCGAGCCCGGGAGAGCACGCGCCACGATGGCCTGGGCCGCGCTGTACTCCGGCTCGAGCATGACCGCGCTGGCCCCGCGGGCCAGGCCTCTGATGAGCTCGAGCTTGAGGTCCGTGATCGTGGAGGGCTCGACGGACCCGGGGTCTGCGGCGTCGAGCATCACGCGCAGCGAGTCGCGGTGGTCGATGGCCAGGACCGTGAAGATGCCGTCGCCGGTGGACGCCGTCGAGAGCCCGCGCGCCTTGCCGGGGCGCAGCGGGGCCGTCTCAGCCACGCCGGCCACCATCGGGCGTGACCGTGGGCAGCGTCATCGCGTCCTCGTCCCAGTCGTCCTCGATCCAGCGGTACTCGGGCTGGAAGAAGGGCGGGATGCGCCGCTCGTCGTCCAGCAGCTCGCCGGCGAGATAGTTGAGGAAGTACATGTGCGAGCCCGGAGCGGCCGCGCTCGAGTGGAAGCCCTGGGTCACGCACACCACGTCGCGGTCGCGCACGGCGAAGGTCTCGTCGAACTCGCGGTCCACCCGGTAGTTGCGATGGATGGCCCAGCCGTCGGCGGGGTCGAGGCGGAAGTAGTACGTCTCCTCCAGGTAAGGCGAGCCCTCGTAGCCGTCGTGGCAGTGCGGCGGCCAGCCCGACCAGCCTCCGCGCGGGACGTAGACCTCGTAGAGGATGAGCCGCTCCGCCGGCAGCGGGTGGGCCAGGACGTGGTTGACCTGGCGCGTGGCACCGCCGCCGCCCCGGACCTCGGAGCGCATCTCCGCCGGCGCGAACAGGCGCACCGGGTAGCGCCCTTCAGCGGGCGCGCCGCCGACGGCGACCTCGGCACGGGCCTCGGCCGTGAGCTGGATCTGGTGACCGGGCGGCACGTAGAGCACGTGCGGCATCTCGGCGAAGACCGAGGCCCGGCGCAGTCGATGGACCCCGCCGTCCACGCGGACCTCCACTTCGCCCTCGAGCGGAACGATCGCGACCTCCCGCCCGGCACTCTCGGTGGCGGTCGATGTCCCTGCCTCGAGGGCGAATACCGAGAAGTCGAGGCTCTGCCAGCCCGCGCTCTCGGGGCTGACCTCCAGGACCTTGCCGGATCCGGCGCCCGAGCGCAGATGATGCCTTCCCATCAGAGCCCTCCATGCTGTTCGGCGAAGGCGGTGACCTCCGCCTCGGTCGGGAACACGGCCGAGCAGCCGTGGCGCGTGACCTGGATGGCACCGCTGGCGTTGGCGAAGCGCGCCGCGCGCCGCCAGTCCCACCCCGCCAGCCGGCCGCGGATGAGCGCTGCCGCGAAGGCGTCGCCGGCACCCACGGTGTTGACCGCCTCCGCTTCGAACCCGGCTACGTCCTCGCGGCCGGATGTGGTGATGACGGTCACACCACGTGATCCGCGCTTGATGATCACGGTCTCGACCACGCCCTCCCCCACCAGTGTGTCGAACCGCTCGTCGAGGGCAGCGTGGTCGGCATCGCTGAGTGGCGCGTCGCGCACGAGCGCGTCGACGTCCGGAGCAAGCGCGGCGTGGCACTCGTCCTCGGTGCCGATGAGCACGTCGGCCAGGGGCAGGACCTCGCGGAGCGTCCGGCCGTAGCCGCGCGGGTTGGCCCACTCGGTAGGCCGCAGGTCCAGGTCCATGTAGGTCGTGAGGGCCGCCTCGCGGCCGCGCTGGCCGCAGTACCGCGCCGCCTCCACGCAGCTGCCGCGGCTGAAGGCGTTGCCCGAGAGCAGCATCGCCGATGCATCGTCGAAGGGCAGGTCGCTGGCGTCCTCGACGGTGAGGTGGATGTCGGCCGGATCGTCACGGTAGAAGGTCAGCGGGAAGCGGTCCGGTGGCTGGATAGCCACGAGCGCGAGCGAGGTGCGCTTGCCTGCCTTGCGCACGACGTGATCGGTGGCCACGCCCTCGTCCCGCAGGAAGCGCAGCACGAAGTCGCCGACGTGGTCATCGCCGACACCGGTGAAGGCGAGCGAGCGCAGCCCCAGGCGCGCGGCCGCGATTGCCACGTTGGTGGGGCTGCCGCCCACAGACGTGTCGAAGCCGCTGACCTCCTCGAAGGGCGCGCCGATGTCGCGGGCGAAGAGGTCCATCGTCACCCTGCCGACCGTGATGAGGTCGCTCACGCGCCTAGCCCTCGCCGTCCTTGATGCGCAGGCTGACCACGTCCTCCCAGCGCTCCGATTCCCACGAGCGGATCATGGCGGCCGCCACCGAGGCGTTGGCCAGGGCAGCCTCGAAGCCGGCCTCGTAGGGGCGCTCCTCGGCGACCGCGCGGCAGAACTCGAGCGCCTCGATGATCTTCAGGTCCTCGTAGCCCAGGGAGTTGCCGGCGCCGGGGACGAGGTTGCCCTGGTGCGGCAGCGTGTCGCCGGCGAGAACCTCGATGAAGCCGTCGGTGGGCTGCTCCTCGGGCAGGTACAGCTGCAGCTGGTTGAGCTTCTCGTGGTCCCAGCTGGCCGCGCCCCGGGAGCCGTTGAGCTCGAAAGCCATCGACGACTGCGGGCCGAAGATGGAGCGGTCGCCCTCCAGCGTCCCACGCACGCCGCTGGCGAACTCCACCAGCGCCCCCACGTAGTCCTCGTTGGTCACCTCGCCGGTGGGGTCGTCCGGTGCGCCGCGCTCGTAGTGGGTCGTCGATCCGGGCCTGGGCAGCGGGCGCTGCCTGACGAAGATCTCCTTTGCCGAGCTCACGCGCGCGATGGGGCCGCACAGGTGCTGGGCCATGTCGATGACGTGGGGCATCACGTCGTTGAGCACGCCGTAGCCGCCCTCGTCGAGCAGGAAGCGCCAGTTCAGCAGCCCCAGGCGGTCGCGC
>Ga0316198_10000031_pt1 | contig 51960 bp, 39 predicted proteins | sample OudBieAanoxic_MG_FD_204935 | JGI IMG/M metagenome (GOLD analysis project Ga0316198, IMG submission 204935) | Coastal sediment microbial communities from Oude Bieten Haven, Netherlands - site A anoxic | ecosystem: Environmental > Aquatic > Marine > Coastal > Sediment | place: Netherlands... | reverse complement strand
CCGCTGGTGGAAACACTCTTGGACTCTCCACCTTTCATCTTCGCGTCATGGAGTTCGAAGCCCTTCTGGGAACGCACCAGCACCTTTTTGCCATCGGCCGAAACCAGCCACGCACGCAGACCGGACTTGACGATCTCCGAAGCCTTGCGGTCTTCGAGCGAGTAGATGTACAACTTGCGGGTCTTGGCGTTGGAACGGCCGTAGAAGTTCGGTCCCGTGGTGCTGTAAAGCAGGTGTCCCTCGATCGATGCGATCCCAGTGTAATTGTCGGCTTCCACCGGAACCCGCATGAGGCGGTCACCGAGACCATCGAAATCGATGACGACTGGTTTCTTCTCTTCTTTCTCTTCGGCCTTGTCGTCCTTCTTGCCTTTCTTGTCACCCTTCTTCTCTTCGGCCTCGTCCGCCGTCTCCTCTTCGAACTCCACCTCGTCGCTCTCGGGCGGGAACAACGGCTTCACGTCTTGCCGCAGAGCGAGGGCGTAGATTCCATCGCGCTGGTTGCCGGCGTAGTTCCACTCGAGGTTGGAGATCTGCGGCGCGTAGTGACGCTCCGAAACGAAGAACAGATAGTCGCCTTCGGTGCCCCACACAGGAGCATAGGAGTCGAAGAGATCCGAGGTGACCTGGCGCGGGTCGCCACCAGCGACACTCCAGATGAAGACGCGGGCCATACGGGCTTCGTTATTGAGGCTGAACGCGAGGTGGGCGCTGTCTGGCGACCACTCGTAGTCGATGACGCCTCCCCAGATGTCATCCGCCACCTCGACTTCGGCACCGCCGGTAACCGTCACCACGAAGAGCTTGCCGTCTTTGTCCGAGAAAGCGATGCGGTTGTTGTCCGGCGACCACACCGGCATGCGGAGTTGCGCCTCATGGCCGCTGCTGACCTTCACGGCCTCGCCCTTGCCTGACTGATCGACGACCCAGATCTCGTCTTCGCCACTCGCATCGGAGATGTAGGCAATGCTCTTGCCATCCGGCGACCAGGTGGCGGCACGATCATTCGCGCCCGAACTGCGGGTAAGGTTGCGGGTCGGACCCTTCTCGATCGGAACGGTGAACACTTCGCCGCGGGCGGCGAAGACCGCGCGCTCACCCTTTGGAGAGACATCGAAATCCCGGACGTTTTCTGCGACCGAAATTCGACGCGGGCGCTTCCACAAACCGTCGTCCGGCACGGTCACGACGATCGCCTGGTCGGCACCGGTTTCGACGTCGAGAATGTGGAGCTGACCGTCGAGCTCGTAAACGATCCGGCTCTTGTTGTCGGTGCTCGGCCAGCGAACGTCCCACAGATCTGAGTTTGTGATCTTGTCGACCGCTCCGCTGTCCGGATCGTAGGCGAAAAGATTGAGGCGGTCGTCGCGGTCGGAGGCAAAATAGACCTTGTCCCCGATCCACATCGGATCGCGCTCGGTGCGGACCGTATGAGCAACCGGCTCGACCTCATAGCTGGTCAGGTCAAATATGAATAGGTCCTGTGCCCAGCCACCCTGGTAGCGCTTCCAGTGGCGGAAGTCGCGAAACAGAGGCGAGTAGACCATCTTTGAACCATCGGGCGAAAAGTCGGCGGCCCCGGAGTTGGGCATCGGCAGCGCCTTTGGAAGCCCTCCAGTGCGCGGTACCGTATAGACCTTTGTTTCCACCCCACCGCCTGCATCACGAAGCGAGCGGAAGAGCACCCGCTCACCATCCGGGGACCAACCATAGACCTGGTGGTCGTATCCCCAACGAGGCGGCAACGGCCCCACCGCCGGGTACCAGGTGAGCCGGGTCGGCTCACCGCCGGCGGTCGGCACCACGTAAACCTGCTCGTCACCGTCGTACTGACCGGTGAAAGCGACCCACTCGCCGTCCGGCGAGAATCTGCCAAAGAGCTCCTGACCGGGATGGGCGGTCAGCCGGCGGGCGATCCCGCCGTCGGTGGACGCCAGCCACAGATCACCGCCGTAGCTGAACACCACCTGATTTCCATGGATGTCCGGGAATCTCAACAGCCGGGTCCCTTCCTCAGCCTGGACAGCGGCGGTTAACAGCAGGAGGCACAGTAAGCCTCCCAGTACACGTGGTTTCATTTTGACTCTCCTTCAGTGAAGCCAGTCCCCCGGACGGCCGCGCCCGGTCGGGCTCGAAGAGTATACGGTTTCCCGTCAACAGGGTTCCGGGCTTGTCGCGGCCCTGTGGAGAACTGTCCCACAATTGGACGCCGTCATCCCTCCAAGATTCACAAAAGAGCCAAATCCTGGCACCACCATTGCAACAGAACTCATCGGGAGTCAGTCATGGTGTATTGGATAGATCACAACGGCGAAAAGCTCGGCCCAATGAAAGCAATCGACGTCCTCCGGCGCGCCCAGGGTGCGATCCGGGTTTTCAACGGAGAAACCTGGTTCACCATCGGCGACGGCCCGGAGACCGGCAACGCAGCCGGACCGGAGACTGTTTCGAGAGAAACCGAGCGGATCATCATCCGCCTGGGCGCCGCCTGAAAGGGCCTGCATCTTTGTGGTGCAGCCGTCCCGGCCACACTTCTTCGACGGCAGTGGAAATGTGCGGGCGAGACGCCCACACCACAACTCTTGGCGAATTTCTAACTGTCTTCAGCAAACCGCTGCACGCGGCCCGTTTTGCTGGTCAGAAACGAACACATCGCCGGAACCACGAACAGGGTCAGCAGCGTCCCGACGAGCAGGCCACCGATCACTGCGACGCCCATCGGGATGCGGCTCTCCGCTCCGGCGCCGAGGCCTAGCGCAATCGGCAGGATGCCGAGCACGGTCGAGAAGCTGGTCATCAGAACCGGTCGGAAGCGCGATGTCGCCCCTTCGATGATGGCTTCGGTCACCGGGACACCGGCTGCCTTGCGCTGGTTGGCGAACTCGACGATCAGAATCCCGTTCTTGGTCACCAGACCGATCAGCATGATCATGCCGATCTGGCTGAAGATGTTGATGGTCTGGTTGAAGTACCAGAGGGAAAACAGCGCTCCCGCCAGAGCCAGCGGAACGGTGAACATGATGATCAGCGGATCTCTGAAGCTCTCGAACTGCGCAGCCAGGACAAGGTAGACCAGCACCAGAGCCAGCACGAAGACGAAGAGGAGGCTGGTGGAGCTCTCGGCGAAGTCTCTCGACTCACCGGCGAGGCTGGTCGCAAAGTTGTCGTCCAGCACCTCGTCTGCGATCCGTTGCATTGCCTCGATACCATCGCCGATCGTTTTCCCGGGCATCAACGCGGCAGACACGGTGGCCGACTCATAGCGATCGAAGCGGAAGATCTGCGGTGGGCTGCTGGTCTCAGTGACCGTAACAAGCTTGTCCAACAGGACCGGCGGCCGGCCTTCGGTAGTGACGTAGAGGTTGCGAAGATCGATGGTTTCGTCCCGGGCGCCTTTCAGCACCTGCCCGATCACCTCATATTGCTTGCCGTCCATCACGAAATAGCCCAGTCGTTGTTCGCTCAACGCGAGCTGCAGGGTCTGGGCGATGCGGAGGGCGGACACGCCGAGGTCCTGCGCCCGCTCGCGATCGATCGAAACCCGGAGCTCCGGCTTGTCGAATTTGAGGTTCGTATCGACGTACGTAAAGGTCGGGTCAACCGCCGCGGCGGCGAGGAAGGGCGGCAGAACTTCCTGCAATCGCTCCATGTTCGGCGCCTGAATCACGAACTGGACCGGCAACCCCCGGCGTCGGCCGACGGCAATTGTCGGCGGTTGCGAGACATAAGTCTGCGCATCGGTCAGCCGACTGACCTGAACCGCCAGGGCATTCGCGATCTCGGCCTGAGTCCGATCGCGCTCGTCGGACGCGACCAGACTGATCCGCCCGAAACCAGAGTTGACCGAGGAAGCGGCGCCGAAGCCCGGCGCCGTGACCGTGATCGTGTTGTCGGTCTCGGGAACCTCCTCGGCAATGAGGGCATTCAATCGGTCCATGAAACGGTCCATGTAGGCAAAGGTCGCCCCTTCCGGCCCGCGAGCGTTGAGGCTGACCTGGCTCCGGTCCTCGATCGGCGCCAGCTCCCGCGGCAGCACATTGAGGAACAGAGCAACGAGGCCGAGGCACACCAGGACAACGGGACCTGCCAGCCAACGCCGCTGTAAAAGCTGCGTCAAGCGCGCTCGATAGTCGGCTACGAGGGCCCTAAAAAACGGCTCCGTGGTTCTATAGAGCCAGGGCTGCCGCGCGCGTTTCTTCAGAAGGCGTGTTGCCAGCATCGGTGTCAGCGTCAGGGCAACAAAGGATGAGATGATGACCGCGCCGGCGAGAGTCACACCGAACTCACGGAAGAGCCGGCCGACCAGTCCACCAAGAAACAAGATCGGCATGAAGACCGCGACCAGGGCCACGGTCGTCGCGACCACCGCGAAGAAGATCTCTTTCGTCCCCTCGACACCCGCTTCCTGCGGGTCGAGGCCTGCCTCGATCTTGGCGTAAATGACCTCGACGACGACGATGGCATCGTCGACCACCAGGCCAATCGCCAGAACCAGAGCCAACAGGGTGAGTACGTTGAGGGTGAAGCCGGCCAGATACATGACGAAGCACGAGCCGATCAGGGAAACCGGAATCACCACGACCGGGATCAGGGTGGTTCGCCAGTCGCGGAGAAAGAGGAAGATGACGAACATCACCAGGCCGAAAGCGATGAGGATGGTCTGCCGCACCTCGTCCACCGATTTTCGGATGTATCGACTGGCGTCGAAGGCCCACGAAACCTCGACATCCTCGGGCAGAGATTTTTGAATCATCTCCACCCGGCGTTTGAACTCGTCCGCTATGGCGATGTAATTCGCACCCGGCTGCGGGCTGGCAACAACCAGGACCATCGGGACTCCGTCCCGTTTCAGCACCGTCCGTTCGTTGCGGGGACCAAGTTCTGCGCGGCCGACATCTCTCAGGCGGATGATCCGATCGCCTTCGCTCTTGAGAATAAGGTCGTTGAAATCCTCCGGGGTGTTGAGGCGGCTCATCGTGCGGACCGGGAGCTCGACCTCCGTGCCCTCGATCCGACCCGACGGCAGCTCGACGTTTTCTCGCGCTACAGCGTCCCTGACATCGAGCGGCGACAAACGGTGGGCGGCAAGCTTGTTGGGATCGATCCACAACCGCATCGAGTAGGTCTTCTCACCCCAGATGTTGACGCTGGCAACGTTTGGAATGGTCTGCAAACGCTCGACGAAGACGTCCTGAGCAATGCGGCTGAGCTCGAGGAGGTTCCGCCGTTCACTGCGAACCGAGATCCCGGCAATCGGACGCGCATCTGCATCCGCCTTCGAGACGATCGGAGGTTCGGCGTCCGGCGGGAGATTGCGCATGGCTCGCGACACCTGATCGCGAATGTCATTGGCGGCTCGCTCGAGATCGGTGCCGAGGTCGAACTCGGTCTGAACAGTGCTGCGGCCATCGCGGCTGGTCGAGGTCAGGGTGCGGATGCCGTCCACCCCGTTGACCGCGGCCTCGATCGGCTCGGTGATCTGGCTTTCGATGACGTCTGCCGAAGCGCCCCGGTACGAAGTCGAGACTGAGATGTTCGGCGGGTCGAGAGACGGGAACTCTCTCACACCGAGAAAGGAGAACCCAAGCAGCCCAAAGAGGACGATCGTAATCGACATCACGATCGCCAGCACCGGCCGCCGGATGCTGAGGGTATAGAGCGTCATGAGACCGAGCCGGCTGCCGCCGGAATTTCCTCGATCTCGACCTCGAGGCCCGGCTGGAGTTGCAAGAGGCCGGAGATAAGGACAATGTCGCCCTCGGCGAGTCCGCTGGTGATCTGGACCGCGGACTCAGAGCGGATACCGGACTCGACCTTCCGCGGCTGCGCCACGCCATCCTCGAAGACAAAGACCTTTTTGCCACCAAGCTCTGGGATGACCGCAATCGACGGCACCGTCAGCGCGTCCGAAATCGAGCGCAGGACAAGATCGACGTTGGCAAAGACCCCCGGAATGAGGACCCCGTCACTGTTAGGGCAACGGGCGCGAACCCGCAGAGACCGAGTAGTCACATCGACGCTCGGCTCGACGGCGTAGACCGTTCCCGGGAATGATCGATCGAACCCCTCAACTGCGAAAGAGATCTCGTCGCCCACCTTCATCAAGGCGGAGTACCTCTCGGGCACGGAGAAATCCAACTTGACGGGGTCGAGGTCGTTCAACGAGGCAATCCGGGTCTGTGACGACAAATAGCTTCCCGGGCTCACCCACCGCAGTCCGATGACGCCGCCGAACGGCGCACGGATCTCCGTTTTCAGAAGCTGTGCCTCCATGAGCTGGAGCTCGGCCCGGAGGACGTTAAGTTCTCCCAACGCCACGTCGTGAGTCTCGCTCGAGATCACGCCGTCGTCGAGGAGCTGCTTCTGCCGGGCCTCAGCGCGCTCGGCGAGTTCGACCCGGTAGAGAGCCCGCTGCCGATCGGCGAGGAGTTCGGAATCGTCGATCTTCAGAAGCAGCTGGCCGGAGGCTACCTGACTCCCCTCCCTGAAATGAATAGCAGAAATCTTGCCGGAAATTTCACTGACGATCTCGACCTCTTCGTTGGCGCGCACCGTGCCGGTCGTCGCCAGCCGCTCGATGAGCTGGGTCGGAACAACTCGATGAGCCCGGACGCGAAGCGTCTTCTTTGCCGGTGCGGTGGCAGGCGCGGACGTTTTGCGAAGCTGAATCAGCTTTGGAACCGCCAAAACAGCGATGATTGCGAGCGCAGCCAAAATGCCGACGCCACGTCGTGGAATTGCTCTCATTGGGTTCTCCGGTCTGATCTTGGTTGTCGCATCAACCCCAACCAAACAACGGTTATAACACGGGGTTCGATTCCCATTCCAAACCGGCACACCGGTCCATCATGCGGCCACACGATCTCGGACGGGTTCCTGACTCCTATTTATCCCCGTCGTTCCGTTGTCTGGCCTCGACGAGGCGCTGCCAGGTCTCGTCTGGGATCTTGTCCACCGGCCAGGAGGCGTGGCTCTGGACGATGGTCCACTGGTCGCCCCGTTTTTCGAGAACACCGGTGTTGCGCACGTCTGCGAGGCAGAACTCCTCCCCTCTCCAAATCCCACAGTCGTCGAGATGGCAAGAGAACCAGGCCGTCGTTCCCTCTTTCGAGAACCTGATCCTCACATCGCGAAACTCGAATGCTGTGGCCTCGAAGTCGGCCTTCATCCATACCGTCTCCGCCGTCTCTCTCAAATCGTCTATCCCGTCGGCGCCGCCGTTAGAGCCGACCCACCAGATCAAGAGATCATCGTCGTTGGCAAAAACCTGGAACAGGCGATCCAGATCTTTGTCGATCGTCCAACCGATGGAGTCTTCGATCACACCCTTGACGATTCCGTAATCCGGGTGGTCCGTCGGTTCCGGCTGACCGGCCTGAAGCGGAGCCGAGATCAAGCAAAGCAACAATAGAAACCACAGCATCCTCATCTCGAAATCCTCCAATCCTTGTGCAGCGACCTCGCGACTCCGTTGTTCTGAGTCTTCATACGAATTCGGCTCGAATCAGTTGTCGGACCTCCTCGAATGATTGAGCGAAACCACTCCCCGCTCCTATCGTATGAACAGTGTGATCCAAAAAAGTTTCGCTGTACCGAGCCGGTACTTGATACCACTGGACCAATCGCTCAAAACGCAATCAAGGAGAGATACATGAAAAGACGAATTGTGATGGTCGTCGTCGCCGCCTCGGTGCTCGCCATTTCGATGGCAGGGGCCGAGGATATCTCTGGGCTGCCCCTGCATGTTGAGACATTCGGAGACGGGGCGATCCGCGTCTGGATCGGCGACCACGTCTCGTCGACGTCAATCGTCGCCTTCGCCACCGCAAAAGGAATCGTCGTCGTCGACACCTTCGGCGTGCCAAAGATCGACGCCAAGCTGCGCGAGGTCATCGCTCGCGAGCTGGGACGTGACGACTTTGCATTTCTCATCAACACCCATGAACACGCGGACCATACCGGCGGGAACTCCATCTACTCCGACTGCACCATCGTCGGCCACGAGTTGATCGCGGATGGTCTGGTCGAGATCGCGGAGAGGCGCGATCGATTGCTAGAGTGGTATCCCGGCCGCATCGCCGACCTGGAAGAGGAGCTTCAAGGTCTTGACTCGGACGATCCCAGGGTTGCGGTCATCGAGGAGGACCTGGTCTACAACCGCCTCGTCTTCGAGGCGGTCAAGGCGGGCCGCAAGCTGGTTCAGCCGACGCTGACCTTTTCAGACCGGATGACGCTGGATCTCGGTGACACGACCTTCGAGTTGTCCTATATCGGCGGGATGCACACCGCGAGTGACGCGGCCGTTTTCGTACCGGAGCGCGGCCTGTTGTTGACCGGCGACACAATGGCTGACGTCTGGCTCACCGACAGGCCTGGATGCCTCGCCGCCTTCATGGTGCGTGACGGGCTGATTCACGATTTTCCACGCTGGCTCTCCAACTGGGACCGCCTATTGGCCGATAGGGAGCGCATCACGACCTTGCTCCCCGGCCACTGGAACGGCGAACTCTCTATCGAGGGCGCGGAAGCGCGGGTCGAGTACGTGCGTGCGCTGTGGGACGGGATCCATGAAGCCTCCGAAACGGGTGAAAACCTCGCGGAAGTCCAAGCCGAGTTCAGGCTTGACGCCCGCTTCCCCGAGCTGGTCGAAAGTCCTGGCTTTGCCCAACAGCAGAACTACGCTTCCATCACCGAGTTGTGGAGGGTCATCACCGGGCAACCGTCTGCCGCGAGAACTCTATACTCTCTGCTCGACGAAGGAGCAGATGAGCCCGCCATCCAGGAAGTCCTGGCCAACGGCGGTTCGCCGGGCTACTTCTTTTCCGAGGCAGAGATCAACGCCTATGGTTACATCTTTCTGCAGCAGGAAAAGGTCGATAACGCCATCAGGATGTTCAAGATCAACGTCGCCCTCTACCCCGACTCGTGGAATGTCTACGACAGTCTGGGCGAAGCTCTTTTTCAGACCGGCAGCACCGAAGAGGCTGTGGTGATGTACGAGAAGTCACTCGCCCTCAACCCCGAGAACACCAATGGCAGGGAGGTCCTGGCACGGATTCAGGGCACGGAGTCGACATAGAGCAGCAAGGCGCCCAGCGCCCGGAAAGAACGGCCGGCGGCAACCTACGGCAGGGCTTCTCGTGATACCGGCAGATCAAGTATCTTGGCGAGGTCGCACGCAAATGCTCGGCTAGGATGAAGCTCATAGGGAGCCGGGGAGGATGATGGGCGCTGATACCGAAGACCCGACAACGGCTGCAGAAGACATCGGCAACGGCAGCGAGGGGCGAAACGACGGGTGAGACCGGTCGGGTCTACGAAAGACATGGTTGATGCGGATACCGCGCGGCACCGGTAGATACCGACCCCGGGCGGCATAATATGCCGTCCCTACAGGTGAGTCGTTAAATATACCGATGTGTAGGGGTGGGATATATCCCGCCCTGAATCAATAATGTGCGATCGTTCAATATGACCGGAATGCGACAACCAGCAGCTATTGCTGTACATTCCTGGACGCAGAACGAAGACAAATCGCGCTGAACGGACGTTCAGGAGCATTTAACTGTGTTCTTAGGTCATTTTGGAGTCGGGTTTGGAGCGAAGGCGGCCGCGCCAAAGACGTCTCTCGGGACACTCTTCCTGGCAGCACAATTCGTTGACCTTCTCTGGCCCACCCTTCTCCTCATCGGACTCGAGAAAGTGGTGATCGCTCCCGGGATCACGCGAGTCACACCACTCGACTTCACAGACTATCCGATCACCCACAGCCTGATTGCCGTGCTGATTTGGGCCGCTCTTTTTGCAGGCGCCTACTTCCTGATGAGGAAATACCCGAAAGGCGCATGGATCTGTGGCGCCGCTGTCCTCAGCCATTGGGTATTGGACCTCCTGACACATCGCCCCGATCTCCCACTCGTACCGGGAGGTGCCGCAAAGGTCGGTCTCGGGCTGTGGAACTCGTTGCCGGCCACGCTGGTTGTCGAACTCGGCATCTTTGCCGTCGGAGTCTGGCTCTACCTGCGGACGACGCGTGCCCTCGATCGCACGGGGACGGTTGCTTTCTGGGCGTTGGTGGGTTTCCTGCTGATCGTCTACTTCAGCAACCTGTTCGGCCCTCCCCCGCCCAGCGCTATGGCAATTGCCTGGTTGGGACAAGCTCAGTGGCTCCTCGTGATCTGGGCATTCTGGATCGACCGCCACCGGGCGGTCGACAAATCAATCGAGTACTGACCGTCCCGACGGCCCGCCAACAGTTGCGCCGCTCGCGTTGGGCTAATTACCCGGTCTCGGTTTCGTTCTTCGATTAGGACCGAAGGTCAATGGTAAAAAAGAAATACCTCATCCGCATCTCGACTGGGTGCCTCATTCTGGCGCCCCTCATCGCAGCGGCACTGTGGTTCCTCTACCGGCCATGGGCCCTGACCTGGGGATCGACGGACGGAGAGATCAGCCGAAGCATGCCGGGGGACGAGATACTCGAGAGGCCGACCTTTAACGCCACCCGGGCCGTCACCATCGAGGCAACGCCCGAGGAGATCTGGCCCTGGATCGTCCAGATCGGCTACCGGCGCGCGGGTTTCTACAGCTATGACCTGCTCGACAACGATGGCATCCCAAGCGCGGAGCGAATCCTTCCCGAGTACCAGAATCTGAAGACCAACGATCTCATCCCTCTGTCGAAGACAGCCCACGTGAGGGTGGCCGAACTCGATCCCCCTCAATCCATGGTTCTTGTTTTCGAGGTCGAAGGAACCTGGTCCAACGCCACCTGGGTCTGGGGGCTCTACGCCGAGAGTCCAACGAACACTCGACTCGTGACGCGGCTCCGCGCCGACGCCAGAGGCGTCCGATCACGACTGTTCCTCGACCTCGGCGAGATCATCATGATGCGCAAGTGCATGTTGGGCATCAAGCGACGGGCGGAAGAGAGGCGCTCCCCGTGACCATCAGCCATCAGACGACGTAATCGTCCCCCTCCATCGCCCGGAGCTCTTCCGCAATGGCCTGCCGCACCTCTTCCGGCATGTCCTTCTCCCGCTCCAGCATGGGTTTCAGCCCTTTGCCGAGGCTGTCATCGATGAAGAGGGGCCGGACGAAATCGGAGGTCCAGGTTCTTTCTTCAAAGGACCGGCTCTCCAGCCTCTCGAAGAAGCTCTTGATCCCCTTTTCCGTGTCGCCCTCGATCTCCCTGAAGTAGGAACCATAAATGTGGAGGGAGTCACTGATATCGACATAGCGACCGACCCGAACCTGCCGGGAAATTTCTAAAGAAATCCGCTCCGCGATCTTACGCATCAGCGCGGTCAGAGCGATGACGTTTTCGAACCACGCCTTGTAAAGATCCCGGCTCCGCCAGTGGGTGTTCATGTTGAAGACCAGGTCTCCCGATTCGTCTTCCAGCAGCCTTCCCCAAATCCGCTGCAGGCACGGCGGATGATCGGTCGGCGGGTCAAGGACCGCGTTCCAGGTAATGCCCTGGGCCCGCCGGCTGAACCCGGCCTGGGAGAGCTTCTTGACCATGTAATCGATCTGGTCGATGACCCGGTCTTCCATCTCGTATTCCACGAGACGCCGGTGATAGGTGTACGTCCAACGGGTGTCCGTGCTCTCGGTGCCCTTGAGGATCTCTTGCCGCGGCTTGATCCAATAATCGTGGGCGCCGTGCACCACCTCCATCACGTACTCGGAGAGCCCCCCCAGACCATCGGCGAAGGAGCGGTGGAACCGGGGCTGTCCAAACGGATTTTCGACCGTGATCATGACCGTGGCATCACGGCTCGGTGGATCCTCGGGTCGGTCATATTCAGTGCGAATACTCGCCCCCTTTACCCAGACCTCCTTGATGGCCCTTTCGTATGCGCGGGGAATCGTGTCTCCAACAACATTCAAAACCGGGATGTTTCCTGAGCTCATATCTCCTCCACTCGACAGAGTCTCATGAATCCAAACATCAGACCCTCCCGACCCTGAGATCGAGACGATAACTTAACGGAAGCGGATCGTCCGAACTTCCCCAGAGCTCCCCGAGCTCATCGGCGAGTTTCGCTACAGGATCCTCACCGCGTTCTGCAACGTAACGGCCGACCGCCGACCACGTGCGGGCGAAACCCAAAAACCGGCCGAGGGGCCACTCCACCTGCAACTCGAACGCTGGAGCCCCCAGCTCTTCAAACGGCAGCTCGATCGAGGCGTAGCCGTCGAGCACCTTGCGGATCTCCGGGGGCCAGTAGGGCCCGAGGAGCCCGTTGATAAACCCACTCACCACGCTATCGACATCATCGGAGTCGACGTTCGGCATGCCGTATGACCACGCAGCAAACACTCCGCCCGGACGAACCACCCGGCGAACCTCCGCAAAGAACGCCTCACCGACAAACCAATGGAGGGCCGCCGCAACAGCGACCAGATCTACGGTGTTGTCGGCCAGCGGCGCCTGCTCCGACGTCGCGACCACGAACCGGGTTGTTGCAGTCGCTTTGGCCGAGGCCACCTGAGTCGAGCTCGCATCAGTTCCGACGACCCGGCCAAAATGGGACGCCAGCGACCCCGACGCCTGTCCGCTTCCGCAGGCGCAGTCCCATGCCACATCATGCCTCAGACAAACCGACGCCAGCCACTCGAACAACTCCGCCGGATATTTCGGCCGAAAGGCCGCGTAGTCCGAAGCAACAGCGGAGAAGTGATCAGGGAATTTCACGGAAGAGACACTCTACCTCAAGGCGCCCTGTGGTGCAGGGGCGGGATACATCCCGCCCTTGATCACTGAGGATTGACGGCCTCGACGATCTCCGCCGCAGTCGGGAACCGGCCCGCCTGCTGCCTCGAGAAAACCACGATCCCGTCGACGATCACGTCGAGTTGCCCCTGGCCACCCATCTTGATCTTCGGGGTCACGCCGAGGCTTTTTGCCAGTTCCTTCTGGAGACTCACGGCCTCCCTGCGCGTATTACCTCAGAAAAAGCAGCGTTTGATTTCAATTTTCATGGGAGGAGGTTAGCACTTGTCCTCCATCACGCGTGCTACCTTTGCGCCATGAAACCACGTATCAACTTCAAGACGCTCCTGTCCTGCGCGATGCTTCTGGCCCTGGCCGCCTGCGCTTCGATCCCGGCCGATTTCGAGCAGGTGCCAAGCAAGAGCTGGCAGCACCCGGAGAAGACGCAGCTCGGTGCGTTCTTTGACGACTACGCGCCGGCTGACCCGACGCTCTCCGGCGTGCGTTTACTCGCCAAACCCCGTGAAGCTTTTCGCGCCCGATTCGGCACTGCCTATTTGGCCGAGAAGAGCCTCGACATGCAGTACTACCTGTGGAAGGGCGACCTCACCGGTAGCCTGCTGCTCTACCAGGCGCTCGAGGCCGCTGACCGCGGGGTCCACGTTCGCATCCTGATCGACGATATCTATCACTCCGGGCGCGACAACGACTACGCGGCCATCGACTCCCACCCGAAGATGGAAGTCCGGGTCTACAACCCGATGGGCAGCCGAGGCGCCGGCAAGGGTGCCAACATGGTCTACCACAAGGGCTCCCTCGACCACCGCATGCACAACAAGATCTTCCTCGTCGACAGCGCGGTCGCGGTTCTCGGCGGACGCAACATCGGCGATGACTACTTCGGCGTCGATGAGAAGCTCAACTTCCGCGATCTCGACGTCCTGGCGGTCGGACCGGCCGCCAAAGAAGCAGGCGAAGCCTTCGACATGTACTGGAACAGCCCGGCGGCGGTGCCGATCGCCGTGCTGGTGAAAGACCCGGTCGCCGAAGACGCTCTGGAGGGAAGCCGGGAAGAGCTGAAGGCACGGCTTGATGAGATGGATGCCCTTCCCTACACCGTACCGAAAAAGAACAAAGAAATCCGCGAGAATCTCGAGCAGCTGGCCGAGGAATTGGTGTGGGCCGAGACCGAAATCGTCATCGACTCTCTCGAGCGGTTCGAGACGGGCTCCGAGTCGGCGTTCGTGGAGCTGACCAACAAACTGGCCGACTCGATGGAGCGGGAAATCGTAATCGAGACCGCCTACCTGATTCCGGCCAAGGAGGGCATCGCCAACCTGGCGAAGATGACCGAGCGCGGTGTGCGCGTCCGCATCTTAACCAACTCGATGTTTTCCAACAACCACCTCTCGGTTCATGCCCACTACAAGAAGTACCGCAAGCGGATGATCGAGGCCGGCATCGAGCTGCACGAACTGCGGCCCGACCCCGAGATCCTCGAGCACTACAAGCAAGTGGAGAGCCGCGTCGCCGAGTCCCATGCCGGGCTCCACACCAAGGCCTTTGTGGTCGACCGAAGCCTCAGCATGATCGGTTCGTACAACATGGATCCGCGATCCCGGATCTGGAACTCTGAAATTGGTCTGCTGATCGAAAGCGAAGAGTTCGCCGAAAAGGTTCTGGAAATCATGGAGAGGGATCTCGAGCCGGTCAACAGCTATCGGGTGACCCTCGACGAAAAGGGCGACCTCGTGTGGACCGCGGAGGGGCCCGACGGTCCCGAGACCTGGAACAAAGAACCAGGTTCCAGCGCCTGGCAGCGCTTCAAGGTCCGGTTCATGAGCTGGATCCCGATGGAGAAAGAGCTATAGAGCGCGAAATTTCGGCGTATGTCGCCGCTCAGCGGCTTGATAATTTTTTCGACCGAAACTCTGTGGCTCACGGCCCCAGGCTAGATATCTGTCGCCCCCTCCGGGGGCTCATTCGTTATTTGGTCTCCGCGTCCCTGGGGCTCACGCCCCAGGCTAAATATCTGCCGCGCCTCCGGCGCTCCATCGCCAGCATCACGCGTTTCGATGGGAAACAACTCCGGCGCTCAGCTTCAACCCCCTCAACCTTGATCTTCCGTCCGAGCGAGAGACGAGGCCCCCACCCTCTCATCCCGACCGAGCGAGCAAGGCGAGCGAGCGGAGGGATCCATTCGACTCGGCCTTCGGCCTCGCTCAGGACAAGCCTATGGGTTGGATGTGCGTATGCTGGGCTTTCCATTGATCCCTCGACTCGCTTCGCTCCCTCGGGAAGACAACGAGGAAGGTCCATCTCATCGCCAGGAGAAAAGCCGCGGAGTGGCGATAGATATATTGCCTCGACAGAATACTGTTGCTGATGGCCTTCGGCGGCGCGTTCCAGCACGCGATCAGGCGTCTGAATAGAAATTTCGTGTTGCATCTTGCATCATTTCCCTGAGAAAACGGACCGGATCAAAGGCCTAACCTCCCTATCAGAACTAATTTCGGAGTCTCCCGTTAACCTTTTTGACTCTGTTGCGTTTTATAGAGTGAACAAGGCGACGACAGGAGGCCTCATGACACAGAAAACCCGCACACGATTCCGCATCATCAGCCTGGTCGCAGTGCTCGCCATTGCCACCGGCACGGTGCTTTGGGTCAGTGCCCAGTCCACCGAGGACACGACCGAAACCGAGGCCGCCGAACAGAACTCGACCGAGGCCACCGAGGAGGTGGCTAAGAACGAGGCCGAGACTGAAGAGGACGAAGAGATCGCGGTTCCGGTAGAGGTGGCCGAGGTCACCTCCGGTGCCATCACCTCATATATTTCGGCCACCGCCAATCTGGTTGCCGAAGACCAGGTCAAGGTTCTTTCCGAGGCCGAGGGTCGCGTGGAACGATTGCTGGTGGAAGAGGGCGACCTGGTCAACAAGGGCCAGATCCTCGCAGTTCTCGTCCAGGACGAGGCCAAGATCGCCCTGAGCAAGGTCGAGCTCAAAGCCTCCAACGCCAGCGCAGCACTCGAGCGCGCCAAGGGCACACGCGATCAGGGTCTGATTTCGGCTGAAGCCTATGACAAGCTGAAGATGGAATACGACGTCGCGAGCCAGGAGGTGGCAGAGGCCGAGTGGCTATTGGCCAAAACGGTGATCCGGGCCCCCTTCTCGGCCTGTGTCACTGAGCGATTCATCACCCAGGGCCAGCATTTGCGCCCTGGCGACGAACTCTTCACCGTGGCCGACTACGATCCGCTGGTGGCGAGAATCTACCTGCCTGAGAGTGACGTCCTCGAGCTCGAGGAGGGTCGGGAAGTGCGCATCGCTCTTGCCGCCAAGGCCGAGCTCAGCTTCACCGGTCGCATTCGTCAGATCGCGCCGGTCGTTGACACGGCCACCGGCACCGTCAAGGTGACCGTCGAAGCGGTGAGACCGCCGACCGGCGTGCGACCCGGGGCCTTCGTCAGCATCGGCATCGTCCGCGAGCAGCATCCCGCCGCCTTGCTTCTTCCCCGCGGGTCGGTGATTCGAGAGCTACGCGCCGCCCACGTCTTCATTTCCGAGGATGGCACCGCCGTCAAGAAGGCCGTCGAACTCGGACTCGAGGAGGGCGATCTGGTCGAGGTGATCTCCGGTGTCGCCGAAGGTGACAACGTCGTGGTTGCCGGTCAAGGCGCCCTCGACGATGGGCAGAAGATCAAGACACTATAGGTTTCAGTTCTTAGTTTTGAGTTTTTAGTTTTGAGTTTCAGAAGATGCTCAGTTACACCTAACTCAAAACTTCTCGCTGATTTCATTTCGATCCTCACGAGTTGTGTGGTGTTCCAAGATACCTACCGATAGGGAGAAGGTATGCGCATCGTTGACTTTTCGCTCCGCCGCCGGGTAACGGTTTCGATGGCTGCCGTGGCACTGCTGTTGTTTGGAACGGTTGCGTTCACCCGCCTGCCGTTGAACCTGATGCCGGATCTTTCCTACCCGAGCTTGACGGTTGAAACCCGTCTACCCGGTGCGGCACCTGGAGAGGTCGAGGCGTTGATCACTCGACCCATTGAAGAGCTCGTGGGCATCGCCGGCGGCGTGCAACGCCTGACCTCGGTGTCACGTCCGGGCATCTCTCAGGTGACCCTGGAATTCGGTTGGGGCCGCGACATGGATTTCGCGGCCCTCGATGTGCGCCAGAAGATCGACCTGGTGGCCTTGCCGCGCTCAGCGGAGCGCCCGGTCCTCCTCCGTTTCGACCCGGCCAACGATCCCGTAATCCGCCTCTACCTTTCAGGCGGAGACAGCCTCTACCAACTTCGCTATGTGGCGGAGGAGCTGATCAAGAAAGACCTCGAGTCCACCGAGGGTGTGGCCGCCATCAAGGTGCACGGCGGCTACGAGGAGGAGATTCAGGTTCGTATCGACGAGGGACGTCTGGCCCTGCTCGGCCTCTCTGTCAACGAGGTCAACAGCCGCTTGCTCGCGGAAAACCTCAACCAGGCCGGCGGCAGCCTCTACGAATCCGAGGCCCGCTACCTGGTTCGCGCCCGCAACGAGTTCCGCGACCTCGACGACATCCGCGAGACCGTTCTCCTCAGCCAGGGCGGCCGCCAGGTCACTGTAGGCGATGTGGCCGAAGTGATTCGAACCCATCGCCAGCGTGAGGTGATCACCCGTTTCGGTGGCGTCGAGGCGGTGGAGCTGGCGGTCTACAAAGAGGGCGATGCCAACACGGTGAAGGTGGCCCGGTCGGTTCGAACGAGGCTCGAGGCCACCGCAGAAGAACTGCCGGGGAACGTGGAGATCGCCTCGGGCACCGACCAGAGCCGTTTCATCGAAGCTTCCATCCGCGAGGTTCTCTCCAATGCATTCCTCGGAGGCATCGTGGCGGTACTGGTCCTGCTGCTCTTCCTCAGGGACCTTCGCACAACCCTGATCATCGGCATCTCGATCCCAATCTCGGTGGTCGCCACCTTCTTCCTCATGTATCGCACCGGTACGACCCTCAATATCATGTCTCTGGGAGGTCTGGCGCTCGGCGTTGGCATGCTGGTGGACTCTGCAATCGTGGTGCTCGAGGCCATCGTCAAACGCCGCGAGGCTGGCGAGGACGACACCACGGCGGCCCGAGAGGGCGCCTCCGAGGTGGGTCCCGCAGTAATTGCCTCGACCCTCACAACGGTGGCGGTCTTTCTGCCCGTTGTCTTTCTCGAGGGTGTCGCAGCACAGCTCTTCCGAGACCAGGCCCTGACCGTATCATTCTCGCTGCTCGCCGCGTTGGCCGTGTCCCTGACCCTGATCCCGATGATGGTGGCCATTTCAGGCCGCAAGGAGTCCGACGGTGCTCCGGAGAAGGTATATACCGGAGGCCGGATTCGCCGCGTCGGACGATCCATCTTCGTCACTATCCCTGCTTTCCTTGTCCGCGTCCTGCGCTGGTCGCTCGGCGGTGTGCTCAGGATTCTGGCGCTCCTGACTCGCCCCATTTCCGCCGTTTTCGACCGTGCCATGGCGGCCGTCACCGCCGCCTATCCCGGACTGCTTCAAAGTGCACTGCGCCATCGCCTGCTCGTGCTCGGCACCGCAGCCGCCGCGTTTGCGGGGTCCCTCGCCCTGGTTCCAAGCCTCGGCGTCGATCTGATCCCCCCCTTCTCCCAGGGAGAGTTCTCCTTCAAGGTGCAGCTGCCCGAGGGCACACCCCTCGAGGTCACCGACCGTTTCGTGGCCTCTCTCTCCGGACTGCTCGAAGAGGATGAGACGGTCGAGTCCTTTTCCTCGGTCGCCGGTGGGGCCGGTCTGTCGTTGGCGGCGACCGGCACCGAGGGTGAAAACACCGCTCGCATCCAGGTGCGCATGAATCCAGGTTCGAAGCCTCTCCAGGAAGACGCGGTGATCGCGCGTCTGCGATCCAGGCTTGCCGAAACAGAGGAAATTCATTTCGACTTCGAACGCGCCACGTTCTTCTCCTTCCGCACGCCAGTGGAGGTCGAGGTGTATTCGGACTCGATCGAAGAGCTGCACGAGGCCACTCGGCGGGTGGCGGAAGCCCTGGCCGACGTCCCGGGCCTCGTCGACCTGCGCTCCTCGGCCGAAATGGGCAACCCCGAGGTCCAGGTTCGATTTGACCGCGAGCAGCTCGCCCGCCTCGGTCTCGACCTCGCAACGGTCGCCCAGACCGTGCGCACCAAGATCCAGGGCGAGGTGGCAACCCGCTTCACCGAGGGAGATCGCGAAATCGACATCCGTCTGCGCGCCCTCGAGCAGGGCGACGCCAAGGTCGAGGACATTCCCGACCTGATCGTCGGCCACGTCGATGGTAGGCCGATTTTCTTGAAGTCGGTGGCCCGAATCGATCTAACCGAAGGACCGACGGAAATCCGCCGCATCGGTCAGAAACGGGCCGCCGTGGTTGGCGGCAACCTCTCGGGCCGCGACATGGGCGCGGTGGCGGAAGACGTTCGCGCCAAGCTCAGAACGCTCGTCCTTCCGATCAGCGTTACCGCGGCTCTGAGCGGCCAGGAAGAGGAGCTCCAGCAGTCCTTCCGCTCGCTGGCCCTGGCCATGGGTTTGGCGATCTTCCTGGTCTACCTGGTCATGGCCTCCCAGTTCGAGTCCTTCCTCCACCCATTCGTGATCATCTTCACCCTGCCTCTGGGCGCTATCGGCGTCATCCTCGCACTCGCGATCACCGGCCACACCATCAACGTGGTGGCCATCATCGGCGCGGTCATGCTGGCCGGCATCGTGGTCAACAACGCCATCGTGCTCATCGATGCGGTCAATCAGCGTCGCCGCGCCGGGGCCCCCGTGGTGGAGGCACTCACCAGCGCAGGTCTGGCACGATTGCGACCGATTCTGATGACCTCGGCGACAACCATTCTCGGTCTCATGCCCATGGCACTGGGGCTGGGTGAGGGAGCCGAGCTGCGAGCGCCGCTCGCGGTCACCGTGATCGGCGGTCTCGCCGTGGCCACGGCACTGACATTGATCGTGATCCCGGTCGTCTACTCGCTGCTCGCCGGTGAGCGGATCGCCCAAGCTTCCCAGTCACCGCGGGTGGCCGCGGGAGGACCGATGCGCCTTGTGCAAGTTGCAGTGGAGAGGGCGCGCATCTCTCCCGAAAACGGCTCGTGAGGAACGGGGGGCGACGATGAACCTTCCGACACTCGCGGTCCGCAGGCCGATCACAACCGCCATGATCCTGGTGAGCGTGCTCCTGGTGGGTGCGATCGCCTTCTATCGCCTACCTCTGGCATTCCTGCCCACGGTTGACGCACCCTTCATGTTCGTCCAGATCCCATACCCGAACTCCCATCCTGTTCAGATCGAGAAGGAGATCACCAAGCCCGTGGAGGAGATCCTATCGACCCTTTCGGGAGTCAAGAGCCTCAGCTCCACAACCTCCGCCGATGGCGCCGACTTCTTTATGGAGTTCACCTGGGGCCAGGAGATCGACGTCATCCGAATGAAGGTGTCCGAGAAGATGGATCAGGTGGAGCCGACTCTCCCCCCCGATATCGGCCCGATCCTCATCTTCTCCTTCAACACCAACGACATCCCCGTGGTGCAGGGTCGCATCGCCGCAGAGGGCGTCGATCTCTCGCAGAACTACGAGCTGCTCGAGGCGCGCATCCTCAACCCGCTGCGACGGGTGAATGGTGTGGCCCGTGTCGACCTCAACGGAGTCGAGCCTCGCGAGCTCTTCGTCGACCTCATCCTCGACAAGATCAAAGAGCACTCGGTCGACGTCGGCAGCCTGGCGCAGCTTCTCCAGAGCGTTTCTTCCAACCTCGTGCTCGGCCGCGCCGAAACCGGCGGGCTGCGCTACACGGTTCGTTCCCTGGGTTCCTTCGAGTCCATCGAGTCCCTCGCCAACCTCGTCATCGACGAGCGCGGTCTCCGCCTTGGCGAGGTGGCCGAGATTTCCTACGAGGAACCGCCTCTGACCTTCGGTCGCCACCTGGACGGGAAATACGCGGTGGCTCTCGACGTCTACAAGGAATCCACCGCCAACACGGTGGACGTGGTCCGCGAGGTCACCAGAGTTGTCAACGAGGACATCAACAACGACCCGCTGCTCAAGGGCATCCAGCTCTGGGTGTGGGAGGACCAGGCCGAGGAGATCACCTCGGGCATCGACGGCCTCAAAAAGGCCGGTCTCACCGGCGCCCTGCTCGCAACTTTGAGTCTGTACTTCTTTCTGAGGCGATCAGACTCGACGGTGATCGTCGCCATGTCGATTCCCTTTTCCATCATCGCCACCTGCGGGGTGATGTACTTCATGGGCTCAACCCTCAATATTCTCTCGATGATGGGTCTGATGCTCGCAGTCGGCATGCTGGTCGACAACGCTATCGTGGTTTTAGAGTCCGTGGACCGAAAAATGCGCGAGGAAAGGGACCGAAAGAAGGCTGCCCTCGAGGGCGCCGGCCAGGTTTTGATGGCGGTCACCGCCTCCACCATCACGACCCTCATCGTCTTCCTCCCCCTGGTCCTGGGCGCCGGAACCGCCCTCACGACCTGGCTCAAGGAGGTGGGGCTGACCATCTCCATCGCCCTCGCGTGCTCGCTCTTTTCTTCACTGACCCTGATTCCGTTGATGTCGGCCCACCTGCTCAAGGTGAGGGAGAACGGCCGGAACCGGCCCGTCGAGTGGCTCGAGGAACGCTATGTCCGCCTTCTCGGCTGGACCCTCAAACACCGCGTCAAGACCTTTGGTTTGCTGGTGGTCGGCGTGGTCGTCGGCTTCCTCCCCTTCTTTGCCGGCTGGGTGGATTCGGCCATCTTCTCGGGCACCGTCAACTCGAGGCTCTACCTCGAATACCAATTCGACGATTTCTCGTACAAGTCCAAATCGGAAAAGGCGGTCAATCAGGTCGAGGCCTATCTCGAAGCTAATGCCGAGGAGTTCATGGCGGAAACCATCTACTCCTACTACACCGAGAACGCAGCCGGAACCACAATCAGCCTCAACCGCGAGGACCTCAGCGACGACGAGATGAAGGAGCTGCGGACCACCATTCGCGAAGGTTTGCCCGAGATTCCCGGTGTTCGCATCATCTTCGACGAGGAGGCCGATGAGGGTGGTTCCTCCACCTACTTCGCGGTCAAGCTCTTCGGCCAGGACACCACGACCCTCTATCGGCTCGCCGACGAGGCGGCGCGCCGCCTCGAGACCATGGACGGTATGGAGGACGTTTCCAGACCCCGTTCGACGGGCCGCCGCGAAATCCAGGTAAGCCTCGACCGGGATCGCGCAGCCGAGCTCGGGCGCACTGCGACGGACATCATCCAGGTGCTCGGATTCACCCTCGGCGGCGTGCGGCTCGACCGTTTCAACGCCGGCGACCGCGAGATCATCACCTGGCTCGCCCTGCGCATGGAAGACCGGGAGCGTCTCGAAGACCTGCGCCAGATCCCGATCGCCGACTCCGGAGGACGACCGGTACTGCTCGGCGACATCGCCACTTTCGAGCTCATCGAGAGGCCGCGTGAAATCCAGCGCGAAAACCGCAAGGTCACGGTCGCGGTGCGCGGCACCTACGAGGGCGAAGAGTGGGGCGAAACCAAGGAAACCATCGAAGAGCTGATGAACGCCTTCAACCTGCCCGCGGGCTACTCGTGGAGTTGGAACGACCGCATCGTCGAACAGGCCAACGAGGACGCCGAGATGGGCGTCAACTTCCTGCTCGCGCTGGTCCTGGTCTACCTGGTCATGGCCTCCCTCTTCGAGTCGCTCACCCAGCCCTTCGCAATTCTCTTCGCCATCTTGTTCGCCTTTCCGGGCGTTGCCTGGATGTTGGCCGCCACCAATACCCCTTTCAACCTCATGGCACAGATCGGGCTACTCATCCTTATGGGCATCGTCGTCAACAACGGCATCGTCCTGGTGGACCACATGAACCACTTCCGACGCGAAGGATACTCTGCCGAAGAGGCCATCCTGCGCGCCGGCCGCGATCGCCTGCGGCCGATCCTGATGACCGCCGCCACAACCATCATCGGCCTCCTGCCCCTGGCGATCGGTGGTGTCAACGTCTCAGGCCTGCTCTACTTCCCGATGGCCCGGACCGTCATGGGAGGCCTCATGTCCTCGGCCGTGCTCACCCTGCTCATACTGCCCTACATCACTTTGGGGACCGAGGGCGTCGCCAACTGGCTGCGGCGGATTTGGCAAGGCTCTCAAAGCACGAAACTGAAACCCGCGGAGGTTGCTGCTCCATAGGATTTGTGATGCCTAACCGCTCTGTAGGCGTATCCTTCAGGCCCGCCAACGACCACCTCAATGCGCTTCTCGCGCGCTCGAAAGGACTCACCTACATTTCATCTCCGGGAAGAAGTCGAACCCTAGGTCGCTTCGACGGCGGAAATCCGCAAACACGAAGGCACGAAGACACAAAGCACACCACGAAGGGATTTCTTTGTGGGCTCCTTCGTGACTTTGTGCCTTTTTGGTTGTGACGAAAGGCGCTGACTGCTGGCTACTCGTCGAATGGAAGTCCTCTGTAGGCGGATCCATACCAGCCGCTTCCTGGCACGCGAGGCACCGCCAGGTGTTCAGCCCCGTGGTACGCTCACGGCGCGCAAAAGAAACCTCCCGTCCCTCGAGCCAAACGGCGCGGTGGCGGGTCTCGCCAATCGGTTTTTTAGGCTGGCTCGTGTTTGCCAACCTGAAGGGAGACACACAGTGAAAACCCGGATTCTCGTCGCATTCACCATATCGCTTTTCATGCTGCCCGGCCTCGTCCCGTCGGCCGAGGCCTGCACCAACGTCCTGGTCAGCAAAGGCGCCTCGGCCGATGGTTCGGTCATGATCTCCTACTCCGCCGATTCGGGCGGGTCGCTGGCCCACCTGTTTTATCTGCCGGCCGCGGATCACGAGGAAGGGGAGTGGGTCGAGGTCAACACCTGGGAGCGCCACCCCAACCCCACCAAGGTCAAGCAGATGGCCCACACCTACGCGGTCTACAACCTGATGAACGAGCACCAAGTCACCATCGGCGAAACCACCAACGGCGGGCGCGAGGAACTGCACAACAACAAGGAGGGGCTGCTCTATTCGGAGCTGATCACCCTCGCCCTGCAGCGCAGCAAGACTGCCCGCGAGGCGGTGCTCACCATGGCGGCGCTGGCGCAGGAGTACGGGTACCGGGACGAGGGCGAGACCTTTTCCGTGGCTGACACGAAAGAGGTCTGGATGATGGACATCATCGGCAAGGGGCCCGAGACGAAGGGGGCGATCTGGGTCGCCGCCCGGGTTCCCGACGGCTACATCTCGGCCCACGCCAACATGTGCCGGATCACCACGATCGAGATGGACGATGCCGACAACTGGCTCTTCGCACCCGATGTGGTCGATTTCGCCGTCGAGAAGGGGTATTACGATCCCACGTCGGGCAAACCCTTCAGCTACCGCGAGGCGTATCACCCACCCAATCCGGTCTCGATGCGAGTTTGCATGACCCGCGTGTGGTCGATCTACCGCCGCAGTGCTCCCTCCCAGGAGTTCGGGAATGACTATCACCGCGGCGTCGAAGGTTCGGAGGACTATCCCCTGTTTATCAAGCCCGATGAGAAGCTGAGCGTTCGCGATGTGATGGGGCTGATGCGCGATCACTTCGAGGGCACGCCCTATGACATGACCAATGGGATCGACGCGGGCCCGTTCGCCTGCCCCTACCGCTGGCGCGACCTGACCTGGAAGGTCGACGGCGTCAAGTATGTCTGGGAGCGGCCGATCTCCACGCAGCAGGCCGGATTCGTCATGGTGACCCAGAGCCGCGACTGGCTGCCCGATCCGGTGGGCGGAGTCTACTGGTACACCCCCGATGACTGCTTCACCACCCCCTTTACCCCCTTCTACGCCGGCACCAACCGGGTGCCCCAGGCCTTCGCGCAGGGGGATATCGACCGGTTTTCCTGGGAGTCGGCGTGGTGGGTCTACAACATCGTGTCGAACCTGACCTACAACACCTGGTCGCGCATCATGCCGGACGTGGCCGCGGCGCAGAAAGAAGTGGAGGATTCGATCTTCGCCATGCTGCCGGCCGTGGAGGAGACCGCAGTCAAGCTCTTCGAGCAGGACCCTGACCTGGCCAAACGGTTTTTGACCACATATAGCGTGAGCACAGCCGAAGGGACGCTCGAGCGCTGGAAAGAGCTGGGCACGTTCATCCTGACCAAGTTCAACGACGGGTACGTACGGACGGAGGAGAATGGCACCGAGGGTGTCGAGTACCCCGAAGCCTGGCTCCGCCGGCTCCTCGAGGAGAATCCCGACCAGTTCCGGGTGCCCGACTGGGGCCAGGACCCGGAGGAATAGGGCACGGTTCTTCGAGGCGCCGCAACCTGAGTCGGTGACAGCTGACTATGACGGCCGCGGTCTGCGAGATCAACTACGACGAAGTTGCCTGCCGAATGGGATCCCCAGCTTCTTCATCTTGTAGCGCAATGTGTTCGGGTTCACACCGAGCACTTCCCCCGCCCCGCCGGGGCCGTGAATCTTGCCGCCGGTCGTGCACAGCACCCGTTGAATATGTCGTTTGGTCACCGCGTCGAGATCGAGAACTTCATCACCCGATTCCACCGGATTTGAGCCGCCGTTCTTCGGAAGTGTCGCACCGAGCTCATCGAATCGGAGCGACTCTCCCCTATGCAGGATCATGGCTCGTTCAATGAGGTTCTCGAGCTCACGGACGTTGCCCGGCCAGCCATAGGCCAACAGATCGTCGATAGCGCCGGGCGCGAGCCGCGGCGTCTCGCCGATCTTGAGTTCTCCGGCCTTGCGTTCGATGAAATGCTGCACCAGCGCCGGGATGTCACTTGGCCGATCACGAAGTGGAGGGACGGCTATGGGGAAGACGTTGAGCCGGAACCACAGATCTTCCCGGAATCGACCCGACCTCACCATCGCTGGGAGATTCTTGTTGGTGGCGGCGATGATTCGAATATCGACCGGAAGGCGCTCCATGCCCCCAACGCGTTCGATTTCCCTGTGCTGGAGAACCCGCAGGAGCCGCACCTGTGCCTCGAGCGGCATCTCTCCGATCTCGTCGAGCAGGATCGTTCCGCTTTCAGCTCGTTCGAAACGGCCACGCTTTTTCGACAACGCGCCGGTGAACGCACCCTTCTCGTGGCCGAAGAGCTCGCTGTCGAGTAGCGCCTCGGGGATGGCGCCGCAGTTCACCGCGACGAACGGGCCGTCGCGCCGCGGCGACCCGAGATGGATGGCGTTGGCGATGACGTCCTTGCCGACGCCGGTCTCGCCCGAGAGCAGGACCGGGCTTTCGGTCGGCGCGACCTGGCGGACCTGGCGCATGACATCGCGCAGGCCGAAATCGGCGCCGACGATCTCATCCCCCGAGATTCGCAGCAGCTCACGGTTCAGGTAGAGGTTGTCGTCGGCCCAACGGTCACGCAGGCGCAGCACCTCTCGATGAACGAGGGTGTTCGCGAGAGCGATTGTGAATGGGTCCTCCAGGAGCTCGAGGAGACGCGCATGTTCGATCGTGTATCGATCCGCGCCCCCTGCCGTCAGCACGACACCCCCGAAATGGCCACCCTCGGTGGCCAGCCGCATCCTCAAGATCGATGAACCTTGAAGTCCGTGGAAGCGGAGCATTTCTCGAGCCACCGGGTTCCGCTCCTCAGAGTCGATCACCACCACATTTTCCTCTGCGGCTGCGGCATGTTCCCGGATCCGATCGCGGGTCTGCTCCTCAAACGGGGTCAAAAGATCGACACCTCCACCTTCCTCAGCCGTAGCCGTCGCCAGTGTCCGCACGGCGCCGAGGTCTGGCTCGTAGACTTGCAGGAACATCCTGTCGACCGGGAGGAATTCACGCATGACGCGCACACAAGCGCTCATCGCCTCCTCGATCTCCAGGCTGCCGCAGATGCTCAGGGTCGCGTTGCGAAAGAACTCGTTGTCATTGACCATGACGGCATCCCCCATTGAGGAAATATTCATGTTGTGGTTATTCGTAATACTACACCGAATTGTGAATTACAACAATAAATATTACTAATTACAACAAATATCATTCAAAGTGCTTCCTTAAACTATTGTAATAAAACAGCTTCATTAATTGGCACCGATCTCGCAATACCTTCCTCCGACCAAGGAGTTGAATATGAAAACACTCATCTACGGCGCGGGACCGATCGGCAGGTGGCTGGCTCTTCGTCTTCACCAGGCCGGCCAAAACGTGACCTTGCTCGCGCGGAACCAGACCTACCGATCACTCGAACAGAACGGCATCGAGATCATCGACGGGTTCGACGGCACGAGTTACTCCGCGCGGGTCAAGCTGGTGGATCGGCTCGGCCCGGAGGATCACTACGACCTCGTGGTCGTGGCCATGCAGAAGTCCGGCCGCATCGCGGTGTGCCCGATCCTGGCTCAGAACAACAATCTGGAGAACATTCTTTTCCTCGGTAACGACGTCGCCGGTCACCAGCATTATCTGGAGCATCTGCCCGAGGACCGGGTCCTCCTCGGTTTCCCCGGTCTCGGGGGTGGTTGGGAAGGCGACGACCTCGTGATCATGGACCGCGAGAAGGCCGGCGCCCCGTTTGGCGAGATCTTCATCGGCGAGCTCGACGGCGCGATCCGGCCTCGAACCGTCCAGATCAAAAACCTCCTCAAGGCGGCCGGTATCGGCGTCAGCCTCGAGAAGGATATAGACGGCTGGCTCAAGTACCACTTCGCCTTCATGGCTCCCACCGCGGGCGCGATCTTCATGAAGGACGGAGACATGAAAGCGGTGGCGGCGGACAGGGAGGCGATCCACCACTACTGCCGCGCCTGTCGCGAGGTCGGAAGCGTGCTCCGCGAGATCGGCTACCGCAAACGGCAGCCCCCGGTCTTCAACCTCTACTACTGGCTACCGCGGTGGCTGGAACCGGTCGTTCTCGGCAAGCTCTTCGCCTCGCGCAGCGCCGAGATACGTTTCGGCCTCCACGCGCGCGTGGTCGGCCCGGAGCTCCATGAGATGGCCGAGGAGTTCGAGGTCCTCAAGAGACTGGCCGGGATCGAGACACCCGCCCTCGACGCCCTACTTAATTGTGTGCCGCGACAATTCGTGGCTGAAGGAATGGAGGTGGCCTCATGAAACGCGCACTCGTGGCCGGCGCCACAGGATATCTCGGTGGATATGTCACCCGGGAATTCAAGGACCGAGGCTACTTCGTTCGCGCCCTTGTGCGTTCCTCTAGAAGACTCGATGGACTCCGGGGCTCGACGGACGAAATCGTCGAAGCCCAGATCACCCAAACCGAGACCCTCGAGCACGTCTGTGATGGGATCGACGTCGTGTTCTCGTCCGTCGGCATCACCCGGCAAAAGGACGGCCTGACATTCCGCGACGTCGACTACCAGGGCAACATGAACCTCCTCGAAGGGGCCCTCCGCGCCGACGTAAAAAAGTTCGTCTACGTGTCCGCCTTCAACGGGCCCAACCTGCGGCACCTGGATATCGTCGCAGCCCACGAGGATTTCGTCGACGAGCTGAAGAAGTCCGGCATTGAATACGCGGTCTTGCGCCCCACCGGCTGCTTCTCGGACATGGGCGAGGTCTTCGAGATGGCCCGCAAAGGCAGGGTCTGGCTCATCGGCTCGGGTGAAAACCACGTCAACCCGATCCACGGTGCCGACCTGGCGGTGGCCTGCGTCGATGCCATGGAGGGCGACGCCACCGACATCGACGTCGGTGGACCACAGACCATGACCTGGGTTGAAGTGGCAGCGCTCGCCTTCGATGTCCTCGAGAATCCGGCGAAGATCTCACACGTTCCCAGCTGGTTGATGTGGACGGTGGTCCGCCTGGTCAAGCTCTTCAACCACCATAAGGGAGACCTGCTGGCGTTCTTCACCACCATGGCGACCACCGATGTCGTCGCACCACCAACCGGCACTCATACCCTTGACGAACACTTCCGTCAGCTTCTCGGATCACAGACCGCCAGGGAAGGGAATCCTTCATGTTGATGCTCAAGGGCCTCGTACGATCGCTATTTCAGATCGGTCTCTTCGCAGCCGTGTTGCCCTTGCCGCCGTTGTGGCTTTCGGCAGTCGGCGCAGTCGTGGGCCTCACTGGATACGGCGTCATGGCAACTGCCGTCTGGCAGAACCCCTATGCAGCGCCCATCGTTGGTGATCAGACCGACCGCGACCAGGTCGTGATCGACTCCGGCCTCTATGGCCGAGTCCGTCACCCCCTGTATCTCGGCTACATCCTGTTTCTCACCGGACTGGGTTTGTGGCTCGGAAGCGTGGTGAGCGCGCTCGTGATGCCCATCATCGCGGCGCCGATCGTCGCGCGGATCCTGATCGAGGAGAAGACCCTGCGGGAGAATCTGCCTGGATACGCCGAGTACATGACCCGGGTGCCATATCGCCTCGTTCCTCTGGCCTGGTGAGCGGAAGGGAGCAAGAACATGAGTGTGCATCAACGAGCCGTCGTCATCACCGGGGCTTCGAGCGGTATCGGCAGGGCCACCGCTCTCCACCTCGACCAGCTCGGTTTCCGGGTCTTCGCCGGCGTCCGTAGAGAGGCCGATGGTCGAGCCCTGGTTGAGGAGGCCTCTGACAAGCTGACGCCCATTCTTCTGGACGTCACCGATGACGGTTCGATAGCAACCGCGGTCAAGTCCATCGCCGATGCAATCGCGGGGGGACTGTTCGGGTTGGTCAACAATGCTGGGCTTTCGCTCAACGGGCCCCTCGAACTCGTACCGGTTCCGGATATCAAAAAGTTGATGGACGTCAACGTCATCGGACTCCTCGCGGTCACCAAGGCCTTCCTCCCCTTGCTCAGAGAGAGCCGGGGCCGGATCATCAACATCAGTTCGGGTCACGGTCTGCTCGCCATCCCGGACAAGAGCGCGTATGCGGCCTCCAAGTTCGCGGTCCAGGCCATCAGCGATGCACTCCGAGTCGAGCTGCGACCCTTCGGTGTGTCGGTCTCGTGCCTGGCGGTTGGCAAAGTGGACACCGAAGTGCTCGGCAAGATCGTTGCTCACCGCAAGGCGATGACCGCTGCCGCAGACCCTGGAACCATCGAGCTCTATTCCCCTCTCATCGAGTTCTTCGACAAAGAAGTGAAGGATCTTCCCGGCATACCTCCTCTCGAGGTGGGACGGATTGTGGCCAAGGCACTGACGGCTGCAAAGCCGAAGGCCCACTTCCTGATCGGACCGGGTGCGAGAAAGATGAAAAACCTCTCCCGCCTGCCGATCCGGCTGCGAGATTGGATGTTCTTCAAGACCATCTACTCGAGGAGGTCGGCATGAGGACCCTCGAAATCGTCCACCTGCGGTCGTCCGGAAAGCCGATCGAGACCCTGACAGAACAGATCAAGGAGTCGATCTGGGCGGAGGGCAACGGCTCTGAGGTCGTGACGGTGTATCGCAGGAGCGGGTTGGAAACTGACGTCGCGGTTCACATCTACCATCGCGAATCCGAAGGCGGAAACGGCCCGAGCACCCTCGCTTTCAATCTCGCCTCCGCACTCAGGACCTTCGGCCTCGTCGAACACTCGGTGTGGGAGGAATTGACATGAACGGTATCATTCCGGGGCCGTTGTGGTTAGCCATCGCCAGCGCAACGAACGGTGCTTTACCTGAGAACAGGAATCTCATCCAACACTCCAAAAGTGATAACGTCGCGAGGAAAATGGTCGAAAGCCAAGAAGGTGTCGCGGACTCCGAGAGGAAACGGATCGGTGGCGGTGGGGCTGAACTGCACCCGTCAACAAGATCCAGGGAACGAGAAGGAGGATGATGTGCAAAACCTCATGATGTTGGGCCAGGCCGCGCTCGGGTTGGGGGTTTTTTTTCATGGGCGTGGCGGCACTTTGGTTCGTGTTGGTCTATCAGGAAAAGAATAAATAGCTCCGCTCCAGGAACTGAGGAGGAAGAAATGAGCGAACCCGGATGTGCGACGTGTTCTTTTCGTGCAAAGTATGACGAGAAACCCAAATCCTTCCTGGGACGCGTGTGGCGATGGCACGCCAACTTCTGTCCCGGGTGGAAGGCCTACATGAAGACACTTCCCGATGACGAGAAGAAGACGATCGTCGAGAAGTACAGCTTCCCGGCGACCAAGTTCGCCTGAGGATTGGGCTCGCGGCCGCGATCTCGAACGAGGTGCACGATGGCATGGATTGGCAAGTGGCTCTTCGCGGTTGGTGTGATCCATCTTTCCTTTGGCATCGCCTTCATGCACGAAACGCTTGCTCTGTTGTGGTCGGAACGATTGTGGAACACGGTTAACGGGCAACCGATCCGCGAGGCGGTGTTCTGGTTTCTTTGCACGGGCATCATGCTTCTCATCGTCGGTGTACTGATCAATCAGGTGGAACGCGGCCGTCTCGCGATTCCGCGCTTCGTCGCCTGGTCATTTGCCGGGCTGACAATCATCGGCGTTATCGTCATGCCAATCTCTGGCATCTGGCTTCTGATCCCATCGGCTGCCGGCATGGTCTTCCGGCGGCGAAAAATCGAATGAGATCCATCCTTGACTCGCGATCTTTGATAGCTTTGCGGCGTATTGAACTGGCAAACCATGAAAGCCAACGGACTCCCGTTCGGAAAAGAGGTGCACAATGCTTGAGCAAATGCATCAGGTAAATCTGGAAACCTGCCTGGGCGACGGCATCTGCGCCGAGGTCTGCCCGGAAGACATCCTCGAGATGGTGAACGAAAAGGCAGCCACCGTGGAGGCCCGCGCCGACTATTGCATCGAGTGCGGGCAATGTGTGGCGGTATGCCCGACCGAATCGCTCGAGATGCCGGCGCTGCGAATGGAAGACTTCCATCGGCTGAGCAAAATGCCGTTCGGCTACGAGGAGTTCTTCGATTTCCTCAGATTGCGGAGGAGTGTCCGCGTCTTCAAAGATAAACCTGTGGAACGGGGGGTTATCGAGAAAATCCTCGATGCCGCCGCCACCGCGCCGATGGGTTTTCCGCCGCACACGACCGAGGTCATCGTTATCGATGAACCTGAAGAGCTCAATTTTCTTTTAAAGGAGTTCGTCGAGGATTACGAGTTCCTGGTCAAGGGGTTTTCCAACCCGTTCATCAGGACGATGATCCGTCTGCAAGCCGGGGCTGAGGATTTTCACACCCTGAAACACCACATCGTGGACGTAGCGAGGCACGCGAACGAGGTCTATCACGACCACGGCGTCGACAACTACATGCGCGGCGCGCCGGTGCTGATGATGTTCCACGGAAACCGCTGGACGATGTCGTACGAGGAGAACGCGCACCTCGTCTGCCATCACTCGATGCTGGCCGCGCTCTCCCTCGGCCTGGGCACCACCATCATCGGTCTCATCCCGCCGGTCGTTGATCGATCGAAGATCCTGCGCGAACGCTATGCCATTCCAAAGGACAACAAGGTATGCACCTCGCTCGTCCTCGGGTATCCGAAATACAAATACCGGCAGAGCATCCGCAGGGATCTCGCCGGCGTGCAATATCACTGAGAAAAGGCGGATAGAAAGGAGTGGGATTCATGGACATTCGCGAAACCTGGATCAACCTCCTCCATCGAGCGGCGACGGGTACCAAAAAGACCCGGACACTTCTGACACCGATCGGTATCGCGATTTTTGGCGCGTTTACTGCCCTTTTCGTAGTTGCCGCGCTCTGGTTTGACAGGCTACTGAGTCTGCCGAGCCTTCTGCCTGAGGGTGCGAGGCTTTCGGTGTCGATTCCGTTGATGGCGGTGGGGATAGCGTTCACGGCGTGGTCCGGATTCCACTTTCTGAAAGTCAAAGGAACGCCGGTACCCTTCAACCCGCCTCCCGAGGTCGTTTCGACCGGGCCGTACCGGTACGTCAGAAATCCGATGCTCACCGGAGTCTTTCTATTCCTTTTCGGCCTGGGATTCGGCTTCGACTCTTTTTCACTCGCGCTCTTTTTCACGCCACTTTTCATCCTGATCAACGTGTGGGAGTTGAAAGAGATCGAAGAGCCCGAGCTCGTCAAACGGTTTGGCGACACGTACATCGAATATCAGCGGCGAACCCCGATGTTCATTCCGGGTCTGGGCCGAGATTGAATTTGAGTTCTGATGGAGGTGCGACATGTTCGAGCGAGTCCTTTTGGGCGTGGGACGGCGCATGGTGCCGGTGCCCGAAGTTTTATTTCGGCCGATGGTACAACGAGACGCGAAAAAGCTCTCCAGGCGACCCGCTCTCGATCCCGACCAACGGCGGGTGCAGCACTTTGCGGTGCGGGAGATCCCGCGCCGGCGCGAAGCGATCGCGCCCGAAGTCTTCGCCAGGGAGCTCGAGCTGCCGCTTGACGAGGTGAACCAGATCCTCGACGAGCTCGAACGCGGCATGACCTTCCTCTGCCGCAGGGGTGGCGACAATGTGAACTGGGCCTACCCGGTGACCGCCGAGGAAACGCCCCACCAGGTCCGAATAGACGCAGGCGCCGCGTTCTCGGCCGCTTGAGCGGCCGACGCCATGGCGACGCCCTTCGTGCAAGGGCGGCTGTTGGAGAAGGACCTCGGCTGCGAGATCGAAACCGAGTGTGCGATCAGCAAACGTTCGATCGTCTTCGAGCTCGACAGCGAGCTGCAGTATCTCGTTTTACCTCCGGCCGAGAAGCCGGTGTTCTTCATTCCCATGATCGACCTGCTCAACCTGGAGGCGCCGTGCATCGTCGATGACTTCTGAATGAAGAGTGTCTTCTTCTGGTCAGAAGAAGAGGCCCGAACACACCGCACGGAGAATCCGAAGCCCAGAGGCATCTATCTATCGTTGCGACAGGGCGAGATCATCACCAGACCGATTCAAAGCTTAATGTTCGGATTCGCGCGTTAGATTCGGAGGTCACGCATGTCACGCAAAGCAGCCCAGACCGGGCCGGGAGCGATGGTCCTGGTCGCCATCGAACAGGCATTCCCCGAGGGCGAGCGCATCGTCGACGACAACCTGGCGAAAACCATATTGCCCCTTTCTTACAGGATCAACGTCTGGATATCCTCTCGAATCAAGGACTGGTTGATCAAGAAAACAGAGCAGAAGGTCCCGGGCCTCTGGGGCAGCATCATGTCCCGAAAACGCTACATCGACGAAATCGCTACCAATGCAGCCAATGGTCACATCGAAGCGGTAGTGAACCTGGGAGCGGGCTTCGACACACGGGCTTTCCGGCTCCAGGCTCTGGCCGAAATCCCGGTGTGGGAAGTCGATCAACCGCAGAATATCGATGCCAAGAAGGCACGGCTTGAAGACCTGCTCGAGGAGGTTCCGAAAAACGTGCGCCTCGTCCCGATCGATTTCGACAACGAAGACCTGGGTGCCGTACTTGCGGATCACGGGTACTCACCCGACCGAAAGACCCTCTTCATATGGGAGGGGGTCACCCAATACGTCACCGAGGAAGGCATCAGGGCCACCTTCGAATACCTGGCCAAAGCGCCTTCGGGAGGCCGGATGGTCATGACCTACACGCCAAAGGATTTCATCGACGGCAAGAATTTCTATGGTCAGGAGTACCTCTACAAAAAGATGTTGGTGAAGGACAAAATCTGGCTCTTTGGACTCGACCCCGACAACGTCGACGCCTTCCTCGCTGAGTACGGCTGGCGTGTAGTCGAGCACCTCGGCTACGACGAGCTCGGCGAACGATACGTGAAACCGACCGGACGGGAACTTCAACACATGGCCATCGAACGGATCGTTTACGCGGAAAAACTCGAATCAGCGTTGGGTTAAACCAACCACGCTTTGTGGTGCGGCCGTCCCGGCCGCACAGATCTCAAACGTGCAGGCGAGACGCCTGCACCACAATTCTTCGCTAGGTTCGAGACGGGAACAGCTTCTGATCGATCGACGTCTTGATACCGAAAACGGTCAGCGCAGCGATGAGCAGCACGAAGATTGCTGTCGGCCCAAAATACCAATCAGTCGGATCGAGGGTCACGATTGTCGCCAATGCCATCTGGGAAACACACGTGAATGTCACGAACGCGAGGAGACCGTGTCGCACCGCGAGATAGGTGGACGCAGTCGCTGAAATCGCCGCATAGGTTGCCAGGGCGAGGGTTGTGTACCCGGAAACGTTGTAGGCCCCAAACATGAACAGGAAAAAGGCGCCCCAGAGCAGCAAGGGCGCTGCGCGGTTGAAGCGGCCGAGCATCCAACGCACGAGCACATATAGGAGCAGGAAGCCTAGATTTGAGCCCAGGGAGACGATTGGATATCGAACGATGCTCGAAACATACGAGGCTGTCGACAGCGGATTCTCCCCGCCGGCAAATGCGATAACAGGTATCCCTGTCGTGTTCTGATCGAGTGCAAAAATCGAAAGTGTGAGGACTACGGCCTGGAGTGCGAACAGCGCCAAACCCAACAACACGTCACGACCAACCGCAGGGTCGGACACTCGACCCGCAAGAAGCCGGCTCCACGAAACCAACGAGCTCGGGTGCAATCTGCGAATAAAGGGCTCGATGGCGACATAGAGCAACCAGGTCATCAACGCTCTCGTCGCGGCATAGGCGACCGATCCGAAGAACCCACGCACCTCTTCCGAAGCGCTCAGCGGGTGGTGTGATCCGATGATCGCACTCGCGAAACAGATGATGAAAGCGACGAACGCAAGCCGCGCTGCGCCGCGTCGATCCCACCGTCCAGAGCGAACATTGAGTCCTGCAAACAAAGCACCTGCCATGAAAAACGCAAAAAAGATCAGGATCACTCGATCTCGCGCGCGCGTTGGCCGTTCATCGTCACCATCAACTGATGGCCGGACTACGCGCACCCAGGTCGGTAGACCGCCGACCAAAGTCATGACGATCTCTCGAGGGCCAACCTCCGGCCGGTCGCTGCCGGCACGCCAGGCGATCGTTAAATCACCCGGCATCGGTGGAATCCCTGACCACTGAGTTCGCTCGATCTGCGATGGATCCAGCCCCGCGGCTTCAGTGATCGCGCCAACGACCTCATCGACTGTTTTGGTTGACCTCTGCTGCGTTGAACTCGGTGCAACCCTCAGCTCGTGCAGCGCCCCTCGAGGTCCAAGCCGAACAAGGGCCATCCCCGCCCCGGTGAGCGGGGGATCTTCGGGAGTCACGACATTTCCGATATAGAGCCCCGGAAGAGAGGCGTGCCACGGCGCCATGGGAGACGGGCTCGACCGATACCAGAAACGAAGAACCGGTCGCTCCTCTGACTGCAACAGAGCCCCCAATTCAGCATCCGAAGCTGACCCGAGCCGTGATGCAATCGCCCAATCGAGGTCAAACCCCCACCCCGAATCGACTCTTTCGATCTGGTGGCCGAGATCAGCAAGAAGAACATCGGCTCGATGCATGAGGACCTCGGGTGCCAGAATTTCGCCGACACTTTCGCTGAATGTGGGCAGCCCCCAACTCCACATGGAGACAGCGACCCCGAGAATCACGATCGCACCCAACTGCAACGCCCGAACGGGCGTCAAGGTGCCCGGCCGACCCGACGCCGCAACCAGCTCCGGCGACGGCATCTCTCCGGCCTTGAGCATCGCCGCCAGCGGGTCGCCGCCGGGGAGCGCCGCCATCACCGCCAATGCACTTGCCGGCCGGTCCTCCGGATCCGTTTCGAGACAGTGCATGATCACCCGCTCCACGGCGGGATCCATGCCCTCAACCAGATCCGATGGACTTGTCGGGGGAGCTGACGACGAATACCGTTCCCTCAAACCCGCGATGGAGGTCACGTCGTGGGCACGTTTGCCGGTGAAGAGCTCGTAGAGCACGAGGCCGAGGGCGTAGATATCCGTCTGGCGGGTCGCACCGGAGCCCTGAAGCTGCTCGGGGGCCATGTAGGCCGGCGTGCCGGCCATCGCATCACGGCCTCCGCCGAGTTCGTCAATCGCGCCCGCCAGGCCGAAGTCGGCGACCCTGGCCCTCCCTCGCCCATCAATCATCACATTGGCCGGTTTGAGATCGCGGTGGACGACGCCGAGCTCATGTGCAGCGCCAACTCCGGCGCAAATCTCCCGGGCAAGCTCGACCGCCTTGTCCTTCGGCAGTCTTCCGATCCGTCGCAGAAGCGAGGCCAAGTCCTCGCCATCGATGAACTCCATGCTCAGAAACGGTCGCCCGTCGGCGTCACCGATGTCATAGACGCGACACACGTTCGGGTGGGCCACCTGCCGCGCAACGCGGACCTCGTTGCGCAAACGAGCCAACCGAACGGGGTCGCCAGCCAACTTGAAAGGCAAGAATTTCAGCGCTACCGAGGTGCCGAGCTCGTGGTCGTCGGCACGGTAGACATCACCCATGCCGCCGCTGCCGATGCGCCCAACGATGCGAAAGCGCCCGGCGATCATCTGCCCGGAGAAAAAATCGCCGCCGTCCGACGGCGTGGTGGCGCCCCCCCCGTCCAGGTCGGAGCCCGGTGAGCCGACGTTCGATATCGTCGGCTCCTCGTCTCGCGAAACCGGCCGATCCTCGTTGTCCCCGGGCATGGCGTCAGGGTATCACTTTCGTCGGATCATCAATATCCCGATCCGGGCGGCATCCGGCTGCGCCTTTGGCTCCGCCGAGACAGGTATTTGCCGCCCCCTCTCCTCCGCCGTCCCGAGCGAGCGAAGCGAGTCGAGGGATCGATGGGGTGGGTAGAAGCGCTTGACCTCCAATCGATCCGGCTCTGCGGAGGAAAGCGAATCGGGCCTCATAGATCCCTCCGCTCGGGCCCGATGGCCCTCGGTCGGGATGACAGAATCGGGGGTCGCTTTGCTCACTCGGTCGGAATGACAGGAAGGAGGGTCCCCCGCTCTGGATGACATCGAGTAGGCACTCCCCTACTGCATGCGATCAGGATTCACAGCCAAGGCTCTGGTGACGTCTGAATTGGAGGTGTCGGCGACCTCGGGTTGCAGAGCCTCGCCGTGCTCCTGCCACCACGCGTGGGCGTCCGCCTGGCGCCACCTCGGGACGTCCAGAGAAGCCGCCAGACGGGCGCGGATCTCGCCCGCACTCTGCGGCCGGTCGTCGGGATTCTTGGCCAGGCACTGCATCACCACGGCTTCGAGCTCGAACGGCACCTCACGCCCGAGCCGTTTGGACGGCGGGATCGGCTCGGTGTGCAGATGGTGGCCGCAGATCTCGACGATGTTGCCGGTGAAGACCTGCTCACCCGTCAACAGGTAATATCCGACTGCTCCCAGGGCATAGAGATCGGTGCGCGCATCCACATTGTCTGGATCAGTCAACGCCTCGGGCGCCAGGTACTGGGGTGTGCCGGTCACCACCCCATCGTGCGTCAGGCTAGCGTCCTCTGGTCCCTCCACGACTTTAACCAGGCCGAAATCGAGCACCTTGGCGATGTCGAACTCGCCCCCTTGTCGGCACAGGTAGATATTGGCCGGCTTGATGTCGCGGTGGATGAGCCCGAGCTTGTGCGCTTCAGCCAGCCCGCCGGCCACCATCTCCATCACCCGCACCACCCGCCCGGACGGCTGAGGACCATCCCGCTCGACCACCGCCTCCAGCGAGGCGCCGTCGAGCAACTCCATCGCGTAGTAGAACACCCCGTCGGGCGTGCGGCCGTAGTCATAGATGGTGATGGTGTTGGGATGGGTCAACCGTGCCGTCTGCTGGACCTCGCGCTCGAAGCGCTCCAGGCTCGCCTCACCCGTTTTCTCCAGCGGCAAGAACTTGACCGCCGTCGGCCGGCGCATCATTGCGTGACTGGCGCGGTAGACCATGCCCATGCCGCCCTCGCCGAGCTTCTGCTCGAGGGTGTACTGGCCGAGCCGCATCGCCTCGCGGATCTCGCGACGAAGGTTGTGGATGATGCGCGAGATCGCTACGCAGACGATGGTCACCAGCGTCCACCAGATGAAGACATTAATCACCAGAGAGGCGGTTTGGTACGTACCGATGGCTTCGCGAAGCGACCCGTCGACGGCCAACGTCGGCCATCCAAAAACGTACACTGCGAGAAGTGGAACGATAGCCAGCACTGTGATCCACACGGTGCGCCGCACTGAGCTCGGTACGAGCGCGGCCCGAAGAACGTAGCCGAACGCCAGACCGAGCATGAGTGCGACCAGGATCTGTTCCAGCTGCAAACCCGCCATCAAGGCGTGGGCTTCCCCGCCGAGCAACGCGAGATCGAAGCCTTCGGCCTCGGCGTTGAGCTCGAGAGCCTGAGGGGCTATGTACCGTCCCATCAAAGAAACGGCCGTCGCCGAACCCATCATCGACGCGCTCTCGATCGCCCTGGCGAACCTGGGTGAATGCACCCCGCGGCGGCAGACCATCCAGACGGCAAAGCAGATCAACAATGCGGACCAGGAAAGCGCGTTGCCGAGAGTCAGGTATTCGCGCCACCACCCCATCGCGACGTAGATCGAGGCGGAAAGGCAGTTGCCGACCAGCCACACGATCGTCAGCACCTTGCCGAGCACACCGACTCGCCGTTGGTAGAACGACGGGTGGCCCAGTTTCCCGAATTCAGAGTCACGTGAGATCGTCATGGCAAGCAGAGATCCTACCACCGCACTTCAATCGATTTGCAACGCGGCACGACTCTCCCTCGCCTGCATGGTCCCGTGCCCGATGGGGCGAGTGTTCGGGAAACTCATAGGTGCGACTGATCACCACGTCACGCCATGAATCTCAACGATATAGCGTGTGGGGCAGCGGAGGTCAGCGCACCCATTGAAAGGAACACATTCCTCCCTGGAGTGGTATGGTCTCTCTCAACAGACGCGCGGAAATCAAGACGGGGATCGGTTTGACGAAACTCTCGTATCTCGGTTCGACCAGACAGGGGATCTGGCGACCCGCCCTGGCGACGGCACTCTTCGTGGGGTGTCCGGGCCTGGTGTCCGCCGGGAGCCCGGGACCCGACTTTCAACATGACCCGGTCGAGTACTGGGCGGCTCGTATCCTGGCGTGGGTGCTGACACTGGCGGTGATTCTCGTCGCTTACGCCCTCGTCAAAGCCGCTCGAGGTCGGCTCGTCGGCATTTCGGGCAAGGCACTCATGCTGATCGGAGTGGTCCTGCTGCCATCATTCTCGATCGCCACCGGAATGCTGTTGGTGTTTACCAGGGCGGAACGCGTCGAGTTCTGTGCGTCGTGCCACCACGTCATGCAAGCGTACGCCGATGACTTGACCAATCCAGACGGTACAGGTCTCGCCGCGATCCACTTCGTCAACCGGTACATCCCGACAAACCAGTGCTACGAATGCCACACGTCCTATGGTCTGTTCGGCACGGCAGAGGCAAAGATGCATGGGATCGGCGAGGTCCTCAAGTACTACACCGGTACCTATGACGTTCCGCTTTCCATGTGGAAACCCTACCCCAACGCCGACTGTTTGAAATGCCACGCTGAGTCAAAACTCTGGCTGTCGGTCGACGCCCACACCTATGAAGAAACGCAAGAAGAACTATTCTCGAACCTGATTTCCTGCATGGAGTGCCACGGTGCCGCGCACGAGGTCAGGAAACCGACCGAGATGGCGGGATTATGAGCGATCCTCCCGGCGTCAGCGCCAGGCGCACCGATTGGATCCGACGGCTGACGATCACGTCGTTGGCCCTCACTCTCGTGGCACTTCTGCTCGGCCTCCAGTTTGTATACAGGACGACCGGGGGAACCCTGTTTCTGTTCTCCGCGGTGGCTCCAGTCTTCGTCATTTCAGCCATCGCCATTTTCCTTTGGACCGTTATCTTCGAGTTTCGACAGGCCCACAAGCTGTTCACCATCGAGAATTTTCCAGAGGGCACAGCTATTTTCCGACAAGGCGATCCGGGTGACTGCGCCTATTTCATCCGGAAGGGAGAAGTGGCGGTAGTCGACGAGGAAACGAACTCCCCCGTCAGGACGCTGGCGCCCGGCGAGTACTTCGGAGAGATCGCGTTGGTGACGAACCAACCTCGAACTGCGACCATCCGCACCGTGTCGCCGGTCGAGGTCGCGGTCCTCAGCAAGGAGAACTTCCTGAACATGATGCGGCTGCTGCCGACGACTGAAGAGGAAATTCTCCACACCGTTCAGACCCGAGTTATGGCCGACAGCAGCCGGCACGGAAAAGAGCAAGGCTGATCGGATCGAACCGGTCGAGGAGGGCCACGAAGCGGGGAACAGCGCTGTCCGATGGGTGGCTGCGGCTGATCTCCGGCTCTGATCGAAAAACCCTGCCAGAGCCACACGTAACAACCCACAGGTTTGACATGATCACAACAGGGGGAACCATGAGAACACTCGTCGGTTTTGCCGGGCTCACGTTCGTGGATTAGGACACCTGGGAGAACCAGTCCTCAATGAGTCGATGCGAGGGGTTGGCACCCATCCGCTGAACTTATACAAATCCTCTTATCGGAAATCACCCGTGCTACACTGAATCCGTGAAGCACGGGTTATGAATCTCACTATAACTGTCGACGATGAAGTGTTGCGCCGCGCGAGGATTCGTGCCCTCACACAGGGAACGTCGGTCAATGCGGTGCTGCGCGAGTTCCTCGAAAGCTATGCCGGGTCCGAAATCGAGGCCGGGGCACGCACCCGTTTGGCGAAGCTTGCCCGCGAATCGACCGCGTCGAGCGGTACCGCTGGCAGGGCTTGGAACCGTGACGACATCTACGCGGACCGCCTCGACCGCGACCGTTCGGTCCATGAATCAGAATGAGCGTATTCCTCGACACCAACGTTGTGGTTTATGCCTTCGATCGAGCCGATCCGGTTAAGCAAAGCATTGCGATCGAGTTGTTGGAGGGGAAGGAACGCCTCGTGGTCAGCTCCCAGGTGCTGCTCGAATCGTGGGCGGTACTGACTCGAAGGCTCGCCGACCCCCTCGACGAGAATCAGGCGTCAGACGTCATCGACCTGCTGTGCACTCTGCCGGCCATATCCACCGATCCCCAACTGGTGCGGCAAGCCATTCAAACCACACTCCGCTTCGACATTGCAATCTGGGATGCATTGATCATCGAAGCTGCTCGCGCCGCCGGCTGTCACTGCGTCCTGAGTGAAGATTTCCAGTCCGGTCAAGATTTCGATGGGGTGGTGATCGAGAATCCTTTCGCGTCCTGAGCTCAGCGCGACCGCTCCCCGGTGCACGCCGCTTCATTTTCTTTTACATTCTTTGACACGCACTGATTCTCCTTACCTGTAAACTTGCTTGTGACATCGGAAGAGGCTCGATCGCAGTAACGGCAATCGAAAAGGGAGGCGGCTGAATGAAGAACAAGGGAGTCAGCAGGCGTTTGTTCATTGGTGGCGCGGCGACCGGCGTGGTGTCGGCCGGGCTCGAGCTGTCCGGACGCTCACGGGCAGCAGAAGCCGTCGAGCAAGAGACGCCCGCATCGGAGATCTCGTACCGGGTCCTCGGGCGAACGGGTCTGAAGATACCTCTCATCAGTTTCGGGGTGATGAATTCCGACAACCCCGACCTCCTGCGCCGGGCCTTCGACCTCGGTCTCAACCACCTCGATACCGCCCACCGGTACTTGCGCGGCAACAGTGAGCGGGTGATCGGCGAGGTCATCGAGGGGCGCGGCAACCGGGATCAGGTCTACATCGCCACCAAGATGCGGTTTGCCAGAGATCGCGAGGGCAAGGTCTTTACCGACAAAGCAACTGCGCGGGAGCCGGCACCGACCGAAGAGAACCTCTTTCAGCAGCTCGAGGTCAGCCTCGAGCGGCTCCGCACCGACTACATCGACATCCTCTATCTTCACAGCTGCTACAGCCCCGCGATGGCCACCTACGAACCTCTGATGGCAGCGTTGGTGAAGGCCAAGGAGCAGGGCAAGGCACGCTTCATCGGCGTCTCGACACATTCCGATGAGCCGAACGTGATTCGCGCCGCGGTTGACGCCGGGGTCTACGACGTCGTGCTGACTTCTTACAACTACCTGCAGGACCACAAGGCCGCGGTCGGCGACGCGATCGCCTACGCGGCCGGCAAAGGTGTCGGGGTCGTCGCAATGAAGACCCAGGGCGGCAAGCGCCTCAACCAGAAGGAGGGGGTCGAGATCAATCACCAGGCAGCCCTCAAGTGGGTCTTTGCCAACCCGCATGTTTGCACCGCGATTCCCGGTATGACGACCTTCGAGCAGATGGATTCGAACTTCTCGGTAATGCGCTCTCTCGAACTCAGCGAAGGTGAAATGCGCGAGCTCAAGCTGGCCTCTCTGCTGCCGGGAACCTACTTCTGCCAGAGCTGCCGGGAGTGCGTGGCCACCTGTCCCGAGCGGGTCGAGATTCCCTCGCTGATGCGGGCCTATATGTACGCCGAGGCCTACGGCAACCCCATCCAGGCGGAGGAAACAATCAGTACCCTGCCCGAGAATCGCAGTCTCCGCGTCTGTGCCGATTGCACCTCGTGTCAGGCGCGCTGCCGTCGCGATCTGCCGATCGCCGACCGGGTGCGCGAGATGGCGGGCGCGCGCTGGACCTTGGCCTAGGGAAGATTGCAGATGACTTCGTGCCCCACCCGAGCGGTCCGCCTCGCCGCTGTTAGCTTGATAGTAGTGACCTGCGTGGCGTGCGGTGGCGGCGCCCCATCGCAGGACAAGCCAGGTCCGACAGTGGTCACAGCATTCGAACTGCCGGCCGACGGTGAAATGCCCGGCTGGTTCCTGGTCACCGAACCAGAGCACTACGAGGCCGAGAACCTCTGGGAGTACATCAACGGCCAGGCCGACTTCTTCATCGACTACGGCTTCGCGCGGGTGGACACCGCAGAGTATCGAAACGACCAGGAGTCGAGCTCGGTGGTGTTGGAGGTTTATCGGATGGGCCGGCCGCAGGAGGCGTTTGGCATCTTCGCCGCGGAACGCACCCCGGACGACCGTCCGCTCGAGATTGGAGCTGGGGCCTATCTCGGCGTCAATGTCCTCGGTTTCTGGCAGGCAGAACGGTACGTCAAGCTTACGAGTTTTGACGAAGGGCCAGCCGTCGGGCAGCTGCTGATCGGCCTGGCGGAGGAGATTTCCTCGCGAATCCCAACCCAGGGACACGATCTGGAGACACTGCTCCTTTTCCCCGAAGAGGACCGGCTCGAGGCGAGCGAGCGCTTCATCCCAAAAAACTTCCTCGGCCAATCGTATCTGACCGATGCCTTTCGGGTCGGCTACGCCTCTTACGGCCAGGACTTCCAGCTCTTCGTCGTGGACGCCGGGTCACCTCAGGAAGCTCATTCCCACTTCAAGCGCCTCGAAGAATTCTGCCGCGGACGGGATCAAACGAAGGTGATCCTGGAAACTACCGAGGATCCAGCGATGCTGATCGTCGATGGTCCATCAAAGATGGTGCTCTTCCATCTCGATCATCACCTCGCTGGCGCCATCGGGATGCAGAGCCTGGATGTCGGTCGAACGGCTGCTGTAGCTCTGGCTGAGAAGATCAGTCTCTGAACGGCCGAGCTGCAACACCCTTGAAATCCACCTCCCGTCGGCTGTAAGGCGTGATCCGAGGTATCCCCTGTAAATCTTGACAACCAGAGACGCTTACGAGATAACCGTTTCAAGAGTTTGCTCCAAAATGAACAATGAAATCGCCTGACACGCGATGTAGTGCGGTGGCTGAAGCATTGAGACACTCGTGTACCAAGGCGTTTTTGGCACCGTTTGGCATTCCCTCGTGCGGCCGATGCTCCAGTTGGTCATCCCTCATCAATCCGCTGTAATCTCGGAGGAGTCTCATGAAAGATCCACGCCACGAGTCATTACTCACGCGACCGGCGATCGGTTTCGCTCTGGTGATCATCATCATTGGCGGGATCTCTTCATTCTCCTGTGGGGGCTGCACACCTCACGACAGCTCGCGGCCATCCACCCAGCGCGACATCCGGGTTGATGAACAGCCATTCGAAATCATTACTTATCCGGCCGAGGGTGATGTGCTCCGTGACCTCCGCCGACCCATCGTGGTCGAGTTCTCGAACCCGGTGGAGCGCGAAGCGGTCTCGTTTCGCCTCTCCCCGGATGCGAATGGGTGGTCGAAAACTTGGGCATTCGACTCTCAACGAGTGGTGCTCGACCACGCGAATCCCCTGATCCCCTTTCAGGCTTACGAGTTCGAGGTCTCGGTGGCGCCATTTGCGGAGGTCGTCACCCGTTTCTCGACCGGCGGGCCGTCATCTCTCGAGCTGATCGAGCAGGACGAGACCGGCGGCGTGATCGACCTCGACACCGCGTGGACCTACCGGATGCAGTATGTGTTCGAAGCCGATGAGTTGCCGGACGAATACCGGAGCACCACGCCGGTCCGCGATGTCGACAGTGTCTTCCGCGACTTCCTCCGAGTCCGGTCCCAGCTCAAACCTGAAACGCTTTACAGACTTCGGCCCTACACAGTGCGCCCGGATCACCCGGATAGTGTATTTTCCCGCTATCTCGAACGGACCGACGTTGCCCATTCGGGCGCGGCGGCCGGTGGGTGGGTACGGGCGGCGTACGCGGATGAACCCGGTCCGGAGGAGGGCAATGCCGACGACATTCCAAGACCGGCCAGAATGGTCCCCGAAGTTTGCTCACCACACATCGTAGTCTGGTCCGCACCAGAGGAGGGAGTGACCGCCAAGCGCGCTTGCGGCCAGATCCGGACACACAAGATCTACGAGGACTTCGAAAAGCTCCTTGGCCGAAGGCCGATCGAGGATACCGATGCGTGTCAAGAACGAGGCGCCGATATCGAAGAGTTCGAGAAGTGCGTCGAGATGAAGGGCGGCGACGAACGCCTCGATATCTATCTAGTGCCGACGGGGTACGTCGTCCAAAACGACCCGCGGTGGGCCGGTCTCTGTGTCCCCGAGGAGCTCATGTACGAGCAACAGGCGACCGCATTCATCCTGATCAAGCCAAACGACAACCTGGATGAGTTCGGGAGCACCATCGCACACGAGATTTTTCACGCGTTTCAGTTTGCATTCACTGTTTACACGGACTCATGGTGGATGGAGGCGACCGCAACCTGGGCCGAGGAGTTCATCAACGATGCCTGGCCGACCGAGAATGATCTCCCTCCCGCTTTCAGTACGACATTCCATTCACAGGTGAAACTGAGTCACACGGACGGAGAGCACGAATACGCCATCTACCTTTTTCCTTATTACCTGGAAAAGGTCAACCCTGGAAGCAAACAGATCATCGCAGACATCTGGGAGGCCTGCGAGAATGAGGAGACGTCATTAGACGCCATCGACAGTGTGTTGGGGGGTGAGTTCGACCAGACGTTGAAGGACTTCGCGGTCGCCAACTTCGATCTCGAACCCTACGAGGACAAATATCAACGGCCGCTCCCCCTGTTCGAGCACCACGGCGTTTGGAGGTTGAATCTGAATCACGACGACGAGCTGGGATTCATCGCTAAGGAAGCCATGGACCACTTGTCCGCCCGTTATCAGGTATGGACCAATGCACTGGACCCGAATATCACCCCCCTCGTCCGATTCGAGCTCGACGATTTCGTCGGAGACGACAAGCTCCTCCTCCACGCGATCATCTACGCTAATGGTGATATCAAAGAGGAGGATTGGTCAGACCTCGAAGAGCGCGTCTTCTGCATCAACCGCGAAGACGATTGGTTCGATCAGATCGCACTGATCCTCGTGTTGGCCGATCGTCCCCCCGAGCCCGACGATCAAGGGGCAAAGAACCAACAGACTCCCTCTAAGGTCAGGATCGAGGTCTCCCTCGAGACCGAGGCGTGTCGTCCAACCATGGGGACCGGCGAGTTCAAAGTCGAGATCAACAACAATTGGGAAGATCTGGTTGGCAGGTCGAGCTTCACCGAAAGCGTGTCAGGCCAGGTCTTCTTCGATGAATACCACGCGGGGAGCGCCGAGTACAGAGGGCGCGCGAGGGTGCACTACAAAGAACGTACCGAAAAGCACGTACGAGAAGAAAAAACCCTTGGCGTTGACTGGGTCAAAGACACCTACATCGAGAAGGACGGACGTGACGAGGTCGAGTGCACCCTGTACTACCCCTGGGGTCAGGAGGGCGCCACCTACAATCTCCAATGCGGGACTATCGAGGTTCGTGGGAAAGGGCGGGAGGTCATCACCTACCCCATGAGGGGAGAGTCGGAAGAGAGAACATGGGAGTTCACCGAGACCACCGATCTCGATGTAACCTACATCAGCTCGTACTATGGTGGTCTGCCAGCCAGATATGACCTCAATCTCAAGGGCCCGCACCTCGAGGAGGACATCTCCCAGGGCGTCAACAAAAGTCACTACTCCTCGTGGAATTTCTTCCTCCACTCGCCGTCGCCACCGTAGCTTGCCGACGCGGGCGGATCAGGAAACTCATCATCGGATGAATTCGACTCTGAGGATTTACCCACGAAATGAAACCTTAAATGTCACATAAATGGACTCAGCACCAGATCAGGAGACCAAACGAGAGTCGGCAATCCGACCCGGTTCTTGCTCGAGATCGACGAAGGGAGAAACGATGAACATGCCTCGGAGGTCTTTTTTCGTATTCGCAATTGTGTTCCTCACGCTGCTACCCGGCGGCGCGGGAGCGCAGGATATCGCGGGGGCCAAGGACCACCCGCTGTTCAATCGCCTGCCCGACTACCACATCGACAAGTACGAAGAGTCCGAGTTCGACACCTACGACCGGTTTGTCGGAGAAGACGGCGGCTACAAGACGGTTGAGGGCCGTTACTTCTACATCAACTATTACTTTGACGAGGGGACCCAGTATCTGAGCGAGGCGGCCATCAAGCGAAACTACAGCGAAGCCCTCAAAAGAATCGGTGGTGTCGTCTTGTACGAGGACAGGTACAACGTGTACATGAGCCTGGACAAGGGGGGCAAGGTGACCTGGGTCCACGTGGGGGCGTGGAACGGTGGCCAGGGGGTGGGCCTCTATATCATCGAGGAAAAGGCGATGGAGCAGGTCATCGTCGCCGACGCCGACGCCCTTTTGAAGGAGATCAACCTGACCGGAAAGGCCGCCGTGTACGGGATCTACTTCAATACCGGAAAGGCAGTGGTCAAACCCGAGTCCGGTCCTGCGCTTGCCGAAATCGAGAAGCTCCTCCGGAAAAACTCCGACATGAAGATCTATGTCGTCGGGCACACCGACAGCGTTGGAGAATTCGATTACAACATGGGCCTGTCCCAGAGAAGGGCCGCGGCGGTTGTTGAGGTCCTCGTAGCAACGCACGGAATCGATCGGGGCAGGCTCGAGCCCCACGGCGTGGGTCCGCTGGTGCCGGCTTCCACCAACACATCTGAAGACGGCCGAGCCATGAATCGCCGGGTCGAGCTCGTCGAGCGTTAGCCTGCATATCTCACCGGGTTTCGTGACGAGGGCGGCGAGGCGCAAGTATCCGTTGGGTTTGTCTCGGATCGGGTGACGCAGTCGTAGTTGAGCTACGTCGAGGAGCACGATTTGAGCCAAGCACGACGGGACGCCGCGATTCGTCGCCCGCAGTAGACACCCGGTGAGATATGCAGGTTTGGAGGGTTTGCCCGGGCGCGTAGATAGAGGCGAAATTGAGGCGCACCCATGAGAGCCGCCGCAATTCCGGGAGGGGATCAGGCTTCGCCTCCGGCTACGCCCGGACATGTAAACCCCTCCTTTAAGCTTCCTATCCCATTTGTAACTGCCCATGGACATGGCGGCCCGTATACTCTGGCCTGCATGGCGCCACTGATCACTGCTCGCAACCTGTCCCAGTCGTTCGGTCACCGAACACTGTTCGATGGGCTGAGTCTGACCGTTGCAGAGGGTGACCGGATTGGAGTCATCGGACCCAACGGCGCCGGCAAAACCACAATGCTGCGTATCTTGTCCGGCGCCGAGGACCCTGACGACGGCGAGATCCACCGCCGCCGCCTGTTGCGGGTCGCCATGGTCCCGCAGGAAGACGTCTTCGAATCGGGGGCCACGGTCGCCGAAGTGGCCTCGCGCGGCACGGCGCTCGACCTGGAGAGGATCGAGGACGAAACCGAACGACAGGTTCGCGTCGCCATCACTCTCGAACAGCTGGGCTTCCAGTCACCCGACCAGCCGGTCGCTGAGCTGTCGGGCGGGTGGCGCAAGCGGCTGGCGATCGCCGCCGCACTCGCCACCGACCCAGAGGTACTCCTCCTCGACGAGCCCACCAACCATCTCGATCTGGACGGCATCCTGTGGCTCGAGAAGTTGCTCTGCTCGACCCGGTTGCTCGCCTACGTCGTCATCAGCCACGACCGCACCTTCCTCGAACGCGTGGCGAATCGGGTGCTCGAGGTGGCCCCCCAATACCCTGGCGGCTCGTTCTCTGCCGCCGGCAGCTACACCACATTTCTGGAAAAGCGCGCCCAGTACCTGCAGGCGCGCGCCCAATATCGCGACAGCCTCGCCAACCGGGTACGGCGGGAGCTCGAATGGCTGGCACGTGGGCCCAAGGCCCGGACCACCAAGGCCCAGTCGCGGATCGACGAGGCCGAGCGCCTGGTGACTGATCTCGCCCAGGTCCGGGCCGAGCTGACGACCTCACAGGCAGGCATCGAGATGACCGGATCGGGCCGCCGCACCAAGCGGCTGCTGGTGGCATCCGGGGTCGACAAGGCGCTCGGCGGTCGACAGCTGCTCGAGGGTCTCGACCTCATCCTGCAGCCCGGCCAGCGCCTCGGCGTCGTCGGCGCCAACGGCAGCGGCAAGAGCACCCTGCTCAAGCTGCTCGCCGGGGAGCTCGAGCCGGACAGCGGCGTCATCCGCCGCGCCGAGCACCTGAAGGTCGTGTACTTCGATCAGGCCCGGGCGCAGCTCGACCAGAGCTTGCCGTTGCGCGGCGCGCTAGCTCCTGAAGGCGATACGGTGCTCTACCGGAACCGCGAGGTGCACGTCGTGAGCTGGGCCCGCCGCTTCCAGTTTCGCGACGACCAGCTCGACCAGCCGGTGAGAGAGCTTTCGGGGGGTGAACAGGCTCGAGTCCACATCGCCCGGCTCATGCTGCGACCGGCAGATCTCCTGCTGCTCGACGAGCCGACAAACGACCTTGACATTCCGACCCTTGAGGTTCTCGAGGAAAGCCTGCTCGACTTCCCGGGAGCCCTGGTGATGGTCTCCCATGACCGCTACCTGCTCGATCGGGTGAGCACGGTATTGCTCGGCCTCGACGGCTCCGGCGATGCCACCCCATTCGCCGACATCGAACAGTGGCTCGCCCATCGCAAGCCCGAGACGACAGCGCCGCGTCGGACGCGCCCCGACCGGCACCGCAAGCAACCCAAGCCCGCCGGGCTCACCTACCTCGAGAAACGCGAGTACGAGGCGATCGAGACAAACATCCTAGAGGCCGAGGCTGAGCTCGAGACGGCTGAGAAGCAACTCGCCGACCCGAAGGTGGCGTCGGAGGCTGACGCCGCCCATCAAGCCTTCCTCGAAACCGAAAGAGCGCGAGAGAGGGTTGCCAATCTCTATCTTCGCTGGGCCGAGCTCGAGGAGAAGGCCTAACCCGGGCCAAGGCCTATCCGAGCACCACCTCGACCCGGTGCTCGCGACCGTCGTCGACCAACGGCACAAGCTCTCCTCCCGGAATTGGGGTCCCATCGAGGCTGATGCCGGACACCCCCCGGCAGACCCCCTTCGGGTTCTTTACGGTGATCCGGTAGAGCGTGTCGCCATGACGGTAGGTGATCTCGAAGCCCTTCCAATCCTTGGGAATGCACGGATCGATGCAGAGGGCGGAACCTCGCTTCTGGAATCCAAGAATCGACCCCAAGCCGAGGCGGTAGAGCCAGCCCGCAGCCCCGGTGTACCAGGTCCATCCTCCCCGCCCGACGTGAGGCGGCTCGGAGTAGACATCTGCGACGACGGCGTACGGCTCTACCTTGTACACATCGACGTTCGTTCGGTCGCGGGCATGGTGGATGGGGCTCAGCAGTTTGAACAGATCGACCGCTATGTCTCCCTCGCCGAGCATAGCCAAAGCCACGGCCGACCAGATCGCCGCATGGGTATACTGGCCGCCGTTTTCTCGGACACCGGGGAGGTATCCCTTGACGTATCCGGGGTCCAATGGTGTCCGGTCGAAGGGCGGCGACAAGAGCAGCACCAGGCGGTCGTCGCGCCGGACAAGACGTTGCTCCACAGACTCCATGGCCTGGCGTGCCCGCTTCGTGTCGCCGGCACCGGAGAGGACCGCCCACGACTGGGCTATGGAGTCGATCTGGCACTCGTCGTTCTCCGCCGATCCGAGCGGAGTCCCGTCATCGAAGAAGGCGCGCTTGTACCACTCCCCGTCCCACGCCTCCCCCTCCAGCGAAGCCTTGAGAGAAGCGGCCCTGCTCCGCCAACGTGCCGCACGCTCCTCTTCGCCGCGGCGCTCGGCGACGCTCGCGAAGTCCTTCAGATTCATGAGCAGGAACCAGCCCAGCCAGACGCTTTCTCCCCGGCCCTCATGGCCGACGCGGTTCATGCCGTCGTTCCAATCCCCGGCCCCGATCAAGGGAAGGCCATGGCTGCCCACCTCGAGGCTGCAGTCCAAGGCCCGTGCGCAGTGTTCGTACAGCGTCGCCCGATCTTCTGACTGCTTAGGCTCGAAATAGGCCTCCTGTTGGCCCTCCTCAAGGACCGGCCCCTCGAGCCACGGAACGTCCTCGTCAAGCACCGCCCAGTCTTCGGTAATCCGGAGGTAACGGACCGCCGCATAGGGCAGCCACAGGCGGTCGTCGGAGATTCGGGTCCGCACTCCGCGCCCCGTCGGGGGATGCCACCAGTGCTGGACATCGCCTTCAGGAAACTGCCGGGCGGCGGCCCGGAGGAGGTGTTCGCGCACGATATCGGGTCGCGCGACCACCAGGGCGAGGACGTCCTGGAGCTGGTCGCGGAATCCGTACGCCCCCCCAGCCTGGTAGAAGGCGGAGCGGGACCAGATCCGGCAGGAGAGCGTCTGATAGAGAAGCCAGCGGTTGAGGAGGAGGTCCATCGAGGGCTCGGGTGTCTTCACCTGAACAACGTCCAGCACCCGGTCCCAGCCTTCCGAGACCTCGAGGAGAGCTGCGTCGAAATCCATCCGGCGGTAGCGTTCGACCAGGGATCGGGCGTTGTCGCGGTTTTCCTCCTCGCCCAGCAGGAAAACGACCTCGGTGCGTTCTCCCGGTTCGAGCTCCACCTTCGCCTGCAGAGCAGCGCACGGGTCGAGGGCGGCTCCGGTCTTCCCCGAAAGCTCCCGGCCCCGTTCCAGCGATGCGGGATGTGCGAGGCAGGCGTTCCGGCCCAGGAACTCGAGGCGGTCGCCGGTGCACGAGGTCTGACGCCTGCCCAGGTCGGC
>Ga0316198_10000030_pt1 | contig 52060 bp, 47 predicted proteins | sample OudBieAanoxic_MG_FD_204935 | JGI IMG/M metagenome (GOLD analysis project Ga0316198, IMG submission 204935) | Coastal sediment microbial communities from Oude Bieten Haven, Netherlands - site A anoxic | ecosystem: Environmental > Aquatic > Marine > Coastal > Sediment | place: Netherlands... | reverse complement strand
TAGAGCCCCTTCACTTGGATGAAATCAGAATTACAAATTAACATAGATAGATCCAAATTAAGTAGGCAATATGGTCAACAATGTTTTCCACAGCAGAAATATCCAGAATATTTTAAAATTAAAACAAATAAATACAATTATATATAGTAATTTTAGATTATCATGTTGTTTTAAGATTATTTTGGCAAGTTTATTGCATAATTTAGTGTTATCGGTAAATGGATGGGACCGATAACATGAACACCCGGCGCTTGAAGTCGAGAATATTCATCGAAATATAATAGGCGGGAGCAACCTATGACAGCCCCACTTATCGGAGTCAGTCAAGACATATTAAAAATCAAGGAGTTAATCGCCCGTGTGGCGCACACCGGACTGAATGTGGTCATCACCGGGGAGAGCGGGGTGGGAAAGGAAGTGGTTGCTTATCAGCTTTATAAACAATCCCCCCGGGCAGGCAAATCGTTTATCAAGATCAATTGCGCGGCCCTGCCCGAAACACTTTTGGAAAGCGAGCTGTTCGGGCATGACCGGGGCGCTTTTACCGGTGCGGTGAAAAAAAAGCGGGGAAAATTCGAGCTGGCCAATCAGGGAACGTTATTGTTGGACGAGATCGGAGACATGCCTTTTGGACTTCAGGCCAAGCTTCTGAGGGCCTTGCAAAGCGGCGAAATTATCCCTTTGGGGTCCGAAAAAGAGATAACCGTAGACACCTGGGTAATCGCCACGACCAACCAGGAACTGGAGCGGCATATTGCCGAGCAACGATTTCGGGAGGATTTGTATTATCGGTTAAACACGATCAGTATTTATGTTCCGCCGTTGCGGGAGCGGCCCGAGGATATCCCCGCGCTGATCGATTATTATGTCAAGCAGTACACGACAAAATATATGAGTGAGGAATCTCTGGATGCGGCCACGATCAAGGAGCTGACCGCCCATTCCTGGCCCGGGAATGTTCGTGAGCTCCAGAATACCTTAAAACGGATTTTGGTACTGGGTGATAGTGAGAAGGTAATTACCCGATTAAAAAACCCATCCCGGACCCAGGAGGATTTCGACCTTGAGGCGGAGCGTATTTTTCAATCCCCGTTCATTAAAGATATGGCAACATTATTGGAGAAAACTATGAATAACGGTGACATGCTGCCCCTCAAGGAAATCAGAAGAAAAGCCCTTGACCTGGTAGAGCGGGAGGTTATTTCTGGGGTTCTTAAAAAAACGGGTTGGAACCGGACCAATGCAGCCAAAAGATTAAAGATCAGCTATAAAACCTTATTGTATAAGATCCAGGATCTCGGCATGTCCCCGCCAGATCGTTCTCGGCTCAAATCATCATCCGATTCCAACCAACCGGCCTACCGGCCGAACCGGAGAAGAGGGATTGGTTCCCTCCATAAAACGGTAGAGTTCGGATCAATCTAAAATTGATGAGAACCTAAAAAGCATCATTCCACCCAGTAATTAAAGAGGATCTCTATACAGGCAGTGAGATGCCGATTTGATTCAATTCGGCTGCAATACGAGTCGACCAGCCACGATTTGCCAGGGGGTTGGCCGGACTGGGATGAGTGATTCGGCCTGTGGCGATGTTCAATCCTCGACATACTTTATTGACCCGCTCGGCGGTAAAAGCGCCGATACCGATAACATGGCGAGGTGAAAGGGATTCAACGGTTTTTAGCAGGGCATGGTCACAGGCTGCAAGAATTGGGGTTCTCTCTCTGGCGGGCAGTTTGTCTGGCGTGCGGTTGCGCCCGGTTTTTTCGATAAAGGCCAGGGGGCAATAATTGGTGATAAAGAAACGTTTAAAAAATCGTTCGGGAGTGCCGAAAATCTCGCGTGCCCAGCCCCACACCCGCTGGCCGCTGACTTCTCGTCTTGGACAATCAAACCCCGTTACCGGTCGCTTGGGATGCATACTCGGCGGTTCTCCGATGGATGCTTTTATACCCAGCCAGCCTCTGACCGATTGAACATCACCGAATGGGATACCGGTCTGGACCATGCCCCAAGGTCCGGGATTCATTCCCACCAGGACGATCTCTTTTGGTGGCTGGCCATACCGAGCAAGATATTGATCATGGGCCGGGCGGGCATAGACCAATGGATTATATACATGGGTAACCGGCGGCCCGAAACGAAGCGGGGCAAGGGATTTGATCAGCTGATCGGTGATGATCTGATGGTTCATCGGATAAAGCGAATATACCATAGGTGGGTAGGTATTCCCAGTCAATCGCTGAATGAGACTTTCGATCGACGTGATTTAAAACCAAGGGTATGCTATCATAGTGAAAAAATATCAGCCACAAATATCGGCTGGCCTATCGATGAATCCGGTCGATGAACTGGGTCGATAAAATCGGATAGAAGAAAATGATTCCATGACTCCAACGGATTATTATAAAATATTAGGTGTTCCTAAAACCGCTAAAGCTGAACAGATCAAGGAAGCCTACCGGAAGCTGGCATTTAAATATCACCCGGATCGATCTGGAGAAGCCGGCAATGCTGATCGGATGAAACAGATTAATGAAGCTTATGCGGCCCTTTCTGATCCAGCCAAACGACAGGAATACGATTCCCTTCGCAGTCAATTCGGCCCCGGCGCCTATGACCATTTCAGGCAAACTTACTCTGAACAGGAAATTTTTCGGGATACGGATATCCACCAGATTTTCGAGGAAATGGCCCGGTCTTTCGGTCTGAGGGGATTTGATGAAATATTCAAAAACTTTTATGGCGACGGGATGAGGACCTTTAAGCACCAGGGAACCGGATTTTTTACCGGTGGTTTCATTTTTTCGGGTAGACCGGGCCATTTTCCGAAGGATCACCGGACATCACTTCCAAGGGGGCGGAATCGACTGATCAACTATCTGTTCAATAAAGTTACCGGTCTCGCCATTCCCCAAAAAGGAAGCGATACTCATGACACCATTTTCCTGCATCCGGATGAGGCGCAGAAAGGCGGTCCGTACGCATATTATCACCGTAAAAAGGCCAAGAAGCTGGTGGTTAAGATACCAGCCGGTATTCGAGACGGCCAGAAGATCCGTTTGACCGGCATGGGCACAGATGGCAGGAGCGGTGGTGGGACAGGAGATCTGTATCTGGCCGTTAGTATTAAAGAGCCGCTGGGGGACAAGATAAGAAAGGCGGTTACCGGGTTATTGAACCGGTAAACATCGCTGTTGGGAGGATTTTATTTAGATGCAATACGGGTCAATGAATTTTCCCATCCGGCCGATAATTGGGGAAATTGAATCCATCGGTCGACTCGGGTTTGACTTTCTGGAACTGGCCATGGATGCCCCGGAGGCCCATTGTGAGATTATCAAAAAAGATGCCCACAAGATCAGAAAAGCGCTTCATGACCAGGGCTTAAATGTGGTCTGCCATTTACCGACCTTTGTTTATACTGCCGATCTTCTCGAAAGTATCCGCAAGGCTTCTGTTCGGGAAATGGTCAACTCGCTGGAAGTCGCCGCGGAATTATCCCCTTTAAAAGTGGTCGTGCATCCAAGCTATATCGGCGGCCTGGGTGTGCTGGTGCCGGAAGTGTCCATGGAATATGCCCTGGATGTCATGGGGATCCTAGTGAAAAAAGCAGAGCAACTGGGACTTCGCCTGTGCCTCGAGAATATGTTTCCCCCCAAGTATCAAAGTTTTGTGGAACCGGAGGACCTGGCCCCCGTTTTGGTGAAATTTTCGGATCTTGAATTAACATTGGACACGGGACACGCGCACATCAACCCGCTCAACCGGGATCGGATCCTGGCATTTATCGACCAATATCCAAATCGCATCGGGCATTTACACATAAGTGATAATGGGGGGGACCTTGATGCACATTTGCCGGTGGGCAAAGGGACGATTCAGTTTGAAACAGTGATGACCGCCATTAAATTAATCGGATATGATGATACCCTGACCTTGGAAGTATTCACCAATAACCCCAGCGATCTGGTCCAAAGCCGGGAACATATTGCCGGGTTATTAAGTGCCGGATGAGGTGAAATATCAAGCCGATTCGATCGATACCTGCAAGGTCGTGATGTGGTTTTTCTCCTCGGCGATGATGGTGTCAAGCAGCGTGATGGTTTCATCTTCAGAAACGATCCGGCGGATCATTTCATAAAAAAGGATTGTATCTCGCTCAAACTCGATGCTGGTTTCAAGCAGGTCTTCGACTGCTTTCATCGATCTAAAATCAGCCTCTTGGAGAGAAAAGGTCTTATCCACCATCGTTTCTCGCATAAACGCCCGGGCTATTTTTTCAAGGTTTGAATACCCTGGTAGACCTGATCGTGGCGGCGTAAGTCTGGAAATCCATTTGGCATGCTTGGCTTCTTCGTCGGCCAATCGTAACAGAGCCGCAGACAAAAAAGGATTTTTAATCTGTTCGGCAGCACGGCGGTAGATACATTCCCCGTTGTGCTCAATCTGTACGGCGATGTCGATGATTTCCTTCCAGGTGAACATGAGGGTAATCCTTTCGTGAATGGTCTGCGGTTATTTAATTTGAGAATAATGTCAGACATGTGAAGGCCGGTCAAGGAATGGGGATAATCTTTTGATGAAGATATCCGCTCAGATCGATCCAAGGTATCGGTCGCTATTGCAAAAAGCGTCACGTCGTGGGCATATCAACCTGGCGTTGACGGTCAGCACGTACATCGGGTTGTCGGGGCCGATTGCAAAGCGGTGGTTCAAAAAACAGGCGACACTCACGACCTTTCGCGTTTGTTGGCCGTTGGTGTCAGAATTGAATTTTACCAGGCGGTTTCACAGTAAGGTGGCTGCTATCATTAATGTGACCCAATCGGTTAAAAATCAGGATGCGGCCGGGCTCGGTGCCATGGCCTATGCCCTGGATAGAGGCGATCGGACGGTTTTAACCGCCACCCCGTCAGATCGAGAGCTGAAAATCGTGGCCAATGCGATTAAGCGACCGGATGATTTCTGGGCTTGGATCAGAGATCAAGACAATACCGGCCGAGAAGCGGCGATTAGGCATTTCAGAAAGATTGGTAATTCCTTTGACCGTGCCATCATCATGTCAGCGGCATATCTAACAACAGTTACCGAACCACAGAACGTATTTCGGGCCGAGGCCCAGGATGATCGCTTCCCTTACTGGGTTGCTTTTGATCATCATGTCCGGCAGGGCCAAGAGACCCTCGCGCGAATATCCAAAGATCTTCATATCCCCTTACCTCAATTGATATGGATCTTTTTTTATTTTGAAGGCTCCCGAACTCAGAAACGGTTTTCGTCCGTGTGGTGGGACCGGTATTGTCACTGGCGGTTTGAAAAGGCAGGAATGACTCCCGAACAGGCTCACTTGATGTGGCACTCCGTCCGGCCTCAATTGACTGCTGCTTTGACCGAAGACGCCCACCGTCTCCACCGGGAGATTTATCGATGGAAACAAGTTCATCTGGACCAGATCAAGGAACTGAAAACCGAAGTAGAGCAGTTTACTTCATCTTCCAGACGCACGGATAATCGGCAAAAGCCCTTATTTTAACCTAAATTGAGTGATTTTTTAATCGCTCTGCACCAATCTATTGAGCGCTAAGGCTCACAAAAATACTCGCCATATCCACTGGGTATGACTGCGCTTTTTGAAAGCCTTGTCATCTCATTATCTCAGCACATAGCTTTATAAAAAATCGCTCAATTTAGGTTTAAAATAAATGGTTTACAAATGGTTGGCTTTCTTGATGGCCTGCCAGGCATCCTCGGCCGTATCAACAAACTGGAAAATGTCGATATCCTTTGCGCTGATAGTTCCCTGGTCGACCAATGCCCCGAAATTAATGACCTGTTCCCAGAAATCACGACCAAATAGCAGGACGGGAATCGGTTTGATTTTACGGGTCTGAATCAATGTCAGGGTTTCGAATAACTCATCCATGGTACCGAATCCGCCGGGGAAAGCCACCAGGCTTTTGGCACGGATGAGAAATTGCATCTTGCGAATGGCGAAATAATGAAATTGAAAGCACAGTTCAGGTGTAATGTAGGTGTTGGGTCGCTGCTCAAAGGGAAGAACGATATTCAGTCCAATACTCTTGGCGCCGACATCATCGGCACCCCGGTTGGCCGCTTCCATAATACCGGGGCCGCCCCCTGTCACCACCATTAGCTTGTTTTTCTCCGTATTCTGGGAGACTAGCGCGGCCAGTTGACGGGCTTCGTGGTAATAGCGACTATAATTTAAGTCCCTCTCTGCATTCTTTAAGGTTTTTTTTAGGGATTTAGTGACACCTTCTGTTTTGATACGAGCCTGTATTTTTGACAGATGATCCGCAGCAACATCTGGGTCCTTGGTTCGGGCACTACCGTAAATCACCACTGTGGATTTGACCCCGTATTCGTTGAGGACCATTTCAGGTTTTAAGAGTTCCAGTTGAAGCCGAATGGGGCGGAGTTCATCACGCAGGAGAAAATCGTTATCCTGGTATGCCAACTTATAGGCTGAAGACTGACATTGGGGTATATCCGAACGCTGTTTGGCTGTGTTCGCATCTTCAAAGGCACTTCGAAACAGTCTTTTTTTACCATACGGGGGGGACATGCGTTAGCCTCCGATCATAATTAATATTTTAGAGATGAAGATGTAATATCTTTTTATGTTACAAAAAACTATAATTCTAACATGAATAGAAAAAAAAGAGAAGGCATTAAACAACGTGAAAAGGGTCTGAATGGCCGGTGCGTTAAAGCGGTATGTTGACATTGTGCTGATCATCGGGCAAGGTTTTCCAAGCTTTGAGGTCGGCTTCATTGTCAATATCAAAAAAATAGGCCGGATTTTGGGTAGGAAAGGCATAGACTGTTGCAGGGTTTGAATCAATGATTTCACGAGCGCCCGAATCCCCTTGGATGCGCATAATCGAATCGTAGAATTTTCGGCTGAAAATAGTGGGATTTCCCCGATTTTTATGCCGAACGGGGACGCAGATGTCTCCAGTTGAATTCCGGAAAGCGATGAGTAGATCATTGATGGCTGGTGGATCAACCAGGGGTTGATCGCCGAGGAGAAACATCACGGACGGATGGGTATTCATGACTTCTTCCAGGCCAGTGCAAATGGATCGGCTGAGGCCTTCCCGATACCGCCGGCTTATGACGACCTTGAGACGCGAAATGCCGGTTTGGCTTCCCAGGTGTCGCGATATGACTTCGTGCTGATACCCCAGCACCAGAACGATGCGATCAAGATTAGAGGCAAGCGCGGCATTGATCACCCTTTCGATCAGGATGCCCCCCTTAACGCGCAACAGCTGTTTGGGTCGCCCCAGTCGTTTTGAACGCCCGGCAGCGAGAATAATTCCGGCAGTGGGTGTTTTTTTGTGCATTTAGGGCTCAAACGATCGGATGATTTTGAAGAATAAACTATGATAGCAAAGATCGTCTATTTTCGAAAGACCATGTCGAATTGACAAGTCTCCGAGGCAGCAAAGATGGAATCATTGAAAGAAATCTTTCTTTCCGGTAATGGTGGCGTGATTAGCCTGGTGGGTGCGGGTGGTAAAACCAGCCTCATGTTTCGTATTGCCCGGGAGGTTTCCAATGCCGGGGAGTCCGTATTAACCACGACCACCACCCGGATCATGGTGCCGGGAAAAAAACAATCATCTGAAATCATGATAGCGGCCACGCCGAAGTCGGTTCTTGAAAAAGCGACTGTTTTAATGAAAACCAACCTTCACTTGACGGCGGTTTCCGCGGCACATCGTGAAGGCGACAAATTGGTCGGATTTGAATCGGTGGCCATCGATGAATTACAACAATCCGGCTTGTTTAGATGGATCTTGGTAGAGGCGGACGGAGCGGCTAAAAAGTGGATAAAAGTCCCCGCTGATCATGAACCGGTTGTCCCGAAATGTACCGATCGGCTTATCGGTGTCGTCGGATTGAAAGCTGTTGGAAAACCGCTAACAGCGAAATGGGTTTTTCGGCCGGAAAACTTTTCAAAGCTGACTGGGCTGGAACCGGGCGCGCCGGTAACGGTGGAATCCGTGGCCATATCGATCTTAGATCCCAAGGGGATACTCAAAGGCGCCCCCCCACAGGCTGGACGGTATCTTTTTTTGAATTTGGCCGGTGATATGAGGCTTTTAGAATACGGCCGGGATCTGGCCCAGAGATTATGCCGACATGGTCATCGATCAAATCTAAAGCGAGTGATCATTGGGCATGCCCGGGACAATCCAGCCGTCTTAGAATATTTTGATATTCCATAACCTTAAATTGTATCTATGTTTGATCATTTTAGTATAGCGGCCCCACTCTACGATAAAATCATTCGCATCTATGATCACGAAAGGATCTGTCGGCTGTTGCAGCTGCCCGCCAACGTTCGTTTGCTGGATGCCGGTGGCGGTACAGGCCGTGTATCCCGCCGTCTGTACCCCCTGTCGCGCCAGGTTGTCATTTGCGATCTGTCCCAGGCGATGCTTCGTCAGGCGGCCGATAAAGGGGGGTTGAATCCGGTGCGGGCCCATGCGGAAAGGCTGCCTTTTGATGACGATAGGTTTGATCGGATTTTGGTGGTCGATGCCCTGCACCATTTTTGCAATCAGCAGGAGGCCCTAACTGATCTGGTTCGGGTATTGAAACCCGGCGGTAGGCTGGTGATTGAAGAGCCGGACGTGACCCGGCCCATTGTTAAACTGGTTGCCTTGATGGAGAAACTGGCATTGATGGGTAGCCGGTTTCTCACCTCGCTTCATATTGTAAGAATTTTAAATGATCTCGGGATGGTCACCCACGTGGAAAATGATGGGCGCTTTATCTTTTGGGTGCAGGCGTGTAAACCCAAGTAAAAGATATGATATCGGGTCTGTTGGACGGGGTTACCGGTTTGAGCGCAAACAGTGTGACCTTAAAATCAGCAGGATCACCATAAGGGCTGACGTCGCAAAGCAAAACCCCATGGCGATAAATACCGATTCTAGCCCGAATCGGTCGGCCAGGTAGCCGGCTACGGCCGCGGCCGTCGACCCGACGCCGAAAGTCAGGAAAAAGTGGATCCCGTAGCCCATTCCGTGACGGTGTTTGGGGAAGTAATTGGAAATCAGAAAGTTCTGAATCGGCTGAGTGGAAAAATAGAAAAATGCGTAGATAACGGTCGCACCGATCAGGATCAGCCCTTTGCTGATGGCCATGCAGAAGACGAAGATCATCCCGGTCAGGATGGCGATCAGGTAAAGCTTCTCGGCATCGTAACGATCTACCAGCCGACCGGCCAAATATTGCCCCCAGGCACCTGATAGGAGGGCGACAGTTGCGACGGTACCGCCCAGGGCGACTGTGTTCATGGATAAAAAACCAAGGTGCACCCGCTGTCCCATGTAAGTGGGTAGAAATGTCATGATGCCTTTGTAAGTTAACCCCAGGGCCGTGGCAGATAATAAAAACAGGACGATTTTAATCCAGTTTTCGGAATGGATCTTAGCCCGGTCTTTCCGGGTTTTATCCTTTTCATCTGGAGAAATTATTTTTCCTGGAATCGTTAATGAATAAATAGCCAGTCCGATACCCAACATTCCAAAAAAAACATGAGGGGTTCGCCACCCGAACATCGATCCGATCCAGGCGGATAAAAGGGGTGTGATGGCGACCCCGATACTGCCGGCGATACCGTGAATGCCGAAAGCATTTCCCCGATGGGTCATGGACAGCGACAGAAGTGTGTTGGCGGCCGGATGATAGGTGCTGCAAAATAACCCGATCAGGCCCATGATAATTCCGTAGACCCATAACGAGTTGACAGGCCAGACAGCAATCGACAAAATACCGGCCCCGAAAAGGAAAAGGGTCACCAGACGCCGTGGCCCCACCTTGTCCGCCATAATACCGGCCGGCAAAGAGCCCAGTCCGAAAGCATATGAAAAACCGGTTACAATTAGTCCGAGGTGAAAATAATCGGTGCCGAATTCGACAATAAGTAACGGTATCAGGGGCGGCAGGACGCCTTCAAATAGATGGACGAGACTATGGGCGCCAACCGAAAGGCCCATAATTTTTTTTTCTTTCGCTTCCATGATGATTTTCTCCGCGCCTGATTAGGTGGTGAAGCCTTGAAAAACAGCCTACCGGCTATAGGGAAAATAGCCAAAAATGTCAACCTGTAAAACAACCATCTGTATTTTAAGGATAAATTAAATTTCCAGTTTTGAGAAAGACTGATTGTTTTTACGATAGATGGGTAGTAGAGTTAGGATGACTTATAGCTGAGTCCCACGATTCACAGGATCAGCTTTAGGGCGTTAGTGATAAGTGATGACCCGTAAATCCGATGCAGACAAACCCAACGATCCATTGTTTCAAAGATAACTCCCGAGGGGAAACTTCGGGTGATCGGCCGGATACGGATGAAGAGGTTCGCGAAAAACCGGTCAAGGATCGCGGTGCCATTCTGTGCAAGACCTGTGGTCAGTTTGTCACCCATGAGAGGGACCGGTTTACCGTTCAGGGGAGTCACCTGCACACGTTTGCCAATCCCCATGGGTTGGTTTTTGAGATCGGCTGTTTTCAGACGGCGCCGGGCTGTGCCTACGGGGGTGCGCTTAGCGCTGAATTCACCTGGTTTGCCGGTTATCAATGGAAAGTTGCCGTATGTACTGGATGTCTGACGCATCTGGGATGGCTGTTTGTTTCCACCGCGACCCAATTTAACGGGCTGATTCTTGAACGGTTGGTGACCAGTATTCCATAGATGGCTGGTACGTTTGGATGCCTGGATAGCAGGGTTAAAACCGAACGGTGCTTAAACCCCCTGTCGCCAACTGACGGATCGTTTTCCAGCCTCCCACCAAAGTATCGCTGCTTTTCAAGCCTTGACATACTCTAAAAAACGCGTATAAGTATGGATCAAGATAACATCTTGAAAATACCGTATTCTGGGGTGGCCGAAATGTCGGTCTGAGATCATACCCGCTGAACCTGATCTGGATAATGCCAGCGTAGGGAGTGGATCCAAACACCACTTGATGATTTCAGACGCCGTTCCCGTCCGGAAACGGCTTTCTTTTTGCTTCTTTGGATTGTTTGAACCAAAAACTCATCTTGCCGGCATAGTGATGATTAATCGTTCCGAGATAGCCGCCCGGAATTTGGAGGCGGTTAAAAACACCACTCCGTTGATTCATGCGATCACCAATTTTGTCACCATGGGATGGGTGGCGGATGTGCTCTCGGCCGTCGGGGCTTCTCCCATCATGGCTGATGCTGTCGAGGAAGTCGAGGAAGTAACAGCACTGGTCGATGCGCTGGTACTTAACCTGGGAACACTTAGCCCGGGGAGATTGGCGGGAATACTCAAGGCCGGACATCAGGCTTCCGCCACTGGCATACCTATTGTACTCGATCCGGTGGGCGCGGGTGCAATATCGGCCAGAACCAAAGCCGCGCTTAAAATTTTAAACCAGTTCCAGGTGAGTGTTATTCGTGCCAATGCGTCGGAGATGCTCGCTCTATCCGGTCAAACCATTCAGGGCAGGGGTGTGGACACTATTCATCCGGTTGAATCGGCTCGGACCGCGGCTCGCCAGGTGGCTGCTAAATTCGGACTGATAGCGGTTGTCACCGGTGCCAAAGATCTGATCGCCACCGGCGATAAGGTCATTTATGTAGCCAATGGCCATCCGCTGATGGGACGGGTATCGGGAAGCGGTTGTGCCGTTGGAGCGGTTATCGGCGCTTTTTTAGCGGTCGATTTTGATCCCTTAGATGCGACCCTCTCAGCGCTGGCTTATTTTAATTTAGCTGGAGAGATGGCTGCAGAAAAGACCGCATTATCGGGGAGCTTTAAAATTGCGTTGATCGATGCCTTAGATACGATGGCACCGGCGATGCTCAGGCAGGGAGCACGGATAATCGATGGCGATGACGCTTGAACAAATCGGCGAATTTGGTCTCATTGAACGGATTTCGAAAGGGTGCCTGATCCGCCCGGGAAGTGTCCTCCGTGGTATCGGTGATGATGCCGCAGCTGTGACGGTCACGGGAGATAAGGTACTCCTTTTAACAACTGACCTTTTGGTGGAAGGGGTTCATTTTCTACGGAGAGCGGTGTCCGGGTTTGATCTTGGTTACAAGGCCCTGGCTATTAATCTGAGCGATATTGCCGCCATGGGCGGGATTGCCCGGGAGGCCCTGACTAGTATTGCCGTACCGCCGGGTTGTGAAATCGGCTTCATCGAAGAGTTGTACCGTGGAATGAAAGCATTGGCCGCCGAATATGACGTGAATATCATCGGCGGTGATACCACCGGGGCGCAATCAGACCTGGCGATAAGTGTGACGGTGACCGGGTGGGTTGAAAAAGAAGATATGCTCTGCCGGGACGGGGCCAGGATAGGCGACATTATCTGTTTGACAGGGTTTCCGGGAGAGAGCGCCGCCGGATTGCACCTGATTTTAAACCAGGTAGATGCAGTTCCCGCCGCGTTTGATCGTCTGCTTGATCGGCACCGCCGCCCCCAGCCGCACCTATCGGAAGGCCGGTGGTTAGCCCGTATGGGTGCTGTTCATGCCGCCATAGACATCAGCGATGGGCTGGGTTCGGATCTGGGGCATGTGATCCGCCAGAGCGGGGTCGGTGCTCGCATCGATGCAAGACGCCTGCCGGTATCCGACCTTTTAAAAACATTCAGCCGACGTCTTGGACTCGATCCTCTAGACTATGTATTAGATGGTGGGGAAGATTATATCCTGCTTTGTACCGTATCTCCCGGGAAAATGTCTTTTCTATCTGCCGGGTTTGAGAAAAAATTCGGTTGTCCGCTGCATCGAATCGGTGAGATCACCGCCAGCGGTCATATTGACCTGGTGGATGAGAGTGGCAAGGTACGAATGATCTCTCCTAAGGGGTGGAATCATTTTCGAAGGGAGTGAGACCTTGGAAGGCATAAAAAAAAATGGTTTGCATCATCACTATTACCGGTGTTTGACCATCGCCGGATCGGACAGCGGCGGCGGGGCTGGTATCCAGGCCGACTTGAAAACTTTCGGCGCACTGGGGTGTTACGGCATGTCTGTTATTACCGCCCTGACGGCCCAGAATACCATCGGTGTCAGTGCGATCGAGGCTGTGACCCCGGAGTTTATCGTCGAACAAATCAGCGCTGTATTGACCGATATCGGTGTTGACGCAGTGAAAATTGGCATGCTTTTTTCACCCGAGATTATCCAGGCGGTGGCTGATGGATTAAGGCCGTTTAATATTCGGCAGGTGGTCCTCGACCCGGTCATGGTGGCCCAAAGTGGGGATAAACTGCTCAAAGAGAACGCCATTGAGGCTATAAAAACCAACTTGATGCCGCTGGCCACAGTGGTGACGCCGAATATCCCTGAAGCGTCTATTCTTGTCGCAGAAACACTGACTACTACCGCAGACATTCGCCGTGCGGCCAAAACCTTGGCGAATCATGGTAGTCGAGCCGTCCTTATCAAAGCCGGTCATCTGAAAGGGGAACAAAGTACAGACTTGCTCTACCTGTCGGACGATGACCGATTTTTGGAAGTAAGTGGCCCTCGCATTGATACAATTAATAACCACGGTACCGGCTGTACGCTCTCGTCGGCCATCACCGCTTATCTGGCCCGGGGAGAGGAACTTGAAACAGCAGTAGAGAAGGCCAAGATATACATCCAGGGGGCTTTGAAAGCCGGTGCGACCTACCGGATCGGGCAAGGCCACGGGCCGGTACACCACTACTACCGCTTTTGGGGTTGGAATGAATGAAAGAGAAAACAGCCAATAATAAACGCCAAATGATGAATGTCGAAATAAGGAATCGCTAGGCGTGAATCGATCTCAGGTTGCTAACGGGGGAGAAATCGGAAAGAAACAGGCACCTGCCATTGTGATGCAAAATGTCTCCTTTTCCTTTTCGAGCACCCTAATTTTTAAAAACCTGGATTTCACCGTCCCGGGTGGTCAATGGACCTGTCTTTTGGGCCCTAGTGGTTCGGGAAAGTCGACGTTGCTTCGCATCATTTCCGGTAGCCTGGATAAAGCCACCGGGAGAGTACGGTTTGAAGGGGTCGGCCGGCATGAGCGCATGACGGCCTGGATGGCCCAGAAGGATTTATTGCTACCCTGGCTGACCGTTGAGGAGAATGTACTTTTAGGAGCCCGGTTACGAGGGGAGATAAACGAGGATAAACGGTTCCGTGCCAGGACACTGATTGAATCAGCCGGCTTGGCCGGATATGAACGGGAACTGCCCGCTGCTCTTTCCGGCGGGATGCGCCAGCGGGCAGCGCTGTTACGAACGTTGATGGAAGACCGCCCGGTCATTCTGATGGATGAACCGTTTTCGGCCCTGGATACCCTGACGCGTCTTAAGCTTCAGGACCTGGCGGCCGACCTGGTGGCGGGGGCCACCGTGTTGCTGGTGACTCATGATCCCCTGGAAGCCTTGCGATTGGGAAATCGCATTCATGTGATGACCGGTCGGCCGGCGACTATCGGCCAGGCCCTGATTCCGGACTCCTCACCCCCCCGCAGTCCGGATGACCCTGATGTGGCGGGCCTCCACACCACGCTCCTCGATCGTCTGATGGGGGACCGGCCGTAATGCGATGGGTTCGCTTCGGAGTGCTGGTCGTTGGATTGATACTGATTTGGCAGATGACGGTGATGATTACAGGTGCGCCGCCCTATATTCTTCCCGGGCCGTTCAGGGTGATGGGGGCGTTAATTACCCATCCGGGCAGCCTTTTAGAACATGCGCTTACCACCGGGGGGGAAATTTTAGCGGGACTTATTATCGGCACGGCATTTGGCGCGACCAGCGCTCTTTTAATGATAGCCTTTAAACCGATGAAACGCTGGTTGTTTCCCGTATTGGTCATCAGCCAGGCTATCCCTGTATTTGCATTGGCACCCCTGCTGGTTCTTTGGCTCGGGTATGGCGCCAGTTCCAAGATCGCCATGGCCGTCTTGATCATTTTTTTTCCGGTAACGGCCGCCTTTTACGACGGGTTAAGGCGAACCGACCCCGAATGGCTGGAGCTGGCCCGGGTAATGGATGCATCTCCGGGGGCCATTCTGAAACACGTCCGGATTCCGGCGGCTCTGCCGGCGTTTGCTTCGGGGCTGCGCGTGGCCACGGCCGTAGCGCCGATTGGGGCCGTAGTGGGTGAATGGGTAGGGGCCAGTAAGGGATTGGGATTTTATATGCTGCATGCCAATGCGCGTATGCAAACTGATTTGATGTTTGCTGCGTTGGTGGTTCTGGCTACCCTGGCATTGGCACTATATTTTTCGGTGGACCGGATCATGACGCGTTTGGTTTACTGGCAAGTGGAAGAAGGAAAGGTAAAGTAGAGATGAAGCGGATGATGATAGGTGTGGGTTTAATTTTGTTTATCTTGGTGGGTATAACAACGTTCGCGTGGAGTGGGGCACCGGATGGATCGAGGCTTCGGCCGGTGACCGTATTGCTCGACTGGTTTGTCAATCCGGATCACGCACCGCTTTTTGTAGCCCAGGAAAAGGACTTTTTTAGAGAAAGGGGATTAGATGTGACGCTTATCGCTCCATCCAACCCCAATGATCCCCCAAAATTAGTCGCTGCCCAGAAAGCTGAATTGGCCGTCTCTTATCAGCACCAACACCACCTCCAAGTGGCGCAGGGGTTGCCTCTCGTCCGGGTGGCGACGTTGGTGGCCACACCTCTCAATTGCTTGGTTGTGATGGCGGATGGAAATATCCGTTCATTGGCCGATCTGAAAGGTAAAACCATCGGCTATTCGATCGGAGGATTTGAGACCATATTGCTTAAGGTCATGTTGGCAAAAAGCGGTCTTTCGCTAGGCGACGTCCATCTTGTAAATGTGAACTTCTCCCTTTCACCCTCGCTTTTATCGGGCAAGACCGATGCGGTAATCGGCGCATTTCGAAATTTCGAGTTAACTCAGATGGACCTGGAAGGGCGACCCGGGCGAGCCTTTTTTGTTGAAGAGCACGGAATCCCGCCCTATGATGAATTGATCATAATTAGCCATCAGGCACGATCCAACGATCCGATGGTGCGTCAATTCGTAGATGCGTTGGAAGCGGGCGTGCAATTTATGATCAATCATCCGGATGAAAGCTGGAAATTATTCATCCGAGGCCGTAAGGACCTAGACGACGAGCTAAACCGCCGGGCCTGGGAAGACACCCTGCCGCGATTCGCCTTGCGGCCCGGTGCTCTGGATCGGGAGCGCTACCAGCGGTTCGCCGAGTTTTTAAAAACCCAGGGGATGATCAGTACGGTATTGCCCCTTGAACAGTATGCCATCGAGCCCGGTCGTTGATGGTCTAAATGCCGAAAGGAGGAGGGATATGGGGATTTTTCTTGTACAGCACGGAAAGAGTCTTTCCAAAGACCAAGATCCAGAGAAAGGGATCTCTAAGATCGGTGTTGAGGAGACCGAGCGGATCGCCCAGGTGGCGGCGGGATATAAAGTGAAAGTCAAGCGGATTGTGCACAGTGGAAAAAAACGGGCCCTTAATACTGCCGAAATTTTCAGTCGGCACCTAACGCCGGTTGAAGGCGTTGAAAAGGGCGAAGGACTTAAACCGCTGGATGATGTCACCTTATGGGCAGCAAAACTGGCGCCGGGTGCGGATCTGATGCTGGTGGGGCACCTGCCGTTTATGGAAAAACTAACCGGTTTTTTGACCACCGGCAGCGAAGGCATAACACCGTTTAAATTTCAAAATAGCGGCATCGTTTGCCTGGATCGGCATTCCGATAGCGACCAATGGTTCATTCAGTGGTCACTGACGCCCAATATTGGATAGATGATACGTATCGGCAACGATTTCGATGCTTTCAAGCGTTTACTTCACCGCCTCGACTTTATGGTCCCCCTCGGGGAATGGGAGAGAAACCCTCGTCTTTAGGCGAAAACTCTAGTTTATTTGTTGATGCTGCCGCAAGGATTCAAGGATTCAAGAAAAGGCTTGGATGGTCTTTTCACTTGACCCCTCGAACCTTTGGATGCTTGGACCCCAAGCCTTCGGCTTTAGCCGAAGGTAGTCGACTTAGGTATCGGGAGCGACGGGACCCTTCTGTTCCCATATGCACCACTGACCAACCGGGGGGCACATCTCCTGTTTAGGAGATTCCGGTGAGACGGTCTATCTTATGATGGGGGAAAGCGATATTTATTGCGCTATCTCAGGATTTTAGATCCCCTTTTGCTGGGGCAATTTACGACGATCAGCAGGTGCTTTCTCCTGACAACAACTTAACGATAGCAATGCCTTCGGGATTGATCTCCTGAGGTTTTGATAAACGGAGGAATAATGAAACGGTTTTTGGACTATATCGCCGGATCGTTCCTGCGACATCTGGATTTTGAGCTCTCGCGGCCCGATTCGTTGTTGGAAACGATTGTAATAGGCGATAAAACGCCACGGGAGTGGACCGTCCCCGTGCGTGAAGAATTGCTTGAATTGTTCCCGCATCTGCGCTCAGCGCCTCCCCATCCTCGTAATTTTGTCGAAGAGCTCAACATCCGGAACAGACGCGGTACCTATCATAACAGTACCTTTGATGGGTTCAATGTCATCTTTTTCCAAGCGATCAGGGATTTACATGAGCAGACTCCGAAGAGCCGGAAGCGTTACCGGGAAATAACGTTTGCGCTCTTACGGTTGTTTGATCACGAGAAGTTCGGTCTCTCGGCCCAGTCGATGCTTCGAAACGAATCAAACCTGCGGGAGCTGCTGCGCGAAATCATATTCGATCTTTATCCCGACGAAAAAAAACGTCAGCGGGTATGGGAGATCTTTTACCAGCAGAACTTTGAGCATCAAGCCTGGATGACCGAGCATTTCGAATCAATTCTTAAAGAGGCATGGGACAAGAGTGAACGGCTCCTCCATAATATCCTTCCCGAAAGCATTTGTGAGGAACTCAAACAAAACCGCAAAGTCGCCCCGCTGTACGTTGAGTGCGGCAGCGTGCTCTTTACCGATTTTGCCGGTTTTACAAAAGTGACAGAGAGGATGGAGCCGGAACGGCTGATTGAAGAACTGGATATCTGTTTTACACGGTTCGATCAGATCATTCAACGATTTGGAATGGAAAAGATCAAAACCCTCGGGGACGGATACATGTGCGCGGGTGGCGTACCGCACGGATCGATGACCCATCCCTACGACATTTGTCTGTCGGCTCTGGGGATGCGTGAGGCGATTCGCAAGCTCGCACGGGAACGGCAGAAAACATTCGGCGGATACTGGCGGATCCGGATCGGAATCCATGTCGGCCCGCTGGTCGCAGGTGTAATCGGGCAACATAAATTCAGCTACGACATTTGGGGAGATACAGTCAATATCGCCAGTCGGATGGAATCCTCAGGCCTGGAGGATGGGATCAACATCTCAAGCGAGCTGAATGAACTGATCACGCCGTTTTTTCTGACCGAACATCGGGGCTCGATTCCAGCGAAGAACAAGGGAAACCTTTCCATGTATCAACTCCATCAACTTCGACCCGAGTTTTGCGCCGACGCCGAAGGGATTACGCCAAATGTTGATTTTTATCATGTTCTTGAAGAACGGATTGATACCTGCTGCCCCGCTACGCGTGTCCATCTGGAAAAAATGAAGGGTGGCGATCTAGCATAGGCGATGGCGGAAGATGGTTCCTTAAATGGCCGCTGATGCCGAATATCGAATAGATTAAGCCGTTAGCAGTCATTCTTCATGCTTTCAGGCGGTTATCTCACCCCTTGATTTTCTTGATATATTGCGTTATTTTTTTCTTGACATACCATATCTTGTATGAAACACAGACAAGGCGTTCAGTTCCAACCTAATAAAACCGTGACAGCGGCCGGTGGGCAAACTTTATATCGGCACTATCAAAATTGGAGTAAAATCAATGGGGAGCAAAGGCAAAATTCTGATTACGGATGAAGGACGGTATGATCTGAATACGATTTTATGGGATGACAATCGGTTTTCAGAGCTACTCACCAGGGGAAATCCCATCGGTCTGGACCAGGCCCTGGATATCAGTCGCTTGATGCGCGAACAGATCGACAAGATGGAGTTTGGCACCATCACGTTGCCGGTGATCGAAAAGATGATCGAAGCCAAGCTAATGGAATTTGGGATCAGCAAGACATCTCCGGTGCGATTGGATAAGTCCTTATTTGTCAACGGTGGGGTATCTTTATCGGACAATGCCATCACCGTATTGGAGCGGCGATATCTGAAACGGGATGGGGACAATAAATTGATCGAAACGCCCGAAAAGATGTTTAGGCGGGTGGCCCATCATATCGCCAAAGCAGAAAGAAAGTTTGGGGGACAGGAGCAGGCCGCCGATATTGAAGCGGCTTTTTTTCAGATGATCACCGAACTGAAATTTTTACCCAACTCCCCCACCTTGATGAATGCCGGGCGGGAACTGGGCCAGCTGGCGGCCTGTTTTGTTTTACCGGTAGAAGATAGCATGGAAGGCATTTTCGATGCCTTGAAAAATGCCGCCATGATTCACAAATCGGGCGGAGGAACCGGGTTCTCCTTTTCCCGGCTGCGTCCCAAAGAAAGCCGGGTGGGAACCACGGGAGGTGTGGCTTCGGGACCGGTATCGTTCATGCGGATATTTAATACTGCCACGGAACAGGTCAAACAGGGAGGTACCCGTCGGGGCGCCAACATGGCAATTTTAAGGGTGGACCACCCGGATATCGAGGAATTTATCGATTGCAAGAAAAAGCATCGTGAATTGAACAATTTCAATATCTCGGTGGGTGTAACCGAGGCGTTTATGCAGGCGGTGCAGAAAAGCGAACCCTACGATCTCATCGACCCCAGGGACGGCCGCAAAACCGGACAGCTCGATGCGTCCAAGCTGTATCAAAGACTTTTTGAAAGTGCCTGGGACAGCGGTGATCCCGGCATTGTCTTTTTAGATCGAATCAACCGGGACAATCCTACCCCGGCTATTGGGCAAATAGAGAGCACCAACCCCTGCGGGGAACAACCCCTTTTGCCCATGGAGGCCTGTAATCTGGGTTCGATCAATTTGGCCAAATTCGTGGTCCCAACGGATGACGGCCCAGTCATAGATTATGATGCCCTGGCCGAAATAGTGCACTTATCGGTCCGGTTTTTAGACAATACCATCGAAGTGGCTAAATATCCCTTGCCCGAAATTACGAAGATGGTCCGCGGCAACCGCAAGATCGGACTGGGTGTTATGGGCTTTGCGGATATGCTTTTCCAACTGGGTATTCCTTACAACTCTGAAATTGCCCTGGAAACGGCCGAGATGGTAATGGCGTTCGTTCAGGAAGAATCCCATAAAGCTTCCAGCTGGCTGGCCGATCAGCGGGGCGCATTCGAAAATTTTGACCGAAGCATCTACAAAACCAAGAACGGGAAAATCCTGCGGAACGCCACCACGACCACCATAGCGCCCACAGGGACCCTCAGCATCATTGCCGGATGTTCCAGCGGTATCGAGCCATTATTTGCCTTAAGTTTTGTACGAAAAGTCATGGACAATGACACCCTCCTTGAAGTGAACCCGTATTTTGAAAAGATCGCGCGGGAGAGGGGTTTCTATAGTCGCGAGCTTATGGATGAGGTCGCCGTCCACGGAAGTATTCGCCATATGGAAAGTATTCCGGAAGATGTCCGGGAGATTTTTGTCACCGCCCATGATGTATTTTCGGAATGGCACATCCGCATGCAGGCCGCTTTTCAGAAACATACGGATAATGCGGTTTCCAAGACGGTTAACCTTCCCCGCGAGGCTACCGTGGACGATGTGCGCAAGGTGTATGATCTGGCATACGAACTCGGATGTAAGGGGGTGACTATTTATCGGGACGGCAGCAAGGAAAACCAAGTTCTGTCATTTTCCGGAGCCAAGGACCTCAATCACGAGTTTATGGCCGCGGTCAAGGAACGGCCCGAAACGCTGGATGGATTTACGACCCGTATCAAAACCGGATTGGGTCAACTATACGTTACCGTGACCGAGTACGGCGGCCAACCGTTCGAGGTATTTGCCACCATCGGCAAATCCGGTCGTTCCACCACCGCAAAGACCGAGGCTATCGGTCGTTTGGCCTCTCTGGCGTTGAGATCCGGCATTCGGGTTGAAAAGATAGTGAATCAATTAAAAGGGATTGGGGGTGAGCACCCCGTCTTTCAGGAGGGGGGGCTGGTCCTCTCCATCCCCGATGCCATCAGTCGGGTACTTGAAAACCGATATTTAAAAGATGGAATCCCCGGGGCAGAAGGTAAGGGGGTAAAATCCCTGTTGGGTGAGACCTGTCCCGAATGCGGAAAAACCATCAGTTTCGAGGAGGGGTGCATGACCTGCCATTTTTGCGGGTTTTCAAAATGTGCCTAAAAACAGGTATAAAGGTGGAGTTCTGAAATGAAAAGAACAATAACTATAATTGGAGTTTTCTCAATGATATTTTTTGCACTATCGTCCGAGAACCAGGCCGATCCCGACAAGGTAAATGTATCGCTGACTACAACCAAAGGAACAATTTATCTTGAGCTCTTTCCGGATAAAGCACCACAAACCGTGGCGAATTTTGTGGAGTATGTAAAGGCCGGGTACTTCGACGGAACCATTTTTCATCGGGTAATCAAGGGGTTTATGATCCAGGGCGGTGGCATGACCCAGGAGATGGAGCCTAAACCAACGCGAAAACCGATTCCAATCGAGGCGGATAATGGTTTGAAAAATAGCCGTGGTACCATCGCCATGGCACGCACCGCCGACCCGAATTCGGCTACTTCGCAATTTTTCATCAACACGGTGGATAATACGTTTCTAGATTTCAAAGCCAAGACACCACAAGGATGGGGATACTGCGTATTCGGCCAGGTTACCAAGGGGATGAATGTGGTGGATGCCATTGAAGCGGAAAGTACGGCGACCCGTACCGGTCATCAGGACGTACCCGTTGAGACAATTATGATTAACAAGGCGACGATTGTGCCCTGACAATTAGCGGGGGGGGGATTTGAATGGCCTGTACCTGACTGACCGTCCCATGAATGGTCGGGTTCTTGATCCAGATACGGCGAGGGAAAATCTAGCGGCCCGTCCGTTTAAATCCCTGCGGAGGCATAAGGGAGCTAGTGCTTACCCAGATGTTGCTTACGGCATGGATGGGAGTTCTATCCCTTCTTGGTCAACCAGTTTATGGTAATATTCCTGAACCTCCTGCAATTGTGAGAGGACTTTGATGAAACGGGAGAAAACCCCATAATAGATGGATTCCTCTGCGGAAAAACCAACATGAATAAACTGAAGCCCTACGCTCGGAGAAGGATAGTCAGTCTGATGGTGGATATAACCATTTAGCAAAACGGCCCCCACAACAGGCAGTTCGATGATCAACTCCACTCGGCCTTCTTTTTCCATGTTCGATGGCACCTGAACATAGCATCCATCCAGGGAAATGTTGGTGGCTTGACCCTTTAAATCGAGCTCCGGAAAGTAAGCTCGAAATAGAACCGGATACCTGGGACTTTTTCGCCGTTCACGATCAACCATGTCATTCCTTCCTGGCCGCATTAGCTGGGGTTAAAGTACGCACGCAGCGAGATCTCGTAAAAACGCTCTTTTTTCGCCCAATTTCAACGCCCCCCTGTGTGCGGCCGCACCCGGACAGGGCGATATAATCCTTGAAATATTAAGTAACTTCCTTTAGCCAAATTTTTCATCTTCCTTGGATTTGAACGAAATTGAATATTATCAAAAGTCTCGCAGCAAAATTTAGATTAAGAAGCCGCCTATCCCATGAGAGGGTACATATGATGTTCAGTGTAATTGGTCAAGCAAAAAACGAGCGGTGAAAAATAACCAAAGTAAAATTAAAGCGGTGCGTCAGATGACTTCCCAGAATCCAAATTGATAAACCGGGCTTCCGTTTTTTTGCCTCGAACCCGAAGAAACGCCATGGAGGCTGGGGCTGGGTGGCGGGGATAAGTTGCACTGCCCGGATTAATATAGAGGGTGCCGTTTCGTTTAGATAATTGTGAGCGATGGGTATGACCGGAAATAACGACCCCGAACCCGGCTGGCTCAGGAAGGAGATCTAGACGGTTTAAATCGTGGCGAATATATATCCAGGTCCGACCCACTTGAATTGTTTCGGTTTCTGATAAATCAGTGGCCCATGATCCGAAGTCCATATTACCACGAACGGCAACGAGAGGTGCAATCCGTTCAAGCAGGGGCAGGAGACGCGGCGAATCGATATCACCGGCATGAATAATCAGGTCGACATTTCCAAGTTGTTTGGTGGCGGTTTGGCTTAAATGGCCATGGGTATCAGATAATATTCCAACCCGGTATTCTAATTTGTCAGTTAATTGAGGAGGCATGTTTGTGTTAATTGCAAGTTATCCCCTTAAATTTATTGTCCCACTCGGGGAATGGGAGAAAAACCCTCGCCTTTAGGCCAAGACTATAGTTTATTTGTTGATGCTGCCGCAAGGATTCAAGCAAAGGCTTGGATGGTCTTTTCACTTGACCCCTCGAACCCTTGGATACTTGGCCTCCAAGCCTTCGGCTTTAGCCGAATGTAGTTGACTTAGATTTGATTCATTCGTTTAGACCGGTTAGCGATCGGCGTTGTTGTTTGAGCCTGCTGCGTCGATGCTTTGCTTCCAGGCGGCGAAGCCGTGCCATCCGGGACGGCCGGGTTTTTTTTCGGGGTACGGGCGGCCTGGCCGCTTTCCGGACCAGTTCGATGATACGTGCCAGGGCATCTTCCCGGTTTCTACTTTGGCTGCGAAATCGGCGGGCATCGATTACCAATGTACCGTCTGCGGCCATACGGTTTCCGGCTATCCGTTTGAGTCGATGGCGGACATCCGGAAGCAAGTTCGGGTTTTGATCCACATTTAAACGCAATTGGACAGCGGTGGCGGTTTTATTGACATGCTGCCCTCCGGGTCCCGAGGCGCGGATAAAGGTCCATTTAATATCGGCCTCATTAATGGATAGGGATGGTGTAATCTTGATCATTGTCTATATCGTAACGCTTCCGATCTAATTATCCACTCCCGTTTTCTTAAAGTCAAGGACAACCGTTTTCTAATCGGGAGATGTCTTTTGCTTCAATCGGATCTGAATTATAGCCTGCATGGGCTTTTCAACAATATTTCTTCTGGATCTTTAATTCGGATAAATGTATACTATATTGTTTAAATGTAGTTAGTTTCCATCCATAAATGGTCTTTTTGCCCAATCTCGGCGTCAATCGGCGGGATCGCTTGTGCGGCATACCGGAGTATGCCTCCGCACAGTCCCTTGATTTCCTTGACCTTGGACAAAAATCCTCATTTCTGAATTGGAAACGTCGTAAGGTGCCCATATTTAAAGAAACAATTAATGGATGGGCACTAGCTAAGGAACGTTTTAAGCTGAAATAAAAAGACTGGATGCCCAAAACAATGGATCAATCAAATCGAATTATATTTGAAAAGCCGAACTTGGATTCTCTTATAAAACGTTACACCGTCGTTGACGCCCATTTTCACAGCCGGTATTCCGACGGTGTCGACACGGTGGCGGCTATTGCCGCACACGCCCGCAAAATGGATATCGGTGTTGCCATCACGGATCATAATGATATCCGGGGAGCCATCGAGCTAAATTCCTATACCAATTTATTGAGTATTCCTGGTATCGAGATCACTTCCGTGGAAGGGACTCACCTGCTCGTTTATTTTTACGATATTAAGAGTTTAGAGCAGTTTTACCGGCGGGATGTCGAGCCTTTTTTGGGAAAGGATGAGATGAGCGCGACGAGTCTTACCATGGATGCGATCGTTGAGCGTTCCCGAGCATTTAAATCGGTGATTATTTTTCCCCATCCTTATAGCGCCGCCTACACTGGGATTTGCAACTCATTTTTTTCTTCTCAACGGCTGGAAAGGCTGTTCAAAAGAGTGGATGGGGTTGAAGTGTTAAACGCGTCGAATTTGCATCGCTGGAACACGCGCTGTGCCCTTTTGGGATTTAATCTGAATAAAGCGATCATCGGGGGAAGTGATGGTCATAAGCTGGCAAATATGGGAAAAGCCGTAACCTATGCGGTGTGTAAGCCGTCGAGGCGGGCGTTTCTTGATACTGTCAGGAAAAGACAAACCAAGGTGATCGGCAAGGAAATTGATCTGTTGCGGAAAGTGACATCAAATGGCTCCAAGCTGAAAAATAATTTTCGCAATTATCCTGACCTGATGGAGAAAAACATTCGCTATGGCTACAAGGTCATCAATTTAAAATCCAAGAACCTGCGCAACAACGTCAAAGAACGACTAAACGGTCGGGATCGAAGAAAACAGAGCTAAAAACATTGTACCTTGCCAGAACCCCGGTTAGCGGACGGCACCGTTACGTTTTACGAGAGTCGGTGCAAAAAAATGGTATCTACCATCACCGGGATCTTTTCGATCTGGGATCCAACCCATCCGAATTCATCGTTTATCCTGGTGGTAATGCCTATTATATTGAAGCGGCGGTGGAAGAACGCCTTGATCGGTTGGGAGTGGAAATTCAAAATGATGAACTCGACGATCTCTTTTGGCCGTATGTAAAACCGCGAATTCAAAGGGCAATCGAATCTTTTCGCCACCGGAGCCGGATTCATCGGGATCGAGCTCGTTTGGGTGCGGTGGAAAAGAAAAAAATTCACTTGCGTACCCATATCTTTGATAAACGGCGAGTCCATTTCCTGAAATCAGGACGATCCGATCAGCGGGGGCTCGGGCGGATGCCGGCCGAATTATTGCACTGGCTCCAAAATAAATCGAGAGACGAGATTGAGCAACGGTTCATGCGAAAGGAAAGGGTGCTGCGTCCGGGTGAGATCAAGACCTATGTATATGTGATTTTCGACCTTAAGCGGTTTTTTTCCACCATCCTTGCAGAAAGGGCCCCTGAAATGCTGGATCAGGAGGACCTGGATACGTATTTTGTCAGGGAAATCTGTCGACTGAACCGATCGGCTCAGTTTTGGGGTGATTCTGGCCATGGGACATGGCTGCATGAATATCTGGCAAGATATCTGATCCTCTATTTTGATACCGAGTTTTCTCAAGGTGGTTTTTTGCAGGATGAACTTCGTGCCTTTGTCAATCGGCACCGCGCATACCATCCTCCGACAATAAGAGCTCAATTCAGCGTGCCAGAAGCCAGTACCCTTTTTGGTGTCGCCCAGGATGTGTTGGAGAAAATGAGCCTTTCGGCCCTGACGCGGCGATATCGTCGCCTTGCTCTTAAACATCACCCGGATAGGGGTGGCGATCCTGATACATTTATCCGGATCACAGAGGCCTACCAGTCAATGGCACGGTTGAAAAAAAGCGCTATTGACGGCGGATTATAGAATATTATCTTGATAATACGTTTCCATGTAAAACTACCATAATACGTCCAAAATAATGGAGCGCCATGATGACCATCGAAGAAGCCATAAAAACGGCCATCGCATACGAGGAAAAGATTTGCAATCTCTATCGACAGGCTTCAAATAAAACCAAAGATGCGGTGGCAACCCGCATATTCAATGCGCTAGGGGACGATGAAGAAAGCCATATCGCCTACTTGAACGATCGACTGCGTCAGTGGCAGCAGACAGGGCGTATTACGGCCGAGAAACTAGAAGCGTGCATTCCATCGCGCGAGGTCATCGATCGTGAAATCGAAAAACTTAAACCTCGTTTAGCACGGAACGACCAGAAAAGTGAAAAACAGATGTTTAGCAAGGCGTTGCACCTGGAGGTTGAAACCAGCCGTTTTTACGAACGGATGGTTGCCGAAATGATAAACGAGGGCCGGGAAATGTTTGCCCGATTTGTCGAAATTGAGAATGGCCACATCGATATGGTCCAGGCCGAGCTTGATTATATTTCCGGTTCCGGCTATTGGTTTGATTTCAAGGAGTTTGATATGTCCGGGTATTGAAAAAGTGTAATCGATGACCACATCTTTCTATCATTCCGCTCCCATAGACGACCCTTTCGATGCTAATTGTGCATCCGCGAAGACGAATACGGCTCTCTTGAAGAGCCATGCGACTAACAAGCTGAAACATTTGCTCGAAAGCTACGTTCCCCAGTTTAACCAATACGCCTGTTCAGCGGCTTCCGTGGCGATAGTGATTAATACCATCCATCGCTTGAAAGGAAATACAGAAAATTTTACCCCTATCACTCAACAGGCCTTGCTGGACCGCATCGATGCGGTACACTGGAGGGATAGGCTCAGCGAGAAGGGACATAAAGGGCGTCACGGTGTCACATTGGCGGATCTCCAGCGTATCTGCATCGAGGTGTTGGACGCACATAAGATCCCGTATGAAGCCATTGACGCGCTCTATCTTAAAGAAACCATGCCGGATCTAAACATCAAAAAACGTCAAGTCCGTAACAAGTTAATTCAACTGGCCACATCGAGCAACGACTTTATTCTCGCCTATTTTACCCAGGGAGAGCTTGTCGGTGAATGGTTTGGGAGCCACGTGTCACCGATTGGCTCGTTTGATCCTGAAAAACAATCCGTGTTAATGCTGGACGTTGATCCCGAAGTCAACGGGCCATATTGGGTTTCCTTCGACCGGTTTTTTATCAGCCTGGTCGGGAGTAACAATTTCTATCATCGTCGGGGGGGAGGGTGGGTGCACATTCGGATCAGATCCTAAATCGATGATCGACTCGTTGGACTTCAACGTTGGGTTTAGGATGACAATGAGGTCAACTAAAATTTATAGTCCTTAGCCATGCCCTCGGCTAGCGGCTATTTTAAAATGCTTCGGGATACAAAAAGAGAATTTGGTCAAGACGGATTACACACGTCTATGATTCTATTGCTTTGCTTCTAATGAGATCTCGGCTAAGGGACGAAACCTTTATAGAACCGTAATTATTATAAAATTGGTATGAAAGACATTCGTGGTTGTAAAAAACTATAGATTTTTCCCTTTATATCGCACAACTCTTCACTGACTTTGACGGTTGTCCCCGCCAGAAGTGAATCACTCAATCCAACCTTCTTTTACCTAACCCTTTCATCGACACGTCTTATTTAATTGGTTTTGCGGCAAACCTATCTGAACGGGAGCAGTTGTTTTAAGGGGCTGAAACGTTTTCGGAGACGAATCATAAAAGAGTCATAGAAATATATTTCAAACCATTTATCGAAGGTTTCCCAGCCGATCTTGGCCATAAATAGGCCATGATAAATTCTGGTAAATACGCTGGGTCGAATATCGTTTTGCACAGGCAGGTTAAACAGGCGATGAGCTGCCCACATGTGCGTTCGAAGGGCCGAACTCAGACCATGAATGGCGAGACGATTTTGGATTTGGTCCCAGTCTACGCCCCTTTTTTGGTGTCCGGTAATTGTCACCATATCATGCAGCCCTTATAGTCGACCCTCAATCGCTGAGGATATCCGTGGGTGAACTGGCTGTGGAGAATTCCCAACAAAACGGTGTGGGTTGCATTTGGCACTCTGAATCGAATACCCTTGGTGATACACTCTTCGGCTGTCGCCCATATTTCCTCAGTGGACAGGACTTGATCGGCGTTTTTGCCAAATGCATTACGATGCAGCTCGATAACGCCGTATTCTCCCGGCCGACCCATCGGTGGGGCATGATAGTGGGTTTCCCAATTGATATCCGGATCTTTGTGGATTTGGTACTCTATCTGAGCGAGTGCTTCTATGGCGTCAGCTATTCTGTCTTTTGGCACCAACATATCTAAATCGGTCATGATCCTGGTACCGAAATCCGCATGGACGGGCTGAAAAAGCTGGACCGCACCTTTTATCAGCATGGGAACGATGCCCTTTTTGTTCAAAACCGCAATGGCCTCTATTGCCTGCCGCCTTAAACCCTGGTTGCGCCTTAAATTAAGTGTATACAGCTCTTGAAGATAGTCGCGTACATCACTTTCTAACTCGGAGTCCAATTCCTTTTCGCAAAGCCCAACCCATAGAGCGGATATCATCAAATGGCTATTGGCCAGATGGATGATGCGCTCCCAGGAAACTTCGGAGCGGGTCATTTGGGTTTTTAATCGCACAATATCCTGCGTATCCGTTAGGGGCGAGATGACGTGGCAGAGATAATTATGGCTGGCAATATTAAGATTCACGGAGCATACTTTTAAGGGCCTCGACGGCTTTTCCAAGGTTACTGTAGTGAAACTCGTAGCAGGGTATTTTTGCAATCCAGTCGATCAATTGCTGCACGCGAGTGACACTTAATCCGCCGCGGATATCATAGCCCGCTTCCGCAATGCGGCACAACCCCTCTGCCTGACTGATAGGTTGCATAGCCGCGTTATTTTTAGATTGGTAACTTGGAAACACAATTTGGCTGATGGTCAGCATTGTGGTTGGCGTATTTGTCAAATTTTTCGTGGGTGGAGGAAGATATCGAATGCACTTACCGTCATTTCGGATGTGGGTGGGTAGTGATGCCAGCATTGGATGGTACTTTGACAGCAAATCCCACGAACCGCTTTTAAGCCCTATGGACACTGTGGCCGGGCGCATCCTCACAGGCTTTTGGGTGAGCAGCACCATATCGTCCGAGCAATACTGGAAACCGCTTCCCACCAAAGCACCAGTCAGCGTGCTCTTGCCGCTTCCTGAAAGGGCGGGCATGAGAATGCAATGATTCTTCCATACAACCGCAGCCGCATGTATCCCGGTGAGGCAATTGGAAAGTTCATAGGCAAGAACCAGTAGATTGGCGTGTACTAGTGGTGCCAACCCTCGGTCATCATCACACCAGTCGATGGGAGCGCCGTCGCGTAATAGCACATAACAATCCGTTGAACGACGTACTTCTAAATTCAAATTGCACCTGGTCAACTCAGTTGTGTTTAAATGGGCAATAATCGGGTGGACCAGTTGAGCTTCTTCTGTGCCAGGAAGTCTAAGCGCGATCCTGCTATCAAGTAATCGATAGTACGTTTCAATGCATTTCTGATTTGGTGGCGGGATGGTTCCGGAGTATTCTGCCGAAGGTAAATGGTCATCGGTGCTATGGCTATAAGCCTCAAATGGCAACGGATGTGAATCCAGCAGGCCATTAGATTGCCACTGGGAGAGGATTTCATCCAAGTCCAGGGTTATTTTATCCTTGGAAATATTGAAAGCTTCGTTGAGAAGCGCCACAATGTCCTCACGCTTGAGGCCAGTAAGAATTCCATGCCAGATCAAGGCCGCAGTGGCATTGGCGCGATAAAGGCGACCTGACTCCCCGGAAAATAGCACAAGTTCCCCACTGAGAGGATACGCATGCACATCTTGGCGGGGGCGCAATTTAACCATCTTTTTATAACTTTGAATGATCCCTTAGCCGCTATAGCCCTTTACGTACAGCTTTTTTAAGTTTGTGCTTGAGTAAACGGCTGAAAAATATTTTAGTCACATATCTCAATTCAACTTTAATCGGCTCTGTGTTTTGAACGACTTACATATTACAATTAAAACCTGGATTGTCCCACAACTCATTCAAAGGAGTAACAAATGAGCCGATTTTGTGACCTATCACAGACGATATGGCATTGCAAATACCACATTATCTGGATTTCAGAATACGGGCACAGGAGTTTTTTTGGTGATTTTGACCGAGATTGAAAAAGGCTGTATTTGCGGTTTTTTGAGACGATGCCTTTAGGCGAAAACTCTAGTTTATCTGTTGATGCTGCCGCAAGGATTCAAGGAAAGGCTTGGATAGTCTTTTCACTTGATCCCTCGAACCCTTGAATCCTTGGACCCCAAGCCTTCGGCTTTAGCCCAAGGTATTTGATTTTAAATTTTCTGGAGCAACTCAACCTTGCTCCCTAAAGAGGCAAGGTTGAGTATCCCCTAATGGGGGTCATCAAAGGCGGTCCATCTGGGACCGGCTTTTTACTCTCTCAGATGATCACTAGACGATATTATGGTTGTTTAAGATCCTATTAATGTTATTCAGCCACCCCAAGATTGTGCAGTGCATCCTTATCGGTAAAAATTCCTAACCTTGACCTTCCATCCACGCTATTGGTTAGGGCGACGGCGACGGCGACGGCGACGGCCTCTTATGCCACCACCACCGCCTGATTGGCCTGATTGCGCCAATGAATCTTTAGAGGGGTGCATGAGCAACATCACTGCGGGTGGTGTATAGATTGCCACCTTACCCGCTTTAATTAAAAACTCGCGGCGAGTCTCCTGGTCCGCCAGTTGGATTTCTTTTGTGGCTTCATCTGTTTTCATAGAAATCTCCTTTTTTTTGATTGCCTGTTATTTTATACCAGCCATGTTATCAGAATTTAAAGCAATTATTATGCCATTTGGATGATGTTTTATTTTTATAATAAATTCATATGGATATGAATATTGCAGTCAAATATCCTTAGATTAAAGAATTGGCGCTGGGAGTTTATTTTCCTACAACTGGGTATATAATTACTCAACTTTTCCACTTTCAAAAATATCACTACCACCGCTATATATTGGGGTAGAAATTAGAATGATGAACTATATGAAGTAGGGATAATAGACGCTACAGTGGATATTGGAAAGCCTTTGCCAGTAAGAAATCGGTTGGATGGATAATATTCATCAAATCTAAATGCTTAAATTGAACTTCTCATTTTGTTTACGCTCATTTGGGGCTTGGGGTATAACTTGATAGGCTCCCTGTCTCGGAACACTTATGGTTGACGATGTCCGGCTGGTTTGATAGCATCGTTTTCCTCAAAATATATTTGATCCATTGGAGTTGCCCGTGTATCGTCAAAATTATATCAATTCCCTCAGAACTGAACTACTGGAAATGGTTGAGCTGAATCTGTCACCGGTTGCCATCCAATACGATTACAGTGAAGTCCCCCTGGAGACCAATATCAAGTGGCGCCCACAGGTTCTGGTACTCGGGAATTACTCTTCCGGAAAATCAACGCTGATCAACGATTTGTTGGGTGAGAAAGTCCAGGATACCGGCCAAGCCCCCACGGATGATTCGTTTACCGTGATCACTTTCGACGATTCGGCGGTTACTTCGGATGGTAAGATAGCGGTAACAGAGGAGAGGGACGGGAAATACTTACTCAATGATTCCGAATATCCGTTTGAATCGTTGAAAAAACATGGTGAACGGTTTGCAGCGCATTTTCGTCTAAAAAAGGTAAATTCTCCTTTTTTGAAAAATCTCGCTATTATTGATACACCCGGTATGCTTGACAGCATCACCGAACGGGATCGGGGGTACAATTACCAAGAGGTGATCGGCGATTTAGCGCAAATTGCAGATTTGGTTCTGATCCTGTTTGATCCTCACAAGGCCGGGACAGTGCGTGAAGCGCACACCAGCTTAAGAGACACCTTGCCGGCCCGTACCTTCGAGGATCGGGTGTTGTTCGTATTAAATCGAATCGATGAATGTAATTCACTCATAGACCTTCTGCAGGTTTACGGGACGCTGTGCTGGAATTTGTCTCAAATGACCGGCCGAAAGGACATTCCCACAATTCATCTGATTTATTCCAAACAAGCGGCCGAGAGGCACCAACAAAGCAACCTCCACGATACCAGATACCTGCAATATTTGGGCAATCAGCGTGAAGAGTTAAAAAAAGCCGTACTGGATGCGCCCCGTTATCGCTTAGATAATCTGGCTTCTTTTGTGGAAACCCATGGTGAGCGAATTTCTCACCTGCTTGAGGGCCTGGTGAGCTACCGGCGGAAAAAAAATTCTTACCGGTTCAGATTGGGGTTCCTGGGACTACTTGGCAGTATTCTCGTGGCTGCTGGGTTGTTAATCGGTGCCATGGTCACCGGTTTGGCTGGCGCCATGGATCAGCAGCTGCTTTTCTATAGTGCCGGAGGAGTGGCGATCATCTTTTTTCTTGGATGGTTATTGACCGGTATGCGTTATTTTTCCAATCGGTTCCATAAAAAGCAACTGGCCGATTTAAAATCGTTGACACTGCTCAATAATCAAACCCGGAGGGATAACTGGGATAACATTAGTCAAAAGCTGGAGGCCTATCTTCGCAAAACCGATGGTCATTTTTCACTAGCTGAGGCCAAGGGGGCCTACGCTGCTGTGCGCGATGTATGTGAAAAGGGAACGCGGGAAGTTCGGGAGGCGCTAAGCGAGTTGGCGACTATTCGCAATGATGAACCAGGAGTGCCGGAGGGGCGGATATTATCGGAGCTGGACCGATCCGCGCGGGATGAAATGATAACCGCAGACGGGATTGTCTACTCGGAAAGGGAATAAAGATGGGGTTATCAGATTTTATCGTTCGTACCACCCTTAAACCGAGATGATCCTGGGCCCGTGAGCGTTCGCATGTGCTCTAAATTCGTATTAAATAAACCCCTTATGATCGGCGGCCATAAATTAATGAATCAATTTATGGATCACTCTCGTAAGGCGGGTGTAGAAAAGTAAAACACGCTGGTGGGCTGGACCGACGGGTGCTTCAGACATGGTTGGAAAAACTCGTGGTGGTCAAAGATGTTGAGGCATCACCGTATTAACCTTTACAGGTCGATGGGGTTAGATGCACGGACACAGGGTAGTCTTTTTAGGACACTGACTTTTTCCTGTGCTTTTGGACTTTAAATATTTTTCATCAAAGTGAGGGATACCTGTTGCCGCTTGATTATCGTGGCTCCTTAAAGGGTCAGCTTTTGGTTGCCATGCCTTTTCTGGCTGATCCCAATTTTCATAAAACCGTCACATGTATTTGTGCGCATGATGCCTCGGGTACCCTGGGAATCGTCATCAACCGCCAGGATCTTTCCTTGACTGGGGAAGACATATTCGCCGAAATGAAAATAGCCTTTTCATCGAAGGCTAAATTCGTTCCCATTCATATTGGTGGGCCGGTTCATTCGAATGAATTATTCATCCTACATGGCCCGCCTTTTGGCTGGAAGGGGTGCCACCAGATCACACCCACCCTGGCCATGAGCAATACCCGCGATATATTGGAATCCATCGCCATGGGTCAGGGTCCCGAAAAATTTATCATCTCCCTGGGATGCGCCGGGTGGGGTGGCGGTCAACTAGAGCATGAACTTAAGGAAAATACCTGGATAACGAGTCAAATATATGAGGAAGCCCTGTTTAACTGGTCGGTGGATGACAGATGGGGGGGGGTGTTGGATAAAAACGGTGTTAATCCGGTGGGTCTATCTCACACAGCCGGTCATGCTTGAAACACAAGGCAAGCTGGGTTGCTTATTCAGTTGTCGTCATTTTGTTGTTTTGCGGATTTCTTCTGGTTTGATTTCGGCTTTTTCTTTTTGAGACATTGTTTGTCGTCTCTGACAAAAGCGCAGAGCGTGGGATTATTATATTCTTTACAATTATAAGGGTTATAAAGTGGACATTCCGGGTGTTTCTCGGACATGGATAGGGTCCCCCTGTTTTGACACCCACATTTGGGAACCTTTGCAAAACGCCATTTTCGTTGAATTCCTGGTTGCGTGAGTCCACACACAACCAGGTCAGACTCAAAATTTAACCGTTGAAATAGGTCATCAATATTCCCGCGGGTAAATTTTTTGTCTTCCTTATATCTGAACGAAACTGAATATTTTTCAAAGGTCTCCCATGGTGTCATTAAAGACCAGAACACATGAAATAACGCTTGTAAATATCGGGGGTATCAATACCATAATAATCCATACGTTACAAGGCCACCGATTGCGGAAGTCTTTTGATATATAAGCTAGTTTCCATCCATAAATGGTCTTTTTGCCCAATCTCGGCGTCAATCGGCGGGATTGCTTGGTCGGCGTCCCACGGACCGCCTCCGCGCAATCCCCTGAATTCCTTGACCTTGGACAAAAACCCCCATTTCTAAATTGGAAAACGTCACATGGCTCCTATTTTTAAAAAAAGAATGAATGGATGGGCACAAGCTAACCGTTTATAATTGGATGAAAAAATGGATGATTACGAGGATATAAAAACCGAGCTGATCGGCATTAATTCTGATTTTGGGAGATTGTTGACACGGGCAGAGTCACTTTCCATTGTAGATAATGATGGCTTTTCCCATTGGAAAGCGATCAGTCATCAGGTCACCGACAAGATTCAGGGTGAAACCTTACGCGTGGCTGTGATCGGGTCGATCAAGTCTGGGAAAAGCTCTTTTGTCAATTCTCTGCTGGAAGGTGATTTCCTTAAAAGAGGCGCAGGTGTCGTCACTGCCATTGTTACCCGGATACGAAAAGGTGAGGCGCCGAAGGCCAGGCTTTATTTCAAATCTTGGGATGAAATAAACGATGAAATTGAGAACGCCACGGCCATTTTTCCGAGTAATAATTGGCAGGCACCCAGGGATACGTTTGATTTGCGACGGGAGACGGACCGCGAACACATCGCTCAGGCACTGGCTTCGTTAGATACTGATCATCTGATTAATAGGGGTGAACGGAATGCCGACACTGTACTTCTCTCGTCCTACCTGAAAGGGTTTGACCGGGTAAAAGATGTTGTTTCATCGGAAAGTCGAATGAGGACCCATGCGAAGAATGACTTTAATCTCCACCGGGATTTTTCCGGTGATGATTCTCTCGCAATTTATTTAAAAGATATTCAGCTGGATGTTGATGCGAAGGTGCTAACTGATCACCTGGAGATCGCCGACTGCCAGGGAAGTGATTCCCCCAACCCCCGCCACCTGGCTATGATTCAAGACTATCTTCTAATCACAAATTTGACTATTTACGTCATCAGCACACGTACCGGAGTGCGCAGGGCCGATATCCGCTTTATATCCATGATTAAAAAAATGGGGATCATGGATACGATTATTTTTGTCTTAAATTGCGATTTCAGTGAGCATGAAAATATTTCAGACTTGCAGGCCCTGATTCAAAGGACCAGGGAAGAGCTCTCATTGATCTGTCCGGATCCGGATATCCTCACCTTTTCCGCTCTGTATAACCTCTTTGCGAAAACCAAAGCAATACTAACGGATAAAGACCGGGCTAAGTTCGAACAATGGCAACTAGATCAACCCCTTGTGGCTTTTTCGGAAGAAGAAACCGGTCGATTCGAAAAGATTTTTAATTGGAAACTGACTGAGGAAAGGTATCCCCTCCTGCTGAAAAATCATCTCGGACGGATCAATTTGGCCTGTCAGGGATTTCAGCACTGGTTGAACGTTCATCGAGATTTGTTGAATAGTGATGCCGATCGGATCGAAACCATCGTTTCACGGCTCATCAATGAACAGAAGAAAAGCAAAGAGATGAGCGCCATGATTCGCAGCACGCTGGATGGGGCGGTGTCCAAGATCCAAAAAGATACCCGGCTGGAGGTGGACCGCTTTTTTGACCCATTTTCAGGAGAGCTGATTGATCGCGTGGTCGCATTTATTCGTGAATACCGGGCCGAATCAGGATTTATCGAAGAAGAACTGGAATCCGTGGGGTTTACCACGACCCTGTACAATCTTTTTCAACAGTTTAAAAATGCCCTGGATCGGTTCATGACCACTTCCATCAACCCGGAGATTATGCAATTTATACGTAAATGCGAACACCATGTGGCGGAAGCCTTCGACCAGATTTCCAAGCCGTTTGAAGTGATGGTGCGCGATGTCCTGGCCGATTATAACACGACGCTTCGTGAACAGGGCCTGGACCCGGTAACCACCCACTTGGATGGCTTGATCCAGCCAAGCCCGGCTTCGGTAAAATCCATGGCGGGGCTGGCCCTTCCTCCCGCGGCAACGGTGATGAGTTACTCGGCACGGATTAAAAGCGATGCGGTATTGCGTTATGGGGCCTATTCGCTGGTTAGATTGTTCCGCAAGATGTTTAAGAAGCCGGCCGAACCAAAATATGCGGAAGGCCTCAAAGCCTCAAAGGACGGCATGCGTCGAATGAAACGGGAAACTGAGCGTACCATAAAGGCTCATTTTAAGGACTATCAAGAGGGGATTAAATTTCAGTATCTGTTTAAATTTATCAGCGGTTATGCCGACCTGATCCATGAGGCGCTCACAGATCAATTTACGGCTCATCAGGCGGATCTTTCCAATATTTCGGATTCGATCAGCGATCATCAGTCGGACCGAGAGGAAATGACCCGAACCATTGACACATTCCTGGAAGAAACCACACGAATGGCCGAACGAATCGATACATTAACAATTAAATTGACAGGAGGTTGACAACATGGGCGCGAAACAGACCAGAATCATTGCCGTCGCCAATGAAAAGGGTGGTGTTGGAAAAACGGTTACCGTCATTAACCTTGCCGCGGCGCTGTCCCGGTTGGAGAAAACCGTTTTAGTGGTCGATATGGACCCCCAGGCCAATGCGACCCGTGGCCTCGGTTTTAACCCTGATGATGATGGGCTTTCCGTTTACAACCTGATCAGTGATCCACAGAAAGTCAAGGCAACGACCGTTGTGCGCCCGACCCCCTGGGATGGACTTGACCTGATTCCTGCGCATGTTGATCTCTCCGGGGCTGAAGTTGAATTGGTGGATCGTGCCGGCAGGGAAAACAGCTTGAAAACGGCAATGGAATCACTAAACGGTGGATATGATTTCATCCTGGTTGATACACCTCCGAGCCTATCTTTATTGACCGTCAATGTAATGGCCTATGCTCGGGAAGTGATTATTCCTTGCCAGACCCATCCATATGCTTACGTCGCATTGTCTGAATTGCTTGACACCATTGAGGCCGTCAAGACCCAGATCAATTCGGACCTTAAGATTACGGGCATCGTGCCCACTTTTGTTGATCTTCGTACACGGGTCAGCAACTTGATCCTGGAAAAATTACACGAAGATGAAAATACTCGAGACCTGCTTTTCAAGACGATGATCCGAACCAATACCACCATCGCTGACAGTGCCGTGGCGGGGAAACCTGTGGTTTTTTACCGTGCCGGTGCCTATGGTACCATTGATTATTCGGATTTGGCCGAGGAACTGCTGGAAAGAAACGATTGAAAAACGTTCAATTTGGTTCCAGTTCAATAAAAATGATCCCATCGATTGCGGGCGAAATAAGTTAGGCACGCAGGTATAGCGGTCATTTTCTAGAGGCCGTTATAGTTGATGCTTTAGTGCCGATCAGGTATTCGGTAACTTCCGGCCCAGTTTGACCAGGTTTTCCCGGGCAAAAGTGATGGATGGATCTAAAGATAGCGCCGTTTCGTAGTACTCTCTGGCCCTGTCAATTTCGCCCATTTCCCGGTAGTTGGAAGCGATGTTGGCGTAATCAATAGCCGATCCGGGATTCAATACCAGCACTTTGTTGAAACATTCGATGGCCCGTTCATGGGCTTTTAGCTTGAAATGACAAAATCCCATTAAGTTGAGGATATCGGTTCGCTCCCGATCGCGCCTTTCCCCCTTGCGGAGGACATCAAGGGCCTCTTCATATTTTTCCAAATCTTTCAAGCACATGCCCATATACGTGTAAATGCTCGGTATGTCTTCATCCGTGGGTGATTGCACCAAGGCCTTCCTAAAACAGGCCAATGCCGTGGTGGCATCCCCCATGACCAAATGGGTCGATCCCAGATAAAACTGAACGTAATATTTTTCCGGCATCAACCGGCTAATTTCCTCGAGTCGCCGGGCCGCCTGTTCAGGCGGAAAGTTCTGCGTGATCAGCTTGGCGGTAAACATACCCATATTTGTACCCGTAGCCCGTTCCCGGAAATGGGCACTCGGTACGATTGTATAATAGGCGGGAATCGCTAGCTCGGGATGCATGGTATCGATAACCAGCACTTCCATATCTTGGGCGGCGAGGGCGTTGATCAGGTTTTCGACTTCGATGCGGATGTTCTCATGGGATAAATCGGGCAAGTCTGTAATCGCGATAGTATGAGGGGGGTGCATAATATACCTTGCCTCATTCGTATCGGCGAACTTGGGAAGACCGGAAGCCACGTAGTTGCTACCGCTATTAAAATCTCCAGCCAATTGGGCTACTTCGGTCAGGGCTCGGCTCAAGGCCTTTTGAGGGTCGGGTGTAGTGCCGGCCGTCCAGACAATTTCACTTAATTGGGGGTGCGTCACCGGGTCGTAGGCGAGCATGGCTACAGTGGGAATGCCGGTATCAAGGGTAAAATCAGATAGGTAGAATTCGATTCCCACCCTGCGATATTTAGAGATCATTGTTTTTACGGCCGGGTCTGTCGCCGAATCGGGTCGAATACCGGGGCACGGGCGTCGATCTCGACTGACAATGGATGAGACATGGCGTTCAACGATTTCGCAAATGCCCTGGAGGATCGCTTCCTCCCGGCAATTGCCGGCCGAAGGGCCGTTGAACTCGTTGATGGCGAAAAACCAGTCAAAAGGAATGAGTATCGATTCATTGCGGGTAAGATTGTACCCTTTAGTCCAGCGCATGGGGAGGTCATTGTATATTCGCATGGCCACTTCGAGATCATCGGAGTGATCATGGACGGAACGGGCGATTATCTCTATGGGTACCGCCCGGGCTTTCAGTTTGGCATGGGTGTCTATGATAAAATTATCCGGATTGTTACTGAAGTTGAAAAAGCTGAACCGTTCGGCCAGTTCCATAACGGCGCTGGCTTCGGCCTGTTCCGGTGTCGCTCCTTTTCCCATCTGTTTTTTTGTACCGGTCAAGGCGGCGGCATCACGGCCGCAGCGGCTGAAAAAGACGGGAATACCCAGGCGACCCCTGTCAACTCGTTCGGTACCAGCCAAAATGTCCAGATTGACTTGGTCAAGCCGTTCTTTGAATCGTTGAACCGTCTCTATTGGAGAGACGATCTTGTCCTGATCATCGGTATACCCTTTATACGCGTCCTGTAGTTTGAATGGTGTTTCCATTTTTTCCTCTATAGTGCTTCAGGATAAAAATCTGGAGTGAACCATAGAATGGAAAAAAAGGGAAGGCGAAATCTGATTATTATTCGGAGACGAATCTGTCTCCAATAAGCGTCAAAATGGGATATTGTTGCTCATTACTCAGCTATTGACCGGGATAAACAGGTTTGTTATAAGCCGATTGAATAAATCGGGGATGTAGCTCAGTTGGGAGAGCGCAGCGTTCGCAACGCTGAGGTCGAGGGTTCGAATCCCTTCATCTCCACCAATATATAATAAGTTAGCCGTCATGGACAATGGCGGTTTTTCTTTTTTATGCCCCTATTGTGCCCTTTTTTTGAAACCTGAAAATATAAAAGGCAAGGCAGTTGTCGATATTTCCCGAAAGTGTTTTTTTGATCGTTAAAATTGGAGATTGATATACTGAGCAGCCGAACTTTCTTTTTACCTGCCTCGGTTTTAGATAACAGAGGCTTGATGTGTTTCATTAAAATCGTGGCACTATCTGTTCGTTCATCAACTGAGTGACCAGCCGCCAGTTTTTGTACCACTTATTAAGTTAGAATCCGGGGTGGTTTTTTTTACCGGATGTAAACCAAAAAGGTTCAAAGATTATAGGATGAACAGCCTCAGGCTCCGGTGGTTTATAATCAAGGCTACTATGCGGCCTAACAGTATTGTACGCTCTGCGCCAATTCTCGATTAGAACCTTGGCCGCCTTAATATTGTAAGAAATCTCTCCATAGGGCAGTTCGTCCCTTAGTTTTCCATTAAAATTCTCATTATATCCGTTTTCCCACGAACTCCCAGGTTCTATAAACGCTGTTTTTACTCCAATTCTCTCCAGCCATCTGCGAACGGTCTCGGCCGTATAATCCGGGCCATTGTCCGACCTGGTATTTTCCGGGATCCTGTAAATCAGATAAGGCGCAGCTGTCAATGATATTTGGATCGTCGTTTATGTAACATAATTCCAGTTGTATGCTTAACATGTAATAAGGTGAAGAGAAATTGCCGCATAGTCTATGCAATCTTGGGTGGGATGACAGCTTCCGGTTAAATATGGTATCGAAGGTATAGATTTATTCAGAAAAAATCGAAATTATATCGACAGGAGTAAGACAGTGACATTCCAAATAGTCATAACATATCCCGCTAATAATAGTAAAAGTGGAGTGGTCCATTCCGTGCTTGATGATATTGCGGACATCCTGTACTTTCCGGGCCTGAAAGTACATGAGCGCGTTTCGGCGCTTGAGAAGGCGGATGTAATCCTGTCACGGAGCTTTGCGGAAACCGAGATCACGTTGCAGGAAGTCGCTCAATTGAAAAGTGCTCGACTGATTCAATTGATTTTTGCCGGGGCAGACAACGTCCCATTTGCTGCGATCCCTGAAAATATAACAGTGGCAAGCAATGTCGGGGCTTTTGCAAATCCCATAGCTGAACACGTATTGGCCATGGTTTTCTGTTTGGCCAAATCGATAATACCGAGACATCTCCAGCTTGTGAATGGAAACTTCGACCAATCTGGCTATAGCAGGGAACTGAGAGGCCGCATCTGCGGGATTATCGGGATGGGTGGCAACGGTGCCGCCATTGCGCGCATGATGAAGGGGGTTGGCATGGAAGTACATGGGATCAATCGATCCGTTTCATCGCCGCTTCCCCTCGATTTTATCGGAGCACCCGCCGAATTGGATGCGGTACTGAGAAGGTCTGATGTTGTCGTGCTGACAGTCCCCCTGACCAGGCAAACACAAAACCTTATCGGACGTCACGAACTTCAAATCATGAAACCGGATGGCATCCTTATCAATGTCGCCCGCGGGAAGGTGGTAGACCAGCAGGCGCTCTATAACCATTTAAAGAATACGCCATTGTTCAGTGCCGGTATCGATACCTGGTGGTCCGAACCTGGTGATTCCGATGGATTCAAATTGGACTACCCGTTTTTCGGCCTGCCGAACCTGGTTGGATCACCTCACAACGCCGATGACGTACCGGGTATAATGACCGCAGCTACGAAAATGGCTGCAGAAAATATCCGTCATTTTCTTGAAGGCAATGCTATAAGGGGGAAAGTCGACAAAGCAGATTATATTACCTGAACGTGTCCAGGATATTTACCGATTGACCGGTTGATACAAATGGGGCAGAAGATATCTGAATCACGCAAATATGAATGTTGGAGGGTGAAAAATATTTATTGATGGGAAATGGAGAGATGCTGAAAATGGTCTGGAGAGGGGATATTTTTATGCCCCGACAATAATAATCAGCGTGACTCCTAAAATGCGCATCTATCGCGAGGAAACTTTTGGGCCGTGCAGGTAACCCGCAAGACGTGGCAAAAGTCGTAAATTTTTTGGTGAGCCGGGCTGCCAACGATATTACGGGTCAAACAATTGCCTGCAATGGTGGTATGTATATCTAATATAAGAGGTTGCTGAACAGAAAGACAAATAGCCTTGAAACGGTAATTAAAGCGGCACGAAAATTTAATGGCAGGTGTGATGAGGGGGCTTATTTGGGTAGATCGGGTGACGGCTACAGTGACTTGAGTCAGGTGGAAAAAGGGATTTCTTATCCTCAGATTTGGTTGGGGGTTATGCGTCAATTCCGGTACGATATGGCGACGTGATTTGCAGGAGATAACTATTGGAAAACAAGAAACCATGCGTGATTGCATGTGCCGTTTTAGCATTGGATATTCGACACATAGCTGAAAAACTGGGTATGGATGTCGACACAAAATTTCTGGAAGGTGGCCTTCACGACCGGCCAAACCTGTTGCGTGAAAAACTACAAGAATCAATCGATACAATCTCTCAATCCGGCCGGTATGAGCGCATCGTTATCGGTTACGGGGTGTGTGGCCGAGGAACCATTGGTGTCCAGAGCCGGGAAGTACCGCTGGTTATACCGAAAGTACATGATTGCATCGCTTTACTTCTGGGTGGCGATACAGCCTACCGGAGGGAATTTAATAAATATCCCGGTACCTATTATATATCGGCCGGTTGGTATGAAGAAAAAACCGAACCTCATTCCCAACGCAAGCAGACAGCCTATTACGGTAATGAGAGATTAAAATATAACGAACTGGTTGAAAAATACGGCCAAGCTGCTGCTGACGAAACTTTCCGATTTTTAAGTACCTGGCAGAAGAATTATCAACGGGCCGTTTTCATTGAAACCGGGGCCAAAAAGTCATTCAGGTACGAAGAGTATGCTTTGCAAATGGCCCAGGAGTACGGATGGAAATTTGAGAAAATGATTGGCGATCAGAGTCCAATCCAAAAACTACTCACCACGGACGAAACGTCGGATGAAATTCTGGTGGTACCCCCCAACCATGCAATCGATTTTGACGCCATTCAGTCGACACTGTCGGCTAATCCGATCTGGACTGTGAAACCGAGCCGACTGGACAAAGCTAAGGTTACGGTTTTCGAAGGCGATGGGACTGATGAAAAAATGTTCGCTTCTATGAAAATCGGATTGGGAATTGACGCTGGTGGAACTTACACCGACACCGTGATTTTTGACCTTGTTCAATCCAGAACAATTTGCAAAAGTAAGGCATTGACCACAAAATGGGACTTTACCGTCGGCATCAGCGAAGCCTTGTCCAAACTGGATCAAGAAAAACTAGAGCAGGTAGAAATGGTGTCTATGTCTACCACTCTTGCAACCAACGCCATAGTCGAAGGCGAAGGGCAGAAAGTCGGAATGATTATCATGCCTCCCTATGGCCGGTTAGGCCCGAGAGAAATTCCGTTCGAACCCAAGGCTGTCATTGAGGGTCAGCTTGAGATCAACGGTAGAGAGATCAGTCCCGTTGATAAAATACAGGTAAAGCGCGTGGTTCGGCAGATGGTCGAAAAAGAAGATGTGAAAGCCTTTGCCGTATCGGGTTATGCCGGTGTGATCAATCCTGCCCATGAACTCCAAGTCAAACAGATTATTCGTGAAGAGACAGGGCTGTTTGTCACCTGCGGGCATGAGCTATCTGAGATTCTTAATTTCAAAACCCGGGCACACACCGCCATGCTGAATGCCCGCATCATTCCCAAACTCACCAAGCTCATTCTGGATCTGGAGAAGGCACTTGCAAGTTTAGGTATCTTTGCTCCCATTATGGTCGTGAAAGGTGACGGCACTCTAATGAGTGCCAAAACAGCCAAAGAGCGACCGGTTGAGACGATCCTGTCGGGGCCGGCGGCAAGTGTCGCCGGCGCACGTCATTTGACCGGACTTCAAAATGCGCTGGTTGTGGATATGGGGGGCACCACCACAGATAGCGCCGTGCTGTCAGACGGAACCGTGAGTGTCTGCGAAACCGGTTCCAACGTGGGTGGTCAAAAGACCCACGTGAAAGCACTGGAGATCCGCACCGCCGGTTTGGGCGGTGACAGTCTCATCCAGTGGCATAAGGGGCATTTTTACATAGGTCCCCGCAGGGTGGCTCCAGTCGCATGGCTGAGTGCGATGTCTCCCGGATGCGACCAAGCACTAGAGTTTCTAAACCTTAACTTGGACCGTTACATCTTATCCACTCAAAACATGCAGATCCTGGCACTCACGGGCTCACCGGATAATCTTGCCCTCACAGACCAGGAAGAACAAATTATCAGGCTCTTAGAATACAGACCGTTTTCCATACTTGAGCTGGTCAAAAGAACAGGCGTCCTGTTTGAAAGGAGTCTTCGTCTTGGACGGCTTGAGGAACACTTCCTTATCCAACGCTGTGGCCTGACACTTACCGATCTTTTACACGTGACCGGGCGATTCGAAAGATGGGACAAAGTCGCAGCGCTAAGCTTCTGCCGGATGTTTTCGCGGTTGACGAAAATGGAAATTCCGGCCATGGCCGAGCACCTGATGGAAATGGCGATCGAACGCCTGGCGTTGGAATTGTTAAAACGGCAACTGGATGATGAGGTCGGCCTTGATCCCGAAACGCTAAATACCTGTCCGGTATGTAAAACTCTGGTGGGTAACCTACTTGCGGGCGGCAGTGATGAATACATCGTCCGTATAGATTTGAAACGGCCCATAGTGGGTATCGGCGCACCGGTCCATTTTTTTCTGCCGCGGGCTGCACAGGTCCTGGGTGCCAAGGCAGTATTGCCAGAGGATGCGGACGTGGCCAACGCGATTGGCGCCATTACAAGCGATGTTGTGGTCAAACGCCGTGTTCGGATTATTTCCGATCAAGAAGGGGGATTTCTGATTGAAGGTTTGGCGGACGCCAGACACTTTCAAAGATTTGAAGATGCTGACAGCTTTGCCCGAACCGAATTATGTGGCAAAGTCAGGGACCTGGCCAAAGTGGCAGGTACCAACGCTCAAGTGGTAGAGCTGAAAACCGAAGACAATCTATCAAGAGCCGCAGACGGTAACCAGATCTTCATGGGGCGGACGATTCATGCGAAACTGATTGGTCGCCCGGCTATTTTTATAAAGAATCATCCGTCCAAAATTGCAGCCGCTGCGAACTAGTGCTCTGCCGTACAAATGAGATATAAATTGCTTTGTGATCATGTCTTATTTTTAAAAGGTTATATAAAATAGTTTTGCAAGCTATTCTGGGCAGCGGACACTATTATCTAAGGAATGGGTCAAGTTAATATGGCAAAAAAAAACAAAACGAATATGACCCAACCAGCTGAAGACACCCATGTTCTTATCGGAGCTCAAAGCAATGATCATTCAGCTCATCTCGCCGGTGTCTCATCAAAACATTTCTTCACAGATGCCCTCACTTTCGCACGTGTACAGCTCCTCGTTACCGAATACTATCGGCTCGACGTTTTAAATAGCTTCTGGGATGTTTATAACATAGAGGCTGAGGCATTGGGGCAAAAAGTTGTGTATCACCCTGGAGGGATACCCGATGCCGATCGTACCCATCCATTGATCAGAACACCCTCGGAACTTGATCGAATCTCTCCTCCCGATCCATACAAATCAGGTCGAATGCCCTGGGTTCGGGATATCAGTAAGATTTTTTCGGAGATGACGGGTAAACTTGAGCGAGTCTATTTTACTGCCCCATTTAGCATAGCGGTTAACATCAGGGGTTATGAAAATCTCGTTTTAGATATGTTTGAGAGACCAAGTTTTGTGCATCGTCTTTTTGAATTTCTTTGCGACGAAGTCATTGCCCCCTTTATTGAAATGATACGAAATGAGGTCGGTGATCCTAACCTAATCTTTGATGGACGTGATGCCTGGGCCTCTCCTCCGATAATAACTCTTGATATGATGGATGAATATGTTGTCGCATACACAGAGAGGCTGCGAAATAAATTAGGTGACAAGTTGATCACAAGAGGAAACTGGGGCGATTCCAGAATCCGTGATATAGAGCGGTTCTTTTCTCAAAAAATCCGATGCAGTCCCGGTTCTTTGGGTGTTTTAGATCCAGACCTGTATGAAGTCGGGCCTGAGCGGGTTAAGGCATATGCAAATAAACGTAAAGCATTTGTAACCGCCGGCGTCGATGCAACACTTCTTCAGAATGGGCCTGTTGAAGTAATTGTGGAACGGATCAAGCTCTATATTGATAAAATGGCAAGAGATGGGCGTTGTATGATTCATCTCAATCAGATCCCTGCTGAAACCCCGTCCCAACATATTCACGCTGCTGTTGCAGCGTGTCATGCATATGGCAAATACCCCATCCCCGATAATTTGGAGGACATTCATTTTGAAATACCGGAGAGGGAAAGCTTTTCGGAATTCATGCTAAAAAAGGAGAATTGATTAACGCCTATCAGGTATTTGTCATATACACATTTAAAATCGACCAAATGAAATAAGGATCGCAATTGATCCTTATGGAGGAAGTAAACCACACTGCTCTTGCCACACAACCCGGATCATTTGATTATATAATGCATAGGAAAATCATAAATATTTTGCATATTATTACCTGAATTGGTAAATTCGGCACAAATAAAAAATTATTGAGTTAGCGGAATATACAGGAGCTCTCCGATGAGGAAAGTCCGCAACCCTGAAGAAGTTGTCAATGCGAATATTCTCAAGCCTGGCAGCCGTATATATGTGTCTGGCAATGCCGGGACTTCGCAACGGCTACTGACCGTGCTGGCGGCTGACGAAAATATTCAAGAGGTGGAGGTGATGGGCTTACTGTTGCTGGGCGACATTGATAGCCTGTTTTCCGAAGTCACCTGCCGACAAATCGCCCACCGTTTAATTTTCAACGGTCCGGCCTTGAGAGAAGCCATCAACCAGGGTCGTGCCAAATACCAACTACTGCACCTGTCGGACATCTCTCGGCAACTACGACGCTACTTGATACCCGATGTGGCAACAAACTGTTATATATGTCAAGTGTATCATAGATATATTATGCTGAGATTAGGCATGAATGTCACCAAAGCGTCATCAGCCATCTGTTATGAGACACAACCACTCTAAAGGAGTGATTCGAATGCAAACAATTCTTACGATTGCACTGGCCCAATTGGAAATAGCGACCGATCCGGCCGTCAACTTTAACAAAGCAGAAATTCTCACCCAGCAAGCAGCATCACAAGGAGCTGACATCATCGTATTTCCTGAAATGTTTATGGGGCTTCCTACACCAGATCGACCGCCAATAAGAATTGTTGAAGACGACGAGAATACACTTATAGAACGGCTTAAAAATCTTTCTTCAGAAATGGGTATTAGTATTACAGCTGGTTGCTGGGAAAATTGCGAAGATAGTCAGCTTGTTTATAATACTGCATACACAATTTCTCCAGAAGGTCGTACGATTGCAGCTTACCGTAAAATGCACTTATTTGATGCTCTTAGTGTGCGTGAGTCAGATACTATGGCGCCAGGTAATGCGCTGCCACCGGTGATCCAAATAGCCGGAATTCGGATCGGATTTGCCATTTGCTATGATTTGAGGTTTCCAGAGTTATTTAGGTATTTATCAGACCAAGGGGCACAGCTAGTCATTATACCATCAGCATGGTACCAGGGACCCATGAAAGAAGATCACTGGTTGAATCTTCTACGCGCTAGGGCCATTGAAAACACTTTCTATGTGGCCGGTTGTAATTTGATTGGGCCTTCGTTCTGCGGCCGCAGTTCCCTGTTCGACCCATTTGGGGTTCAATTGGCAGGTGCCGGTGAGGAAGAAACATTGCTCGTAGGGAAAATTAACGCTGATCGTATCGATGTCGTCAGAAACAAACTGCCATGTTTACTGAACCGGCGCAGAGACCTCCTTCCGGGGTAACTTCAAATCTCTGCATGATAGCTTTTCTATGCAACTATAGGGTTGATGGTCATTGTTCTGGAAATGGGATTGATAACACCCCCTGCGGGTCTAAATGTTTTCATAATTAAAGGGGTTGCTAAAGATGTGCCACTGCGCGTAATTTTCGCAGGAGTTATCCCCTTTTTGGTTGCAAGTGTAATGGCCATCATTTTGATTATGATTTTTCCCGAGATAACCTTATACCCTTATAGAGCGAAAGTCGAGGGTGCCTCAGATTCAAGGCGTCCAAGGGCGAAGCCGTGGTAAATTACTGCAAGTCCTTGGCAACACGGAAGATGAGGTATCATCGGCTTTCCCGAAGGGTATACAAAATGGAGTCGTTTTTTTGGCAGTTTATATTTCACTGGTGCAAGCGTAGTAAAAAACCTGCCTATCGGTAAAAAAAGCATTAATTTGGGTGTTTTATGTTGCTTCTCCATTTTGTTTACGCTCATTTAGGGTTATACATACCGACTCAGATGAGATGATGGTCATTTCAGCAACGGAGGCTTTGTGATGAATTCTGAACATATTTACTGGAATCCGGTCCTGGAAAAACTACCACCTGAAAAAATTCGCCAGTTGCAGTTAATCAAATTTAAAAAAATCCTTAAATGGACTTACGATCACTCCAGATTCCATCGCCAGCTATACGATAATGCCGGCTTAAAGGTGGAAGACATCCAGTCATTTGATGATATTCAAAGAGTTCCTAAAGTGGAAAAATCCATGATGCGGGACATTCAGCGTAAAGAACCTTTTCCCTACGGAGATGCCCTCTGCGTTCCCCTTGATGAGGTAACGATATTTCGCCAGACCAGCGGGACCACCGGACAGCCAGTCTATCAGCCTGATACCTGGCAGGATTGGGAATGGTGGGCTGAGTGTTGGTGCTACGTCTTGTGGGCTCAAGGTTATCGTCCCACCGATCGTGTGTTCATCCCCTTTGGCTACAACATCTTTGTTGCCTTTTGGGCTGGCCATTATGCGGCTGAAAAGCTTGGATGCGAAGTTGTTCCCGGTGGTGTGCTGGACACCAAGGCTCGAATTCTGAAGATACAGGAACTCAAAGCCACGGCCTTGATGGCCACTCCGACCTATGTGCTGGGCATGGCAGACACCGCCAGGACGAAACTGAACATCGATCCTGCTGAACTGACCATCGAGAAGATTACCTGTGCGGGTGAACCCGGGGCCAGCATATCCAGTACGAAAAAACGAATGCAGGAGGCATGGGGGGCCAAGGTTTACGATCATTCGGGAGCGACCGAGATTGGTGCCTGGTCCTACGAATGCACGGCACAGCCTGGGGGCATTCATGTGAACGAGGGATTTTTTCTCGTGGAGATCGAAGATGTTGAAACGGGTGAGATCATTGAGGAACCTGGCCATCGAGGAAAAATGATCATTACGGCCCTGGATCGCATGGCTCAGCCGTGTGTTCGCTTCGATTCTAAGGATATTATTGAATGGGATACTAAAACCTGCGATTGCGGAAGAACGTTCCGGATCATCAAAGGAGGTGTCGTTGGACGGGCCGACGACATCACCAAGGTCAAAGGGGTGCTACTGTCACCCTCGGCCATCGAAGAGGTGGTCAGAGGAATCGAGGGATTGGGGGACGAATACGAGGTGGTGGTGGACAAGCTTGGGGATATAGACCGGATCAAGCTGAAAATTGAAATCGTATCCGGTTGGGAGGACAAGGTCAAATCGATCGAGTCCAGGCTCAAGAATGAACTTCGGCTCAAAACCAACCTTGGCTATCGGATTGAGTTCTACGACTACGGCCAGCTGCCCCGGTACGATGTCAAAGCCAAACGGTTCAAGGATTTGAGAAATAAACATTAGGAGGGCAACTTCGTGCAAGCAATTAATTTAGAAGAAATCGACCGACAGATAAAAGTGATAAAGCAGGCCGTTTCAGATCTATCTATAGCCAGAAAACAATTTCCAGCTGTGGATAGAAATTTGGTCCGGCTCAGTGCTAGTCTGAAGATGCTTGAATTGAATGTCTCCGATGTGATCGATGTTAACTAATAGGCAGTTATGAATGTGTGAGATATGTTTTGAGGTAACTTGCCTAAGTAATGAAATTATTAATAAAAAGAGGCGGCGACTATCACATTCGTATTATAATTAACTGATATTATTATTGTATATTATTTTAAATTAGAAAAATACCGTCAAAAATACCGTCACGATTCCTTTGCTGCCCTATAAAAATACAGTATGAACCAGACTACGAACTATATATTCGATACCAAATACCATATAGGGTGGAAACTGATCAAGCAAATACCCTGCACACCTGCGTAAAAAGCGTATTAAGCGTAATAAGCCCCCTTTTATATCGCCCCCTGATTCTTTCACGCCAATTGTTATTGTAGTTACATAAAACCTTACCAACTTTATATGGTCGGCATCATAGTGGACGATTTGAATAGCAGCTTGCGGTCCACGATAATAAATCAGCTAAAGCGCCTGAATCAGACCCTGCGTCGAATGGCGTGGGGTTTTTTGTTTGGGGCGGGAGGAGACAAAAACCATGTTTCTCTATAGCTATGAATGTAATGAGTGCGATTTTACCTTTCCCCTGGGAGGGACCGCTGTTATGTACGCAACCGACGATCAGGGAGAACGTCACCCCTGTCTGCATCCCGGTGAAGATTATACGATATTCAGATACACTGGTCTTTCCTTCACGGAAGCCGAAGCAGCCGGACGAATTGGCTCTATGCAACATTGCGTGTGTATGGAGTGTCTTGCGCAATTTGATCTGGACGCAGATCGTGATCCACTTGTCTGTCCCGGATGCTCATCAAACGCTGTAGAATTCGAGAAGAATCTGATAGACAACCAATGCCCGAGTTGCAGAAAAGGGAAGATTGAACAAACATCGCCATTCCGAATGAAACCTGATCCGGATTGGAAGTCACTTCCGGTACCTGAGATCGTCAAAGACATGGTTGAATATCTTAACAGTCGTGACAGAGAACACCCATTGGAAACGAATAACATTCCGGTATCACTTAAAATAACATCTCATATCGACCAGAAATACGGCTCTGGAGAATTTTCCACCATCGTGTATGAATTATGCAAGTGGTGGCAAGGTAACTTTTTAGGCAGTACACTCGAAGAACAGGATCAAAAAGATTCCATGGAGTTGAATATGCGCTGGGGTTGGTGCAAAGCTCTCCCCGATGTCTTAGACGCAGTCCCTGCACTTGCGGAACTCGTCACAGTTCGAAGTGTTCAAACGGCCCCCGCATTTTCGAAATCTCTCGTGGTGCATAGCCATCGCTGTTTGTTTCAGACTTCTGTCGATCCATAGATTCGTCGTGGAATCAAGAATTACGTCCGGAAGTATTTTGATCTTGGTCCGGTTATATCGTGATTCCCTGAAACTTGCTACGGGTGTTGGCGGTTTATTGCTGTGGCGATTATCAAAAGGTGTGGTAGCTGCCTGTCCTTATGAGCCAGAAAATTTTGTATCTGACTGGTATCCGCAGCATTAAAGCATGGGGGTTGCAATATAATGTTTCCCAAATTAAAAATCTATTCAATATTAATATACTCTGGGCATTAAAATGAAAAGCACCGATACACCATTGTATAAGTCGATACCAACCAAGAAAAGCATCGGCAATGAGTATTCCATTTATTCTGATAGAATTGAACTAAGATGCAGGTTCCCATTTTTAACTAAAACATTGGTTGTCAAAAAGGATGATCTTATTTCAATAGATACTTATTATAAAGGGCGGACGAAAAACGTGACGGGAGGCGGAGGAAAAGTGTGACGCCTTGATGGTTATTATTAAAGTAGTTCTACCCTTGTCAAGTTTTTCTTTTTAATAATCCTTAGAACATCAGAATA